>Ga0190269_10000756_pt1 | contig 16174 bp, 15 predicted proteins | sample Popmic249IS_FD_133749 | JGI IMG/M metagenome (GOLD analysis project Ga0190269, IMG submission 133749) | Populus adjacent soil microbial communities from riparian zone of Blue River, Arizona, USA - 249 IS | ecosystem: Environmental > Terrestrial > Soil > Riparian zone | place: USA: Arizona...
CTGGTTTGGCACCGCCGCGCGGAGCGCGATCCGGGCGCGACGTGGCTGCGTGATCGAATCGCCGCGAGCGCGCGCAAGGTCTCCCCATTCGTCGGGTGAATCGAGCATTCCGAGCGCGCGCTGGCCCCGGCGCTCGCGCGAAGCTTTTACGCACGGCTGCAGGCGCCAAAGGCGATGCACTGGCTGGAATCGAAGGGCCAGATCGACTTCTACGACGACCCGGCGCTGATCGACGCCGCAGTGGACCTGCTCGACCGCGAGCTACGCGAGCGCCTTGCGTAACGGAAGCTGGGTGCCGAAGCCGGCTGCAGGTACAGTCCGTCCCGGGTCGATTGCACCCGGGAGCACGGAATGGACCGAACTGCAGCTCAAGATACGTTGACGCTCTCCGTTGCCGAGGTCGAGCAGCTCGCGTTCGATGCGCTCTGCGCGAGTGGGACGTTCGCGCCGAATGCCCGCTCGGTCGCGCGCTCGATCGCCGCGGCGGAGGCCGACGACATTCGCAGCCACGGGCTTCTGCGCCTGCCGACGTATTGCGCGCACGTTCGCTGCGGCAAGGTGGACGGGCGCGCGCAGCCGAGCGTGAGCCAGCTGCGCTCCGCCGCCCTCAGCGTCGACGCTCGCACGGGCTTCGCCCATCCTGCGATCGATGGGGGCTTTCTGCAGCTGGTACCGGCAGCTAGGGAGCATGGCATCGCGGCCCTGGCGGTCACGAATTCTTACAACTGCGGCGTAGTCGGCCATCACGTGGAGCGGCTGGCGTCGCAGGGGTTCATCGCGCTCTCGTTCGTCAACACGCCCGCGGCGATCGCCGCCTGGGGCGGCAAGCGACCGCTCTTCGGCACGAACCCGCTCGCGTTCGCTGCGCCGCGACACGAGCGCGAGCCGCTGGTCGTCGATCAGTCCTCGAGTGTGGTCGCGCGCGGTGAGGTGATGCTGCACGCGGCGCAGGGCCGAGAGATCCCGCCCGGCTGGGCGCTCGACGCATCGGGCGCGGCCACGACCGATCCGAACGCAGCGCTCGCGGGATCGATGCTACCGGCCGGGGGCTACAAGGGTGCAGCGCTCGCGCTCGTGATCGAGATCCTCGCGGCGACGCTCACGGCTGCGCACCATTCCTTCGAGGCGTCGTCGTTCGTCACGGACGCGGGCGGGCCGCCTCGCACCGGCCAGTTCTTCATTGCGCTCGATCCCGGGGCGTTCGGGCGCGATTTCGGCCCGCGGCTCGAGGCTTTGCTCGCGATGATCGAAGCCGATCCTGCGGTGCGCTTGCCCGGTGCCCGCCGGCTTGCGGCGCGCGCGCGTTCAGCGAGCCACGGCGTGACGCTGCCGCGGACGCTGCACGAGCGTATTCGCTCGCTGCTCGGCGACAGTCGCAGCCCAGACGCGTGAGGCTGCGACGCCCGGCGGCGTTTCCGAGCGGCGAAGGCTGAGCCGGTAGGGCATCATGCGGCTGCAATCGCATCGGAGGTCACCTTGGGAACCCTCAGGCAATGGATCAGCCAGACGGAAGCCTTGACCGGGCTGCCGCGCCACGCACTCTACGCCACCTTGGTGCTCGCGCTCGGGCTGCTGCTGGCCTTCTTCGTCCGGGCGGCGGTCAGACGCTTCGTGCGCGAGCTCGGGCGGCTGGTGTCGCGCAACTCGGGGGAGGTGGAGGACCCGATGTCGCAGCATCGCGTGGACGCATTGCTCGCTCGCGGCGCGTTCTGGATTGTCGTGCTGATGACCATCATGACGTCGACGCAGCTCCTCGGTCTGCCCGTCGTCACGAGCTGGCTCGGCGGCATCGCTTCGTACCTGCCGCGGCTTTTCATGGGCCTCTTGATCGTCTTCACCGGTGTGGTCGCAGGCGCGATCGCGCGCAGCGCCCTGGCGCGCGCGCTGCCCGTGACACAGGTGATGGATCCGGAACGTCTGGGGGGCGTCGTGCAGATGCTGGTCGTCGGCGTGTCGACGCTCGTGGCCGTGCAGCAACTCGGCATCGACGTGGGGCTGCTCACGACTGCGGTGACGATCGCGTTCGTGGGCTTTTTCGCGGCGACCGCGCTCGCGTTCGGGTTCGGCGGTCGCACCACGGTGGCCAACATCCTGGCCGGCCATTACGTGCGCGAGCTGTACGAGATCGGGCATACGGTTCGCGTACAGGGCATCGAAGGGCGAATCGTCCGCATCACGCCCACTGCGGTGATCGTCAGCACGAGTGAAGGGGAGACCGCGGTGCCCAGCCAGCTCTTCGTGGAATCGCTGTCCACGCGGCTCGCGAGCGGAGGCCGCCCGTGAGCGCGATACTCGCCTTGCTGGACGCGTTCGCCGACGAGCACCCGAGTGACGTCGCGCGCTTGCTCGATCGCGGCGCAGCGCCGGAGGTGGCACCGCTGCTCGCTCGCCTGGATCACGAGCGCGCCGGGCGCGTGCTCTCGCGCATGAACCCGCAGTGCGCCGCTCAGGCGCTCGCGGAGCTGGAGCGAGCCCACGCCGCAGCGCTGCTGTCGGCGGCGGGCACCTCGCGGGCCGCGCTGATCTTGTCTCACACGCAGGATCCGCTGCGCCGCGCGCTGCTCTCCGAGATGACGGGCCGCGAGGCCGCGGCGGTGCGCCGGCTCCTCTTGCACAGCGCCCGCACGGCCGGCTCGATCATGGACGCGATGGTGCTCTCCGTGGTCGACGACGCCACGGCGAGCGAGGCGCTCGAGCACATCAAGCTGCACGCGGAGCACGCGCTCTTCTACGTGTACGTCGTCGACCGCGATCAGCGCTTGGTCGGCGTGACCACGTTGCGCGAGCTGCTGCGGGCCGCGCCGAGCACCAAGCTGCAGAACATCATGCGCGAGCGCCCCGAGACGCTCACGGCGCGCGCCAGCTTGCTCTCGATCGCCGCGCATCCGGGCTGGCGCTACTACCACGCCATGCCCGTGGTCGACGCGGGCGGCATCTTGCTCGGCGCGATCCGCTACGACACCGCGCGCAACATCGAGCGCGAGCTGGGCCAGGCCGTGCGCCAGAGCGACGTCGCCGAGACCGCGGGCGCGCTCGCGCAGCTGTACGCGATCGGCGCGCTCGGCATGGTCGAGTGGTTCAGCGCGCTCGCCCCCACGCGCAATTCGAGGAAGCGCAACTCACCATGAACGGAAGCAGCTTCGAGCATCAGCTGATCAGTGAGCTGATCGCGCGACACCCCATCGATGCAGCGCGCGCGCTGTCGAGCCTCGAGCCTGAGGAGCTGGCGCGCGTGGTGTTCGAGCAACCGACCGCAAACGCCGCCGAGCTCTTGAGGCGCTTGAACCCGGACGATGCCGCCGTCACGTTGCAGATCGCGCCGCTCGAGCGCGTGCGCATGATCGCGGCGAGCATGGAGCCGAGCCTCGTGGCTGACCTGCTCAGTCGCCTCGACGACGAGTCGCGCGCGGCGCTCCTCGAGCAGTTGCCGCGACCGCTCGCGCGCGAGCTCGACGAGATCCTCAGCTTCCCGCCGGGTACCGCGGGCAAGCTCATGGACAGTCGCGCCACGCACTTTCAACGCGACGAGACCGTGGAGCACGCGCTCGAGCGCTTGCGACGCGTTTCGGAGCGGCGCATCACGGACTTGATGATCGTCGACTCCGAGGGCCGGCTGGACGGCATCGTTCCGCTGCACATCGCGGCTGGGGCGGACCTCGACACGAAGCTCGGAGCGCTCGTCGAAGGCGAGCCGGTCTCGGTGCATCCGATGACGCCGAGCGAAGACGTCGTCGAGCTGCTCGATCGGCATCACCTCGCGAGCTTGCCGGTCGTCAACCTGGATCGCGTGTTGATCGGCGTGATCGGCTACGACGCGTTGCGCAAGGCGACGCAGCTGGACGCGGCAGCCGATGCCCAGGCGATGGTGGGCGCGAGTCGTCAGGAGCGAGCGTTCTCGACGCCGTGGGAGGCGATCAAGAGCCGCTTGCCGTGGTTGCAGATCAACCTGGTGACCGCGTTCATCGCGTCCTCGGTGGTGGGGCTGTTCGACGGCACGATCGCCAAGGTGACCGCGCTCGCGGTGCTCATGCCGGTGGTCGCGGGGCAAGCGGGAAACACGGGCGCACAAGCGCTCGCCGTCACGCAGCGAGGCCTGTCTCTGCGAGAGATTCGTCCCTCACACGTCTGGCGCATGGTGAGCAAGGAAGCGCTCGTGGGTGCATCCAATGGCTGCGCCACGGCGCTCGTCACGGCGCTCTGTGTGCTGGCGTGGAGCCGGAACCCGGTGCTGTCGCTCGTGATCAGCGCTGCGATGGTGATCTCCATGACCCTGGCAGCGATCTGCGGCTCGGTGATCCCCATCGTGTTGACCTCGCTCGGTCGCGATCCCGCCACGGCTTCATCGATCTTGCTGACCACGGTGACCGACACCACGGGCTTCTTCAGCTTCCTGGGCCTGTCCACCCTGGCGCTGGAGTATCTGTTGTAGCGTCGCCGCGTTGACCACAGCCTCGAGCTACAGGCCCTCGAGCTTCAAGGTGGGCTTGGGGCGCGGGGCGCTCGGTGCCGGATCGGGTTGTGGTTGCGAGGGAGCTTGCGGTTCAGGCGCGGGCGTCTCTGCCGAATGGGTAGTAGGTTGAGTGCGACGCGGTGTGGTCGCGGGCGGCTGCTTGGGACGCCGTGGCGGCGTGATGCGGGCTTTCGCGGGCTCGGCGGGCCTCGGCGGGAGCTCGACGCTCGGGCTCGGTTCGGCTGTGCGCTCGGCTGGAGCTGGGTCGTTGGAGCGTGCAGTTGTCGGCGGCGCCGGTGCGGGCTCAGGCGCATGCGTTGCGCTCGAGCGCTGGCTCTCCACGCCGCTGCCGTGTTGCTGCGCGAGATAGACGCCGACGGCAGCGAGCGCGATCAGCGCGAATGCAAGCACTGCGAATCCCGCACGCAGGCGCTTGGGCTGGCGCGACATGGTTGCGGTGCCACCGTCGCGGGTCGTTTCCGCAGCTGCAACGTAGGGCGCCAGCGCGTCCGCAAATGCCTGCGCGCTCTCGTAGCGACGCTCGGGCTGGCGATGCATCGCGCGCTCCACGACACCCGCCAAGCCTGGCGGCAGATCGGGGGCGAGCTGAGCGAGCGGACGAAAGTCACCCGTGACGATCTTCACAACGAGATCCGCGTGCGTGCCTGCATCGAAGGCGCGCTGCCCCGTGAGCGACTCGTAGAGCGTCAGCCCGAGCGCGTAGACATCGGTGCGAGCGTCGCACTCGAGCGCGCGCAGCTGCTCGGGTGGCATGTAGGCCGGGGTGCCGATGACGGTGCCTTCCGTGTGAGTCGTGTCGAACGCGTCGGAGCGCGAGACCACACGCGAGATGCCAAAGTCGAGCACCTTCGGATGCGGCTCGCCGGCATCGTCCGCGCCACGACGGCACAGAAAGATGTTTGCGGGCTTCAGGTCGCGATGCACTACACCCACCGCATGCGCTGCAGCGACACCGGCCAGACACTTCACGAGCAGCGCACAAGCTTCGTACGGCGCCAACGCGCCGTCGCGCCGGAGCCGCTCGGCGAGGCTCTCGCCCGCGAGCAGCTCCATCACCATGTACGAGCCGGAGTCGTCCGAGTTGACGTCGTAGACCTCGACCACATGCGGATGGCGAATCGCGCCACAAATCCGTGCCTCGCGCTGAAATCGACGAAGCGCGAGCCCGCCGCCGTCGAGTGGCAACAACCACTTGATGGCGAAGCGGCTCTTGGTCATGACCAGGTGACTCACCTCGTACACGACCCCCATGCCGCCACTCCCCAGCCGTCGCTCGATGCGATACTTGCCGCCGAGCACATCACCCGCCGTCGGCTGTCCGGCGAGGGCTGTGTCAATGGTTGCACTGGGGACCCGACGTGTCATGGAGCTGAGCACTGCGAGAGCGAGACGCGTCGAGTGTAACGGAATGCGGCCTCGTCGCTACCACCCTGCGCCGGCACCACGTCGCGTTGCATCTGGTATGGTTTGGTCATGACGGAGACGCGGGCCCAGCCCGAGGTCGAGACCGTGCGCTATGCGCGGGTGCGGATCGCGGTGACTCGTGGGCCAGATGCGGGTCTCGTGGTGGAGCGCGCAGGCACGACGCTCACCGTGGGCACCGCCGAGACCGCAAGCTTTCGCTTGCACGACGAGACCGTGTCGCGCGAGCACTGTGAGATCCTCCTGCACGAGCGCGGCTTTCGCGTGCGCGATCTGCGCTCGACCAACGGCGTCCGGGTGCTCGGCTTCTCCGTGCATGATGTTTCATCGTCCATCCCGCTGGAGCTTACGCTCGGCGAGACGCGGCTCAGCATCACGCCGCTGCCGGAGCTGGAAGCTCGTGAGCTCTCGAGCGTGGGTCGCTTCGGCCGCTTGCTTGGCGAGGCGCCGAAGATGCGCGAGCTGTTCGCGCTGCTCGCGAAGATTGCGCCCACCGACTTGCCAGTGCTCATCGAGGGCGAGACGGGCACCGGCAAAGAGCTCGTGGCGCAGTCGCTGCACGAAGCGAGCGGTCGCGCGGGCGGTCCCTTCGTCGTGTTCGACTGCAGCGCCGTCGCGGCGAATCTGATGGAGAGCGACCTGTTCGGTCACGAGCGCGGCGCCTTCACCGGAGCGCACCAGGCGCGTACGGGCGCACTGGAAGACGCCGACGGCGGCACACTGTTTCTGGACGAGCTGGGAGAGCTGCCCGCTGATCTGCAGCAGAAGCTGCTGCGCTGCCTGCAGAGCGGTGAATACCGCCGCGTCGGCGGGCGCAAGCTCCTGCAGACGAACCTACGCGTGATCGCTGCAACGAACCGCAACCTACGCGCGGAGGTCGCGGCAGGGCGCTTTCGCGAGGATCTGTATTACCGGCTCGAAGGCGTTCCGGTCGCTGTGCCGGCTCTGCGCGAGCGTACCGAGGACATCCCGCTGCTGGTGGACCACTTCCTGAGTCAAGCGGATCCGAGCCTCGGGCGAGCGCTGCCGCCCCACGCGCTCGACATGTTTCGCGCACATCGCTGGCCCGGCAACGTGCGCGAGCTGGCGAACGTCGTGCGGCGCATGCAGCTCCTGCCCGAGCTGCCTTTTCGTCCGCAGCTGGAGGCTGCGACGACGGCAGCAGCTCCAGCCTCGGGTGCGGCCGTGACCGAGTTGGAGGGCATCGCGCGTCGCCTGTCGAGCTGTCATCGCGGCGAGCCCGGCTCGAGCGCAGAAGATTGGCTGCGCCTCGACGACGCGAGGCGGCTCGTCCAGGACGCGTTCGAGCGCGACTACCTACGGGTGCTCAGGCGGCTGTGCAGCGACAACAAGACGCGCGCTGCCGCTTGGAGCGGCGTGACACGCCAGGCCATCCAGAAGCTGGTTCGCAAGCACGACTTCGAATGGGGGTTCGACGAATCGGACGAGCACTCGTGAGGGCTCATTCGAGCGTCCATACGGCCGTGTCAGTGAGGCCGGATACGGGGCTCTCCCCACTCTGCTCGGCGTCGAAATCCACATAGAACTCTACGCGTGTGATCTTCGAGCCCTCTGCTGCGGATATTCGTATGTTGGACGCATCATCATACGTGCACGACGATTGATCCATGCAGCAGCCCCGGGTGGGGGAACAATAGGTGGGCGGTGCCGTGTCGAGCAGGACTCTGCTACGGGTCTCGTCGAGCCTGCAGCTGATGGTGTACGGCATGTAGTTTGGACAGATCGCGTCACGCGCGAAGATTATCCAATGCAGACGCAAGGAAGAACGCGTGACTTCGACTGTCCGATCTTCTCGACTTCCGCACGTCATGTTGGCGAGATGCGCGTAGCTCCTATCGATGTACGCGAAGCTGCCGTCGTGCGCGATGCCGACGAATGAGTAGGCCTTCACCAGTAGGAACCCACGCAGCTCGTTGTCCACGCCCTTGATCAGCTCGAGCGCACACGCCGAGCTTCCCGACACGTCTTTCTGCGTCTTTTCGGGATCGACCAGAACGCATGTCTTGCCCTCGCTGCGGTAGAAGCGGTCGCACTCACAGCGGTAGCCACCCGGCGTATCTACACACTGGCCGTAGGGCTCGCATAGCGAAGGATCGCGCGCGCACTCGTTTGGGCCCGTGCAATCGCCTGCGTCGTCTCGCTCGAGACCCGCATCGCAATCGGTTGTCGATGTTGCAGCCGGCGTGGTGGCCGTCGTCGTCAAAGGCCCACGCTGCCCTGCGACGGGTGGAGGAGTCGGCGGTTCCTCTCCAGCTTGGCCAGCTTGGTTTTCGGTGCCGGCGCTCGAGCCAGCCGTCATGCCCGTAGGTCCAGGCGTCTCTGGTTCTCGAGGCGGGTCGCATGACACGCTCGCCTTGTCCTCGGCGTTGCGCCGCGCGCTCAACGCGCTCGCGGGTAGCGCGCGCTCCACCGCCATGCCACAGCCCGGGCGCAGCACGATGCGTGCGTAACGCGTCTGATGCGGCACATAGCCCGTGATCAAAGTCACGGGCGCGACGGCGTCGTGGTTCTCACCGTGCGCCTCGGCGGTCACCGCAAAGCTGCCGGATGTCTCGCCGTCGAGCGGTGAGATGGCGAGACCGTCTTCCCACTCTGCACGTGCGAGCGTGCGTTCGAGCCGTGTCTCGTTCCTGCTCACGACTCGCACGCGAAGCGCGTCGATGTGCGGTGCGTCGGCGACCGCGAACGTGACCACGGTGTACGTCGGATCGCTGCACGCCGATGGCGCGGCCAGGAATATGATCCACGACGCGATGCACGCCACGAGCTTGCGAATGCGAGTCATGGTTGCGTCACGAGCGCCTCGACGCGCACGCCCGCTGGTGGCCGGCTCGTCCCCACGTCGATGAGGGCCGCGGACACTCCGGCCACGACTACCGCCCCGACGGCCGTCCAGAACCACCAGCGCGTCGTGATCGGTGGAGTGCGCTCTTGGGGTGACTTCTGGCGTGCGCTCGGTGCCGCTTCGCTGAGCGCTTGCGGCCCAGCGGCCGCAGCCACGTGGGCCGGCGGGGGAACGTGCTCGAGGCTGTAATGTCTTGCGAGTCTCTCACCCGCCGCACCTTCGACGTGCTGCGTCTGGCTGAGGTAGCCCGCGGCGCTCACTTGCAGCTCATGGCGGCCGGGTGCGAGCAGGATGGGCCCCTGTGTCAGCTCTCGACCGTCGACGAGCACGCGCGCGCCGGCCGGAGTGACCTGCAGATCGAGCGTGGTGAGCGACGCGTTCATCCAGCTCAGCGCGTCTCGTGCGTCCGCACGCTGACTCGCGGTGAGCGGGCTGCGCTCGTCGCGGAGCGCGGCGTCGATGTGGCGATAGGCCTGCGTGTAGTGGTCCTGCGCGAACGCCGTGACGCCCAGGGCATGCAGCGTGCGCGCGCTGGGACTCTGCCGGTGCGCACGCTCGAAAAGCTCCGCTGCGTGCGCGTAGTCGTGAGCCGCGTAGGCGGCCATGCCGTCGGTCATCAGCCGCTCGTACTCAGCCGGCGGGGAGGGTTGCGCGTGAATCGCGCTGGCGATCAGCGACAAGGCGCACGCGCTGAGCATGCAGAGCGACCGCAGCCAGCCAGCGTTCATCTTCACATGTCTTTGCGTCCCCAACATGATCCGCTCGCGCGGCAGACGATACGGCACCTCTTCGCCGTTCACAACCGCGCCGCTGCAGCGCTCGGGGCTGCAACCGGCCGTGCAACTGGCAGTTGCGCCTGGCGCGCGCTGCTCTGCCGCTCGCCAGCCCGCCCGCACGGTGCGGATGCGGCGCGGCCGGCTGACCGCAGCAACTGCGAGTTGCACGAGGTGCGAGTGCGAGGCGCGAGCTGCGGCTGTGGCGCCGGGCGGCGGCGGCACAGCGGTTGCTTTGGGTGCGGTGCTCGTGTCAGCGAGCTACCAAACGGAGGAAACGAGCATGCGATCACCGAAAAGCCTGAAGCCGATGATGTGGGGAGCGAGCCTCTTGGGAATGCTGTTCGCGGCGTTGCCGCAGTACGCAGCGGCGGATCTCTTCCAGTGCCAGAGCAAAGACGGAACGGTCCGCGTCTACGATCGAGAGCGCAATGCTTGTGGTCGGCTTTCGGCGGACAACCCGGACTGGACGAAGATCGGCAACCCGCCGTGGAATGACCGCATCGACGACTACGGCAACGACGACTGGACGCGTGGTCGCAGCATGTGTCTGTTCAAACACGTCGGATACAACACGCTGTTAGTGCGGATCCCGCCTGGCTACGCATGGTCGGACATCCCGAACAGCGTCAGCTCCAACCAGTGGTCTTGTTAGTCGCAAGTCCAGCGTAACACATGCCTGAGTCGGACATCGGAGGTCTGCGTCGTGCGAGATTCATCCCGAAAGCGTAGCTACGTGTGGCCTCTGATGTTCGGGCTCAGCGTCGTCATTCTCGGCTGGCTCACGGCTGGCTTGTTCTGGCCGCGGGCGTCCGCGAGCGAGCAGCGAATGCGTGTGGACGCGGCGCGTACGCCCGCCGCAGGTCGAGAGCGCGCTCTCACTCCGCAGCCAGTGGCGGCGGACGTGCGCGTGCAGCAGGTCGAGACGGCGGCAGTCACTGCCCAGCTGGACGCCGTGAAGTTGCCGCCGCTCGAGCGTGACCCGGCAGAAGCGCGGCTGCTCTGGGAAGCGGGGCAGCGCCTCGTGGCGAGCTGTATGCGAGAGCGTGGGTTCACGTACGCTCCGCCGCCGTACGCAAACAGCGACGCGGAGGCGCGCGCATTCGAGCAGGTGTCTCCCGGTGACGTCGAAGCGGCGCGCGCGCTCGGCTATGGCCTGGTGCACGACATCGAGCGTGCGGCGCAGCCCGAGCCAGAGCCTGCAGAGTCGCCCGCGGTTGCAGCGCTCGCTCCGGATCAGCGACGTGCGTACATCGAGGCGCTGATCGGCCCGGAAGTCCCCGCCCAGGAGCGCACGGAAGAGCGCGGCTTCGCGACGCTCACGGTGCCCGGACGGGGCACGCTCAGCTGGTTCAAAGCCGCCTGCTACCCGATGGCGGATCAGCGCCTGTATGGACCGCACATCGAGCACAACGAAGTCGGCCCCACGCGGGTGAAGCTGGCAGAACGCGTGGCGGAGCTTCGCGATCATGATCCTGCGTACCGCGCGCGGCTCGAGGTATGGCGTGATTGCATGCGCGCTGAGGGTGTGTCCGAGCCACTGACGCCAGGGGCTGCAGCAGACGGGCTCAGGTTGCGTTATCTCCAGCACGAGCTCGACCTGAATGCCCTCGCCGCGCTGGAGCGCAAGTTGGCGACGGCCGATGCAACCTGCTACCAGCGCGTCGGCATCGAGCCTGTGCGTGTGGAGGCGACGCAGCGCGCTCAGGAACGCGTGGCGCAGGAGCAGGCCCCGCTCGTCGAGCGTTTCGCCCAGGAGCGGCGCGAGGCGTTGCAGCGTGCGACAGAGATCATGTCCGGCGCGGAGCACAGCCCGTAGTATGTCGGCGCCGCCGATGGCAACAGTGTGCCGTCCCGGCACGCCGAAATGACGGTGCGCAGCGACGAGCTAACTGGCTGGGAGCGCTGGGTTTTTCAGGACCTAGGCCGATCGGGTTGTTTTTGGCGCGTGCTTTGCAGCAGGGCCGGACACGTGCCGGCATCGTGCCGGAGCTGAAGCTCATGGCGGCGACATGTTTTGGCTTGGACGACTCGCTTTCTTGCTGCTCATGGCGGCGGCACCCGGCTGCTACACGCTCTCGTTGATGCAAGATCCCAAGCCCGTCGCGCCCGGGACCGTGCGCGCGACCGTGGGCATGGCCTCGAACATCGACGGACCGGCGCCGAGTCAGCATCTTGGTGTGCGCGTGGGCCTGGTTCCGCAAGCCGAGGCACGCGTCAAGCTGTCGTTCGCGAGCAGCGACCTGGTGTAGTCCGCGCAGGTCGGCGTGAATCTGGAGGCGTTGCTCGCGGAGGACAAGAGCGTCTTGTTCATGCCGTATTACCGCTACGACCCCGACATCCTCGAAGACAAGGATTCCTTGTGGGACTCGGAGTATCCTCACCACGAGATCCATGTGTTCGCAGTACCGGTGCTGTTCGTACAGCACTTCGGCGCTGATCAATTTTTTCTCGGGCCAGACATGCACCTGGGCTCACGGGATGGCCTGCAGTTCGCCGCCGTCGGCGGCCATGTCGGGTACGCGATCGCGGCCGGAGCTCATGTCCACTTCACACCTGAGCTGAGCGTGCTGACCCCCATCGCTGGAACGCCGCGGCCGAACCCATCGTGGACGCCGGGCGCGCAGACCACGTTGTTGCCAGGTGACGTGATCGTGGAGCTCGGACTGAGCTGCAGCTTCGGGGCGGCGAATTGACCCTGCGCTTCTGAGCTCGAGCTGTGACTCGCCTCGGCTCGATCGTCTGAAGGGCGCACGAGGCCAGCGGCAGTACGAGACATGACCGCCCATCTCACGTGTGCGAGGCGCACAACGGTTTCTGTCGTCACGCTCTGTTTCACGTGGCTCGGATGTTCGGGGTCCCCTGCGCCGACCGTGCGCGGGAATGCGGCTGGCAGCGGCGCGGCGGGCCAGGGCACGTGGCTAGCACGTCTGTCGGCCGAGCCAACGACGCGACGGCAGGCGCGATGTTGCTACCTGCAGCAGCTGCGGGCCGTGCGGCCGTGCCTGGCGCCCTGGAGAGCTGCGATCCCGGCGCCTACGTGGGCAACTACGAATGCCATCTCGTCTTTCAGCAGGGTGAGAAGACCGAGACGAAGATCGAAGGCACGGTTGCATTCGATCTGGAGCTCAATCAGTCCACGACGCAAGGCAAGTGCAAACCTGGGCAGGAGTTCTGTGACGACCTCGTGATCACCGAGGGTAGCGGTAAACTGTTTGGCTTCGTGCTCGGTCTCATAGGCTTCGAGACAGGTTTGAAAGGTGGACTGAACTGTTCGACGGGTGAGTTTCATGCGGAGGCCGTGGGGGGCGTGTACGGCATACCTTGGCCCAACCCGGACGACCCCGAGGGCAAGCTCAAGGTGACCATCGAGCTCGGCACCTTCGACGGATCCCTCAACGGACGCCACGGCGGCAAGGTCCCACAAACCATCGCAGGCGAATGGAACCTGGGCGAACCGTCGCTGGACATCTACTGCCCGGGCCCCTTCTCCGTGCAGCTCATGCGATAACCGTGCGCCGACCGGTGCGGAAGCAATCGCTTGTCGGAACCTTGCTCGTCCGTACCAACGATCGGGCCGCTCTGCGGCTGATGGCGGAGCTCGCGCTATAACCTCGCGATGACAGTACCTCTCTCGTCGAATCCGCTCTGGCGCGTGCGCGTCGCCAGCCGTCGCGAAGTATCCCTGGACGTGTGCAGCGTCGAGCTCGTCGCCGAGGACGGAGCAACCCTGCAGCCGTTCGCTGCGGGCGCGCACGTCGACGTGCACTTGCCCGGGGCTATCGTGCGCCAGTATTCGTTGTGCAGCGATCCTGCGGACAGCTCGCGTTACCAGCTCGCCGTGCTCAAGGACCCCAGCTCGCGCGGCGGCTCCGATGCGATGCACGCGCTGCGCGTCGGCGACGTGCTCAGCATCTCCGCGCCGCGCAACCTGTTCCCGCTCGCGCCCGACGCTTCGCACTCGCTCTTGCTCGCGGGGGGCATCGGCGTCACGCCCCTGCTCGCCATGGCGCGTACGCTGCATCGCGCGGGCGCGTCGTTTGCCATGCATTACTGCGCCCGCACGCCTGCGCGCACCGCATTTCTGGAGCAGCTACAGCGCAGCCCATTTGCCGCTCAGGTGTGCTTCCACTTCGACGACGGCCCGGAGGCACAGCGCTTTCGGAGCGGGGACGTGATCCGCGCACCACGACCCGGCGAGCACCTGTACGTGTGCGGCCCGGCCGGCTTCATCGATCACGTCCTCGCCGCTGCGAGCGGCGCCGGCTGGCCCGAGGAGCGCGTGCACAGCGAGCGCTTCAGGATCGACGCGCCCGAGAGCAGCGAGGGCGACAGCGCGTTCGAGGTCGAGGTCGCCACCACAGGGCAGGTCATCCCGGTCGGCCCCACCCAGTCGATCACGCAGGCCCTGGCCGCGCACGGTGTGGATGTCCCCACCGAGTGTGAGGCGGGCGTGTGCGGAACGTGCGTGCTGCGCGTGCTGCACGGCACGCCCGATCACCGGGACAGCTTCCTGACGCAGTCCGAGCGTGCGGGCAACTTGATGACGCCGTGCGTCACGCGGGCCAAGTCGCGCAAGCTGGTGCTGGATCTATGACGCTGGCCAGTGCCGCGGCGGGCTCCAGGGGTCGCTGAGCGGTCGCAGCTTCGTTGAAATTGTCCGTATATTTTGGATAGCCGCGTGCCAAGGGGCCGCACGAGGGCGAGGCCAGCGCAGCGTCGGGCAGCCGAAAATCGGCTGCGCGCCGGGCCGCTCTCGCCCGAATCCGCATATCGCGTGCTAGCTTCGCCGGGTTGCAGGGTTACCCGGTGGATTACAGTTTGCGCGGAGCTGTCGTGATGTTTCGGGTGCGCGCGTGACCGGATCTCCGAGCCATGTGATGCGCCAGCTGGGTGCGGAGGTGCACCCGGGCGCCGTGATCTCGGGCCGTTATCGCATCGACCGCCTGCTCGCCGCCGGCGGAATGGGCGCGGTGTTCGCGGCCGAGCACGTGGAGCTGCGCGAGCCCGTCGCGATCAAGTTCTTGCTGCTGGACGCGGTGAGCGCGCTGGGCGGCGATGCGCTCGGGCGCTTCGCGCGCGAGGCCTGGGCGGCGTCTCGCATCAAGAGCGAATACGTGGTGCGCGTGAGCGACGTGGGCCGTCTCGCGAGCGGTACGCCGTACATGGTGATGGAGTACCTGGAAGGCGTCGATCTCGCAGATCATCTGCGCGCGCACGGTCCGCTCGGGGTGGATCAAGCGGTGGAGCTGATGCTGCAGGCCTGTGAAGCGCTCGCGGAGGCGCACGCGCTGGGTATCTACCACCGTGATCTCAAGCCCTCGAACCTGTTTTGCGTGCGGCGCAGCGACGGTCTGCTCGCGATCAAGGTGCTCGACTTCGGCATCTCCAAGGTGGATCCCGCAGCTAGCAGCTTCGGCGCGGCGCTGACCACCACGACCGCGCGCCTGGGCACGCCGCTGTACATGTCGCCGGAGCAGATGCGCTCGAGCAAGGCGGCCGGCGAGCGCAGCGACATCTGGTCGCTCGGCGTGATCCTGTACGAGCTCGTGACCGGCAGCGTGCCTTTCACCGCCGAGACGTTGCCGGAGCTCGCCGTGAAGGTGGCCACGGAGCAAGCGCTGACGTTGCGCGCTGCGGGCGGCAAGGTGCCCGCGGGGCTGGAGCGCGTGGTGGCGCGCTGCCTCGAGAAGGACAGCATTCGCCGCTATCCGGACGTCGCGGCGCTCGCGCATGCGCTCGCGCCCTTTGGGCCCGTGCGCGCGGTCGCGCACGCCGAGCGCGCGCAGCGCATCTTGCAGACGTCGCGCGGCATCGAAGCCGAGGGGCAGCCCGCGACGACTCGGCGTGTGGCCGCGGGCCCGGCGTCGCACGCGCGACTGCGCCAGCTCGGCGCGGGGCTGGTCGACGGTAGCCGCAAGCTGCCGGGGCGCTTGCTTTGGATTCTGGCGCTGTTTGCGATCTTGGCTGGTGCCGAGCTGGCATCTCAGCGGGTCGAGCCCGGGACTCCGATCGAGGTCGGCGCGAGTGCCGCTACGAGCGTCAGCGAAGCCGCTGCTGATCGCAGCAGCGTGTTGCAGCCAGCGGCGGCGGAGCCCGGCCCCGTGCTCGAACCGAACGTGGTCGCGCCGAGCGGAGCACTGGCGCCGCCGCAGCCAGTGGCTGCAGCGGAGGCCCACGAGCCAGCGCGTGCAGTCGATGCGCTCCCGCTCGGCATGATGGCGCCGGCACGAGCCTCGAGCGAGCGCTCCGGCGGAGCGGCGTCGGCGCCCGTGGCTTCGGGCGCGGCCGAGTCTCGAACGGTCGAGGCCGCGCAGGCATCCGGCGCGGCCGCCTCGAACGAACGCGCTGGGTTGCCGCTCGGGCGGGTGGGCTCCTCGCGCGCAGCCTCGAAGCGCGAGCTCGCAGCGTCCACCGGCAGCGGCGTTGCAGCGAGGCCAAAAGCGCGACTGCGCACGGCGGGCAAACCCGCGGCGCTCGAGTCTGAGCGCCGTGCCGAGGTGCAAGCGTCGAAGGCGCCAGCTGGCCGGCGCGCCGAATCGGAAGCGTCAGCCAAGGACGGCCCCTCGAGCCGCGACGGCGCCGCTGTGCGCGCACCAGAGCCTGCGCGACGGCTCAAGCCTGGAGCACGGCCGCCGCGCC
>Ga0190269_10000757_pt1 | contig 16172 bp, 11 predicted proteins | sample Popmic249IS_FD_133749 | JGI IMG/M metagenome (GOLD analysis project Ga0190269, IMG submission 133749) | Populus adjacent soil microbial communities from riparian zone of Blue River, Arizona, USA - 249 IS | ecosystem: Environmental > Terrestrial > Soil > Riparian zone | place: USA: Arizona...
GCCAGCTCACGAGGTGCAGGCACACCTACGAACGTCGCACGATCCGGCTCCTCCTCGGAAAACTCCGACTCCTCCCCGTCCGAAGGCACGTCCGGCGCAAGCGCCACCTCAACCTGCGCAACCAGCTTCGCCAACGCCTCCGCAGGCTCCGACAACCCACGCACGGGCTCGGCGAAACGCAAGAGCGCCGCCCTCAGCCGCACGGCGTTCTCCTCACTCAGCTCCACAAAGCCAAGCACCGCAAGCCGGCGCACAGCCTCGCCCACGCGCTGACGCACGTTGCGTTGCGCGATTCTCTCGTCCTTGGCTTTCCGTTTGCCCGGGCTGAACACACCGATCAGCGCATCGCTGCCGAGCACCGCCGACAGCTGCGACACCACCTCTTCCTGCGTCACCACGCCGCCGCGCTCCACGGCCGCAGGATCGAGATACAGGAGGGCGAGCGCTTGCCCGACCAGCATATCCGTCGCCGCGAGCTGCTTGCGCGAGACCTTGTCGCCCGTGGGCAACAGATAGAAGTACCCATCGGTCTTGTGGATCAGCTCGCAGCCATAGCGCCGGTAAAACGGCTCCAAGAGCTCCTGCGCATCGGTCAGAAGCGAATACCAAGCCGCGTCCTCACGATCGACATGGCGGCCGCGGCGCAGCGCGAGATCGAGGTCGGGAAAGTCCGCGTCCATGATCACGTCCTGCAGCAACGCGTATTCGGCCTTACTCATCCACGGCTCCCGGCTCGAGCGACCACTCTTCGATCACCAAACCATCTCCGGCCGGCACCCACGCGCGCTCGACCTCACTCTGTGCGCGCGCCAGCTCTACGACCTTGTGCGCGATGCGCCCGGCTTGCAGAAAGCGCTCTGCGAGCGGCAGCTCCTCGGTCACCTCGGCGGTCACGCTCGATAGCACAGTCGCACCGCGCGCGAGCGCATCGCGCACTTGACCCGTCAACACCGCATCTTTGTCCTCGCCGCTGTCAGCGGCAAGCTCCTTCTCGCGCGGCGCACGCGGACGCGTCACGTTCGGCTTGTCAGGCACGCTCATCACGCCCCGCAGCAAGGTCATCGGCCCGGCCGACGCGTACGTCAACGCGAAGCGCGCGCCCTGCCCCGCGAGCTGATCGCGCAGCCGCTGCGTGAGCGCGCGCGCAGGATCGAGGCGCACCACGTCGCGCAAGTAGCGATGCACGTACTGAAAGTAATCCGAAAACGCGCGCTGCCGCGCCGCGCCCCAAGCCGCGATGCGGTCGACCTGATCCATCACACGCCGTGCAGCCGCTTCGGCAGCTGGCTGCTCGGCGGCGATCGCGAGCTCTTCGATGTCCTGCAGCTGTCCGAGCAAGAGCGCGCTGTCTCGCAGGAGCACCTGGTTGAGCTCCTGCAACGTCGCGCTCGTCGCATCGAGCAGCGACTGACAGCGCTCCAGCGCCGCAAACCAATCCGCCTCGAGCAACCGGCGAATCTCCGCGCGAAAATCCTCTTGCTGCAGGTCGAGCCCGCGCTGTCGGCGCTCGATGCCATCGACGAGCTCGGACACGCTCACGGACAAAGGCCCCACCACTTCGTCCTGCCAGCGCTGCGCATCCGCGGCCTGGCTTGCTGCTTGCAAAATGTGGTCGAGCGCCAGGCGCAAGCTGCTCGTCAAGAGCAGCAGGCTCTCGCGCGTCAACACACCATCTTCCAGGTAAAAGTCGACGATGCCGAGCGCGAGGCGCGACAGCGCAAACTCGCCCGCGCGCGCGATGCCCGAGCCATCGACGCGCGCCAAAAGACGCTGCTCGCGCAGTCGCTTGATCGCGTGGGTCGCGCGCCGCTTGCGCTGATCGGCCTCGGGCAAGAGCACGTGACTCGCTTGCACGCAGATGTCTTCGAGCTGGGCCTCTGTGAACGACGTCAAGCTTTGCGCGCGAGCGTGCAGGTGCAGCGCGACCAGAAACCCCAGCTCCAACGTGCTGAGCTCGAGGGTGAGCTTCTGCTCCGCGATCAGCAGTAGGACCTGCTCGTTGCTGCGGGCGAGACCAGCCATCGGGCCGGTGTCTATATCGCGGAGCCCTCCTGGTTGCGAGTCTGATCCCACGATCGCTGCACGACAGTCGGGCCGAACAAGCGCGCGATCGCCTCCTGCCGGTAGCCGAAGATGGCGCGCAAGGTGCGAGCGACGAGCACGCCGTGCGCGAGCCGCCCCAGGATGCCCAGCGGCGGGCTGTAGTACACGCGATCCAGCATCACGGTGGACTCGCCGTCAGCTTGCAAATGGTGCTCGTGCCACCACAGCGCGTAGGGTCCCTTCTCCTGCGTATCCACGAACAGCCCCGGTGGCTGCCAGCTGCGGATCTCGGTCTTCCAGCGCAGCGGCAGCGGGCCGAGCCCGATGCGGTAGTTGATCTCGGTGCCCTCGTGCATCTCAGCAGGCGGCTCGCCGAGCAGCTCGAACTTCATGAAGCTGGGCGTGATCAACCCGAGATTCTCCGCGCGGCAGAAAAATCCAAACGCCTGCGCGAGCGGCGCATGCAAATGCGAGGTCTGCTCCAGCACGTACGCGGGCTTGCGTCGCCCGGGGATGCGATCGGCCGCCGTCGCACGACGAATGCTCACACCGGCATTGCGCCCGACACACTGGCGCAGCGCCGCATCCAGCTGCGGATGTCGAAACGCAAAACCCCAGGTCTCGAGCGCACGCGGCACGGCGCGCTGGCTCTGCAACGCGACTTGTGCACGCTCGCCGAGGACGAGCCGCAGCGCGAACGCTGGCACGCGCAGCACCGACGGTCGCTTCATCACATGACCGAGCGTGCGCGCGAACACACGCGAGCTCACCGGTTCCGGCGCGGAACAGTTGATAGCTCCCGCAAAGCGCGCATCGTGCGCTGCCTGCAGGATGATCCCCACGAGATCGTCACGGTGGATCCAGGGCATGTACTGCGCACCCGACCCGAGCGGCCCACCGACCCCCAGCATAAACGCGGGCAGCATCGCTCCGAGCGCACCGCCATCCGGCGCGAGCACGATCCCGATGCGCAGCAGCGCGACGCGCGCGCCCCAGGCTTGCGCGGCGGCGGCGGCGCGCTCCCAGTCCACACACAGCGCAGCGAGAAAGCCGGTGCCCCCAGGGCTGTGCTCATCGAGATAGGCATCCGCCGCGTCGCCATAGTAACCGACCGCGCTCGCCGAGATCACGACGCGCGGCGGTCGCGCAGCCGCAGCGCATGCCGCCATCAGCTGCTGGGTCAAGTCCACGCGACTCTCGCGCAACGCGCGCTTGCGCGCCGCGGTCCAAGCGCCACCGAGCACGCTCTCGCCCGCGAGGTTCACCACCACATCCACGCTGCTCAAGCGTCGCGCGAGCTCTGCTTGCGCGCTGGCGATCGCACATAGCTGCACGCGTGCGCCGAGGCGCTGCCGGGCGCGGTGCTCGTCGCGCACCCACGCGGTCACCTCGTCACCGCGACCGAGCAGGCTCTGGACCAAGGCACGACCGACGAAGCCGGTTGCGCCCGTTACAAAGAAATGCATGCGTCACCGTTTTCGCATGGCCGGACGCGGGCGTGCCGCGCGCCGTCCGAAAAAGCCTCGTGCTGGTACCAGACCTCGGACCCAGCGAGCCGCAGTCAAGGCCGCCGTGTCCGGCGCACATACCCCACAACTGGGACTGCTAAAGAATCTCTTTGAGGGCCACGCCGGCGCAGGTGCAACAAACTGTCGGAGTAGGTCATATTTGTGAAGACATGGCAGCGTACGCCTTTGACGACTTCGTTTTTGACGACATTCGGTATCAGCTGACCCGCGCGGGTACTCAACTTAAGGCCGATACACAGGTCCTGGAGCTGCTTGCGTACCTGCTCAAAAACCCAGGCCGCGTCGTCTCCAAAGAAGAGCTGATCGAGCAGATCTGGCAGGGGCGGACGCTCGGCGACAACGTAATCAGCGTTTGTGTTGCCAAGCTGCGTAAGGTGCTCGGCGGCGCAGGCAATCGTTGTGTCGGAAACGTGTACGGCCGGGGCTATCGCTTCATGCGCACGGTGACGGTGAGCGAGTCCGCGAGCATGCCGCCGAGCGCGGCGCCGCCACGGCCGAGCCAGGGTGCCACCGCAGAGGCCGACCCGCAGTTTCTCGGGCGCGGCGACATCTTGCAGCAGCTCGTGCAGCCGCTGGCTCGCGCGCGTGAAGGACGCGGCCGCGTGTGTGCGCTGCTCGGAGAGGCGGGCATCGGGAAGACGCGCGTAGCAGAGGAGCTCGAGACGCGTGCGCGCGCGCTGGGCATGAGCGTCGCGTGGGGTCAGTGTCATCCGTTCGGCGATCTGCCGCCGCTCTGGCCATTCCTGCAGGTCGTGCGCACCTGGGGTGTGCCGCTACCAGCTGCAGCGACCGGCGCGCCTAACCCCGTGCAAGAAGAGGCCGATGCCAACGACGAACGCGCCGGCGGTTGGAGTAGCAGCGACAGCGATGCCTGGCAGAAGAGCGTGCTGTTCATCACCGAGACAGTCGCGAAGATGTGCGCGATCGCGCCGCGCGTGATCGTGCTGGAAGATGTGCACTGGGCCGACGCCGCGACGCTGCGCTTGCTCGCACACCTCGTAAAGCAGGTCGGTCAGCTGCCGCTGATGCTCGTGCTCACTGTGCGCGACACGCAGCTGCCCAAGGAGGAGCGCACGCGCCGCTCGCTCGACTATGTGCTCGGGCATCGCGATTGCACGCGCATCAAGCTGGAGCGTCTGTCGCGCCAAGATGTGGTCGAGTACTCGCGCGCGCTGCTCGGCGCGAAGAGCGAAGGCTGGGCCGATGCGGTGTTCGAGAAGTCGGAAGGCAATCCGTTCTTCATGATCGAGCTGCTTCGCCCGGTCTCGGACGGACGCGCGCGTTCGGCGCGTGAGCTCACGCTCTCCGGTCCGGTGCTCGACATTGTCCGTCAGACATTGCACGACTTGGGCGCGGATTGTCGCAAGGCGCTTTCAGCTGCGGCAGTGATCGGACGCGGCTTCGATCTCGGCCTGCTCGCGATCGCGACGCAGCTCGAGCCCGCGGCGCTGCTCGAGCTGCTCGAGCCCGCGATGACGAGCGACGTGATCGTCCCGGAGCGCGACAGCCACACGCGCTATCGCTTCGGTCATGATCTGATCCGGGAGGCACTCTACGAAGATCTGCCGAGCATGCAGCGCGTGCGCTTGCACTTGAAGGTCGCTGAAGCGCTCGAGCAGCGCGCGTACGACGACCCGAGCCTGGCGATGCCTGAGATCGCGCATCACTTGCTCGCGGCGCTGCCCGCCGGCGACGTCAAGCGCGCGGTGGAGTACGCACAGCGCGCGGCGACGACCGCGACGCACGTCGGCGCATACGCGGATGCTTGTCGTTTGCTGCGGCGCGCGCTCGATGCGCTGCAGCTGGAGCCGTCGATCGACCCGCAGGTCAGCTGCGAGCTCCTGTACTTGCTCGCCAACACCGAACGCGCCGCGGGTGAGCCTGCGTTCTCGAGTCACCTCGATCAAGCGGTCGCGCTGGCGCGCAGACATGGCTTTCGGCACATCCTGGTGTCGGCAGCGCAGATGGTGTGTGGACCTCCCGGTGCGATCGCGTCGGATGGCGTGGCGGAGATCTTGGAAGCGGCGCTCGCCGCGCTGCCGGACTCGGAGACGACGGATCGCGCAATGTTGCTTGCGCACCTCTCCTGGACCGCGCCCTACACTTGGCAGCGCGAGAAGGTCGATCGTTTCCTGCAGGAAGCCGTCGAGCTCGCGCAGAAGCCGAGCGCGAGCGGAGCGGCGCGTCGTACTGCGCTGCGAGCACAGTTGTATTACGCTGGCGGCCCGGACACGCTCGATGAAGTGCAGAACATCTGCCGGCGCATGGAGAGTATGGTCGCGACGACGCAGTCACGGCAGCGCGCACGCTGGGCGCTCGAGCCGCAGATCGCGCGCATCATCGCGCAGCTGCAGCAGGGCAACGTGGCAGCTGCTGTGCGCGAGACCGATGTGTTCGGACGAGCCGCACGCGAGCTGCGGCATGCAGAGCTGGTCTGGCACTTCGAGCGCATGCGCGCGGTCCTGCGGATGAACGTGGGCGAGTTCGCTGAAGCGCGCGAGGCGTTCACCGAGCTCAAGCGCCGCGCCGAGCAGGTAAACTTGCACACGCGCGCCGCGCTCGAGCGCATCGACTGGAGCGAGCTCAACGTCCAGACCTCGAGCGTGCCCCTCGGCAACATCGAATACGTCAGCGTGCTGCGACCGCACCTCGAGCAGGGACCGCTCACGTTTGCGTTCAAGGTGCAGCTGCTGTGCCGACTCGGCTTGATCGCGGAAGCGCGCGCAGTGCTAGAGACTGTGACGGTCGCGCGCGTCATGGATCTGCCGCGATCGCGCGACTACATCCCGACGCTCGGCCACATCGGCTTCGCGTGCGCGCAGACTGGGAACAAAGAGCTCGGCGAGGCGATCTACAAGCTGCTTCTGCCCTATCCGCACCTGTGCATCGTCGCGCTCTCGCTGCATTCATTCGGGCCGGTCGCGCGCACACTCGGAGAGATCGCCGGGAACTTGCTCGGGCGCCGCGATGAAGCTGCCGCACACTTCGAGACCGCGATCAGCGACAGCGAGCGCTACGGCATGCGCCCGCAGCTCGCGCGCAGTCGGCTGCAGTACGCGCAGCTCCTGAGTCAGGGCGACGCTGCACAGCGGGAGCGCGCGCGGCACTTGCTCGAGCAATGCGAGAGCGATGCGACGCGCATGGGCATGGCGCCGCTCTTAGCGGCAGCCCAGCAACTGCAGAGCACGCTCTGATGTGGGTTGTGCAAACGTAGAATTTGGCCGACGCTGCCGTCCAGCGTGGAACCTGCAGCGCCCGTAGCTCGCACCTTGCGCCGACACGACATCGTGGTCGCTGCGCTGTTTTGTTCAGCGCTTGTGATCCGCTGGCTCTCGACGGGCGGACCGGTGCTGGGCGATGAGTCTTGGTACCTGTACCTCGCGCATACCTTGGGGAGAGAACCGGCCGCCGAGGTCGATCATGCTTGGTTTCATGTCGCCAACCGCCCGCTCTACTACGCGATCTTTCATGCGGGCTCATACTTTGGCTTCACGGGCTTCCGCTGGTTCGGGAGCGTCGTCAGCGCGTGCAGCGTCGCTGCGACGTACGGCGTGGCGCGTCAGCTCGGTGCGCAGCGCTGGAGCGCCGCATGCGCAGCCGCGGTGCTGTGCATGGAGCGACCGCTCGTCGAATACGGGTCGCATGGGTTTCCGGATCCTTTGGCCACGCTGTTCGCGCTCGCAGCGCTGTCGGCGGCGAACATGCAACGCGCTGGCACGACGTGTTTGTGCGTCATCGGCTGTGTGCTGTGCAAAGAGAGCTTCGTCGCTGTATCGGTGATCGCGACAGTCGCGAGGCTTTCGAGAGGGCCCATGCGGCCGGATGCGTGGGCATGGGTCACGGTGCTGCTGCCCGTCGCTTACGTGGCGATCATCACCTGCCTTGGAAGCAGCCAAGGCATCGCGCTGCAAGGTTGGGCGCAGACGCCAATGTCGTGGAAGCACGCGCGCGGCATGTGGGTCGGTCCGGAGCTTTGGCCGGGCATCATCTGGTGTGTTTGGCAGCGGCGCTGGCAGTGGCTCGCTGTCTGGCTCGGGATGCCCATGTTCTATCTCGTGTGGAGCATCGGGCTCGGCCGCGGGCTCGCGCCGTGGTACGTGATCGGGCCTGCATCGCTCGGCGCTGTTGCCGTTGCGCTCACGTTCAGCGACATCGCTGCCAGCGCGACACCGAAGCACGGCATCCGCTGGGCTATCGTGCTCGCTGCGTGCACGTTGCCGATCGCCTGGAGCGGCATCCTGCGCGCTGGCTCGCAGGTGCTCGCGCTCCGCAGCATGTGGCCGGTGGTCGACGATGCGGCTGACGTTCGAGCACAGCTGCACGCGCTGCAGCCAGAGCGCGTGTTGCTCGTGAACTGTTTCTGGGCCTTCGGATACTCGCATCTGCGCGGCGCTGCGCCTGCGAAGCGTGCGTATTGGGTCGACGAATACGACAATGCAAGTGTTGTCGCCGACGCGCGAGCCGCGCAGGTCACGATCGTCTGTAGGGCTCCCGAACACCGCGCGAAAGAAGCACGCCTCGCCGAACAAGGCTTTCGGACGCTGCTGCAGACGAATGCGTATTGGGTTCTCGGCCGCTACCCCGAAGCCCCCGTGAGGTGAGTGTGGATCGCGCCGTGGAGTTGCCCCGCTCGTCGCAAGGTCCGACGACGACGCGCGCTCACCTCGTGTGGGTTGCGGGGTAGCGCAGCGCGGTCAACGCAGCTCGATGCGCGCGGCGACGGCGCTCGCCACGCGCTCGGCGAGCTCCGCCGCAGCGTGGCTGTCGTTTGCGCGCACGATCGTGCGACCGGCGATCGTCCACTCATCGACGCGTAAGCCTGCGTTCTCGCCCTCCTGCACGAGCAGATCGAGCGCGATCACACCAGGAAGATCCGAGAACGTGCCCTGCGCGTCGTTCAAGTGCGCGATGCCATGAGCGTGCTTCAAGATCAGTCGCGCCGCCGTTGGCGACAGCTTGTTGCGTACGAGCAGCGGCCGCGGATCGTTGGACAGCGCCGCGTAGACTGTCGCCTCGGGCAGATCCACACCGTAAGCATGTCGAATCAGATCCGAGATCGAGCTGCCGCCCAAGCGCGGATTGACTTCGAGCAGGATGGTCTCGCCCTCGACGAGCCGCAGATCGAAGTTGGCGGGACCTGCGCTCAAGCCAAGCGTGCGCCCGAGCGCTGCGATCGCTGACACAACGGACTGCTCCAACACAGGAGGGAGCGTCGAGGGCAGCGAATGGCCTGCTGGGCTCACATAGCCAGACTCAAACTGATCATCGAGCACGAACGCACAGGCCAGCTCGTTTTGATAGAAGAACGCCTCCACGCCGACCGAGCGTCCGGCGATGAACTCCTGCACCAGCACGCCGTGCGGGCCCGGACCATACGCGCGTCGCGCACACGCCAGCGCGGGCTCGAGATCATCGATCGAGCGCACGACCGTCACGCCGCGTCCGCCGCCCCCGCGTCGCGGCTTGACGATCGCGGGATAGCCGCCGACTTGTGTCACTGCCCACACTGCTTCCGTCGCATCTGCCACCGGAACGGTCATCGGTACGCGATGGCCCGCTGCGACGAGCTTGCGAAAGCACTCGAGCTTGTCGCGACAACAGAGCGCCGCCTCGGGTGCCAAGCCGGGCAAGTCCAGCGCGCGCACCACCGCGCTGACGGCGGGCACCGCCACATCGCTCGCTGCGGTCACCACACCCGACACCTGCAACTCCCGCGCGACGTCTACGACCCGCGCCACATCTGCGATGTCGACGACGCGCGCGATGTCCGCGAGCGCGAGGCCTGGCGCGTGCGGCGAGCCATCGAGCACGGCTACCTCGGCGTACCTGCGCGCAGCCCTGAGAATGTCGAGCTGGAACGGTCCCGCCCCGACCAGTAAGAGCCTCGGCTTGGTCGATACAACCCGCGCGCTCATGCTCACTCGCTCATGGTACACCGAGACCTCGCGAAGTGTCTTGAATGTGCCCGGTCCCGCTGCACCGCGTTTTCCACACACACACTGCAGAGTGAGCTTCGACTGTGATCGACTACGATCGTATTCGCGACTTCTACGACCAGCACCGCAAGCAGCAGACCACGTGCGATCCCGACTTCCTGCGCGGCACGGTCGAAGTGTCCACAGGGATCGCGCGCTTTCGCAACCGCGCCGAAGCTCGGCACCTCGAGCGCGTGCTCAAAGTCGAAGGTGGCCAGCGCGTGCTCGACTTGGGCGCGGGCACCGGCCGCTGGTCGATCTTCTTCGCCGAGCGCGGTGCGCGCGTCACGAGCGTGGAGCTCGCGCCCAGCCTCGCCGAGAGCGCGCGCGCCAATGCAGCTGAGCGCGGCCTCGAGATCGACTGCCGCGTGGGCACGATCCTGGATCCACCGCTCATGCCATCGGAGCGCTTCGACATGCTGCACATCGGCGGCGTGCTCGTGTACATCGACGACGCCGATCTCGAGCAAGTCCGCACGGTGGTGCGCGCGCACAGTAAACCTGGCTCGCTGCTCGTCCTGCGCGAGCCGGTCGATCCGCGCGGCCCGAGCCAACAACAAGAACAAAACTACGCCGCGATCTTTCGGCGCCCGGAGCGTTACCGCGAGCTGTTTTCCGGCGATTTTCGTCTGCTCTACGAGCGCACCACCGTCAGCCACCTCGTCCCGCGCGGCCGCAGCACCCACAGCGTCGTCGCAGGCATGCGCAAGCCAAGCTGGCGGACACCGCTCGTCGAGCACGTGCTGCCGCTCGTCGGCCATGTCGACTATCACCTCTTGCAGCTCGAAGAGGCGCTGCGCGCGTCACCGCTGCGCATGCTGCTCGGCGATCCAGGCGTCGTCCAACACTTCTACATCTTCGCGCGCAACTATCGTTAGGCCAGGTAGCCAGCCGCACAGCTGGGCCGTTGCCTTGGCCCGGGCTCGGTGCAACAAGGGAGCGCAGCGAGGATCTGCCTGCCCACCCGAACGAACAAGCTCCGCCCACAGGACAGCTTGAGTGACCAGCACATCGTGCTGGCTGCGCTGGAGCTGGTGCGTAAACACGGCGCGGAAAAGCTGAGCATGCGCCAGCTGGCGAAGCACTTCGGCGTGACGCCGATGGCCATCTACCATTACTTCGAGAACAAGGAAGCGCTGTTCGAGCGGCTGGGAGACGCCGTGCTCGCGCGCATTCCGCGGCCTGCACCTTCGGGTGTGCACTGGCGGCAGGAGCTGATCGCGTGCGCGCGCTGCGGCTGGCAGCTGCTGTCGGAGTATCGGGGCTTAAGCGCGTACATCATCCAGCGGCCGCCGACTGAGCAGCTGCATGAGCTCACACGCTACGGCGTGTCCGTGTTGGTTGCTGCAGGCTTCGATGTCACGTCGGCGTATCCAGCGATCGTGACCAGCAACGCATACATGTTCGGCACGATCGGAATACTTGCGCACACCGAGCGCGGCGGAAAAAGGGCCAAAAAACCTGCCCGGCAACCGCAACTCACGCAGGCGCAAGTGCGGGCGCTGGTCGAATGGGGGCTCGACGCCTTGATGGATGGATTGAGCGCGAAGCTGAGAGCACCCAAGCGTGCAAACGTAGAGCGGCTCAAGCGCTCGCGCCGGGCATAGCTACGGAGCAGGGGGGCATCTCCTGCAGCGCGGACTCACCCCACGTGAGCGCGACGTTGCTGGTGTTGTTCCAGGCGCATTCCAGGTGAAAGCCGCCGCACATGCGGCGTCAGGACGATCGAGTGTTAGTTCAGGCTGGGCGGGGCGCTCACGAACTCGCGATAGAGCCTGCGGTATGCGCCGTCGCGCGCGAGCAAGCTCGCGTGGTCACCGCGCTCGACGATGCGGCCTGCTTCGAGTACGAGCACCACGTCTGCCTTGCGGATGGTGGACAAGCGATGGGCGACGATGAAGCTGGTGCGACCGACGAGCAAGCGCTCCAGCGCGGCTTGCAGGCGCCGCTCGGCGACCGCGTCCACGGCGCTCGTCGCTTCGTCGAGCAACACCAAGCGCGGATCGGCGAGCATGGCCCGCGTGAAGCACACGATCTGCCGTTGGCCGAGCGACAAACCCGCGCCGCGCTCGCCGACCCGCGTGTGCCAGCCATCAGGCAGCGCTTCGATCAGGTCGCGCACGCCGAGTGCTTCCGCAGCAGCGATGATCTCGCGCTCGCTCGCCTCCGGCCGTCCGAGCCGCACGTTGTCGAGCACGCTGCCGCTGAACAAGAAGTTATTCTGAAGCACCGTGCCGAACTGGCTGCGCAGCGAGCCACTGCGAAGCGTGCGGACATCGTGCCCGTCGATCAGCACGCTGCCTTTGCTCGCGAGGTAGAACTTCGCGATCAAGCTGAGCAAGGTGGTCTTGCCGCTGCTGGTCTTGCCCACGAGCGCGACGCTCTGTCCCGGCTCGACATGCAGCGCGATCTCGTGCAGCACCGGTCGCGCAGGATCGTAGCCGAAGCTGACATTGCGCAGCTCGACGCGCCCGACGATTGGCCCGATCGGCTTCGCATCGGGTGGATCGCTCCAGCTCGGCTGCATATCGAGCAGCGCGAACACGCGCTCAGCGCCGGCCATCGCAGTGAGCGCCTGATTGTACTGCGTGCCGAGCACCGAGATCGGATTGAACACGTAGCTCGACAGGAAGAAGAACTGAAGCAGCGCTTCGAGCTCCATGCTGCCGTGGAGCACTCGGTAGCCGCCGATCACGAGGAGGAGCGCGAGAAACAGCTGCCCGTTCAGGTCGAACAGCGGCAGAAACACGCCCGCACGCCGGGCCGCGATGATGTTGGTGTCGGCGTGCTCGTGGATCTGTTCGCGAAATGCCGCGCTGTTGACCGCGCCGCGCGCGTGGCTCTGGATCACGCGGATGCCGCCGATCGACTCGGCCACCGCCGCTGTAACGCGACTGAAGCTCTCTTGCGAAGCGCGGTAGGCTTCGAGCATGCGTCCGCGAAAGTGCCGGATGATCGCAGCCAAGATCGGCACGAGCCCACACAGCACGATAAACAGCAGCGTGTCGTAGTACAGCATGATCAGCGCAGCGCCGATCATCGACCCGAGCTGCACCGTCCCCACGAACGCGACGTCTTTGACGCCGACGCGGACCGCTTCGAGATCCGAGGTCAGTCGGCTGATCAAGCTGCCGACCCGCTGCCTGTGAAAGAACCCGAGCGGCTGCGCGAGCAGATGCGCCAGCATCGCGCGGCGCAGATCGTGGATCACCGCTTCGCCGAGCTCCAAAGCCCACAGCACGCGGAAATGAAAGACGAGCACGGTCGAGAGCACGAGCGCCGTGAGGCCGAGCGCGCCGAGCAGCGTGCCGTCTGCATCGCGCGCTGCAACAGGCCCGCTCAGGACCGCAGCGGTCGTCCAGCCGAGCGCTGGAAACTGCAGCGCCCGCAACAGTACCATCACGATCAGCCCATTGCGCTTCCGCGCGTACGGCTGCGTGTACGCAAACAAACGCTTTACGATGTTCAGATCCAGCGCGCGCTGGTCAGCCTCCACCTCACGGGCCTGCCCGAGCTGCACCAACTTCGTTTGCGCGCTCATCCCGCACGTCCTTCTGCCGCTAACGGCGGCAGCTCGTGGTGGTCGCGGGCGTGCAGGCGCAGGAGATCGCGGTACGGGCCCGGCAGGTGCGCGATCTCGCTGTGCGTGCCGAGCTGAGCGATGCGGCCTTGCTCCAGCACGATAATGCGGTCGGCGCGTCGCAGGAGCGCGGGCCGATGCGTGACCATGAAGGTGGTGCGGCCGCGCGATGCGGACGTGAGGCTCGCGAGGATCTCGCGCGTGGTCTCGGCGTCGAGCGCCGCCGTCGGGTCATCGAGCAGCAAGATGCTGGGATCTGTGAGCAGCGCGCGTGCGAGCGCGAGCCGCTGGCGTTGACCGCCGGACAGGTTCGTCGCGAGCTCTCCGAGCACCGTCTGATAACCGTCCGGCAGGCGCTCGATGAACTCATGCGCGGACGCCAGGCGGGCTGCGCGCTCGATGTCCTCGAAGGACGCGTCGGGCTTTCCAAACGCGATGTTCGCCGCAACCGTATGGCTGAACAAGAAGGTCTCTTGGAATACCACCGCAACGCTTCGCCGCAGCGCACCGAGCTCGAGCGCGCGCACGTCGATGCCATCGATCGTGACCTTCCCCGAGTCCGGATCGTAGAAGCGTGGGATCAAGCTCAGCAACGTCGACTTGCCCGAACCCGCCGCGCCGTACAGCGCGATCAGCTCACCGGGCTCGGCCTCGAACGTCAGCTCCGTGAGCGCGCGCCGGCCCTCCGCGTACCCGAAGCTCACGCCCTCGAAGCGCACATGTCCACGCAAGCGCTCGACGCGCTGCGGCTCCGTTGGGCTCACGATCTCCGCCGGCGTGTCGAGCACCTCGAAGACGCGACGCGCACCGACCATGCTCTCTTGCAGCGTGTTGACGATCGTCGACAAGGTCGTCACGTGCGTCGAAAACTGCTGCAAGAGGCCCGCGAACACCACGAGATCACCGAGCGTCAGCCGACCCCACACCACGAGCAATCCGCCGTACACGAGCAGCGCGACCAAGTTGCCCTGAATCAGCAGATCGACCGTCGGCGTGTAGCGACTGACCGCTTTGAAGATCTCACGCTGGCTGTCGCGTACACTCTCGTTCTTGCGCGCGAGCTCGCTGAGCGCCGCGGACTCCGCTGCAAAGCCCTTGATCACCTGCACGCCGTGCACGGTCTCCGACACACCCAAGATCAGCTCGTCCAGCCGCTCACGGCTGCGGTCGTGCGCCGGGATCACGCGGCGTGAGAAGCGCGTGGTCAAAAACCATAGACCGGGTGTGGTCGCGAGACAGACTAAGGTCAAGAGCGCGTGCTTGCTCAGCATGTACATGCCATACACGCCGAGCGCGAGCAGCATGACAAGCGCCTGGATCAGCACCATGTCGACGAACGACCGGAGGTACTGCACGTCGCTTGTCACGCGATTCAGCAGCGAGCCGCTCGCGTGCCGATCGTAGAAGCGGAAGCTGAGCTGCTGCAGCTTCTCGTAGATCTGCGCACGCACCTTCGGCACGAGCCGGCCTTGCACGAGCTCAGCGACGGCGATCGTATACGCGTAGCTGAGCACAGCACGCGTCATGCCCAGCGCCACCACCGCGAGCGCGATCGCGATCACGAGCTCGACCGGCGACCAATGCGCGGGTGGTGTGAGCCCGAACGGAAAGCGCGGAGCAGCAACTGTGGGCACGAGCGCGTGGTGCACGACGTCCATCGCCACGCCGCTCCAGCCGAGCGCGAGCACCGTCAGGATCAGCACACAGAGCTGCAGCGCCAGCACGGCACAGCAGCGCACACGGTACTCCCAAGCAATGCGCAAGAGCCGCGTGAGGACACGCGACTGCGACAGGGTCGATGGATACGACTGCGACACCGAGGCCGCATGTACCGAGGTTTCGTCTCGAATACAAGACGTAATATTCTGTGCACACGCTGGTCCCGAGTCAGCCGGTCTCGCACCCCAGGCTGATCTTCATCCAGCGCAGCCAGTGCTCGGCTTCTTCAGGGTCCGTGCTCGACGCATTGGGCGCGTGCCACGTGTGCTGATTCGCAGGCGCATGCGGGGCGAGCGACTGCTGCAAACTCAGGAAGTTGAGGTCATCGAGCGCGAGCTGCGTGTCCGAACGGTACGCCATGCGTGCCTCCTGTCGCCGAGCGTCGTCTTGTATCACAGACGACTGTCTCGGCGCTAGGGGCCGTCACTCAACCAGCGGCATCGCGCCGCAACGCGGCGATCGCCTGCGCGTAATCGGGCGCGTTGTACACGGCGCTACCAGCGACCAGAACGTCAGCGCCCGCTTCCACGACCTGCTTCGCCGTTCCGGGCTTGATGCCGCCGTCGACCTCGAGGTCGATGTCGTAACCACCGTCATCGATCATCTTGCGTAGCGCAGCGAGCTTGGGCAGCGCGCTCGGGATGAACGACTGTCCACCGAAGCCCGGGTTCACGCTCATCACCAGCACGAGATCGAGATCCGGCAAGATGTGCCGCAGCTGCTCTTCGGTCGTGTGCGGATTGAGCGAGACGCCCGCACGCTTGCCGAGCGCGCGGATCTGCTGCAGCGCACGGTGCAGATGCACGCAGGCTTCGAGGTGCACAGTGATGATGTCCGCACCTGCCTGCGCGAACGCTTCGATGTAGCGCTCGGGCTCCACGATCATCAGGTGGACGTCGACCACCGCAGGTGTCGCGCGTCGCACCGCTTCTACGATGAGCGGACCTATGGTGATGTTCGGCACAAAACGCCCGTCCATCACATCCACGTGGATCCATTCGGCGGACGCGGCGTGTGCGGCTTTTACTTCTTCACCGAGACGCGTGAAGTCGGCAGACAGGATAGACGGCGAGATGCGGACAGGTTTTCGAGAGCGAGACATCGCGCGCAGCTAAGCGCCGGTGTGAATCTGTGTCAATGGGTACGCAGATATCACACAAGCGAAACACTACATACCTGATGTGGTCAGTCGCGCAGCTTCGAAGTAGGCGTAACTCTGTGTTGCTTGACGACCCCAATCGACCGTGACCACAATCGTCTACGGCATTGCTGCAGGCCTTTTGCTTGTTGCTGCGTCGTGTTTTAACCCGTGCCACCCACGTCCGC
>Ga0190269_10000758_pt1 | contig 16147 bp, 11 predicted proteins | sample Popmic249IS_FD_133749 | JGI IMG/M metagenome (GOLD analysis project Ga0190269, IMG submission 133749) | Populus adjacent soil microbial communities from riparian zone of Blue River, Arizona, USA - 249 IS | ecosystem: Environmental > Terrestrial > Soil > Riparian zone | place: USA: Arizona...
CTGGCGGCTGCCAGGCAGCGTGATCAGAGTCTGGGCGGACTGCTTTCGATCCTCACGCACCCGGAGAGAGCTCCGGTTCCGGCCGGCACCTCGCCGATATCTTGGCTGGCTTCCTGGTACAGCACCGCTTTGCCTGCGGTCCAGGAGGCCTTCTCCGGAGGCGTACTGAGTCTCCTGCGCGATCCTGCAACGGGCGAGGAGACCCTGGCGCGGACCCTAGCCTTCGTGGAAGCGGCGCGCCTTCAGGAAGCGGTTTATCTCATCCGGGAGATGGTCGCTTCCAGGCGGCTTATCGATGGCGCCGACGAGCGGTCAGACCTGCATGGCCGCGCTCTCCGTGCTCTGTTCACCCTCGAAGCCATGAGCCCGGAGGAGTGCTTCAAGTGTCTGGAAACCGAGCTGCGCCACGACGGCTACGTTGCGTTGGCCTTCGCGTTCGTACGCGAGAGGGCGCCACGGTACATAGCCCGTTCGCTCGCCAAGATCGCTCTGTACCCCTTCTTCCCGGAGGCGCTCCACACCGTCCTTTTGACCTATCCTGAAAAAGAGGGCTTGGAGATCCTGACGGCGGCGGCACGGTACGCGCTGACCGAGGATAATGCAAGGCAACCCTTTCTCGATGCTCTTTCCTACCTGCCGCTCTCTTCGTCCGAAAGAAATGATCTTAACCGGGTGTTGACTCCGCAACCCGCGGCCGCTCGCGACAGCACGCCGGCCACTTCACAGGCAAAGGCCGATGCGAGGAATACCGGTCCGCGCGGGCGCTCGCCGGGTAGGCCCTTAGCCTTGAATGCCCTTCGGCAGACCATCGGAGTCCCCTGAGATGGCCGCCCGGCTCGTAGACGTACGAGACATCAATGAGCTTTCGAACGCTCTCCGGCTGGTGCTGTTCTTCACCGAATACGTGAATGGAACGACCCGATTCTGGGTCCGCAAGTATGGTCTGGGCCGGGCGCCGCAGACTCTGCAGTTGAAACAGCTCCTGGAAAGGTCGGAGCAGACTTTCGAGCAAGCCGTCAGCAAGCAGCTCGACTGGCGTTCGCAGTTCGTTGACCTGGCTCGCGGCACCGGCATTCAGCCGACATACCAGAAGGCGGTCATCCGTGCGCTGGTAGACATACTGACGAAGCGGGCAGCCGCACCCTCCCTCGAGGCTCCCCAGAAGCTCGACGAAAATTTTTACCTTTATCGCCTCGCCGGCGGCCACGGCTTCGCCAGCCAATCGGTTCTTTCACGGGAGCTGCTGAACATCCGTGTCCCCTTGATTTATTGGGACGAGGCCTTGCACCCCATCTCAACGCTCCAGGCCTTCCTGATGGACGTGCTGGGCGAGAGCCTCTATTCCGCCGACCATTACATCCAGAGCTGGCTGCGGCACGACTTCGACCTGCACTACGAGCAGACGCTCAAGTATCGCCTGATCGATGTCTGCGAGCGGTTCAACAGCCTGTTCTATGGATCGCCGTCACCTTCACATCAGGAGTTCCATACCCGCAAGGCCGCCACGGTCGACCTCTTCCTGGTGTTCCAGGAAGTGGCTCGCATCCTCTCGGAAAATTCCGAGCACCCGAAATCCGGCCCCGGCAACACGAGCTTGCGTCGTGCCATGGGCATCTATCTGTTCTTCCGCTTCTGCCGGCAGCTCCGCTGCCGCTACCAGTGGTTGGACGTGGACTCCGTGCAGGAATCCTCCTCCCTACAGGGGGAGCGCCTGCTCCTCGTGCGGGATACGATCGGACAGGGGCCGTGCGTCAGCGCGTTGCGCCCGTTGGAGCCGACATACTTTCAAACGCGTATGTTCGGCGCCCTGTCCACGATACCTGGGCTGAACGATGTGCTGCGGGGAGGAGTTCTGCCTCGCGCCGCCAGCGGCCGCACGTTCACGGTGATCGGAAGCCCCGGCGCCGGCAAAACGGTGCTTGCGTTGCAGGTGATGGCGGACATCGCGCGGCAGGGAAGGCTCGCCGTCTACTTCTCGATGGAGGAGAGCTACGATTCAATCATCGACCGGCTCGCCACCTTCAAGCTCTACGATCCGGAAAAGTTCGAGGTCGTCGTCGCGGGGCAGGATCTCGCGGAGACATTACGGAAGTTCCACGAAGCGCAGCCGCGCCGCGGCCTCCTCGTGCTCTATAACGAAGAGAGCACGGACGGCACGTACGATCTGTCCACGGCCATTCAAGGCATCGCGCAAGCCGCGGGAGCGCTCTGGAAGTGGCGCGCCCTGACCATTGACAGCCTGAACGCCTTGGAGTTCAATGCCGGAACCCCTTACATAGGAAGAAGGCTCGACCTCCAGGCACTGATCCGCGCCATCGAGGACAGCCGGTTCCTGGGGATCGTCCTGAGCGAGCGGGGCTCGTCCGAGTTCGACGTCTTCAACTACCTGTCCGATACGGTCGTGGAGTTGAGCGTCGACGACGAAACGCGGGCGCGCTGGTTCGAGATCAAGAAGTGCCGCACCCAGGACTATCACGCCGGGAAGCACCAATTCCGGATCGTCGACGGTGGTGGCGTGCGCATCTATCCTTCGCTTTCCGCGCGCATGAGCAGCCTGCGGCGGCGGCAGCGCACCACCTTGAGCGAGAAAAAGCTCATCCCTTTTCCCGACCGATGGGAAAGCCGCCTGGGGCTCAAGGGTCTGCAGGAGAAAAGCTCGACACTCATCTGGGGACCGTCCGGCTCCGGCAAGACGGTGCTGATGCTTCAGCTCGCCACGGCGCCCGCGCAGGTCCTCCACGAGGAGCGATCGAAACGCCGCCTGAGGCCGCAGCCGCCGACGAACGTGCTGCTCCTCACGTTCAGGACGTCGGAGTTGAATGTCCTCCAGGCGCTCCGCCATCACGAAGACCTTTATAGCCGCTGGAAGGAGATCCGGAAGACGCGGATACGCTGGTTTTCCCCAGGCAGCAATCTCAGCGGCGACCAGATCATCTCGGAGCTGTGGGGCTACATCCACGAGAGCCGCCGCGAGGGGACTCCCCTGGATCGCATCCTCTTCGACGAGGCCGAGATGGCAGAGGACGTTCTACCGCGCCTGAAGAGCGATCACCTCTTCTGGCCGACCCTGTTCGAACTCGTGGCAACCGAGGCGATCACTTCGTTCTTCGTCGCCGGGGACGATCCCCGTGGCTCCACGGTGGTGGACCGGCTCGGCTCGTCGATGGATTACATCCTTCACCTCGAGCAGTCCAGCGCCGGCTGGCACCAAGCCAGCCTTCAGAAGAGTCCCGCGCTCTGGATGGCCGGGCCGAGCCTGAAGGTGGATTTCCAGATCAATCCCAAGACCGGCATCATCGAGGACGTCCGGGCTACCGAATGAGAACGGCAGGAGGCGCAAGGATCTCGCCCCCCAAAGCAGCAGACCGGCTCGCCCAGCACACTGCAGGAGTCCAGGCGCTGCCGCATCCTCTGCATGCCTTCGGCAAACGTCTCCTCGAGCACGGCGAAGGTGATCCGGAAGTAGCCCAACATATCGCAGTCGGTGCCGTTGACCACCGCCACCCGGGTGCCCAGCTGATCGGCATCGCCAGATAGACGTCACGCGTTCTGGAACCTCTGCGGCTTGGACATGCCGGACGAGGTGCTCAGGAAGCTCTACTACAAGAACGCACTGCGCATCCTGCCCGCATCGACCAGTCGCTGTTTCTAGAATAGAGAGGGGGCGCGGTCAGTACCGCTTGGACGCAGCCCGCATCCGGCTCAGCGCGTAGAGGAAGAGCGCGGCAGCCAACGCGGTGAGGAGCAGCAGGCTCCGGAGCGCGGGAATCTCACCGTGGAGCAGCGCTCCCCGCCACGCATCCACCGTCAGCTTTAGCGGATTGAAGCGGGAGACTGTCGCGAGCCAGCCGGGCATCTGGCCGCGGGGCACGAGCGCGGTGCTCGTGAAGAGCAGCGGCATGTTGACCAGGTGGACGAAGGTCGCCATGGCCTCTTGCGCTCGCACCTGCAGGGCGAACGCCGCGGAGAGGCAGGAGAACGCGACGGCGAACAGGGCCACGCAGACCAGACCCGCGAGCAGCGCGGCGGGACGGGGATGCAGGCGGGCTCCGAGCAGCAGCGCCAGCAGCAGCACGGCCGCCGACTGGACCAGAAGCCTCGCCACGTCCGCCAGCACCTTGCCCCCGAGGATCGCGGACGCCGGGGCCGGCGTGCTCAGCATGCGCGGCAGGAAGCCGGTGTTGAGGTCGCGGATCCAGCCGATCCCCGATTGCGAGGCTCCGAAGAGCACGGTCATCACGCTCACGCCCGGGGCGAGGAAGTCCAGGTAGCGCTCCCCCACCAAAGTAAACCTTTCGAAAAGGAAGCCGAAGAAGAGCATCCAGACCAGCGGCTGGCCCAGCGAGAAGGTCAGGAGCACCGGCCGCCTCCAGGTGGTCGTCCAGGTGCGCCAGGCGACGGCGCGCATCGCGTCGATCACCAGGGGTCCTCCCCGGTGACCTGGCGATAGAGGTCCGCCAGGCGGCTCGGCGGGCCGGAGGCCGCGAGCCGGCCCCGATGCAGGACGATGACTCGATCCGCGTGGCGCTCCGCGGCGGCGAGGTCGTGCGTCACGACCGCCACGGCCCGGCCCCCGGCAGCCCGGCGCTTCAACTCCTCCCAGAGGAAGCCGGATCTTTCGACATCGAGCCCCGCCGTGGGTTCGTCGAGCAGCAACAGATCAGGATCGTGGATCATCCCCGCGGCCAGATGGAGCCGGCGCTTCAGGCCTCCCGACCAGACGGCCACGGGCCGCGGCAGGTGCGCCGCGATGCCGAACGCCGCGGCGAGGCCGGCGACGCGGTCGGCCCGCTCCCGCCTCGGCACGCCGTGGAGCGCCGCGAGCAGCCAGAGCGTCTCGCGGCCGGTCATCTCGGGATCGAGCGCGAGGTCCTGCGGAATGTACCCTCGAAGACGCCGGTCGCCGGGGATCTCGACCCTCCCCTCGTCCGGAACCAGGAGCCCGGCCAGGACGCGCAGGAGCGTGGTCTTGCCCGCGCCGTTGGGCCCCACCACGGCGGTGAGGCCCGCTTGCAGATCGAGATCGATCTCCGCCAGGGCCGGCGCGGCGCGGGAGAAGCGAACTCCCACGCCGCGTACCGTCGCGACGCTGGCCGCCTCAGGCACGGACTCTCATGGGCACTGTGGCGCCGCGGGGATGTAGTTGCCCGCCACGCACTCCGGCCCGGTCGGGTTCGGCTTGACGAAGGACAGGGGTGGCGGGGCCGGGCAGATGGTCTGGACGCCGAGCATCATGCCGCGGTCCTCGTGGCCCAGGAAGTGGCAGTGCAGGACGTACTGGCCCGTGAAGTCCTCGAAGTGCGTGCGGATCTTCACCACGTTCGCCGGACCGGTGGCCGGGCTCGCCGGCAGCGAGATGCTGTCCTGCCAGACGTAGGGCGGAGTCAGCGGAGCGCCGCCGTTCTGGATCACCTGGAACGGATTGGTGTGGATGTGGAAGACGTGGAACGGGTCCAGGTTCGTGGTGTTGAGGATGGTCCATTCCTCGGCCGTGCCCAGTGTGGCGGTGATGTCGACGCAGGCCGGATTGTACTGCCGCAGCTCGCCCGGCTGGAGGTTGATGTAGAACTTGCTGGGCATGAAGCCGGGGTTCACGTCGTGCCCGTTGGTCGGGTCCTTGAGCTCGAAGCGCAGCGTGCGAGAAGCGTTCACCTGCGCGATGTCCTGCAGGTAGGAAGGCATGGCCGGCCAATCCAGCGGCGACGGATAGGGCATGGGGTCGCACGGGTCGGAAGCACAGGGCACGACCTCGATGGTGACGAGCTCGGGCTCGGCGGCTCCCGGCGCCAGGAACTCGAGCAGGTCGTTCACCCGCGCCTCCTGCTCGGGCGGCTCCACCTGCCCGAACACGTCCCAGGTCACCGCGTAGGTCCCCGGCGCGGACGGCGCCTGCACCAGGAAGTCGCCCCGGTTGCCGGGCGAAAGCCGGAATTCCAGCGAGATCGGCAGCAGCGGCTGGCGTTGGTAGTTGGCCGGCGCGAAACGGATGCCGTCCATGGCGATCTGCCGGGCCGTCACCGCCGTGTTCGCCGGCCCGTTGAAGTCGAGCTCGATCTGGGCGCTGCCCTGCATCGTGGCGCCGACGAAGCGCCAGCGCTGGATCTCTCCGGGGCGCATGCGCACCTTCGGATTGGCCTGGCCGTTGACCAGCGGCGTGGGGATGCCGGTCCCGCCGAGAAGGTTGACGTGGTCGCTGATCTGCTGCACGACCATGAGCTTTTCCTTGAGGGCGAAGCCGCGGGTCTGGTACCAGCCGCGAAGCCAGTCGTCGAACGGGCCTTCGATCAGAAGGCCGCCGGCCATGCCGTTGGCCACCTGGAGCGCCACCGACCCGTGCTTGTGTGGGTGGTACCAGTGGGTGCCCTCGGGCTGCGTCCAGCGCAGCGGATCGACGTTGTACTGGAACTCGCCCACGGCCACGGTGCCGCGAACGTGGGTGCCGTTTCCATGGGACGCGGAGCCCTGCGGGCGCAGCTCGAGGAGCACGTAGTCCTGCGGCGACTGGGGCGAGACGTGCGTGCCGTGGAAGTGCAGGTTGGTGTCGTCGTTGCCGTGGAAACAGTTGGGGAACACGTCGAGGGACTCACAGCAGCGGGGCGGGTTCGGGCCGCCGCAGCCGGTGCACGCGCAGCCATGGGTTGAATCCGAGGGGACCGGCAGGGCGTTGACGAGCTTCACCTTCAGGCGGTCGCCCTGGCCGCCGTTGGCGCCCGGCTTGCGCAGCTTGAGGGTCGGCCCCGGGAAATCCCACTGGTAGCTGCCGGGCGTACCGCTGAGCACGGGGAAGCCATACGTGCGCAGGTTGAGGCTCCTCTGGCAGCACGACCATTGGTTGCCGTTCTGCGTCCAGACGGGCACGGAGTGCGTCTTCATCTCGATGCGCAGCGCGGTGTCGAGCACGCCGTTGACGGCGGAGATCACCGGCGGCTCGACCAGGTCCTGGCCGAGCTGGCAGGCGGCGCAGAAGCCCTGGGCGCGCGCCGCTGTCGGCAGGAGCAGGAGGAGCAGCAGGTACAGCTTTCGGGTCATGGCGTCGCGGGCGGGCACGCCGGGGCCGCATCGATCAGGTTTCCCGGCACGCACTCCGCCTGCGGATAGGGCTTGGACTTGCCGATCTTCGTCGGATCATCCTTGCAGACGGTCTGGACGTTGAACATCATGCCGCGGTCCTCGTGCCCAAGGAAGTGGCAGTGGAATACGTACTCGCCCGTGAACTCCAGGTAGCGCTGGCGGAAAAGAACGTACCCGTTGCCCGTATAGGTGCAGCCGCAGACCGACATTTGGCCGGGGATGGTCGTGGTCCACTGGTTGTTCCAGGTGCCGCCGCTGGCGTTCGCGCAGGCGGTGGGGCACTTGGTCTGGGCGTCGGCGTTGTTCCAGATCGGGCCGGCCTTGACGTCCCAGGTGTTGCCGACCACCGGCAGCGCAACAGTGTCCTGCCAGACGGGGCTGGCGTACTTGACGAAGGGCACGCGCTGGCCGTTGATGACCGTGCCCTGCTCCACGAGTTGGAATGGATTGATGTGGATATGGAACGGGTGCGCGAGCACGCTGCTGTTCTGCACGAACCAGGTTTCCGTGGTGCCCAGCTTGGTGGAAATGTTGGCGCAGTCGGGGTTGTACTGCTGGTCGTTGATCTGGAACTTCGTCGTGGGATCGCCCGGGCCGCCGGTCATCTGGAAGTTGAGGTTCTGATCGATGGTGCTCCCGGCAGGCAGATCCTTCAGGTAGTCGGGCATGGGCGGCCACTGGCTCGCCGGCACGAAGCCGACGGCGTGCGGCTGATCTTTGGCCTTCATCGCCGGCTTAACCACCATCGTGAAGAGCGCGGGCTCGGAAGGCTCCCCGCTTGCCTTCTTGTTGCCGAGGAGGACCGCTTCGAGCTTGAGCTGCGCCTCGTCGCGCTGGCGGATCTTCTCGCGCTTGCCGCCCGCGACCGGGCTCTTGCCGGACAGGCGATGCGTCACGCGATAGATGCCCGGAGCGGACGGAGCTTCGATCAGGAAGTCGGCGCGGTTGCCCGGCGAGATGTCGAACGCGCTCGGGTCCCTGGGGTTGAAGAGCGGCTGCGACGCGTAGTTCTCCGGCGAGAAGCGGACGCCGTCCATGGCGATCTGGCGGACCTGCACGTTGTCCGGAAAGTTGAGCGAGACCTGCGCCGCCACCTGCATGGTGGCGTTGACGAAGCGCCAGCGCTGCACCTCGCCGGCCGTCATCGTCACCGTCGGGCTGACTTGCCCGTTGACCGTGTAGGCGGGCGCGATCGGGTTGTTATAAAGGTTTGTATCCGTCTGGACCTGCTGCAGGACGAGGATCTTCTCCGCCAGCTTGCCGCCGTAGAAGCCGTTCAGCCAGGCGTCGAAAGCCCCTTCGATGATCAGCGCGCCGGGCATGCCGTTGGCGACCTGGAGGGAGACCGAGCCGTGCTTGTGCGGGTGGTACCAGTGCGTGCCCTCGGCCTGGGTCGGCGGCGGCGGATCGACGTCGTACTGGTACTGGCCGTAGACCACGACGCCGCGGGAGTGGGTGGCGTGATCGTCCGCGGGGGGCTGAGCGCCGGCCGGCAGACTGGGCCGCAGCTCGAGGAGCACGTAATCCTGCGGCGGCTGCGGCGATACGTGGGTGCCGTGGAAGTGCAGGTTGGTCGAGTTGTCGCCGTGGAAGCACTCGGGCCAGGTCTGGCTGTTGTTGACCACGCAGCAGCAGCCGGCGAGGAGCTGGCCGTTCGCGGCCGCCGTCGCGCAGGCAGCGCCGGTGGGAAGGGGATTGATCTTGGAACAGTCCGTGCCCGTGCCAGCGCAGGCGTCGTCGCACTGGCCATGCGGAGTGGTGTCCGGCGCGAGCTTGTTGACGAGCAGGATCTTCAGGCGGTCGCCGGGCTTCCCCTCTTCCTGCTTGCGGATGCGCAGCGTCGGCCCCGGATAGCCCCAGGCCTGCTGGCCCGAAGAGTTGGTGTAGACATAGGTGCGCAGCGGCACGGACTGGTAAGCCCAGGTCCCCGAGGTCTGGACCGGGACGCACTGGTTCTTGAGCTCCACCGAGAAGGTGGTATTGAGCACGCCGCCCGACGCCCTGAGCTCGGGCAGCGTCCGCAGCTCCTCGCCGATCGGAACGGTGCTCGGACAGGTCTGGGCGTGCGCGAGGCCCGCGCACAGGAATATCGCCACGGGTGCCGCGCCTACAAAAAAGCTCTTCATCTCATCTCCTCCGGTGCACGATCGTGCCCACGTGTCTGCCCTCGAGCGCCTCCCGGATGCGTCCGGGATCGCGCCCGTTGACGATCTGAAACCGGTCCAGCAGCCGCGCGTTCTCCAACAGATCCAGCAGGACCGGCTCGAACGGCAGCGTCGGGAGCCCCCGCTGCCGAAGCTCGGCGACATCGATCTCCGGGATGAGCTCCGCGGAGGGATCGAGCTTCGGGTCGGCCGTGTAGAGGCCGTCTACGTCCTTGACCAGCGTCAGGCTGCGGCAGCCGAAGCACTCCGCGAGGAGGAACGCGCCAGCGTCCGTCCGGTGCGGCGGGATGCGGCCCACCCCGGGCGGGTGCTCCCAGAGGGAGTATGGCGGCACGCCGCTGAACACGACCCCGGGGGCGCTATGAATGAACAGTGGGAGCAGGTGGCCGAAGATTTCAGGCGGGATGGCGACGACACCGTAGGGCGACAGGAGCGTGCCGAGCATGTGGGCGTTGCCCAGGGCGTCGGCCGCGGCGACCTGGGCGAGCACGCCCGTGGGCAATCCGAGATCGATGCCGATCGAGAAGACATGGCGGGTGCGCACGCCGCCGCCGGTGCCCAGGATGAGCTTCCACGTTTTCAGGCAGTCGGCGAGAACGTCGACGACAGGGTAGACCACGCCGCGCCCGGCATCCATGATCGAACGGCCGCCGATCTTGAGGACGTGGGCGTCGGGCAGCATGCGGAAGACCGCGCCCTCGGTAGAGCGTTCCACCTGGCGGTCGAGGAGGCTCTCGCGCATCAGCAGGGAGCGGACGTGATAGGCGTTGCCGGTTTCAGTCACGGGCGCTCCTCGTCTGAAGTGATGATCGTGCCAACCGGCTCCCCTTCCAGGGCGCGGGTGAGGTTGCCGGGCACCAGCCCGTTGATCACCTGGATCGTCCGCCGGTGCTGGGCGTTCTCCATCATGTCGAGGACGGCTCGCTCCACGACCACGTCCTGGAGATCCATCGCGCGCAGCTCGGACACGGTGATGCGCGGGATGAAGCGCGCGCCGCGGTCCTTCTTGGGGTCGGCGGTGTAGAGGCCGTCGACATCCTTGACGTAGATCATGGAGCGCGCTCCGAGCACCTCGCTCACCAGATAGCTGCCGGTGTCGGTGCGGTGCGGCGGGATGCGGCCCACGGCCGGATTCTGCTGCCAGTACACATAGGGCGGCATGCCGAAGAAGATCACGGCGCCGCGCTCGGCCAGGTAGAGCGGGAGCTGCGCGAACTGCGCCGGCTCGATGAACGGGATGCCGTGCTTGGCGAGCAGGTAGTTGAGCATGCGGGCGTTCTGCATGCTGACGAAGGTGCCGAGCACGGAGAGCACGCCGGTGGGCATGCCGAGGTCCAGGCCGACGCTGTAGGCATGGCGGGCGCGCGTTCCCGCGCCGGTGCCGAGGATCATCTTGTGGCGGCCGAGATTGGCCACGATCTCGTCGATGAGGGGGAAGACCGCAACGCGTCCGCGGTCGATGAAGCTCTGGCCCCCGATCTTGATCACGTTCGCCTCGGGGAGGATCTGGACGGGCGCGGGACCGCCGGTGCGCGCGAGGAGGTCCTCGTCGCTGAGCGAGCCCTCGACGAGCGCCTGCCCCAGATCAGTCAACAGGTTATCCACGCAAAATCCTTTCTATTGGAACAGGCGCACGCCTTCGAGGACGTACGCATCCTCCGTATCCAAGCCGGCGTCGAGACCTCCGAAGGTCTCCTCCGCCCACTCTTCGAGCCCGCGCAGCACCTCGTCCTGGACGCCGGGAGGGAGGACGATCCCGCCCAGGCCCTCCTTGCTGCGCCAGTCGTCGAGGGACTGCCTTGGGGTATGGCGGGCGGGCCAGTTCGCCACCACGACCTTGTCGAGATCCTGAGCGCCGCGCTCCCGCAGAGCCTGGAGGACGCGGCGGCTGCCCGCGCTGCGGGCGGGGAATCCGCGCTCGCGCAGCCTGCGCTGCATCTCACGGGACATGCGCTTCTTGATGCTCTCCGGCTGGCGCTCGACCCAGCCGAGCACGCAGACGGCGCCGGGCGCAGCGACGCGGCAGACCTCGCGCGCCACCAGCTCCAGCGGCAGCAGGTGGATGGCGCGGGAGCTGAAGATCGCCCGGGCGCAGCCGCCGGGGAGCGGCCATTCCCTGGCGCCGTCCGCCTGGACGAGCGGCGCGCCCGGTGAACGGCGGCGGAAGACCGCGAGCATGCCGAGGGAGATGTCGAGGCCGGCGTAGGAATCAGGAAACCAGCGGCCGATCATGCCCGTGCCCGCGCCGATCTCCACGACCCGGTCCCCCGGCCCGGCTCCAGCCAGCCGGAGGACCGCTTCGGCGATGGCGCGGCACTCCCCCTCCGGAAAGCCCACGCGGCGGTCGAATTCCGCCGCCTGGGCATCGAAGGAGGTGGGAGAGCCGGGCCGCGTCACGTGCAGGACTTGACCGCCTCCAGGAGCTCCCCCTCGCACTCGGGCCTGGGGCCGCCCGCCTTGCCGAAGTAGCCCGGCTTGTCCTTGCAGACGGTCTGCACGCCGAACATCATGCCGCGGTCCTCATGCCCCAGGAAGTGGCAGTGCAGCACGTACTCGCCCGTGAACTTCTCGTAGCGGTGGCGGAAGGTCATCGAGGCCGTCTTGAGCGTGCAGAGGTCCGTCGAGCCGATCTTGCACGGAATCGCTCCCGGGCACTGGTTCGGGTCCGCGCAGGGGATCAGGGTCGCCTTGGGCAGGGGCATGGTGTCCATCCAGACCGGCTGCGGCGCGCGCGCGCCCTCGGGCTGCAGGGGCACGCCGTTGTAGCTGACGAGTTGGAACGGGTTGGTGTGGATGTGGAACGGGTGCGGGAGCTGCGTGGCGTTCGAGATCGTCCACTCCGCCGTGGTGCCGAGCTTCGTCGTCACGTTCACGCACTCGGGGTCGAACTGCTTGCCGTCGATCTTGAACTGGGACAGGGGGCTCCCGCCGTACGGCCAGACCTGGTTGGTGACCGCCGCCGTCTGCTGGAAGGTCATCGCCACGGTCTGGTCCACCCTGGGAATGACCGCCAGCGGTTCGGGCATCTCGAAATCGAGCTTCTCCGGCATCTTCGGCGCGCCGGCCTTCAGCACCTTCACCTCGGCGTCGTTGCCCTCGATCCCGTCGTCCACGTCGACGTGGAAGAGGGCGGGCTCGGGGATGCCCGGCGCGACCTGCTCGTCCCGGTCGCGAAGGAGCTGTCTCTGGGTGCCCTCCTCGTCCACGAGATCGAGGAGCCGGCGCTCGATGCGGAGCGGCGGATTGTCCGCCGTGTTCTCCTGCAGCGGCATCTGGACCAGGAAGTCGGCCCGGTTGCCCGGCGCGAGCGTCAGCTGGGTGAACTGGACCCTGGGATCGCAGGGGAACGCCGACGGCGGGTTGCTCGGGTCGAAGTTGGCCAGCGGCTGGCAGATGAAGTTCACGGGCGAGAAGCGGATGCCGTCCATGGCGATCTGGCGGATGACCAGCCGGGGGTCGAACTTGATCTCCAGCATCGCCTGGGAGCTCATCGTGGCGTTCACGATGCGCCAGCGCTGGACCTCGCCGGGCTTGACCGTGACCTTGGGGCTGATCTGGCCGTTGACCAGGATGGCAAGGGGGATGTTCTGCTTGAAGAGCTTCGGGGCCGGCGCGATCTGTTGGATGACCATCAGCTTTTCCTCGGGCTCGCCGAGGAGCTTGTCCAGGAAGTCGTCGAAGGGACCCTCGACGATCAGCGCGCCCGCCATGCCGTTCGCGACCTGCAGGCCGACCGACCCGTGCTTGTGCGGGTGGTACCAGTGGGTCCCCTCCGGCTGAATGGTGCCGAACGGATCCACCCGGTACTGGAACTGGCCGTAGACGACCTTGCTGTAGGGGCCGTGGGAGCCGTGCTCGTGCGCTTTGCTCGTGTCGGCCGGCGGCTGTCCCGGCCGCAGCTCCAGCAGCACGAAGTCCTGCGGCTCCTGGGGCGAGACGCGGCTGCCGTGGAAGTGGAGGTTCGTGGTGTTGTCGCCGTGGAAGCAGTTCGGCGCCTTCTGGGTGCAGTTGATGACGCAGCAGCAGTTCGCCGAGGACTTGACCGAGCATGCCTTGACCAGCGCGTCCAGGGTCGCGGGGTCGCACTGGCACGTGGTACCGGCGGAACAGGCCGAGACGCACTCGGTTTCGGCCGCGGCCGGAAGGCTGTTCTTGAGCAGGATCGCGAGCCCCTGCCCTCCCTTGCCGTCCAGCCCGGCCTTGCGCACGCGCAGGGTGGGGCCGGGGAGGTGCCACTTCGGCTGGCCGGTGGACGGATCCGGATAGACGTAGGACCGGAGCTGCACGGGGCTGGCGCTGTAGATGTTGATCGTCGAGCCGTCCGGCCCCTCCTTGGTACCCACCTTCGTGCCGGTCGTGACGCAGAAGTCCTTCATCTGCACGTCGAACGTCGTGCTGAGCTCCCTGGCCCCGGGAGCCGCGAGCTCCGGGATCGGCCGCAGCTCTTCCTGATCCTCGACGTTCGGGCACGTCTGCTGTGCCACGGCGGAGGCGGAGAGGGACAGAAAAGCCACGGCCATGGCCGTGGCACCTCGATACCAAGAGCGGTGTCTCATGATCTCCTCCTGACCCGTCAAGGGTCGGACCGGACAGATCTCCCAGCTATCCAGCTGTTTCAAGCTTGCAGCTTGGCAGGGTAGCTCACGGTATTGGCATGGTCAAGCGCTGCCGCACCCTCGATCTCGACCAGCAGCTCCGCCCGGCAGAGGTCGGCGCGCACCCACTCAATACTGTTGGCGCCGGGGAAGGCGTCCTTCAGGAGAACCCGCAGCTCGCCTAACCTCGCCGGGTCCGGGTAGTAGACGCGCACGTCGCGGTACCGGTCGAGCTTGGCGAAGACCGCCAGGTTGGTCAGCGTCTCCTCGACTTGTCTGGGCAGGTCGCCCAGGTGGACCGAGGCCTCGCCCACGATGCTCGCGGTGCCGCCGACCAGGACGAGGGAGTCGACCATCGTGGCGCGGGCGAAGCAGGGCGGCAGCGGACCGTACTTGCGGGAGTAGCGATAGGGCGCCACCTGTCGCGGGTTGTCGACCGCGCGGCCGGGACGGTCCGAGGCCAGGCAGTGGATCACCAGGTCCCGCCCCGAATGCCCGACGCCCGAGGCCGAGGCGACCCGGGTGTCGAACGTCTCCCTGCCGCCGAACCACTCGGAGAGGGCCTCGTAGCGGCCGGCGTTGAAGACCATGTAGCGGTCCAGGCCATCTCCCATCGGCTCATGAATGCCCGGGATGTGGTTCCAGAGGCGGACGGGGTGGATCGTGCCGCGGGCGCGCAGCTCGGCCTCGATCCGCCGATAGGCGCGGGAGGTGGCCTCGTGCAGCTCGGCACGTCCAAGGGAACGCGCGTCCGGGACCCGGACAGTCGCAAAGGAGAACCCGTCGCCGAGGCTCGAGACCCAGGCGGGGGCCGGGAAGACGATTTCCTCCGCACAGGGCGGAGCCACTGAGGGGTACAACGGCTGGTTCATGATGATCTGGGACTACTCTATCACGATCACTCGACCGCGCGGGGAGGGGATTGCGTCCAGGCCACGCCGATCACGCCGCCGAGGGTCAGCGCGCCCCCGAGGACCTGGACGGGCGTCAATCGGTCGCCCAGGAACACCACACCCATGAGCATCGAGATCACCACCGTGAGCTGCGAGATGACTCCGGCCTCCAGGTTCGTCACCCAGCGGTAGGCCCAGGTCATGAGGAGCTGGGCTACCACGGACGCCCCGCCCACCGCGGCGAGCAGGAGCCATTCGCGCACCGTCGGCGCGTCGAACCGCGGCAGCGCGAACGGCGCCGTGGCGACGAGGCCGCAGAGGGAGAAGCTGGCGTAGACCGCCCACGATCCCTCGGTGCGTCGGGCGGCGCGGATCGCCGTGACCGCCGCGCCGGACAGGACCCCGGAAGCCAGCCCGACCATCTCCCAGCGGCCGAAGCGGAAGGACGTGCCCTGGTCGCCGGTCACCGTGAGGGCAAGCCCGACCAGAGCGGCGCCGAGCGGGATCAGGAGCCGGCGGTCCGCGCGCTCGCCGAGGAAGAGCGCGGCGAAGACGACGCTGAACACGGGCGAGGAGTAGTTGAGCAGCGTCGCGATGCCCACCGGGATGTGGGCGATCGCCAGGAAGTAGAGCAGCACGGCCACCCCGCCGAAGATGCCGCGGTACGCCAGGAGGTCGAGCCGCTGGAACTCGACGGCCTTGCGCGCGATCCGGGGCACCGCCAGCACCGGGATCAGCATGAAGGCGAAGCGGCAGAACGCGATCTCCCCGCCCGACAGCCGCGCCGCCGCCAGCTTGGCCGCGAACGCCATCAGCGCGAAGCACACGGACGACGCAGCCATCATCAGAAGGGGTCGGCGCATCGGCCGGAGTCTATGACGGACGTCTGCGGCTTGCGGAAGGCTTCCCTACGGGCCTTGTCTCGTTTCCTTCCGCGGAAGCACCAGTTCTAGTGCAGAGCAAACCTATCCCCCGAGAGGCTCCCTTAGCCTCTTCCTTCCGCTGGAGGTTTCGCAATGAGAGAGATCCTGAACCGTTGCCTGCTCGCGCTGGCCCTCGCCGCGCTGGCAGCCCCGCTGGCCGCGCAGTCCGCCGCTGCGCCCGAGCCGAAAGACCGCCGGCAGGCGCTCAAGGGCGTCTACCTGGCCCTGCAGAACGATCCGCAGTTCCTGAGCTTCAAGCAGCAGCTCAACGCCCGGCCCCACGACGCCGCGCTGGTGGATGCCGTCCTCCGCTTCCTGCCGCTGTCGCCGCTCGACTACCTCGAGATCGACATGGAGCACCGGCATTACGAGTTCATGATCCCGAAGTTCATCAACGAGGCGCACAAGGTCTGGGTCACCCTGCACGAGGCCCAGGCGCGCAGCCTGTACGGCGACGCGGCCGTCGACAACATCAAGAACGAGTGGCCGGCCGAGGTCCC
>Ga0190269_10000759_pt1 | contig 16133 bp, 14 predicted proteins | sample Popmic249IS_FD_133749 | JGI IMG/M metagenome (GOLD analysis project Ga0190269, IMG submission 133749) | Populus adjacent soil microbial communities from riparian zone of Blue River, Arizona, USA - 249 IS | ecosystem: Environmental > Terrestrial > Soil > Riparian zone | place: USA: Arizona...
GATGTAAGTCTCCACCTCCACGAACGAGCTGACGCCGCCGAAGATGGCCACCAGCCCCAGCACCGCGGCGGGATTGGTGATGGTGAGAAAGAACATCTGGGGGACTTCCCAGATGTAGTCCCACAGCGTCGGCTTGCGATCGGTGCGCTCGGTCGCGATCACGGCCTTGGAAAAGAACAGCTTGGCGCCCGCGAACAGCAGCGCCGCCCCGCCGATCAGCTGGATGGCGGTGCGATAGTCGCGCACCGCGCCTGAGATGGCGTTGACGCCGAGGGCCGCGCCCAGCGCGATCAGCCCGTCTCCCGCCATGATCCCGAGGCCCGCCGCCATGCCGCCGAAGAAACCGCGCTCCACGGCGCGCTGGATGGCGAGCAGGTTCACCGGCCCGAACGGCATCGCGAGCAGCACGCCCATGACCATGCCGATGGGGATGATGAGAGGGTTCGGGATGTAGGACAACACGCTGGGGCCAGACCTTACATCACGTGCGGGGCCGCCGGAGCGAAGCGTCGGCCGGATAAAACCTGCATGCCATGCGGCGATTTCCCTGCGCTTGCGCCAAGGCGACAGCTGTCAATGAAATCAACGCGCACCGGGGCCCACTTTAGCTAACAACTGGTGAAGACATTCCTAGTGGCGGGCCCGAACCTTGTCCACGTGGGGCTTACAGGCCCCTTTCGGGCGCTGATGCTCACGCGCATGTGAGCCTCGCCACAGCATTACGGGCTCCAGCACCACAATGTCGCCATGCTATGAAGATGAATAAGGCTGCCATCGCAAAGGGTTGAGAAATGAGCTGGATCTCGTCTCGCGTCGCCGCTTCCGGCGCCCGCTATGCTGCGCGCCTGCTGGCTGCGCTCGCGCTTCTCGTACTTTCGTTCGAGACCGCCAGTGCCCAGTACTGGGGGCGCGGTCCCGCCTGGGACGACCGTCCTTACGGCCGTCCGTACTACGAACCCGACCGGCCCTACGGCCGCAGCTATCGTCCGCCACCGCGTCGGAACTGGGATGACGAGGACGACGAGGACGAGCGCCCCCGCCGCGACCGCGACGTGGACGAGCAGCGCTACGGCGGCGACGTCCGCTCGGGCGGCGAGCGGCCCTACGTCACGCCGATCCAGCCCCGCCGCATCGCCTTCGCCTCGACCTTCAAGCCGGGCAGCATCGTGATCGATACCCGCGGCCGCCAGCTGTTCCTGGTCGAGAGCGACACCACGGCGCTGCACTATCCGATATCCGTGGGCCGCGAAGGCTTCAGCTGGACCGGCACCGAGATCGTCAGCCGCAAGGCCGAGTGGCCCGACTGGCATCCGCCGGAGGAGATGCGCGATCGCGACCCGAGCCTGCCGGTGAAGATGACGGGCGGCCTCAAGAACCCGCTCGGCGCCACGGCCATCTACCTCGGCAAGACGCTGTACCGGATCCACGGCACCAACGACCCCAATTCGATCGGTCGTGCGGCGTCATCCGGCTGCTTCCGCATGCTCAACGGGCACGTGGTGGACTTGGCTTCGCGCATCGACGTCGGCACGCCAGTGACGGTCGTCAGCCGTCTGCCGCCGGAACTGGATCGCCTGGTCGCGCAGCAGGTCGGCGTCAACCGCGGCCCGAGCGCGCGCGCGGAATAGGGGTAGGCCCCCCATCGCATACCCATCGAAAGCCGCGCTCGGCCCCCCGCGCGCGGCTTTTCTCGTTGCGGCTTCCGGTCAGACGAAGAAGCGCACGGGCTGGCCGTGTGCCGTGCCGGCGAGCGTGCCTTCCCACATCACGCGATTGCCGCGCACGATGGTGCCCACCGGCCATCCCGTCACCTCGACGCCGTCGTAGGGCGTCCAGCCGGCGCGCGATTGCACGTCGGCATTGCGGATCACCTGGCGCTTCTTCATGTCGACGATGGTGAAGTCGGCGTCGTAGCCCATGGCGATGCGGCCCTTGCCGCGCAAGCCGAACAGGCGGTTGGGGCCGTGGCTGGTGAGGTCCACGAAGCGTTCGAGCGTCAGCCGCCCCTTGTTGACGTGATCGAGCATGACTGGAACCAGCGTCTGCACGCCGGTCATGCCGGAGTGGCTGGCCGGATAGGCGTGGTCCTTTTCCTCGCGCGTGTGCGGCGCGTGGTCGGAGCCCAGCACGTCCACCGTTCCATCGACCACGCCCTGCCAGATGCGGTCCTGATGCGCCTGATCGCGCACCGGCGGGTTCATCTGCGTGTAGGTGCCGAGACGCCGATAGCAATCGGGCGCCGCCAGGGTGAGATGATGCGGCGTCACTTCGACACTGGCCCAGTCGCGATGTTGCGACAGGAACGCCATCTCCTCGGCGGTCGAAATGTGCAGCACGTGCACGCGTTTCCTGTGCGTCTCGGCCAGCCGCACGAGGCGCTGCGTGGACATCAGGGCCGCCTGCGGATCGCGCCACACCGGATGGCTGGAGGGATCGCCGGGCTTGCGCTCGCCCATGCGCGCCTTCAGGCGGTCCTCGTCCTCGGAATGGAACGCCGCGCGCCGCGACAGCGCCGCCACGATGCGATCGAGCGAGGCCTCGTCGTCGACGAGCAGGTTGCCGGTCGAGGACCCCATGAACACCTTGATGCCGGCGCTGCCTTCGAGGCGCTCCAGCTCGGGGATCTCGGCGATGTTCTCGCGCGTGCCGCCGACGTAGAAGGCGAAGTCGCAGAACATGCGGTTGCGGGCGGCATTCACCTTCGCCGCAAGCGTCTCGGCGCTGGTGGTGAGCGGATTGGTGTTGGGCATTTCGAACACGGCCGTGACGCCGCCGGCGACGGCCGAACGGCTGCCCGTCTCGAGATCTTCCTTGTGCGTAAGACCGGGCTCGCGGAAATGCACCTGGGTGTCGATCACGCCCGGCAGGATGTGCAGTCCGCGGGCGTCGATGGTCTCGCCGGCCGCGGCGCCGGCCAGGCTGCCGAGGGCGGCGATGCGGCCGCCGCGCACGCCGATGTCGCGCGCGCCCGTGCCGTCGTGGTTCACGACCGTGCCGCCGGTGATGATCAGGTCATAGGTCTCGGCCATGGCAAGTCCTTGTCGGTCAACGTGTTCGGCCCGTCCTGCACACAGGGCGGGACGGAGGTCTTGAACCTGCGGCGCGCGTGCTAATCTCTCCCGTTGAAGACACCCAGCGCCGCCGATGCGGCAGAGCAGGTACAACAGAATGCAGACGACGGCCAGCCCACCGGGCCCCGCACACGACACCACAGCGGCTCACGGCTTGAAGGTCGCACCGCTGGAGGACCGGAGCATCGTACGCGTCGGCGGTCCGGATGCGCAGCATCTGCTGCAGGGCCTCGTGACCCAGGATCTCGACCTCCTCGACCGGCAGACCGCGGTCTATGCCGGCCTGCTGTCTCCGCAGGGCAAGATCCTGTTCGACTTCTTCGTCGTGCGTGCCGGAGAGGGGCTGCTTCTCGATGTGGCGAGCCCCAAGTCCGCCGAGCTCATCAAGCGTCTCACGCTGTATCGGCTGCGCGCCAAGGTGACCTTCGCAGTGGCGGACGAACTGGCCGTGCTGGCGGTCTGGGGCGAGGGCGTGCTTCCGGCCGCGCCCGAGGCGGTGATCTATCCGGATCCGCGGCTCGCGGCACTCGGCTGGCGCGTGATATTGCCCGTGGCCCGCGTCGCGGATTGGACCAATCCCGGCGTCGCGCCGGACATGATCGAGGCCTGGCACGCGCACCGCATCGCCCTCGGCGTGCCGGAAGGCGGCCGCGACTTCCCCTTCGGCGACACCTTCCCGCACGAAGCGGACATGGACCAGCTGGCCGGCGTCTCCTTCAGCAAGGGCTGCTACGTCGGACAGGAGGTGGTGAGCCGGATGCAGCATCGGGGCACCGCCCGCAAGCGCTTCGTGCAGGTGACGGGGCTGGGCACGCTGACCAGCGGCACCGCCATCGTCGCCGGCACCGCCAGCATCGGCAGCATCGCCTCCGTCGATGGCACGCGGGGCCTGGCTCTGTTGCGGCTCGACCGCGCGGCGGAAGCCAAGGCGAAGGGCGAGGCGCTGAGAGCCGGTGACGTCGCCATCGAGGTCGTGAAGCCCGCATGGGCGACGTTCGACCTCACGCCGCCTGCGCGCGAGGCCTCGCATGATCTCTGAACACGCCGACGGTCTCGTCCGCTGTCCCTGGACGGGCATCGCCGACCCGCTCTACACCCGCTACCACGATACCGAGTGGGGTGTGCCCAAGACCAAGGATGTCGAGCTGTTCGAGAAGCTGATCCTGGAGGGCTTCCAAGCCGGGCTGTCGTGGATCACGATCCTGCGCAAGCGCGACAACTTCCGCAAAGCCTTCCACGATTTCGACGCCGCCCGCATCGCACGCTTCGGCGAGAAGGATGTCGCGCGCCTGATGCAGGACACCGGCATCGTGCGCAACAAGGCGAAGATCGAGGCGACGATCGACAATGCGCGCGCCTACCTGCGCTTCGTGGAGAAGCGCCCGTTCGCGCCGTTCCTGTGGGAGCTGGCGGGCGGCAAGCCGCAGATCAACCGGCACGAGACGTTCAAGGGTGTGCCGCCCGAGACGCCGACGTCGAAGGCGATCTCCAAGGCGCTGAAGGCGGAGGGCTTCCGCTTCGTGGGTCCCACCACCATCTATGCCTTCATGCAGTCCTCGGGCATGGTCAACGATCACCTGGTCTCGTGTCATCGGCACGCCCCCTGTGCGGCGCTGCAGGCCAAGTTCAAGATGCCGAAGGGGTGATATGGCCGGCGACGAGACCTCCGCTTTCATGCCCAAGCCGCGCGCCTGGCAGCGGATGCTATCCGGCCGGCGGCTCGATCTGCTCAACCCGGCGCCGCAAGACATCGAGATCGAGGATATCGCGCACGGTCTGGCGCGCGTCGCCCGCTGGAACGGGCAGACCGTTGGCACGCACGCGTTTTCCGTGGCGCAGCATGCGCTGGTGGTGGAAGCGATCTTCAGCGGGCTCGCCCCCGAAAGTGCGCCGAAGTGGCGCCTGGCAGCTTTGCTTCACGACGCGCCGGAGTACGTCATCGGCGACCTCATCAGCCCGTTCAAGGCAGCCGTCGGCTTGAACTACAAGGCGTTCGAGATCCGGCTGTTGGAGGCGATCCATCGGCGCTTCGGGCTGCCGTCCACGCTGCCGTCCGAGATCACGGCCGGCATCAAGCAGGCCGATGCGGTCGCCGCCTACTACGAGGCGACGCGGCTGGCAGGCTTCTCTCTCGACGAGGGCAAAACCTATTTCGGGGAGCCGAAGGGATTGCCGTCCGAGCTTGTTGTACAACTTGAAGATCTCAGCGCCTGGCCAACGTCAACGGCTCAGCACGAGTTCGTGGCGCGGTTCCGGTCGCTGGCATGAGGGAAAGTTTCGTGACTGGGGAGTGTGTGCGCCTGCGGCGACCGTAATTTCGTCCAGGCATTCGTCTATCGAGCGTGGGACGGCCGTTCCCTGAGGCGGTCGAAAACGAAATGGACAAGACCATGACCCGTATTTTCACGGCCGACGAAATCTCCCGCAATGCGCCTGCGGCGGCCGCGCGCAAGACCGGCGCCGTTCACGTGTGTCCGCTCAGCGCGGTGCCGAGCCTCGTCGCCGACGTGAAGGCCTCGCGCCTGGTCTCGCTGCTGCAGGCCGAGATCCCGGTGCCGACGCCGGCCGGCATCGAAGCCGACAGCCACCTGCGCCTGGAAGTGCACGACATCGCCGAACCGATCCTCGATCACACCGCTCCGGACAAGAGCCACGTGCGCGACCTCATCCGCTTCGCGCAAGCGTGGGGCGGCGAGGGCGTGATGGTGGTGCATTGCTGGGCGGGCATCAGCCGCTCGACGGCGGCGGCGTTCACCTCGCTGTGCCTGGTCAATCCGGATGTGCCCGAGCTGGTGATCGCGCGCGCCCTGCGCGCCGCCTCGCCGACGGCGCAGCCCAATCGGCTGATCGTGCAGATCGCCGACGACCTGATGCGCCGCAACGGCCGCATGGTGGGTGCGGTCGAGGCAATGGGCCCCGCGGTGCGCGCCTACGCCGCCAAGCCGTTCGCACTCAGCGCCGATCCGGTGCTTCTCGCCAAGGCGCGATAACATCCAGGAGACCTTTCGCATGGGCGATACGCTGGGCATGGCGGCGCAGCTGGCGGGGCAGTCACTGCGCTTCGGCTGGTTTCTCGCCCTCAACAGGCTCGTCGACCGGCGCACGGACGCGCTGGGCGGCAAGCGTGAGCATGTGCGCAGCGACAAGCCGGTGCCGACGCTGCGCGAGCTGTTCTCGGAGCAGGCGCAGCTGCTTCTCGCCGATGCCATGGCCGTGCGCGACGGGCTGTATCCGCCGAGCGAGGACGAGGGCGTGGCGCCGCTGCGCCATCTCTCCCGCACGCGTCGGATGTTTCGCGACCTGCCGCGTGCCGTCGAGCGCAGGCAGGCAGGAGACGCCAGCAGCGCCCGCACCGAAGCGCATGCCGAGGCGGTACCGGACTACTATGCGCAGGATTTCCACTTCCAGACCGGCGGCTACCTCGGCGCCGAGTCCGCGAAACTTTACGATGTGCAGGTTGAGACGTTGTTCGTCGGCGCCGCGGCGCCGATGCGTCGCGCTGGCCTGCGTCCCATCGCCCGCTACATGGCCGGCCGCGACCAGCGCAAGGTGACGCTGCTCGACGTGGCGTGCGGCACCGGGCGTTTCCTGCGTCAGGTGCGGCTCGCCTATCCGGCGATGCGGCTCAAGGGGCTCGACTTGTCGCGCAGTTATCTCGACGAGGCGCGCAAGCACATGGGCGAGCTACGCCCTGCGCAGTTGATCATGGCGCCGGCCGAGGCGATGCCCGTGCCCGATGCGAGCGTGGACATCGTCACCAGCATCTTCCTGTTCCACGAACTGCCGCCGCAGGTTCGCCACGCCGTCGCAGCGGAGATCGCGCGCGTTCTGCGGCCCGGGGGCCTGCTGGTCTTCATCGACAGCCTGCAGATGGGCGACAGGCCGGGTTGGGATGGGCTGCTCGAGTCGTTCCCGCGGCGCTTCCACGAGCCCTACTACCGGCACTACAGCATCGACGACCTGGAAGGCATCTTCACCGCCGCGGGGCTGCAGCACGAGGAGACGGCGCTGCCGTTCCTGTCCAAGATGATGGCGTTCCGCACGCCTGTCAGCGCTTGAAGACGCCGCCGAGCGCGGCGATGGCGAGCAGCGCCCACGCGGCGATCAGCAGGCTGCCGCCGGTCGGCGCCGCCATCGGGAACAGCCGGTTGCCGGTGAGTACGCGCAGCGACACGTCGCCCGAGAACAGTGCCGTGCCGACGACCCAGCCGATGAGCGCCAGCAGCATCGGCCAGCGCCAGCCGATGCCGCGGTCGAGCAGGCCAACGCCTCCCACGATCGCCACCGCGTGGAACAGCAGCATGTAGGCGGCACTGTCGAGGCCGGCGCCGGGTGCCGCGTGCGCGGCTGCCGCGGCGAGGGCGACACCCGCCGCCCCCATCAGGCCGGCCGCAAGCAGGAACAGCGAGATCGTCATGGCAAACTCCTTCAGCGCCCCAAGAGCTTTGAGCGGAAGCGCTGTTATAGCCGCCTCATCGCACCGTGGGGCGGTCGCATCGCCGCTGCAACCTACGGGCGCAGCCGATCGCGGCTACGGGAGGCTTGACCCCAGGGCGTCGATTGACTAGGAAGCGCATCTCGGCGCATCCCGTGCGCCTTTTCAACGGAATGGGCGATTAGCTCAGCGGGAGAGCACACCCTTCACACGGGTGGGGTCGTAGGTTCAATCCCTACATCGCCCACCATTCCGTTCCCCCGCCGCTCCTTTCGGTCGAGGCCCTTGCCGGACGCCACTCACAGCGACTTGGACGCAGATCGGCTCGGCCTTGCCGATCGTCTCAAGCGGGCGACACACCGGCTGCATGTGGAAGCGGAGCGCGCTGGCTTCATCGGCGCAGTGCTGCGCCAGCGGGCGACGCGCGCCGGCTACGTGCTGTTCATGCGCAACCTGCTCGAAGTGTACGACGCGCTCGAACAGGCTCTCCGGCAGCAGCACGAGGCAAAAGGCCCGGTTCGTACGCTCTCACGGCCGGAGCTTTTCCGCGCTTCGGCGATCCGCGCCGACCTCACCGAGATGTGCGGGCAGAATTGGGGCCAGGCGGTGCCGGTGCTCGCCAGCGGCAGGGCCTACGCGGGCCGGGTCGCTGAGGCCGCGCAGCATGGCGATGGGCTGACGCTCGCGGGCCACGCCTATACCCGCTACCTGGGCGACCTCAACGGCGGGCAGGTGCTGGCACGTCTGCTGGCGCGCGGCCTCGCGTTGCCGCCCGCGGCGCTGCGCTTCTACGAATTCCCGCAGGTCGCCACCCCTCGCGATGCCGCCGCGCACTACCGCGCTGCCATCGACGATCTGGGACGCACGCCCGGTGCCGATCTTGCCGCGATCGAGGCCGAGGCGAAGGCCAGCTTCCAGTGCGCCATCACGCTCGCCAACGAGGTTGCGGCCCTGGCGTGACGCTCAGGTCGCGTCGTCGTCGGCGGCGGGCGAGGAGGGCGACGCCCTGTCGCCTTCGAGGTTGTAGCGCTTGAGCTTGGTGTAGAGGCTCTGCCGGCTGAGCCCCAGCATCTCGGCGGCCGCCGTACGGTTGCCGCCTGCGAGATCCAGCGCCGCCTTCACGTAGTGCTGTTCCACGACGCTGGTCGTCTCATCGACCAATGTGCGCAGCGAGGTCCGGCCGATCTGCTCGGTGAGCGGGCCGAGCGCCGAGAGCAACTGGCTGCCATCGTCGCGATGCGACAGGCGGCGCGTCACGTCGCGCACCAGCAGCGCGATGGTTTCGTCCCCGCCGCCGGCGAGCCGCACGGCCGACACCTCGACGTCGGTTTCTGCACCGAGGTCGCCGTGGATGGTGGTGGAGAACAGGCGCACGCTCTGGTGCCGCCGCAGGTTGGAGATGAGCAGCGGGATGTCGGCCCCCGGACGCCACATCCAGCGGCTGAGACGCTGGCCGGTGACTTGCGTGCGCGAGGCCACTTCCACGAGCGCGCGGAAGGCGGCGTTGCTGCGCTTGATGATGCTGTCCTGGTCGATCACGACGAAGCCGTCGGGCAGCAGCTCGACGAGGTCTTCCAGCGATTGCGGCTCTGGCGCGGGCAGCGGCTCGAGCGCCGTCCCGACCGGGGTGAGCCGCAACAGGATGTGGTAGGCCGCCTCCGCCTTCATCAGCGAGGTGCGCGTCACCCAGCGCCGGCCGGAGCGTCCGAGGTGCAGCACGACGGCCGGCGCCTTGCCGTTCTCGCGCACGATCCGCAGCAGGTTGTGGAACGCCGTCCGCTCCTGCGGCGACAGATCCCCGGTGATGTCGCGGTTGGCGAGATCCTCGCGACGCCTGTCGCCGACACCCAGCAGCTGCTGCGCTGCCGGATTGGCCTCGACGATCCGCAAGGTCGCGGCATTGAGCACCAGCACCGGCTCGTCGGAGACTTCGAGCAGGTGCTTGTAGCGGTTCTCGACCTCGCGCAGCTTCCAGTGATCGCGCTCGAGCTTCTGCTGCGTCGACACCAGCCGGGACTGCAACTCGGCCACCGCACGCAGGCTCTTGCCCACGGCCATCAGCTCGCCCTGGGGGCCGAGCCGGACCGTCGTGTACTCGATCGGCATCTCGGTGCCGGAGGGAAACAGCTGCGTCACCTGCCGGAAGGAGGACACGCCCTGCGCCTTGGCGTCCTCGATCATGCGACGCACCTTGTCGCCGCCGACCGCGGCCACCGTCTCGTCCCAGCGCCGGCCGACCCAGGCCTCGACGGTCTCACGCGGCATCAGGCGCGACACGGTGGCCTTGCGGATGACGCCATCGGCATCCATCAGCAACGTCACGTCAGGCTGGGCGGAACTCGTGCCGCTCATGGTCGCTCGCCTCAGGTTGCGTCGCGGTCCCGTGCGGCTACCGTGGCCATCTGCGGCCGGAGCGGCAGTGCAAAGAGTGCGCGAAACTGGGCCATAGCCATTATCGGCCGGTGCGCCAGTTCGTCTGGCAAGTCAACGTTCTGGCTAGCCCTTGACGTCCGCTCGGGTTGACAGTTGGAGTACGTCTAATTCGCACCTTGGGTTCCGCGGCACAACCGGATTCTGACGCCCCGCGCTGCACGCGGTTCTGCCTGCGCGGCGGGAGCGTTGTGCGCAGGCCGCGTCTTGCCGGCGCGGTCCTCGCCGCGTAGAGCAAGTCCGCGTTCGCGAAAAACAGCATCTGCGGCGTCGTACGAAATCGATGGATGCGGGACCGCTTCCATTGCAACCGATCAGGCTCTAGCTTCGCGTGCCCTGCTTCGCGCGGACGGCGTCGCTGACGCAGGTCAGCCCACCGACGCGCACACTGGCGAGGACTTCGTGGCCGACTGGCATTTGTGGCTGCCTCCGGCACTGACCAAGCGGCGCTTCCGCTACTACGCGGCGGGCCATTGCGTGGCCGTGATCGGCAGCTGGATACAGCAGGTGGCGCTGTCCTGGCTGGTGTTCCGGCTTTCCGGCTCCATCGTGCTGCTCGGCGCCACGGGCTTCCTGCTCAACATCTTCTACCTGCTGCTGGGACCGGTGGCCGGCGCCGCATCCGACCGCTTCCCGCGGCTTCCCATGCTGATCGTGATCGACCTGGCGCTGGCGGGATTTGCGGCGGCGCTGGCGGCGATGGTCTACGCGGGCGTCACCAGCATCGCGCCGTATCTCGTCATTGCCGCCCTGATCGGCATCGCCAACGCCTTCGAGATGACCGTGCGCCAGACCTTGATGCGCGACATCGTCGAAGAGCGGGCGCTGGTGGCGAGCGCGCTGGGCGTCAGCGCCATGGTGTTCAACATCGGCCGCATGGTGGGTCCCGCCATCGCCGGACTGGTGCTCGCCTACGTGTCCGAGGCGGCCTGCTTCATTCTCAACGCCGTCAGCTATTTCGCGATCATCTGGGCGCTGGTGGCGATGCGCCTGCCGCAGCAGCCGAAGGCGCACGCTGCGTCCGGCTCGCTGCCCCAGGGTCTCGCCGCCGGCATGAGCGTGCTGTTCACGTTTCCCGCCGTGCGCTACCTGCTGCCGACCGTGGTCGCCATCGGCCTGTTCGCCACGCCCTACGTGCCGCTGATGCCCTCGATCGCGACGCACTTCTTCGACGGGCGATCCTCCACCGTCGGCCTGCTCATGAGCGCGGCCGGTGTCGGTGCGCTGTGCTCGGCGGCCTATCTGTCGCTGCAGCCGGGCTACGTGCGCCAGATCCGGATGCTCACCATTGCGCCGCTGGCCGTCGGCGCGGCGCTGATGCTGTTCTCGGTGGTGCACATCCTGCCCGTCGCCATGCTGCTGCTGGCGGTGCTGGGCGCCGCAGCCCTGCTGGCGGTGAATTCGACCAACGTGATGATGCAGCAGTCGGTGCCCGAGGCCTGGCGCGGACGCGCCATCGGGCTCTACAGCATGTCGTTCGCGGGCACTGCGCCGCTCGGCGGGCTGCTTGCCGGCTTCCTCGCCGAGCACATCGGCCTCGCGACGACGCTGGCCGTCAACGGCGCCATCATCGTCGTCGCAGGGCTGGTCGGCCGCTGGCGCCTGCACAACCATCCCGAGGCGCTGCGCACGCTGATCCGCAGCCTGTCGCGCTGACGGGCAGGCGCGACGCTGCGGCTGTCACGTCACGCGCGGAAACCGGCCCTCAATCGGATACTCGGGATCGGTGTGGCCGTGCGCCGAGGCATGCCCGGGCGGAACCAGGCTGTTGGCGAGCGCTTCGTCCTCGGCCGTCCAGGCGAGATCGAGGGCGCCCAGGTAGCCGGTCCACTGCTCGAACGTACGCGGGCCGGCGATGCAGGCCGTGACGGCGGCGTTGTTGAGAACCCAGGCCACCGCCCAATGCACCATCGAGACACCGCGCGCGGCGAGATGCTGCTGCAGCTTCTCGGCGATCAGCAGGCTCTCGGGCCGCCACTCCGCCTCCATCATGCGCTTGTCGTTGCGCGCCGCGCGGCTGCCGGCCTCGGCCTTCTGGTTGACCTTGTACTTGCCCGTGAGGATGCCGCGCGCGATCGGCGAATAGGGCACCACGCCGAGGTCGAAGGCCTTGGCGGCAGGCAGCACGTCCACCTCCGGCTGGCGGTTCATGAGATTGTAGTAGGGCTGCAGGGCCACCGGCGCGGGCGTGCCGAGCTGACGGCACAGGTGCCAGACGTGCGGAATGTGCCACGCGCGCACGTTGGACAGCGCCCACTCGCGGATCTTGCCCTGCCGGATGAGATCGCCGAAGGCCTGGATGGTCTGCTCCCAGCGCGTGTCGGGATCGACGCGGTGGATGTAGTAGAGGTCGATGTGGTCGGTGCCCAGTCGTTGCAGGCTCGCCTCCACGGAGCGGAACAGGTGGCGGCGCGATAGCCCGCGGTCGGTCACGTCGGGCCCCGTGGGCTGCGCCACTTTCGTGGCGAGCACCCAGCGATCACGCGCGCCCTTGAGGGCCTTGCCCACCACGCTCTCCGACTTGCCCTGCACGTACACGTCGGCGGTGTCGATGAAGTTGACGCCGTGGTCGCGGGCATGCGCGACGATGCGCAGCGCCTCGGCCTCCTCGGTCTGGGCGCCGAACAGCATGGTGCCGAGGCAGATGGACGACACTTTCATGCCGCTGGCGCCGAGGGGGCGATACGTCATCTGGGACATGGGGGGTGACCTTGGGGCTTGTGCTCAGGCGCGCTCGAGCACGAAGCGGAAGACGCCGCCCGTCTCGCTGGTCTCGAGAAGCTTGTTGCCGGTGGCCTCGGAAAAGGCCGTGAAATCCGGCACCGAGCCCGGATCTGTCGTGAACACCTCGAGCTTGCCGCCGGGGCTGAGCTCCGATAGCGCCTTCTTGGTCTTGAGAATCGGCAGCGGACAGGCGAGACCTTTGAGATCGAGTGTCTTGTCGGCCATAAGGGGCTCCAGGGGACTCCAGGCTCTGCACGGGTGCAGACGCCGCTGCCGACAACGGCAGGGCGAGTGTGTCGGGGAAGAGCCTATAACCATGAATGCGACACGCTGGCAACCGGAGCGCTTGCTTTCGATTCCGGCGGCCGCCTACATAACTCCCGAACTTTCAGTGCCTTGGGGCGAGGCTCTCTGATGGATGCATCTGCCCGGCCGCATAAACGCTCCTATGCGTTCGGCCTGGAAAATCTCGGCCTGCTCAGCCTGGCGCACCCGTTCGTCACGGCCTTGATGGTCGTGCTCGTGTCGGTCGCGGCCGGGTTCGGCTTGATGCGCCTGAAGGTCGACGACAGCCTGTCGGAGCTGTTTCGCACCGACACCGAGGAATTCCGCCGCTACGAGGAGATCGACCGCCGCTTTCCCTCCAGCGAGTACGACGTGCTGCTGGTGGTGGAGGGGCGAAACCTCCTGAAGAAGCCGCAGCTCGAAGCCTTCCGCCGCGCCATCGTCGATCTGCAGTTGGCCGATGGCGTCGACGGCGTCGTCTCGATGCTGTCGGCGCGCGGCAAGCCCGACGCCTCGGGCTACGCCGCCCCGATCGTGCCGGACGACCTGCCCGAGGAAGGCGCCGACTACGACGCCATCATCGCCGCGATGCGCGCCAACGAGATCGTGGCCGGGAAGTTTCTCTCGCCCGATGGCGAGCTGGCCCTGGCCGTGCTGGCGCTCGACCGCAAGGCGGTCGAAACGCAGGGTGCCAAGGACATCATCGGCGGCATCAAGGACACGGTGATGCGCGAAGTGGGCCCGGTCGGGCTCAAGGCGCATCTCACCGGCGCGCCGGTGATGCAACTCGAGATCCGCAACGCGGTCGAGCGCGACCAGCTGCTCTACAATGGCCTCGGGCTGCTGTTCGGCGCCGTGATCGCGGCGATCTTCTTCAAGCGCATTTCGCTGATGCTGCTGGCGGCCTTGCCGCCGGTGCTGGCCGTGCTGTGGTCGCTGGGTCTGCTCGGCTGGCTCGATTTCCGCCTCAACCTGTTCCTCAACATCATGACGCCACTGGTGATGGTGATGGGTTTCGCCGACAGCATGCAGATGGTGTCGGCGATCCGCATCCGCCTGCGGGAGGGCGACACGCGGTTCGAGGCCGTGAAGTTCGCGGTGCACGTCGTGGGCCCGGCCTGCGTGCTGGCGCATGGCGTGGCGATGCTGTCCTTCCTGGCCCTGCTGTTCTCGCAGTCGGGCCTGATCCGCACCTTCGGCATGGCGGGCTCGCTGGCGGTCGGCATCTCGTTCGTGGCGATCATCGTCATCCTGCCCCTGATGGGCATCGTGCTGATCCGCAACGAGGCGTCGCTGGCGCGCGACCGGTCTCCCGCCGACCGCCTGATGGACAGCCTCGGCAAGCTCGTCGGCTGGATCGTCGACCGCGTGGTGCACTGGCCGCTCGTGACCAGCCTGATCGGGCTCGTCACCTTCGTGGCGCTGACGGCCGCCTACGTGCAACTCGAGCCGCGCTACCGCCTGGCCGACCAGGTGCCCGACCGCGAGCAGGCGCTGGGCGCGACCGGCCGCATCGACGAGAAGCTCACCGGCGCCAATCCGGTCCACCTGATGATCGAGTGGCAGGGCAACGACACCCTGTTCAGCGAGCGGCCGCTCGCCGTCATCGCCAAGGCGCACGAGGTGCTGGAAAAGACGGCGGGGCTCGGCAACGTCTGGAGCGTCGAAAGCCTGCGGCGGTGGCTGAAGGAGGCCGGCGACGAGCGCATCGAGACGGTGCAGCGCTACGTCAAGATCCTGCCCGAGCATCTCGTCCGCCGCTTCATCGAGAAGGAGGGTCGCGCGGTCCTGGTCACGGGCCGGCTGCCGGACGTGGACTCGAGCCGCATCCTGCCGGTGGTCGAGCGGATCGACCGGGCGCTCGACGACGTGCGCAAGGCCTATCCCGAGTTCCGCATTTCCGTCACCGGCCTGCCGGCCATCGCAGCGCGCAACAGCGCCCGCATGATCGGCCAGCTCAACGAGGCGCTGCCGCTGTGCGTGCTGTTCGCCGCGATCATGCTGGCTCTGGCCTTCCGCTCGGTGTTCGTGGGCTTCGTCAGCCTGCTGCCGGGGCTCTATCCCGTGGTCGCGTCCGGCGCCTTCCTGTGGCTCAAGGGCGAGGGGCTGGAATTCGCTTCGGTGGTGGCGCTGCTCGTCGTGTTCGGCCTGTCGATCGACGCGCTGATCCACTTCTTCAACCGCCTCAGCATCGAGGAACAGGTGGAGCCGCGCGCCGACGTCGCCATCCGCCGCGCGCGTGTGCTGGTCGGGCCGGCCATCATCCTGACGACGCTGGTGCTCACCTTCGGCCTCGGCGTCACCGTGTTCTCCGACCTGCCGTCGCTGCGCACATTCGGCATCGTGTCGGCGACGACGCTCGGCGCCTCGCTGATCGCCGACCTCGTGTTCCTGCCGGCGCTGATCATGCTGATCCGCAAGATCTGGCCCTCGCGTCACGTCACCAGCGGCCATACCCTCGACGAAGAGTGAACTGCGCCCCGCGCGTTCGCGCAGGTGCCCGTGGCGGCAATTGCGTCCGCCTTTACAGTTGCGAATATGTCACTGCGGGTTGCTCTGATACGGCCGTTAAGTCCGCCTTAAGCGTTTTCGCCGACCCTCCTCTCATCCAGTCAGTGCGCTGAAGCCCCTTCGGCCAGCGAAGTCAGTGAGAGGAAAGACTATGCGTTTGCTCAAGCGTCTTGTTGTTGTCAGTGCAGCAGTTGTGTCCAGCGTTACGGGTGCGATGGCCGGCGGTGATCTGCGCGGCAGCATCAAGGACGACTACCACCCCGCGCCGGCGGCGCACAGCTGGTACCTGCGTGCGGATGTCGGCCACGCGTGGCAGAACGCCGATGCTCTCACGGTCTACCATCCCACTCTCGCCAGCTCCAAGGTGGACGACACCTGGACCATCGGCGTCGGCATCGGCCGCTACTTCGGCCGTGGCTTCCGCGGTGACGTGAGCTACGAGTGGCGGGGCAAGACGAGCTTCGATGCCGTCAGCACCAACTGCTGCAATACCTCCACGCACTTCGACATGAAGAGCCAGGTGGTCCTCGCCAACCTGTACTACGACTTCCGCCCGATGGGCCGCATCAATCCGTACATCGGCGCCGGCATCGGCGGCGCGTACAACGAGACCTCGGGCGGCAGCTATCCGTACAACACCTGCGGTTGCGTGGCCTATGACGGCAAATCGCAGTGGA
>Ga0190269_10000760_pt1 | contig 16131 bp, 13 predicted proteins | sample Popmic249IS_FD_133749 | JGI IMG/M metagenome (GOLD analysis project Ga0190269, IMG submission 133749) | Populus adjacent soil microbial communities from riparian zone of Blue River, Arizona, USA - 249 IS | ecosystem: Environmental > Terrestrial > Soil > Riparian zone | place: USA: Arizona...
TGTTGAACGACCGTGAGTGGACTAACGTCGAAGTGGATGCGCTAAAAGTGGCGGCAAATGTGTTGAGTTCAGCCATTCAACGCCAATTGTACGATATCGCCTTAAGGGATGAGTTGCATGAGAGAAGGAAACTCATTGAAGAACTCGAACACAAGAATGCTGAATTGGAACGTTTTACCTACACGGTCTCGCATGATCTAAAATCACCTCTGGTCACCATCAAAGGCTTTCTGGGTTACCTTAGCCAGGACCTTCAATCGGGCAACACGGAACGCTTTAACAGTGATCTTGAACGCATCGGAAATGCGGCAAAAAAGATGGAACAATTACTGAGGGATCTGCTCGAACTATCCCGCATTGGACGTGTGCTGAACGCGATGGAGAACATTCCATTTGAGCACCTGGCATGGGATGCAATGAATATTGTCCACGGACAGATTGAAGCGCGCGGGATTACGGTTCATATCCAGCCGAACCTGGCTGCCGTTTACGGCGATCGCCAGCGTTTGACGGAGGTCCTGCAAAACCTGCTCGACAACGCAGCCAAGTATATGGGTGACCAGTCCGATCCATATATCGAGATCGGTCAACGAAGCGCGGCGGAAATGCCTGTTTTCTACGTTCGCGATAATGGTATTGGTATCGCGCGGGAGCACCAAGAACGTGTTTTCGGTTTGTTTAGTAAATTGGATCCCAAATCAGATGGTACAGGCATTGGACTTGCCCTTGTTAAGCGGATCATTGAATTTCACGGCGGTCGAATCTGGGTTGAAAGCGAGGGGTGTGGTAGGGGAACGACCATTTGTTTTTCCTTACAAGATTCTCCCAACATGGATTGACAGGAGATGAGTGATCAATGAAATTGGTTTTGGCAGCGTTGCTGGATGCACGATTTCCTGGATGCGTTCTCGGATTTGCTCATCCGAGGACGCGGCAACAGGATAACCAACACGATTTTTCTGGATGGCACGCGTGTGACGCACACTACTGGTTTTCTGGGTCGTTGTTCTTCGCGCATCAGGGCGAATTTACTCGATACCAACGCCTATGTCCACTCTTGACGGTTCGTTAATGCGCTTAACTTGTGGCTGATGCCGTAAGGCAAGTTCGTGCATTTAGAGTGGCCAGCAGCGGTCTTGACACGCCTCGGGGAGATACTATACTAAGATAGGAATTCACTGGATAAGAATTCTCTATCCGGGGAGGGATAGCGGTATGGATAACACTCACTCTTCGACGAAACCTACGATACGAGTACTGCTCGTTGATGATCATGCCCTGGTCCGCCAGGGACTGCGTACGTTTCTGGAATTGCAGAATCAATCCGAAATGCCGATTGAAGTCATCGGAGAGGCTGCCAACGGTAGTGATGCCATAAGACAGGCGCAGCATATGCAGCCAGATATTGTCCTTCTTGATCTAGTAATGCCCGAGACGGACGGCATCCAGGCGATCCCGAAGATCATGGACTGCAGCCCGAAGTCGCGGATCATTGTCCTGACCAGTTTCGGCGAAGAGGATAAGATCATGCCAGCCATTCGGGCTGGTGCGCAGGGGTATTTACTGAAGGACATCCCACCTCAAGAGTTGGTTCGCGCGATCCGTGAAGTCCATCTCGGCAGGGTTCAGCTGCACCCGGAAATTGTCAGAAAGTTGATGTCAGCTGTCACAGCCCAGGATATGCTGAAGAACCGGGATGTGCACGAATCGAATGGAGGATTGACCGAACGAGAGCAGGAAGTGCTGGCGCTGATCGCCGATGGATTGAGCAACCGCGAAATCGCAGGAAGATTGTTTATCAGCGAGAAGACGGTCAAGACTCATGTAAGCAGTATCCTGACCAAATTGCATTTGGACGATCGCACCCAGGCAGCGATCTATGCCTTGAAGCACGGGGGAATGACGGACAAAGAGTAATGCATACCATCGGCGTATACTTGATTTTTGCTGCGGTGGTCTGGCGCACGGCAGTGGTTCTATCCTTTAGGTCCGAATTCGCCGTTGTTATGGTGCTTTTGGTATGCTATGGAGTGCTTTTGATCGGAAAAACATGGATTGTGCATCGACGGCTATTTCCAGACTCAAACCTCCCAACCATACAAATCACTTATCTATTCTCACAATCGCTCCTTGTGCTTGCCGCGCTGATTGTTTCTTCCTACGAGGACTTTCTTGCCATGCTCTTTATTCCGCTCGGCCTGGATGCAGTATCGTTCTTCGGAAGGCGTGTGGGATTTCTCATCATCGCGGCCCTTTCCCTGGCGATGACGGTCACCCTATTATTCTCAAATGTCGGGTGGATTTTCGGGCTTGTGATGGGACTGTTGTATAGCGGCATTTGTTGCCTTTTCGGCGGGTATGCTCACCAGGTTCAGAAAGCCAAATCGACGCGCGATCAAAATGAGAAGATGATCCAGGAATTGCAGATCACCCATCACCAACTTCAAAGATATGCAGACCAGAAGGCAAGCCTGGCGATCGAACAGGAGCGTAACCGTTTGGCGCATGAACTGCATGATTCTGTTACACAGACAGTCTTCAGTATGAATCTGGCTGTTCAGTCTGCTCACCTGTTATTGGATCAGGACCCGACTCGCGCAGTGGGGCAACTGGTCCGTGTTGAAGAACTTGCCGCGAGCGCCCAGCGTGAGATTCAAACTCTCGTGTCACAGTTGAAACCAGATTCGATTGTTGGAGAACGTTTACCGAATGCGCTACGGCAGCTGGCTGCCGAACTGAAATTACAGTACAGATTACAGGTTTCGATGGAAATCCATGGTGAGTCCATGTTATCCGAAGCGGTTGCTACAGGTCTATATTGCATCGTCCATGAAGCGTTGATCAATGTATCAAAACACAGTGGCGTATGCGATGTAGTAGTGCGGCTGAATATGAACAAGGGGGAATTCTGTCTGGAAATCGAGGATCACGGAACAGGGTTTGATCCAAATCGAGTGATGGAACGATCGGGTCACCTTGGGTTGGCCGGGATGCACGAACGCGCCTATGAGATCGGATGGAATTTATCAGTGCTTTCACGACCCGGTCAGGGGACTCGAATTCTGGCGACAGAGAATCCGCCTGGAGGTCTGGGATGAGATCGATGGAACAACCGCATGGATATCAGGGTGGATACCTGGTTGGATTCGTTCTGATCGGTGTTGCTACACTGCGTGCCATCCTGTTCTATCAAGGCCAGCCAAACCTTTACCTTGTGATCTCACTCATCGCCGCATATTCGGTGTTCTTCAGTATGGAACCTTTGCTTTCGAGGCGTTACTATTGGTCTAGATGGTTATATTTCCCAGCACAAGCGGCATTGGTCCTGCTACTTTCGAATCTACGGCCCTTTTCGGATTTTCATACGGTCTTGTACTTTCCGCTGTGCATTCAGGTTTTTCGCACCTTTTCGCATCGCGGCGCAATCCGTTGGATGGTCTTGTTTGTATTTCTACTGGCTGTCACCGTGATTCCGGGCATGGGTTTGTGGGAGGGATTCGCCCTGATCCTACTCAACCTGGCATCAGGATTGTTTCTCATCTCATACGATTTCCTCTACCTTCAGACAAAAACGGATGAAGTGGAAAGCCAACGATTGCTTGCGAACCTGCAATTGGCACACGAAAAACTTCAGGAGTATGCCGCCCAAGCAAACGAGCTGGCCGCAGCACGCGAGCGAAACCGGCTGGCTCGTGAATTGCACGACTCAATTAGTCAGGTATTGTTCAGTGTTACACTCGCGTCTGAGTCCACGCGCCTGCTTCTGGAACGGGAACCAACCCAGGTATCGGTCCAGATCGAGCGTTTGCAGGAAATGACAGCCGGCGCGTTAAGCCAGCTGCGTTCACTGATCGCGGAATTACGCCCTCGCTAAATCCAAAAAATCGATTCACCTTTTGATACATCGCAAGTCATACGACTTGCGATGTATTGTTGCATCTCAGGTACGCCTCAAAAAATCAGCCGCTGGACTGAGATCAGATTCAATCTTGCAGCAGATGCGTCTTTGTTCCCCACCGCGTATATTGAGTGCATGGCTGACATCCGTGTATTGATCGTAGACGATGTAGACCGCGTGCGGCAGGACCTGCGCACGTTTCTAACTCTGTCTGGAGACATTGAAATTATCGGTGAAGCCAGTAATGGGTTGGATGCCGTGAGGCTTGTCGAAATGCTGGAGCCACAAGTGGTCTTGATGGACCTGGAGATGCCTGTCATGGATGGTTATGCAGCAACCCGTGAGATTAAAGCCGTACAGCCATCCTGTCGGGTGATCGCTCTGACAATCCATGCAGAAGAGATGGAGCGGCAGAAGGCGCTGGACGCCGGTATGGATGTTTTTGTGATCAAGGGCGCACCGATGGAAACCCTTATGGAAGCAATTCTCAGTGTGCCCACAGTAGGGCAGATGCCCAAAGGAGAAAGAAATGAATAGTAAACACTTGTTAGTCGCCAGTCTGGCAGGCGGTTTGATCAGTATCGTACTGGTCAATACGCCGTATGTCAGCCTGGTCAACCTGCTGATCTGTGCGGGTTTTTGGATGGGACCCGTGATAGCTGTCTGGATCTACCGGCGATTGAACGGCCGGGTGACAGGGCGCGAAGCGATCTTCACCGGTGTACTGTCTGGCGTCTGGCATGGGCTTTTTGGAATGGTGTTAAGCCCACTCGGAATGGCTGGCGCAGGCGGTCTGTTGCAGGAGATTCAACCGTTTATGTCCATATCCGATTGGACCCAATTGGAATCTACTCTGACAGGGTTTGGCGGACTGTTGTTCAATCTTTTGGGAGCAGGCTTTGATATCGTCTTTGGACTCCTCGGTGGGCTGATCGGCGGCACACTATTCAAAACACGCCGCGCGGTTGCCTAGCCGCTCGATGAACAGCAGCGCCAGTTAGTCATAAACAGGAAATATGCAATGAAAGTTACACATACTTCAACTCTCAAAAGAATTCTATTGATCATCACAGTCATTGTGATGGTCGTGGCAGGAAGCGCGGCATGGATACTGACCCCTGGACTGCGGGAACCGGTTGCTGTACCAGCACCGGATTACTGGCCGACAGACGGTTGGCGCACCAATACACCGGAGCAACAGGGATTCGACTCAATAAAACTGGCAGAGGCATTGCAGGCGATCCACGAACAAGGGACGAACATCGACAGTTTGCTGATCGTCCACAACGGGTATCTGGTGCTGGATGCTCACTTTGCCCCCTATGATGGTACATTCCCCCATAATCAGGCGTCGGTAACAAAAAGCGTGATGACCACTTTGATCGGTATCGCCGTCGACCAGGGCCTGATCGATCTGGATCAGACGATGGTGTCGTTCTTCGCGGAGCGGACAATTGCCAACCTGGATGATCGCAAAGCTCACATGACCGTCCAGCATCTGGTCACGATGCGAAATGGCATGCAATCTGGCTGTGAGCCAGGGGATATGCCCACCATTGATGCTATGCGCGCCAGTCCCGATTGGATACAGGCAGCGCTCGACCGTCCCATGGTTGCCGAGCCGGGAACGACTTTCTGCTACGACAGCCCCGGGATGCACCTTCTCTCCGCCATCCTGCAGAAATCTACTGGTATGACAGCGATGGAATTTGCACAGCAACATCTCTTTGGACCCCTGGGTATTCAAGATGCGTTCTGGGATGTCGATCCGCAAGGCTACAACTTTGGCTGGGGCGATGTGCATATGAAGCCCGAATCGGCTGCCAAGATCGGTTATCTTTGGATGCACCACGGAAACTGGAATGGAAAGCAGGTCGTAGCTCAGGACTGGGTTATGAACTCGGTTCGACGACACAGCACCAGGGTCGGTCACGATAGTGGATATGGTTACGGCTGGTGGATCAACGATAGCCATTACTTTGCCGCAGGGAGAGGCGGCCAGACGATCCGGGTGATCCCGGCGCTTAATATGGTGATTGTCACCACGGGAGGCGGATTCGACATTCCTGAGATCGAAGATTACCTGGTCCCGCTCCTGCTCCGATCGAACCGAACTCTGCCCGCCAATCCCGAAGGTGAGACCCTGCTTCAGGAAACGCTAACCCGCATTCAGCAAACGGATGCTGTTCCAACAGGAGTCGCCGCCCCGGAGATCGCCAAAACGATCTCAGGGAAGCTGTTCCTGTGCGAGAAAAATCCGTTAGGTTTGGAGTCCGTGAGCTTTGATTTTGCGGACCCAAATCTGGCCGTGTTGTACCATAGACCGTTTGGCCAGGACCTTGTCTGGGAGATCGGCATGGATGGGCGCTACCGCCAGCTTTCTCCCAGTGGGGACGCGCTGATCGGGTATTGGGAAGACACCGAAACGTTCCACATGGAAGTCTTCGACATTGGCACGCAGGTCTTTCTGGCGAAATTCCACAAGGATGCAATTCAGATCATCGTGGACGACGCAGATCTAACCATTTCCTGTGAGCCTTGAAGCCTATAAACCATAGAGTGTCAGAACCCGGATGGATGCTGTTACATCGAAAGAACAGTATTCATCCGAAAGTTCCAGCGTGCAGTATGACAATAGCAACTGCTTTCAACATGTCATCGAAATTACAGGATGAAACATGAACCCTGCTTCCCTTTTCGAACTTGGCGTTTACTCATCGAAGTGGATCAAGGATTTTTATGACCAGGCCGGCATTTGGTGGGGCGCAGATCCACAGGCACCGTCTGTTCATAGGGCTCGTGTGGCAACCGTCGAGCGCTTGTGCGGTTCAGAACCAAGAACGATCCTGGATCTGGGCACAGGCCCAGGCGCAACAGCTGCGGCAATGGCAGACGCAGGTCACCACGTAACCGCCATTGAGCTTAGCCCAGCGCGTGCGGAATATGCCAGGCAGCTTGCTAAAAACCCGCGCAAGGGTTCACTTGTCGTATTGGAAGATGATTTTTATAACGTTGATCTCAAGGAACAGTTCGATGTTATCTGTTGCTGGGAAACGTTCGGGCTTGGCACAGATGCGAATCAGCGCCGCCTTCTGCACCGGATCGCCGATGAATGGCTCAAACCGAAGGGTCGGGTGTTGATGGATGTGTACAGTCCCTTCCGTCCGGCGCACGATGCGGGCACGGAACGCCGGCTTCCGCCGCTCTCTGGTGTCCCAGGCTCCGTGGAAATGATCAACCGCTGTCACTTCGATCCGTTCCATAGCCGCTGGATCGACGAGTGGATCCCAGTCAAGGAACCTCAAAATGCACTGGCCCAAACCGTCCGCTGTTATAGCCCGGCCGATTTCCTCCTCTTATTGGAGGGTACATCCTTGAGGATGGAGCATATCGAGGTGGAAGGTCAGACCATAGACTTGGAAGTTGACAAACCCAATCTTTTGATGAATGCCTGGTGTTATCTCGTGAAGCTGATTGCCTATCAATAGAGATCGGTACATTTTAGACATGAGCGGGAATAGCGATAAGATAGGAGAACGCTGAGCTATAAAGATCTACAGAAAAACGTTCGTAAATTTGTTTCGCTGACCAGCCTGACATCAGAAGAGTTCGACTATCTACTATCTCCTTCGAACAAGCCTATCAAGAAGCATTTCCGGATACCAAGGCATAAACCGGGCAACACCGAGAACGAAAGGCGGGTGGAGGTCGAAGAGGCGTACTGGCGAGAATCGAACAAAAATTGCTGTTTGCCTTAGTGTGCCAAAAGAACTACCCTGTGCAGTCGATCATGGGTGAACTATTTGTGATCAGTCAATCGCAAGCCAATGCCTGGGTTCATGCGTTGCGGCCCATTTTGAAACAAGCCTTGGACAACCTTGGGTACGAACCTGAACGCGACCCGGTTTGGTTGAGGATTAAGTTAAGGAGCTGACTTGCTGTTTCGTATTCCCCCGCCTCGATCTCCAGAGCAGCAAAGTCAACCAGTACATCCAGCATGACAGGAGCAAGATACGGATTGCATCAAGAAAGTGTCGGCGTGCTTCGATTAATTGACCGCGTGTAATATAAATCCTGCCCAAATACGTGAGAGAGATTGCCAGTCCCCAGCGGTCTCCCAATTCACGGAATAAAGAAACACTTTCTCCGATCATCTGGAGCGCTTCTGGATTATCTGCACTACTGTTTTGCACTGTCATCGAGCTTAGATGTTGGAGGGATACTGCAATCAGCCACTGATCCATTTCAGCCTTTCCGATTGCAAGGCTTTCTTGCAACATCTCACCTGCCTCGTGGTACCGTTCCTCGGACTTGAGCAGGGCAGCATACATGATAAGAAATGAGCCAATATTACGAGGACTACCAATCGCCCGTCCCAGGGATAATCCCTCTTGAAAATGGATCTCGGCTGCCTGAAATTGACCTTTTGTTTGCTGAACCATGCCAATGCTGTGATCCATTCGTAATCGATCGAGCGGCTTATCTCCAACGATTCCGTGAGTTTTGTAACAACCTCCTGAGGCTCGGAAGCCCAATCGCCTCGTGCAAAACGCAGAAACTTTCTTCGTTCCTCTGCTGGAATATTGAAGATTTCAGCCAACCGTTCAACAAGCTGTTCTGAAGAACGGCGTGTTCTGATTCTATTTTCCGCAAAGTAATAACAGCGCAACCGATCTGTTGGGATAGTTGCACCTGTGTCAACCCCCTGCCGCTGCGTTGGCGTTTAAGCCATTCTCCAAAGGATAGTTTGTCCAATCATCGTCCCATATAAATGTATCGCTATTGTATCGCTCAGCGATACCTAGACTTGTTTGAATACCTGTAAACTCCAGTAACTTAACGAAGTATACCATTCAGGTAATTTGGATATTCTTCGTAATCCAACCTTAGAGAAAGAGGATATCTATGCATAGATAATTTTATTGCTCATGATTGTATTTCTCGTAATCAGTGCCTGTACGCCGTCAATATCCGTTAATCCCGCTGACCGCTTTGCAGGAAAGTGGTCTGGAACCATGAGTTTCACAGATGATCCAAGTCGGAAGGATAACATCCTTGTTATCATACCGGCCGGTTGCGCGGCCGGAAATGTTTGTGGCGAGCTCAACAACACGACTATGCAATGCCAATGGGAATTGACACTGGCCAGTGTCAATAGCAATGTCTTTGAGTATACGTTTTCGGAGACGTTGATCAGACGGCACGCTCATGCGCGAACATAAGACGCCAGATTTCACTGCCAGTGGATCGTTATGGTTCCAGCGCAGAACACGCTGAAACAATTTGAGCAACACCGTTTAAAACAAGCATCCAGATTCAAAAAGACTTTACTTATTGCTGAAAGGAAAAAATATGAAAAAGACATTTGTATCGATGATCGTTGCCCAGCTGCTTTTGACCGTTCTTGTGAGTACGGTATTTGCAGCACCTACAATGGCAGACCGCCAGCTGCTTCTGAAAGGCTCTGTGCAGGACACTGAGACTCAGCAAGTTGTGTTCCCAACCATATTCGTGAATGGGACGGGATCCGGGAATGCCACACAATTGGGCTTGTTCACGATCAGTTACCAGGCTCAACTCAATATTCCGACCCTTTCAGCAATTACGTCTGCCAACCTGGTAGCGGCTGACGGATCCAGCCTCTTTGGTGAGGGAACAGGTCAGGGCACTCCTACAGGAACACCGGGTATCGTTTCGATCGTGGAAACATACACCATCACTGGCGGTACAGGCCGATTTGCTGGCGCGACGGGTAACTTCACCGTGGAACGCCTGATCGATCGGGCAACACTAACCTCCTCGGGGACCATCAACGGGACCATCGTGCTGCCATAAATAAATGGACAACAACCAGCATCGGGGCAAGGGGCATCATCCCGGTGCAGGTTGTTGGGGGATGTATTGTTAATCTCTCAAGAACTGTTTTATGGTGCGGTATCAAGGAGTTTCCCATGGGATCAATGATCAGTTCTTCGCAGTCCGACATCAAAGCGGAGTTGGCAACCAGCCCCCGCCTTTCAGGCATTTCGCAGAAGATCGCGATCGTTCTTTGGAGTCTGGTTACTCTCACCAGCCTGCTCTCAGTTTCGTTGAGTATTTATAGATTGAACCTATGGGATCGCATCCCCGCTACTGATGCAATCCGCTATTTTCCCGACATGTCATCTGAGGGACTTCAAGCTCATGCGGACTGGCAAAATACGGTCCTTGCGACAGGTCTATCCTTGTCAGCATATGCTTCGATTTTTACACGGGCCCGTATCATTGGCAGCTTGTCACTCTTTGTGGTTGGGTTCCTGCTCATCCGCCGGTACAGTGACCATTTAATGGTTGTGCTCATGGCATCTGTGCTATCCGTGTTTGCCGCGGCAGGCATTTGGGGCAATCCTCTTTTTGGTTGGGCGGTGGGCTTTGCTCCGTGGTTGGGTTATCCCGTCCAGGTGCTTGGCTGGCTGCTGTGGTGCGCAGCTATCGTGATCTATACGTTTCCAGATGGCAAATTCACACCCCGCTGGACATGCTGGCTGGCCGTACTGCTTGTGCCCCTTACCTTTATCATGGCTTTCGACATCGATATTTTCTTGAACCCTGGGAACTGGCCGGGTCCACTCTATCTATTGCCGAACCTGATCTTTATCGGTGGAGGACTGTTTGCGGTCATCTACCGCTACAGGCACAAGCTGGAAGCAGAGCAAAAACGAGCAATGAGATGGTATGTGTGGGGCATATCCCTGCTTGTTGTTGTCTATTTTATTAACTTGCTGATCACAGACGTATATTATTTAATTGCCGGTCAATCTCTATTCCAGAGCAAAAGGGCTGGTCTAACCTACGTTCTGCTCAATGAACCGATCTGGTTTGCCTGTGAAGCCTTCTTTGCGGTTGCAGTAGCTCTTTCGGTCTTTCGGGATAAACTCATGGAAGCTACTTGATCAATAAGACCTGACACGCCTATTCATTTGTCCGTATAAGAGTCTAGTCCACGCCCGCCTACCAGCAAGGTTCCCCACAGGGACAATTTTGCAGATCGTTGGATCTTGTTTTTTTGCCCTGACAAGGAAAATATCCCATGAATGATAAGTATGTGAGTTTTTATTCTGATGCCGAGCGTTATGACCTTGTCATGGGAGCATACGCCAGAGGAGATTATCTTAATCTCTATCAACGGCAAATTGCCCGCTACGGCGAACCCGTATTGGAACTTGCCTGCGGTTCAGGTCGTTTGACAATACCCCTTGCAACTGAAGGTGTACATATCACCGGAATGGACATCTCTGAAGACATGCTCCGCTTGGCAAAGTGGAAGGCTTCCAAACGCGGAGTGAGCATCCCCTTCATTCAAGGAGATATGCGCAGCTTTGATCTTGGTGAGAAGTTCAAGTTTATTTTTATTCCGGCTCAGTCTTTGTCACATCTTCACACGCGCGAAGAGATCGAGGATTGCTTCTCATGTGTACGACGACATTTGGCAGACGACGGTCGATTCTTGATCGAGCTATTTAATTCTTCTGTGAAGTTGCTGGCGCGTGAATCAGGTCTTCGTTATCCCATCGGTGAATATAAAGACCTTGGAGAAGGTCTTCAAGTTTTTGTGACGACAGAGGTAAGCTACGATGCAGCATCACAAGTCAATCACATTCGGTATTTTTTTCGGGACGCAGGGAGTCAAGCGGAGACGGTGTTAGCATTAAAGATGAGGCAGTTTTTCCCACAGGAGATCGATGCCCTGCTCTGGTACAACGATTTTCTGATCGAGCATAAGTATGGCACGTACGATGAAGGTGAATTTTCCAGTGATGTATCAAAGCAACTCATAGTCTGCCATCCTAAATGATATGGGCTGATCAAGATGTGAATGGTTTTGATTCATCACACCACGCCCAACACAGCGTTATAAGAAACCGATCCGTCTTCTTTACGAGAGAAAATTATCTCGGTAGTTAACCACAAAAAACGCTGAGACCGTGTTCGAAAACGACGCCATTCTGTTTCGTCGTTTTACGATGACAGGTGACAGTCTACGTATTTTCAAGCGTTTTTTGTGGATCCAAGCTGGTCGTGTCAAAATGGCGTCGTCTCGTCTCCCGCCAGCGTGCAAACCATATCGTTAGCCATCAAAAGAATTTCGGGACAAGGTATCGACGCGTTATAATCAAAGAAATAATACCAAATTTACTAAGCGCCATAGTAGCTACGCGTCGCAAACCCTAATCCAGTCGGGACCGGATTTTGAGACAACTTGGTGATTCTTCATCAAGTTGTTTTTTTATCCGGAGTTAAGTCAATAATATCGTTCCTACTTTCATGCAATAAATTCATATCGCACACCTTTTGATCACAAGCTGTCCCTGCCAGTCCGCAATTGTACGTGCGAGTTTCTGGATGCGGTGATAGGCACGCGCCAATAGATTGAGTTGACTCGTGGCCACGCACACCAAACTCTGACCTTCGTTCTGCAAATTGCACCTTAATTGTATAACGATACCTATACTTGTATACGGAAGACATATCCCACTTAAGCTGTTTTTGTGACACGATAACTTTCACCAATAACCTAAACTTCTATTTGGTTGGCGGTGATGTCATTTGTTTCTGCGAGACAACTCAGCGTTCGTCGGACTGTTCATGCCTGATCATCGTGAAAACATTCCTAAACTTGCATTTTTTTTGAACGGTGATATATTCCGTTCAATATTTGATAATTTTCCAATTGATTTAGGAGGTTAAAGTAAGCAAAGCGATCCAATATTCATAATCATACACATTAATTGCATGGCATCATTATTTCATGCCAATTTGATTTCTGTTCATGGTTTTGCACAAACATTCATGTTCAGAATTGGGGTTCGACTCCTGAAATGACTTTCCGATGCAAATCTTCGAAGGTTTCCTCGAAATAGCTCGGTTTCTCCATCACCAGGATTGATAGTAATGGCAACACCAATTTTAACAACCAAACTTTATATCCCACCTACTCGATCACAACTGGTCATCCGTCGCCGCCTCATTGATCAACTGAACCAGGGTCTGCACCGCAAGCTGACTCTTATCTCTGCTCCTGCCGGCTTTGGGAAAACAACTCTGGTCAGCGCATGGATCGCCGATTGCGAGAAACCCATCGCCTGGCTGTCATTGGATGAAGGGGATAACGATCTTACACGCTTCCTGACATATTTCATCGCTGCACTACAGATGATTATCCCAAAAATTGGAGCAGGAGCGCTGCGTATGCTTCAATCCGCTCAGCCACCGCCAACTGAATCAGTTCTGAATGTCTTGCTCAATGACATCGTCGCCATTCCCGATGATGTCATCCTGGTCCTGGACGATTACCATCTGGTCGATTCCAAGGTTATTGACCAGGCTCTTGCCTTCCTGCTAGAGCACCTGCCTCCGCAAATGCATTTGTTTATGACCACTCGTGAGGATCCAAATCTCCCCCTCGCTCGTTTACGTGCCCGCGATCAATTGACTGAGCTGCGCGCAACAGACTTGCGCTTTACCAACTCCGAAGCTGCCGAATTTCTCAACCAGGTAGTGGGCTTAAGCCTTTCAGCGGAAGATATCGCCGCATTGGAAGCCCGAACTGAAGGTTGGATTGCCGGTCTCCAACTTGCTGCCATTTCAATGCAAGAACAAAAAGATACCAGCAACTTCATAAGATCTTTCACTGGCAACCATCAATTCGTGCTGGACTATCTGCTTGAAGAGGTTCTGGGACACCAATCAGAAAGTATACAAAGCTTCCTGCTGCGGACGTCTATTCTCAACCGCCTCTCCGGTTCGCTTTGCGACGTGGTCTTGGATGTTACGTCAGGCTCCAGCCAAAAAACACTGGAGTACCTGGATCACTCGAATCTATTTATTATCCCTTTGGATGGTGAACGACACTGGTATCGCTATCATCACCTCTTCCGAGATTTACTGCGCCAGCGATTGGGACATGAGCTGAGATCCGAAGAGATTTCCAAGCATCATCTCTGCGCCAGCGAATGGTATGAAAGGAATGGAGATGGTGCCGAAGCGTTCCACCATGCGATCGCCGCTAGGGATTTAAGCCGCGCGGCAGGATTGGCAGAAATAGCATGGCAGGGCATGAATGAACGCTTTCAGAATGCTGCATGGCTAGGATGGGTGAAGCAACTGCCGAAGGAGTTGATCCGTACCCGCCCTGTCCTTTGCACACAGATTGCCTGGTCATTAATGGACGCTGGAGATGCGAATGCCAGTGAGTCGTGGTTGCAGGCTGCCGAGCAGTGTCTGGATAATTCCTCGGAGCAGATGGTGGTTGTTGATGAAGGACAGTTTCATATGCTCCCGGCAAGAATTGCGTTTGCGCGAGCATACAACGCGCAAGCTCAAGGAAATACATCTGCGACATTGAAGTTTGCAGAACAGGCGTTAACACTCGCTCCCCATGAAGCTGAGTACTTCCGGGCGCAAACAAAAGCCATTCTCACGGCTGCGCACTGGGTAAGCGGCAATTTGGATGCTGCCTATACTTCCATGCATGATTGGATGCTAAATTCAGAGAAAGCTGGCAATACCATTTTCGCCGTCGCAAGCGCACACGGATTGGCAGAAATTCTGATCGCTGAAGGGCATCTCAAGGAAACGGTAAGAACGTATCAACAGTCATTGCAGCTCGCTGCAGCGCACGGCATGGCAGCACAAAACTTTACGGCACATCATCATGTCGGATTGGCTATTTTGTTCCTTGAGATGGGGAATAACGAGGCAGTCACTCAGCACTTTGAAACGGGCCTGGAATTGGGATTGCAGTGTACGCAGCCGGACTGGCCCTATCACAAGTGTGTAGCCCAGGCTCGATGGAAAGAGTCCGAGCAGGACCTTGACGCTGCCCTCGAATGGTTGGAGGAAGCAAAACGAGCATACGTCAGGACACTCATGCCCGATACCCGTCCTGTTGAAGCCTTGAAGGCACGCATATATCTCAAGCAGGGGCGGCTCTCCAAAGCTCAGGATTGGGTGCGGGAACAGGGACTAACCATTGATGATGAGATCAATTATTTGCGCGAATTCGAGCTTATCACCCTGGCACGAGTTCTTTTGGCAGAGTATCAAAGCAGCCATGTCGAAGGCGCTGTTCGAGACGTATTGCGTTTGCTTGATCGCCTGCTGAAGGCAGCGGAGGAAGGAAAAAGAATTGGCAGCGTAATTGAAATCTCGATCGTGCAGGCGTTGGCTCATCATGCGCGGGGTAATAGAGCGAAGGCGTTGGAATCATTGAAACGTGCCTTGAACCTGGCAGAGCCGGAAGGCTATCTTCGCATCTTTGTTGATGAGGGAAAGACGTTGACTGAGCTCTTAGCCAGTCTGAACGAGTCGCATGAGGACGAAGGGCTAAAAGAATATATTCGCAAGTTGTTGCGTGCATCTGAAAAACAGGGAGAAAATGATCCTGCTTCTCTGCCTCAACCGTTGGTCGATCCGTTAAGCCAACGCGAGTTGGAAGTACTACGATTAGTTGAGCAGGGACTTTCGAACGACCAGATCAGCAAGAAGCTTTTCCTATCCGTGAGTACGGTCAAAGGGCATAATCTACGCATCTTTAATAAATTACAAGCCAAAAGTCGCACCGAAGCGGTCGCCCGTGCCCGCGAACTGGGCCTGCTGTAATTCCTCAAACAATACTTCAAAACAATACTTTCGTATCTAAACGACAATACCACATTGCCGGTATATTTCGCGCACATTAATTCACAGCACGTTGTTCGATATGCCAGATCAAAAGGTATGAAGGAATGTCAAACGAGCAAAATGATAACGCCACAATTTATCAAATCAGGATCGAAGGGCAGTTAGGCGAGCAATGGACTGATTGGTTTGAGGGACTCACGATCACACAGGAGGAAGGTGGCACAACGGTTCTTACCGGACCTGTCGTCGATCAATCCGCATTGCATGGACTGCTCAAGAAAGTACGTGACCTGGGAACGCCTTTAGTTTCGGTGAATCGTATGGAAACAGACAGATCTTCAAATCCGAATCAAATAACCAAAGGAGAAATCTAATGAAAGCGATTGTATACACTGAGTACGGAACAGCGGATGTGCTTCAACTCAAGGAGGTAGCCAAACCTACCCCAAAAGACGATGAAGTATTGGTAAAAGTTTATGCGGTATCCGTAAATGCAGCCGACCTCCATCTCTTGAGAGCCGACCCGTTCTTGATCCGCCTGAGCTCCGGGCTGCTAACACCAAAACACACAA
>Ga0190269_10000761_pt1 | contig 16123 bp, 12 predicted proteins | sample Popmic249IS_FD_133749 | JGI IMG/M metagenome (GOLD analysis project Ga0190269, IMG submission 133749) | Populus adjacent soil microbial communities from riparian zone of Blue River, Arizona, USA - 249 IS | ecosystem: Environmental > Terrestrial > Soil > Riparian zone | place: USA: Arizona...
CGTTATGACCTCCCCGGCGCACCCCGCGGACAGCCACGACCTCATCCGGGTGCAGGGCGCGCGGGTGAACAACCTCAAGGACGTCAGCCTCGACCTGCCGAAGCGGCGGCTCACGGTCTTCACCGGGGTGTCGGGGTCGGGCAAGTCGTCGCTGGTGTTCGGCACGATCGCCGCGGAGTCGCAGCGCCTGATCAACGAGACCTACAGCGCCTTCCTGCAGAGCTTCATGCCCACCCTGGCGAGGCCGGAGGTCGACGTCCTCGACGGGCTCACCACGGCGATCGTGGTGGACCAGCAGCGGATGAGCGCCAACCCGCGCTCGACCGTCGGCACCGCGACCGACGCGAACGCCCTGCTGCGCATCCTCTTCAGCCGGCTCGGGGAGCCCCACATCGGCCCGCCGACCGCGTTCGCGTTCAACGTCCCCACCCGCACGGCCACCGGTTCGATGCAGGTCGACAAGGGCAAGGGCCAGCGCGTGGTCGTGCGCGAGGCGGTCTACCACGGGGGCATGTGCGCCCGCTGCGAGGGCATGGGCGCGGTCAGCGACTTCGACCTGACCGCGCTCTTCGACGAGGACCTGTCGCTGAACGAGGGCGCCATCACCGTTCCGGGCTACAGCATGGAGGGCTGGTACGGCCGGATCTTCCGCGGCTGCGGCTTCTTCGACCCCGACAAGCCGATCCGGCGCTACACCAAGAAGGAGCGGCACGACCTGCTCCACAAGGAGCCGACCAAGATCAAGGTCGACGGCATCAACCTCACCTACGAGGGACTGATCCCGAAGATCCAGAAGTCGATGCTCGCCAAGGACGTCGAGGCGATGCAACCGCACGTGCGGGCCTTCGTGGAGCGCGCGGTCACCTTCACGACCTGCCCGGACTGCGACGGCACCCGGCTCAACGCGGCGGCCCGGTCGTCACGCGTCGAGGGTCTCAGCATCGCCGAGGCCTGCTCCCTGCAGATCAGCGATTTGGCCGCCTGGCTGCGCGACCTGGACGAGCCCTCCGTCGCCCCCTTGGTCGCGAGCCTGCAACGCACCCTCGACTCGTTCGACGAGATCGGGCTGGGCTACCTCTCGCTCGACCGCCCGTCGGCGACGCTGTCGGGCGGGGAGTCGCAGCGCATCAAGATGATCCGGCACCTCGGCTCCTCGCTGACCGACGTGACCTACGTCTTCGACGAGCCGACCGCCGGGCTCCACCCGCACGACGTGCAGCGCATGAACGGCCTGCTGCTTCGCCTGCGGGACAAGGGGAACACCGTCCTGGTCGTCGAGCACGAGCCGGAGACCGTCGCGATCGCCGACCACGTGGTCGACCTCGGACCTGGCGCAGGCACCGGCGGCGGCGAGGTCGTCTTCCAAGGCACCGTCGACGGGCTCCGGCGCAGCGGGACCCTGACCGGCCGCCACCTCGACGACACGGCCGTCCTGAAGAGCGAGGTACGCCGACCGTCCGGCGTCCTCGAGGTGCGCGGCGCCGACCTGCACAACCTGCGGGACGTCGACGTCGACCTCCCCCTCGGCGTGCTGGTCGTCGTCACCGGAGTGGCGGGCTCCGGGAAGAGCTCGCTGATCCGCGGCTCCGTCGCGGGCCGGGAAGGGGTGGTGGCTGTCGACCAGGCGCCGATCCGTGGCTCCCGGCGGAGCAACCCGGCCACCTACACCGGCCTGCTCGACCCGATCCGCAAGGCCTTCGCGAAGGCCAACGGCGTGAAGCCCGCGCTCTTCAGCGCGAACTCCGAAGGCGCCTGCCCGACCTGCAACGGGGCCGGCGTGGTCTACACCGACCTGGCCGTCATGGCCGGGGTGGCCGTGCCGTGCGAGGACTGCGAGGGCAAGCGCTTCCAGGCCGCGGTGCTCGAGCTGCGCCTCGGCGGTCGCAGCATCAGCGAGGTGCTCGACCTGCCGGTCACCGAGGCTCTGGAGCTCTTCGGGTCCGGAGAGGCGAAGACGCCGGCCGCGCACGCCGTGCTCCAGCGACTGGCCGACGTGGGTCTGGGGTACCTGCGCCTCGGGCAACCGCTCACCACGCTGTCCGGTGGGGAGAGGCAGCGGCTCAAGCTCGCCACGCACCTGGGGACCGACGGCGGCGTCTACGTCCTCGACGAGCCGACGAACGGCCTGCACCTGGCTGACGTCGCGCAGCTGCTCGGCCTGCTGGACCGGCTCGTCGACGCGGGCAAGTCGGTCATCGTCATCGAGCACCACCAGGCCGTCATGGCGCACGCCGACTGGATCGTCGACCTCGGGCCCGGGGCCGGCCACGACGGCGGTCGGGTCGTGTTCGAGGGGACCCCGGCCGATTTGGTCGCCGCCCGGGCCACGCTGACCGGGCAGCACCTCGCCGCCTACGTCAGCGGCGCCTGAACCGTCAGGGCAGGACCTTCAGCCGGCGGAGCAGGCGGCGGAGCCGACTCTCCCCCGCACGGCGGTCGCGCACCGGGCCGGCCACGTGGTTGCCCGGGCGCTGGCGGGGCTTGAAGCTGCTCACGGTCGGCGATCCTCCTGTCACCCGGGACGACCTCGGACCCAGTGTGCCCCAAGAGAAGGGGGTTCGGGAGGTCTGCCGCACGGGCGGCTCCACGGGCCGCGGTCTCCGGAGCCGGCTCACCTCGATCGCCCCGTTCCCGTGATCATCAGGAGAAGACCCCACGACACGCCAGCGTGTCCCGAGGCCAGGTTCCTGATGATCATGGAAAGCGGGGGTCACGGGCACACCGCCACGCGTCCAGCCTGCCCCGCAGCGCGGTCGCGCGCCGTCCTCGATGGCCAGGACGGACCAGCCGGCTCGCGCCCTTCGTCCGGCATGTCCGCCCCCCACGCCGTCAGAGCGGTGCCCAGGCCGCCGTGGCAGCAGTAGACGGCCGGTCTCTGGGTAGGCGGACCCAGGAGGCGCGGGCCACCGCGCAGCGCAGACCGACCCGGAGGTGACCGTGTCGACCCCCATGGAGACACAGAGCACGACCGCCCAGGAGGGCACCACCGCCGCCCTGGCGGAAGAAGCGCGCGCAGTCGCGTCGACCGCCACGTCGGCGACGCAGGACGTGGCGCACACGGCGATGGAGCAGGCAGGACAGGTCGCAGGCGAGGCGGCAGCCCGCGCCAAGGACCTGGTCGGACAGGCCAAGGACGAGGTCGGCGTACAGGTGGAGGAGCAGACCACGCGGCTCGCCGGCACGCTCCGCTCGACCGCGCAGGAGCTGGAGAGCATGGCCTCGAGCGCTGCTCCCGGTTCGACGGCCCAGCAGCTGGTGCAGGGCATCGCGGGCAAGGGCATCCAGCTGGCCGACGCCATCGAGCAGCAGGGGCCGGGCGGGCTGGTGCAGTCGCTGCAGGACCTCGGCCGGCGGCGCCCCGGCATGTTCCTCCTCGGTGCCATGGCCGCGGGCGTCGCCGTGGGTCGCCTCGGGCGGGCGGCCAAGAGCGCGTCCGGTGCCCCGGCCGGTGCTCCCACCCCCTCCGCCGTCCGCAGCCGCCCCCTCCCCGGACCCGGTACGACGATGTCGTCCGGCGTCACGATGGGCACTGGCCTGGATCCCGCCACCGGCGATGACCCGATGCACACCGTGGTCCTCCCCGAGACCGGCTACAGGACGCAGTGATGGCCACCGAGACCCGCATCGACCTGACGGAGGCGGCGAACCGGCAGACGGCCGACCCCTCGATCGGCGAGCTCGTGAAGGAGATCGCCGCAGACATGTCACAGCTCGTGCGGCAGGAGGTCGAGCTCGCGAAGGCCGAGGTCAAGCAGGAGGCGGCCAAAGCGGGCAAGGGCGCGGGGATGCTCGGCGGCGCGGGCTTCGCCAGCTGCATGACGCTGGTGCTCCTGTCGTTCGCCGCGGTCTTCGGCATCGGCTCGGAGATCGGCCTGGGCTGGGCGGCGCTCATCGTGGCTGCCGTCTGGTCCGTCATCGCCGGAATCCTCGCGGTCGCCGGCCGCACGCAGCTGCGCCGGGTGCACCCCAAGCCCGAGCGCACCGTCGAGACCTTGAAGGAGGACGCCCGATGGGCGCGACACCCGATCAGCTGAAGGAACGCATCGACCACACCCGGCAGGAGCTCAGCTCCGACGTCGACACCCTCGCGGACCGGGTTCTCCCGAGCCGCGTCGCACAGCGGAAGGTGACCTCCATGCGGATCGCGATGACGACCGTTCGTGAGCGCGTGATGGGCACGGCGGAGCAGGCCAGCTCGGCCACCACGGGCACGGTGCAGGCGGCAGCCGGCAGCGTGTCCAGCACTGTCGGGACCGCAGCCGGGAGCGCCGCGGGCGCCGTCGGCGCGGCGGCGGGAAGCGTCGCCCAGACTGCGCAAGAGCTCCCCGACCTGGCGATGACGCGCACGCAGGGCAACCCGCTCGCCGCGGGCCTGCTGGCGTTCGGCGCCGGCATGGTCGTGGCGAGCCTGCTGCCCGAGACCAAGGCGGAGCAGCAAGCGGGCACGGCGCTCAAGGAACACGCCTCGGAGCTGACCACCCCGCTCGCGGAAGCGGCGAAGGAGTCGGCGCAGAGCGTCAAGGAGGCCGTGGCCCCGGTCGCGCGTGAGGCCACCGAAGACCTCAAGCAGAGCGTCGCCGAGGCGGTCGAGACGACGACGCAGCAGGCGCAGTCGGCGACCTCCGAGGTGGGGCAGGAGGCGATGACGGCTGCCGAGCGGGCCCGCCACGAGGTCCGTCCGTGAGAGTGACCGCGAAGGAGGCCCCGTCCCGTCCCGGGGCGGGGCCCTCCCGTGCGCGGGCCGAGACCGGGGTCCGCCCGGCGCTGCGGCGCACCGTGCGGGAGCTGCGCGAGGACAACCTGACGGACTGGGCCGCGGCGCTCACCTACTACGCCGTCCTCTCGGTGTTCCCTGCCGTCCTCGCCCTGGTCTCCGTCGTCGGCCTCGTCGGGGAGTCGGCGACCCAGCCGCTGCTGGACAACCTCGGCCGGCTGGCTCCGGGTGCCGCACGCGACGTCGTGACCGGAGCGGTGGAGGGGCTGCAGGAGAGCCAGGGTGCGGCCGGGGTGCTGGTGGTGGTCGGCTTCGCGGCCGCGCTGTGGTCGGCCTCCGGGTACGTCGCAGCCTTCATGCGGGCCGCCAACGCCATCTACGACATCGAGGAGGGGCGGCCGCTCTGGAAGAAGCTGCCCGTGCGGCTCGGCACCACGCTGGCGCTGCTGCTGATGCTGGCCGTGATGGCGGTCGGCATCACCTTCACCGGCGGTCTCGCGCAGGCGGCGGGAGACGTGCTGGGGGTCGGTGACGCGGCCGTCACGGCGTGGGACGTCGCGAAGTGGCCGGTGATCCTGCTGGTCGCCATGTCCATGGTGGGCCTCCTCTACTGGATCACCCCCAACGTGAAGCACCCCTTCCGCTGGGTCAGCCCCGGCGCCGTCGTGGGCGTGCTCCTGTGGGTCGCCGCCTCGGCCGGGTTCGCTGTCTACGTCGCCAACTTCGGCTCCTACAACAAGACCTACGGCGCGCTGGGCGGCGTGATCGTCTTCCTGGTCTGGCTCTGGATCACCAACCTCGCGTTCCTGCTCGGCGCCGAGCTCAACGCCGAGCTCGAGCGCGGCAAGCAGATCCAGCAGGGCGTGCCCCCCGACCAGGAGCCCTTCCTCGAGCCTCGGGAGGCGCCCGAGGTATCAAGCGGGCACGGCCGCCGCTCTGCCGGGAGATGAGGCCGCGCTGCCGGTTGCTCCCCTCGGCCCCGGCCGCCCTTGCCCTGGCCGCCGCTGCCGCGTGCGTGGTGGCCGTGCTCGGACGGCACCTGTCGCAGGACCCCGGGCCCACCCGATGGGACCGGGCCGGCGAGCGGCTGACGGCCTCTCTGCACGACTGGGGCCAGCCCCTGCACGACCTCACCCGGCTGGCCAACCCGGTCACCATGCTGCTCCTGGCCGTGGTCCTGGCTGCCGCCTGCGCCACCCTCGGCCACGTCCGCGCCGCGGTCCTGGCCCTCGCCGCACCGGTCGCGGCGCTGCTCGTCACCGAGCTCTGGCTCAAGCCACTCGTCGGGCGCGAGGTCGTGCCCGGCCACGGCGACGCGTACCCCAGCGGCCACGCGACCGCCGCCTCGGCGGTGGCCGCCGTCGCCGTGCTCCTGCTCCTCCCGGGGCGCCCGCTGGGACGGCGGCTGCTCCGGTCTGCTGCCGCGCTGCTCGGCGGCCTGGTGCTCCTGGTGCCGGCGGCGCTGAACGTCGCGCTGGTCACCTTGGGCTACCACGACGTGTCCGACGTCGTAGGCGGGGTCGGCGTCGGGGTCGCCACCGTCCTGCTCCTCGCGCTGCTGCTCGACGGCGTCGACCCGCGCCCGCACGGCGAGGGGCCCGCCGACCGTCCGGGAGACGGTCGCCGGGCCCCTCGAGGTGCCGAGCGCTGCGGCTAGTACGTCGTGGCGGTCACCTTGTTCGAGGTGCCGACCGAACGGTTGCCGGCCGCGTCGTAGGCGTAGACCGCGTAGGTGAAGGTCGACCTGCTCGGCAGCCCGGAGTTCGTGAACGTGGTGCCCGAGGTCCAGCCGACCTGCGCCCAGGTGCCGTACCTGTTGGCGCGCCAGACGACGTACTTCGCCACGCCGACGTTGTCCGTCGCCCGGGTCCACGAGAGGCTGACCGAGCTGCTCGTGCGTCCCGTCACCTTCAGGCCCGTGGGAGCGCTGGGCGGCGTGGTGTCCGCCGCGGACGCCGTGGCGGTGAGCAGGATGTTCGACGCCGCGGCGGAGCGGTTGCCCGCCGCGTCGTAGGCGTAGACGGCGTAGCTGTAGGTGGTCCCCGCCGCCCGGCCGGAGTCGGTGAAGGAGCGCGTGCTGCCGCCGGTCGTCCCGGCCAGCACCCAGTTCCCCTTGTTCGCGTCGCCACGCCACACGGCGTACTTCGCGACACCAACGTCGTCCGTGGCCGCGTCCCAGGCGAGGGACACCGACGAGGTGGTCCGCGAGCTGACCCGGAGGTTGCTGGGTGCAGTGGGAGCGGTCGTGTCCGTCGTACCGGCTGTGGCGGTCGGGGTCGCCGACGGCGTGGCCGTCGCGGTCGGAGCCGGCGTGGCCGTGGCGGTGGGAGCCGGCGCGGGTGCTGTGCCGGCCGTGCCGCCGAGCAGGGCCGCGAGCTGCATCCGGGCGTTGTTCAGCGCCGCCACGTCGCGCGTCCACGTGTGCCAGTCCTTGCCGACCGACCGGGTGATCGTGAGCGCCTCGGCGCCCTTGCCCGCCTGCTTCGCCAGCTCCACGTAGTCGTAGTCCTCCACGCCGTCGCGGAGCCACTTCAGGCGCATGGACGGTGCGGCACCACCGGTCATCCCGACCTGGGCGCCGGGGTAGACGAGCATCCCGTCACCGGGGAAGCCGCCCTGGTAGGTGTTGACGTTGTTCCACGGGTCGCTGGTCGCGGAGTTGACCTTCCAGTAGAGGAGGCCGGTCATCCGGAGGCTCTGGTTGATCATGCCGGGCTGGATGCGGAAGTCCATCGGCTTGAAGTCGATCAGCCACTTCGGCGAGTAGTTGTCCTGCGTCAGGGTGTTGTAGGACCACACCTCCATGCCGCGGTTGATCGCGTCCTGGGCGAGGGTCGGGTTCTTGTCGTACATCCAGGGCAGGACCACCCAGTCGTCGACGCCGAAGCCACCCGCACCGTCGGTGAACAGCGAGGTCACCGGCGCCATCGTCACGAGCTGCTTGGCACCCACCGCGTGCAGTGCCCGTGCCCAGGCCTGCAGCGTGGTGGTCAGGCCGGGGCACGAGTCGATCTCGTCGGCCGTGTAGTTGTAGAGGTGGACGCCGGGCTGCCGGAGGTTGTTCGCCGTGGTCTGCAGGGACGAGGCGGAGGGAGGGGCGCTCATCGAGCAGGTGCTGATGTCCGCGCCGCTCCAGTAGGCCATGTTCGTGGCGTTCATCCCGTAGTTGGTGGCGAAGTTCGCCGCCTGGCCGTCGGCCCAGGCCGGGCTGAGCTTGTTGTCGAGCAGCTGCTTGGCGATGTTGGGGTTGTTGCTCCAGTCGAGGAACGAGCTCTTCAGCGCCGGCTTGCTCGGCAGCGTGAACCCCATGACGTTGAGGTTGACGTCGACCTGGGACGTGCCCTCGTTGGAGCTGATGGTCACCTTGCCGGTGTAGGTGCCGGCCGGGACGGAGGCCGGGACCTTCACGTCGACCCAGTACGGCTGGTTCCGGCCGGCAGGGACGCTCGCGCCCGCTGCCTTCAGGCTCCCGTTGAGCGCCGCGCCCGTGTTCGGGTCGGTGAAGGGGATCAGCGCGTCCGGGTACAGCCCGGTACCGCCCGGATTGTTGGCTCCGTTGTAGTTGGGGCTGCTGACGTTCACGTTGACGTAGTGCTCCCGGTAGGGAGTGAGCTGCGACTTGCCGATGACGGCCCCACCGGGGCCGACGAGGTCGGAGAGCGAGAGGTTGACGTTGGTGAGGCCGGAGGCGCCGCCCGAGGCGACCACCTGGAACGACTCGGTCTCGTTGCGGGCAGCCGACAGCACGGCGGTGGTCGTGCTCTTGGGAGCGTCGGTGGGGAACACCCGCACCATGGACTGCTCGACCCAGACGGGGCTGGGGATCGCCGCTGACGCGGAGGGCTGGTTGGTCAGGATCATGGCGCCCGCGGCCGCGAGGGCGGCGACACCGGACACGTAGCGCGTGGGTGTAGTAGCCATGCGTAGTGAATCGGGGCATGGCCCGGGCTGCCTTAGATCGACAGCTCACGTATCACGACGTATCAGCGGCGTGCCAAGGCCGCGTTCCGCGACAGACCGTCGTAGAGCGCCACCAGGGGAGCCGTGCTGCGCTCCACGGAGTAGGTCGAGACGACCCGTCGGCGGCCCTCCTCCCCCATCGCCCTCCGAAGCGGCGGCTGGGCCACCAGGAGGTCGAGCGCCTGCGCCAGCGCATCCGGCTCCCGAGGCGGGACGACCAGGCCGGACTCACCCGGCGCCACCGCCTCCCGGCAGCCGCGCACGTCGGTGGTCACGACCGGGAGCGCGCACGCCATCGCCTCGAGCAGCGAGACCGGCATGCCCTCCCGGTACGACGGCAGCACGAACGCGTCGGCGGCCTGCATCAGGTCTCGCACGTCGTGCCTGCGCCCGAGCAGCCGGACCCGGCTGCGGAGCGGCCCTGCACGCAACTGCTGGAGCACGGCGGGTGCCGTGACGGTGTCGCGCTCGCTGGCCAACAGGTCGCCCACGACCCACAGCCGGGCGTCGGGATGCCTGGCGGCGAGCTCGGCGAAGGCGTCTGCCAGCTCCCGGATGCCCTTCTCCGCCACGAGCCTGCCGACGAACAGCAGCACCACCTCGTCGTCGGCGACCCGGTACCGACTGCGCAGCCTGGCCCGCTCGGCGGGTGACGGCGGGCGGAAGCGGTCGACGTCGATGCCCACGCCCGGCACGTGCACCAGCTGCCACTCCTCGGGCCGGAAGTGCCCGGCCCGTGCCACCCGGGCGTCCTCCTCGCTCACCGTCACCACGACGTCGGTGAGGTGCCGGCTGAAGAAGCGCTCGAGCAGGAGCAGGCACCGCCGCAGCCAGGGCGGCTGCCCGTCGTGGAAGGGGAAGCCGTGCGCCTGGTGCACCACGACGGGGACACCGGCCAGCTTTGCGGCCAGCCGCGCCTGCATCGAGACCAGCGAGCCGTGCACGTGGAGCACGTCGAAGCGCTCCCGCCGCAGGTAGCGCGCCAGCCGGAAGACGTCGGTCGTCACGGCGGCCGGGCGCAGCCGCCGGGCGCCCGGCACCCGGTGCAGCGTCACGTCGTCGCCGAGGTGGCCGCGCGCGACCCGGCCGTCGCTCTCGAGGTTGCAGGCTGCGACGACGGTGTGGCCCCGCTCGCTGAGCGCCTGGAAGAGCGGCGCCAGGAAGTTGTAGGTGTGCTCGACGTGGGACAGCTGGCAGACCCTCATCCGCCGCCTCCGGCCCGGGCCAGGGCGGGGACCTCGCGCAGCCGGATCAACGGGTGACCGTGGTCCCTCGCGCGGCGGACCAGCGCGCCGTCCGGTTCCGGGAACCAGGTCCGGGCCGCCTTGTCCTGCTCCTTCCCTCGCAGCGTGCCGTCACGGGCAGCGCTCCGGAGCACGTCGTGGAGGATCGGCCCGGCGGCGGCGCACTGCTGCGCGAAGAGGGCGAAGACGCTGACGTCCCGGGCGATGGGGATCTCGCACTGCTGCAGCACCTTGCCGGCGTCGAAGCGCTCCACCATCTCGTGCACCGTCACGCCGGTGGTGGGTTCCCCGTGGGCGAGGACGTGCACGTAGGTGCCGGCACCGGCGTACCGCGGAAGCAGCGAGCTGTGCACGTTGACGGCACCGATGCGCGGGAGCGACAGCAGGTCGGTGCCGATCTTGTAGGGGCACGAGACGGAGACGACCAGGTCGGGCTCGAGCTCCTTGACCTGCCGGACGACGTCGGGGTGGTTCACGTCCCGGGCGAAGGTCGTGGGCAGCCCCAGGCGCCTGCTCGTGGCCGGCACCAGCGCAGGTCGTCGCGTGAGGGTCTGGGCGGCCAGCGGTACGGCGTACGTGGCCAGCTTGTAGGTCGCGAGCCGCGGACCCCAGCGGCGGGCCAGCCGGCTGGCCTCCAGCAGCCGGTTGCGGTCCTGCCGGCGCAGGCCGGTCGTGACCACCACGTGGGTCTCGAAGCCGTGGTCGCGGAGGGTCGGGCCCAGCACCAGGTTGGCGAAGACGTTGCCGTTGGTGAGCACCACCACGCGGGGCCGGCTCACTGGTGCACCACCACGCGGAGGCCGCGCTTGAGCAGCGCACGCGTGCGTGGGCTCTCGAACTGCAGCCGGTGCCGGGCGCGGTGGTACGCCGTCGCCGCCGCGAGCTGGACACGCCCGAGCGGCGTGTCGGGGGCGTCGAGCACGAGCTCAACCGGCCGCCGCCACGACTCCCACTCCCGCTTGTACTCCGCGTCGCCGAGCATGAGGTCGACGTGCCGGACGTCGCCTCGCTCGACGAGGGCCGTCAGCAGGTTGGCCACGAGCAGCTTGCCGGGGCCGTAGGGGCGGTAGCGCGGGTCCGGGTCCGCGGCGTGCTGGTACACGTAGCACCAGGGCGCCTCGACCAGGCAGTAGCCGAAGGAGAGCAGCCGGTCGTCGCCGTCGAGCAGGGCGAGCGCGCCGCGGCCCTGCGGGGCCAGGTCGACCAGCGCGTCGGCGTACGGCGCGAAACCGCGCTCCGACTTCCACGGCAGGGAGGTGTACTCGTCGGCCCAGCGGCGGGCGTAGAGGGCGCGCACGTCGGGCAGCCGCCTGCGCAGCACGTCGGGGTCGGACGTCACGGTGAAGGCGAGCGGGCCGTGTGCCTCGGTGAAGCGGCGCTGCCGCCGCGCGAGCTCGCTCCAGAAGTGCTTCGACTGCCGCTCGCGGAGCCCGGCCACCGTCTCCGGCAGGTCCACGACGACGGAGGTCGAGTAGGGCAGCCGGCGCTGAAGCCTGCCCGGCTTCGCTGGGCGGGCCGGCGCGGCGAGCCGCGGGGCGGGGTTGTACTCGTTGACGAGGTAGTCGAACATCCGTCTCCTCAGGGCCGGCCGTCGACGAAGGAGACCCAGCCGTCGCCGACCGTGTGCGCGTCGAGGTGGTGCATGGCGCGAGGACGCCAGCCGTCCGTGTCGCCGGCCGGCAGCCAGGGCTCGCCCAGGCGCTGCTCGGCGTAGGTCGTCGGCGTCAGCTCGGTGATCTCCACGGCCAGCACTCGACGCCCGTACCCGCCCGAGCAGTCCTGCGCGAAGCGGATCAGCCGCCCGTCGAGGACCACGGGCGGCCCCGCCGGCCGTGCGACGGTGGGGTCACCGGCGACCACTGGGCTGGCGGGGTGCTCCTTCCACGGCCCGGCCAGGTCCGCTGCGCCGAAGAGCCGCAGCTCGTCGTTGGTGTGACGGGTGCTCGTCTCCGTCAGCATCCACCACCACCCGTCGTGCCGGAACACCGTGTTGTCCTTGAACTCCCGCCCTTCCAGCAGCACGCGGTCGAGGACGAACCGGCCGGGCAGCTCGGCCGTCCGGTACAGCCGGACCTCGCCGATCGCGGAGGTCTCGGGGACCAGGCAGAGGTCGCCGTGCTCGTCAGCGACCACGCAGGGGTAGGACACGTGGAACGGCTCCTCGAGGACCGTCCCGGCATGCCGCCAGGTGAGGAGGTCGTCGCTGACGACCGCGTCGACCCTCCCCCGCCGGCTCCCCTCCGGCACCGCCTCGAACAGCACCCACCACCGACCGTCGTGGTGGAGGCCGAAGGGGTCTGCGGCGGCCGCCAGACCCAGGTCCGCCAACAGGCCCGGCCCGAGGAGCCGACGCCCGCCGCCGTCCGACGCCGGCTCGAGAGGCGACCGCCCGCGCATGACGCCGAGCTCCCAGTGCGGCATCGGCCGGCGCCGCCGCAGGGCCATCGGGGCCACGCGCCGGACCAGCTGCCGGACGGTGCTCATCGACGACGGCGCGCTTCTGCCGCCGCCCGGGCGGCCCGCCCGGGCTGTCCCTGCGCCAGGTGCCGAGCCACCGGACGGACGTCCGGCGGCACAACGGCCCGCACCTGCTCCAAGGCCTGGTCGCCCCATCGGTCCGCACGCCGACGCAGGCGCCCCGCCAGGTCGTCGCGGTACGCCGACACGACGACCCGGTCGGTGAAGCCGGTCGTCGTCTCCAGCTTGAACGCGTCAGCAGCGCCAAGGTGGTTGACGCGGCGCAGGTGGGGCGTCGCGAAGGCGTGCTCGCACACCAGCTGGTCGATGGCGAAGCCGGGGCCCAGGCTGCTGGCCTCCTGCAGGTAGCCGCGCTTGAGCAGGTACAGGTCGGAGCCCCACTCGATCCCGGCCTTGAAAGCCAGCAGGTCACCGTCCAACCGGAAGGTGAACAGCCGCAGCAGGTCCTCCCGCCCCGCCCAGCGGATCAGATCGCTGTAGAAGGCCAGCGTGTCCGGCGCAGAGGCGATGGCCGTGCCCTGGCTGCCCTTCCACCCGGAGGCCTCGACGGCCAAGCACTCGCCCAGGAAGGCGGCGGCCGCCGCCGCCCCGGTCTCCATCGACAGCGTCACCGCACCCAGCGCCTGCGCACGGCGAAGAGACCGCCGCACCTTGGCACGGCGCTCCTTCAGCCTGTCCCGGAACTCCTCCACGTCGCCGTCCGTGTCGAGGTACGGCGAGCGCAGCGCCACGCGGGACTCCACCCCCCACCCCGGCCGGTCCAGGGCACGAGCCAGCAGCGCAGTACCGGGGTCGTCGCCGACCAGCCCGTCCAGCTCCGCCACGCGCGGAGCCTCACCGAGCAGCCCGTCGACGAGCGCGTGCAGGGCCTGCGGGTCCCGGAAGACCGGTGCGAACGACGGGGAGTGAACGTTCGCGGCGGCGCGGATGCCACCAGGCCGGCGCAGGTACGGCAGGACGCCGGCCAGGTCGCCGTCACGGCGGACGACGGCCAGCCGCAGCTGGTGCGGCGCGAACGCCGACCAGGCCCGGAAGAAGTCCGGGCCGTGGAAGGGCGAGGCGCCCGTCTCCCGGCACAGGCGCCGCCAGTCGTCCGCCACGTCCTCGAGGCGCTGCGCGGTGTCGACCCTCATCGGCACCCCCCTCGGCCTCCCCTCACCCCGTCGCCGACGCCCGGCGAGGGACATGGACCGCCGACCGGGAGGCGTCCTGCCCCGCCCGACGCCCCTCGGCCGGCGTGGTGGCGAAGACAGAGCCGATGAGGACCCGGCCGCTCAGGTTGAGCAGGTCGACCGCCCGCCGCACGTCCCGCTGCAGAGCGCCGCGGTGCACGACCAGGACGACCGCGTCCGGACGCGGCCCCGCGCCCTGGTCGAGGTAGTCGTCGAAGGAGACCGGCGGCTCGGCCACGACGACAAGGTCTGGGTTCTCCCGCGAGCGCACCCGCCCGTGGCCGGTCATCCGGACCGTCCCGTCGGGCGCGACGGTCAGTACGGGGGTGCGGCCCAGCAGCTCCTCCTGCCCCATCAGCGCGCGCTCGGCGTCCACGTCGGAGGTCTGCACCCCGACGACGTGCACCCGGTGCCGGGTCGTCGCCGCTGCAATCCCGAGTCCCATGGCCACCCGCCCGACGGCCGAGCCCGGCCCGATGCCCGTGACGCCCAACGCGGGCCGCTCCTCGGCCTCGTCGAGCAGCCCACCACGCAGCAGCGTGTCGAGCATCGCCGCCTCCGGGCCCGAGTAGTCGTGCCCGGCGCCGCGCCGGTCGCCCTGGACCGGCTGCAGCTCGGCCAGCACAGGAGCGCCCACCACCGCCGCCAAGTCGTGCCGGTCCTGCACGCGGGGCGTGCGCTCGGCCTTGCGCCACACGTACGCCGTGCTGAGCACGAGCCCCAGCAGGGCCATGGCACCGACCAGCACGCTGGTGCCCGGGGTCGCCGGTGACCGCGGGACCTCGACCGGCGCCGGCCGGTAGAAGGCCGGTGCGGGAGCCGCGGCGGCGACGGCGAGCTCCTCCAGCCGCGCGTTCGCGGCAGCCAGCTGCGAGGTCAGCCCTGCCCGCTCCGGACGGGAGAGCCCGGAGGAGTCGAGGCGCCGCTCCAGCGAGCGCGCGTAGCGGGTGAGGGACACCTGCGCCGAGGTGACGTAGTCCGACCGGTCGCCGGACACGACCCGCTCCAGCGACTCGAGGACAGCCCGCAGGGTGGCAGCCGCCCCGGCCGCGTCGTCGTCCCGCACGGTGACCTCGACGGCTCCCGACGTGGTGTCACCGACGGCGCGCACCCTGCTGCGCAGGTCCTCCGTCGTACCGAGCTGCTTGGCCGCCAGGCCGAGCACCCGCTCCGACCGCACGGCCGACACCGTGGACGGGACCAGGGCCGGCCCGGTCGGGGCCAGCGTCGTGCGGGCCCCGCCGACGTCGCGCGGGTCGACCGGGTACACCTGCGCGACAGCCTCGTACGAGACGGGTCGGAGCTCGTGGGCGACCAGCCCGAGCAGTGCTCCCACCAGGGTCGCGCCGACGATCAGCGGAGCCTGCCGGAGCAGCGGCAGTGCCGCCCGTGCCTGCACCTTGCCGGGGTCTCCCCGGTCGGGCAGGCGGGTGTCGAGTCGAGTGAGTGCTGGCGACCTCATGGCAGGGACCTCACTGGGCTGGTTGGGAGGCGGACGGCGGACGCGGGCAGCGGGGCGGCATGCTCGCGGGAGAGCCCGACGAGCAGGGCCAGGACGATCCAGAGCGGCTTCTGGAGCTCCCAGTGCAGCGGAAGCAGCGCGACCAGGAGGGCTGCGAGCGCGGCCGAGGCGAAGCCGCGCTCACGCGCAGGCAGGCGCGCGACGCGGTGCGCCGCCAGCAGCAGGACGACGGTGAACAGGGTCACACCCACGAACCCCAGCCCCGCGGCCACGGACAGAAACGTGTCGTGAGACGACTCGCGCTCGGAGATGGCCTGCTCGATGGCGACCGGCGTCGCGCCGCCGCCGACCCCCAGCAGCGGGTGCTCCTCGATCACGTCGAGCGAGGCCTGCCAGAGCGGCACGCGGCCGCTGAGGTCCGTGTCCGAGACCGCGGTGGTCGTCGACCGCAGCCGGTCGAACGTCTCGGCCGGTACGACGGCGATTGCGGCCAGGGCTCCCCCGACCAGGCAGGTCGCCACGAGCACCCGGCCCCATCCGCTGGTCTGCCGCCAGCCGAGCGGCACGAGCGCCAGTGCGACGAGCAGCACCACCAGCGCACCCCGGCTGCCCGTGAGCAGCACGCCGAGACTGCCGAGCACCAGGTAGCCGCTGAAGATCGCGGTGCCGAGCGGGGTTCGCGACCGCGCCGCGAGGTACCAGGCGAAAGGGACGCCGAGGGCCAGCGTGCTGCCGAGGTCGTTCTCGTTGAAGCCGTTCGCAGTCAGCCTGGCCTCCTCGCCGGTCGTGCCGCTGCCGGACGCGAGGACCCCGACCGCGCTGAGTGCGCAGCCGGCGACGAAGGCGGTCATGAGCCGCCGGACATCGCCCGGCCGGTCGCCGAACTCCCAGGCGAGCAGGAGCAGCAGGGCCAGCTGCCCCAGCGTTGCGGCGTACATGAGCGTGCTCGCGGGGTCGCTGCTCCACAGCACGGACAGCAGAGCCCAGCCGACGAGGAGCAGCACGACGGCGTGGAGCTCCACGATCCGGTGGCGCCGGCCGTGCAGGGCGACGGTGGAGAGCGCCAGGACGGCGGCGAGCAGCCCGAGCACCC
>Ga0190269_10000762_pt1 | contig 16119 bp, 17 predicted proteins | sample Popmic249IS_FD_133749 | JGI IMG/M metagenome (GOLD analysis project Ga0190269, IMG submission 133749) | Populus adjacent soil microbial communities from riparian zone of Blue River, Arizona, USA - 249 IS | ecosystem: Environmental > Terrestrial > Soil > Riparian zone | place: USA: Arizona...
AGCGCGGGCTCGGCGGCCGACGACGTCACCGGCACGTTGACCGGCACGACCATCCTCGGTGGCGCGGTCCTGCACCTCGCCGGCACGATGCGCGTCGGCGACTTCGGCCTCGAGAGCCTGGAGCTGGTGTGGCCGGACGGGGACACCGGTGAGTTCGCGGCGCACGTGTACAGCGGCGCGAGGGCTCCGGTGCCGTACCGGTGGGCGCGGACCGGCCCGTCGACGCTGCGCCACTCGGGCTCGGGTGCCACGTACCACGGCACGATCAGCGAGGACGGGCGCACGATCACCGGGGCGTGGGAGCCCGACCCGGGGACACGGCCGGAGGACGCGCCGCCGTACACCGCCACGATGCGCCGCGTCGACTGAGGGCGCCGTCCGTGGGCCCCGGCCGGGCGGCCGGCCGGTGTCAATACGAGTGCACTGTGACAGGATGACCGGCATGCCGAAGAAGGTCGACCATCAGTCGCGGCGCACGCTGATCGCCGACGCGCTCGTGGCGGTCGCGGCGTCGCAGGGGCTCGAAGCCGTCAGCCTGCGGCACGTGGCGGCGGCCGCCGGGGTGTCCACCGGCATGGTGCAGCACTACTTCCGCACCAAGGACGAGATGATGGCCTTCGCCATGTCCGTGGTGCGCGAGCGCAACGAGGAGCGCATCACGGCGGCGATCGCCGCCCTCGGGCCCGATCCCGCGCCGCGCACGCTGCTGCGCACGTTCATCACCGGGGTGCTCCCGCTCGACGAGCAGAGCCGGGCGTACGGGCGGGTCGCGCTGGCGTTCCTCGCGTACGCGGCGGTGCGCCCGGACGCCGCCCGCGCGTTGCGGGCCGACACGCAGTCCATGGTCGAGTTCGTCGCCGGGCTGCTGCGCGCGGCGGGCGCCACGGCGGCCGATCCGGAGGGCGCGGCGGCCGGGCTCCTCGCCGCCATGGAAGGGCTGGGCATGTACCTGCTCGGCGGGCAGTACGAGCCGGAGATGGCGCTACGGGCCCTCGACGCCCACCTCGACCTGCTCCTCGGCCCGGTCGCTACGCCGGGCCGCGGTCCAGGAAGGTGAACGACGTCCGTACGGGGGCGTCGCTGCGCCCGGTCACGACGGTCAGGTTCCGTTCGGCCGACCACTCGACCGCCCCGTACGCCTCGCTGACGACGTGGAAGGCCGGCTGACCCCGGTCGTCGGCGCGTCCGGTGAGCGAGATGGTGAAGACCGTGGCCGCCTTGTCACACTCCGTCGTCACGAGCGCGCCGCCGCCGGCGGGGGCGGCCCGTACGCCGAGGCAGCGGGGCCCGAACTCGCCGGACAGCCACATGATCTGGTGGCCGGCCCCCCGCGGCACCAGCGTGAAGTGGTTCTCCACCTTGCCGTGCACGCCGTCGGGCGTGCCGGTGTTCTCCACGTCCCCGCCGTTGGGGTAGATCCACATGTTCTCGCCGAGCTCGACGAAGTGGAGCACGCCGCGGCGCCCGCCCTCCAGGAAGGCCGGCGCCGTCGGCGCCGGCAGCGCCGACGGCTGGTCGCCGGCCGGCTCCCGGGTCAGTGACCACGCGGCTCCCGCTCCGGCCAGCAGAGCCAGCGCCGCGGCGACCGCTACGAGCGCGCCGCGCCGCCGGGCGGGCCGGCGGTCGTCCGGCACCTCCCGCGGCTGGGCTGTTCCGGGGGGACGGGCCGCCGCGCGCGGGGTGGCGTTCCAGCCGGCCGGGGGCGGGACCGGGGGTTCGAAGGGCGGCACCGGCCCGCTGCCGACCAGGGCGTCCAGCAGCTGGTGGGCGGTGGGGCGGTCGGCCGGATCCTTGGCGAGCGTGTGCGACACCAGGTCGCGCAGCGACTCGGGCAGGCCGCCGAGGTCCGGAGGCTGGGTGAGGATGCGCATGGCCGTCGCCGGGGCCGAGTCCGCGGCGAACGGCGTCCGGCCGGTGGCCGCGTACGTCACGACGGCCCCGAAGGCGAACACGTCGGCGGGGAAGCCCGTGCGGCTGCTCGCGTCCGGCTCGAAACGCTCCGGCGCCATGTACGCCACCGTGCCGATCATCTGGCTCGTGGCGGTGTGCCGGCTGGTGACCTCCAGCGGGCGGGCGATGCCGAAGTCGATGACCTTCACGCCGCCGAGGCCGAGCAGGACGTTGCCCGGTTTAAGGTCGCGGTGCACGACCCCGGCGCCGTGGATCGCGGCCAGCGCGGTGGCGACGCCGACGGCGAGGCTGTGCAGGGCGGTGCCGGTCAGCGGGCCGGTGTCGCGCACCACAGTGGCGAGGCTGGGCCCGTCGACGTACTCCACCACCAGGTACGGCGGGTCGTGGCCGGCGTCGGCGTCGAGGACCTCGGCGGTGCAGAAGGGCGGCACCTCGCGGGCCCGGTTGACCTCGCTGCGGAACCGGCCGCGGTATTCGGGGTCGGCGCCGAACTCGGGGCGCAGCGACTTGACCGCGACCGGCCGCCCGCCGGGGTCACGGCCGAGGAACACCGTGCCCATCCCGCCCTGCCCGAGGCGGCCCAGCAGCAGGTAACCGCCGAGGCGAGCCGGGTCGCCGGGGCGCAGCGGCATGGCCATCCGACCCTCCCCACCTGCGGTCCGGCACGCCGACAGGCACCCTACCGCCGCCGCGCCGAGCGCTCGCGGGTGCGGCGCTCCGTACGGGCGCGGTGTGCCCTTTCGTCCCCGCCGCCCGGTGCGCCACGCCCCTTCGGGCGATACCTCGCACCGGGCCCACCTGCGGAGGGGTCTGCCGGCGTCAGCGGGCCCGGCGCCGGTAGTGGTGGACGACGAGCCCGGCCGCGCTGGCCAGGGTGACGAGGCCGAACGAGGCGCCGATGAAGACGTTGTCGCTCGCGCTGGAGGTGACGGCGTTGGCGGCCGCGCTGACGATCAGGACGATCCACAGCAGCGGACGCAGGAAGCCGGTGGTCTGGTGGTTCTCGCTGTTCTCCGTCATGCCCTCAACGCTAGGCAGCGGCGGCGCCGGCAACGATCCCGTCAGCTCGCCCAACGGGGTACAGCAGGCTGTACTTCCGGGCCGCCGCCATGCCATCGGTGGCCGCCCTGGCCTAGGGTTCTCGCCGTGAGATCACCGCTGCGGCTCCGGGCCCGCGCCATGCGCGAGGCGCTGGAACACCTCGTCGGCGGTCTCGGCACGGCGTTCCTCGCCCTGGCCGCGGTGCTCTGGTTGCTCTTCGTGGCCATCGGCTGCCTGGTCGCCGTCGGCCTGCTGTTCGTGCCGACCGCGCTGCGCCTGCAGCGCTTCGTCGCCGACCGCGAGCGCGGCCGGCTGTCCCGGTGGGGCCCGGCGGAGATCGTCAGCCCCGGCCCGGCGCCGCTGAGCTGGCGGGACGCGGTGCGCGATCCGACCGTACGCCGGGAGTGGCGGTGGCTCGCCTGGCACGCCACGTTCGGGCTCGTCGTGGGCATCATCGGGATCAGCCTGCCGCTCAACGCCGTACGCGACGGCACGTTCCCGCTGTGGTGGAAGCTGCTGCCCCCGCCGGACGCGACGTCCTCGCTGGGCGCCCCCGTCGTGACCGACTGGGTCGGCGCGTTCGGGGTGTGGGCGCTGGGCGTCACCTGGCTCGCCATCCTGACCGGCTTCGGCCCGGCGCTCGCCCGGCTGCAGGCGCGGCCCGGGCGGCGGCTGCTCACCCTGCCGCCCGACGTTGACCTGTCGCTGCGCGTCGCCGAGCTCACCGCTACCCGCGCGGCCGCGCTCGACGCGCACGCCATCGAGCTGCGGCGCATCGAGCGGTCCCTGCACGACGGTACGCAGAACCGCCTCGTCGCCGTGACCGTGCTGCTCGGCGCCGCCCGCCGTGCCCTGACCCGCGACCCGGCCGGCGCGGAGGAGCTCCTGGGACGCGCTCAGGACGCCGCGGAACAGGCGCTGGCGGAGCTGCGTACGGTGGCCCGCGGCATCCTGCCCCCGGTGCTCGCCGACCGCGGTCTCGCCGGCGCGCTGGACGGCCTGGCCACCACCTGCGCGGTGCCGTGCCGCATCGACGTGGACATGCCCGGCCGCTGCGCCGCCTCGGTGGAGGCCACCGCGTACTTCGTCGTCGCGGAGGCGCTGACCAACGTCTCCAAGCACAGCGGCGCCGCCCACGCCACCGTGACCGTGCGCCGCCGCGACGACCGGCTGCGCCTCGAGGTCACCGACGACGGCCGCGGCGGCGCCGACGAGGGTGGCGGCTCCGGACTGACCGGCATCCGCCGCCGCATCGAGGCCCACGACGGCATCCTCACCCTGACCAGCCCGCCCGGCGGGCCCACCACCCTCACCGTGGAGCTGCCATGCGGATCGTGATCGCCGAGGACGACTCGCTGCTGCGTGAGGGCCTCGCCCTGCTGTTGCGTGCCGAGAAACTGGACGTGGTCGCGACCGCGGACAACCCCACGACGTTCCTCGCCGCGGTGGACGAGCACAAGCCGGACGTGGCGATCGTCGACGTCCGGATGCCGCCCACGCACACCGACGAGGGCATCACGGCGTCCGTGGAGGCGCGGCGGCGGCAGCCCGAGCTGGCGGTGCTGGTGCTCTCGGCGTACGTGGAACAGGCTTTCGCCACCGAGCTGCTGTCCGGGGGAGCGGCCCGGCTCGGCTATCTGCTCAAGGAACGGGTGGGCCGCGTCGAGGAGTTCCTGGCCGCGCTGCACCGGGTCGCGGACGGCGGGACCGCGATCGATCCCGAGGTGGTGGCGCAGCTGCTCACCCGTACGCGTCCGGACGCCGCTCTCAACCGGCTCAGCCCGCGCGAACGCGACGTGCTGGCGCTGATGGCCGAAGGCCTCGGCAACACCGCCATCGCCGAGCGTCTCTTCGTCACCGAGGGCGCGGTGCACAAGCACATCCGCAGCATCTTCGCGAAACTGGACCTGCCGCCCGACGACCGCGCGGACCGCCGGGTGACCGCGGTGCTGCGCTACCTGGAGGACACCCAGCGCCGGGGATGAGCCGAGGCGTGCTGCATCCTGCCTCTTCCATTGACGCACATCTTGTCCCTGATGCGGGTGATGGCCCGGTCCGGGCGTTGCCGCACCCGCTGCGCATTGACAAGACTCGCCGTGGTGGCCGCCGAACCGTGGCGGCCCCGGCGAAAGGGCACACGATGGAGGTGGCACCTCCGTACCTGTTCGGCACCGATGACGACGGCTCGGCCCTGACAGTCACCTGCGACATCGACACCGGCATTCTCGACCTGGCCGTCCGCGGGCGCTTCGGCCGGCGTACGGCCACCGACACGTTCACCGGGCTGCGCAAGTGCCTGGCCGAGCACCCCTCGGCGATCGTCGTGGACCTGCTCGAGTTCGACGACCCCCTCGCGGCCAGCGCGGCGATGTGGGTGGCGATCAACCGGAAGGCGGCGGCGCTGAACCCGCCGGTACGGCTCGCGCTGGCCGTCGACCCCGCCAGCCCGCTGCAGGAGCGGCTCCGGCGCCTCGGCGTGGTCCGCTACTTCCCGGTGGAGAGCACCGTCGCCGAGGCGCGGGCGGCGGTGGCCGGCACGCTGCCCTGGGCGCAACGCCTGCAGCTGATCGAGATGTCCCCCGACCAGATGTCCTCGTGCGCGGCCCGCAACCTGGTGGGCGCGGCCTGCGAGGCCTGGCGGATGACGGATCTGCTGCACTCCGCCCGGATCATCGTGTCCGAGCTGGTCACCAACGCGGTGGAGCACGCGGGCACGGACGTGACCGTCACCGTCTGGCGCCGGGGGACCGGCCTGCACCTGTCCGTGCGCGACGGCGACCCGCGGCTGCCGCGGCTGCTGTCGGCGTCGTCGGGGGCTCTCGGCGAACGCGGGGGAGGGTTGCGCATCGTCGGAGCGCGGGCCACGGCGTGGGGCGCGATGGCCACCCGGGACGGAAAGCTGGTCTGGGCGACGCTGCGGTCGGCACGCTGAGGCTTGCCGCCGTGCCGGCGCGCCAGGTCAGTCGGCGTGCCGGTGGCGGCGGATCAGGGCCAGCAAAACGGCCGCGGCGAACGCGACCAGCGTCACCACCGCGCCGGCGCGGCCGAAGAGCAGGACGGCGATGGGCATGGTCACGTACAGCATCATGCTGAGCAGCAGGATGACCGGCAGGCGCCGCTCCTCGGCGTCCCCGCGCATGCGGTCGGCGAAGCCGGGGTCCTCGAGGGCCAGGCCTCGCTCGATGTCCTCCAGGGCGTGCCGGTCCTGATCGCCGAGCATACGATCACCGCCTCCGCAGCCGAACGCCTCCATCCTCACAGCAACCGGAGATCCACTCAATCGATCGGCGGCGATATCGCTGAGCCCTTCCACGCCACGATGTGACCGACGGCGGGGATGATGGGGTTGCTCGTGCTCAACCCGGGGCTGGGCGGCTGTGGGAGGTGCTCGGGATGCGTGCGTTGGTGACAGTGACCCCCTGGTCGACTATCCCGGCGCGGTGCCGACGGAGCCGGTCAGCCGGGCTCTGGCATATCAGCTCTGCCGGAAGAACGTTGCCGTCCGGGTCCTCTCGCCGAGCCGTCCGGCAGGCGAGTGGCCATCCGGCGTGGAGTTCGTCTCGGGCGACATCACGCGGCCGGCAGACAGCCCCGCGGCATTCGATGGGGTGGACCGGGTGTTCCTCGCCGGCGCAACCCCCGCGACGGTGCATCAGGCGATAGAACTGGCGCGAGCTGCCGGGGTGTCGAAGGTGGTCGACCTGTCCTCCCATGGACCGGACATCGAGGTGGCTCTGCCGCCGGAGTACTGGCACTGGCTTGCCGTCGAGGTGGTGGTGGAGCGATCAGGTATGGCGTGGGGCCACGTCGTGCCGTCCGCGACGATGAGCGCCACGCTGACAGGTGTGTATCCGCTCGCCGGTGACAACTGGTGTGCGCAGATCGCGAGGCGACAGCCGATCCGCATGCCCTATGCGACCGCGCGTGTGCCCCTGATTCACGAGGACGACCTGGCTGAAGCCATTGTCCGGGTACTGCTGGGAACGGAGTTCGACAGCCGCCGCGTCGAGGCCGCGGGCCGGCCCATCAGCGCTATTGAGCGGGCGGAGGCGTTGCGAGAGGCGACCGGGTTGCCGATCTCACTGGAGGAGGTGCCCGCCGACCAGGCCCCGGCCGTGCTGCGCTCGATGGGGCTGGAGGACCACGACATCGAGCACCATTTGCACACGCTGCGCTGGTTCGACCAGCACGACGACGACACCTATCTCGCCACGGAGCGGATCCTGGGCCGCCCGCTTCGCGATTTCCCGGCCTGGGCGCGCGAGAACGCGGCCGCCTTCGCCTGAACGGCGGGAGGCGCCCTGCCGCATCGTCGTCGGTGAATCACCGGTGCGGCAGAATGACCTTGTGCGCATTCCCACGGATGACGAGATCCGCGTTCTGCATGAGCGCTTCGCGCCCAGCCCGGAGGCCTTCGAGGCGGTTCACACCCATTGCCGGATCGTCTGCCGGATAGCCGAGAGCTTGCTGGCCGAGACCGATCACGGGCTCGATGTCGCGCTGGTGCGGGCGGGATGCCTGCTGCACGACATCGGCGTTTACCGGCTGTTCGGGCCCGGCGGGACGTTCGATCACGCCGGTTACATCCGGCACGGCGTGCTCGGCGAGGAAATGCTGCGCGAGCTCGGGCTTCCGGATGTCTTGTGCCGATTCTGCTCGCACCACACCGGCACGGGGGTCACCCGCGATGACGTCGAGCGGCAGGGATTGCCCCTGCCGCCCGCCGACTACGTCGCCGAGAGCGGCGAGGAAGAGCTTGTCATGTACGCGGACAAGTTTCACAGCAAGAAGAGCCCGCCGGTGTTCGTCTCCACCGCCACCTTCCTGACCTCCGTACGCCGGTTCGGGGCGGACAAGCCGGCTCGCTTCGCCGAGATGGTGCAGCGGTTCGGCGAGCCGGACCTGAAACCCCTTGCCGTCGAGTACGGGCATCCGATCGTGTAGCGCCTCAGCACCAGGTCAGCGTGGAGTTGACCCGGGTGACGTTGCTGACCACGTTGTTGCTTCCCGTGCACGGGGACCAGCGGATGTTCGTGTTGCTCACCGTCAGGTTGCGGAAGGTGATGTTCGACGACGGCGGGAAGTCCGTACGGGAGGAGATGCGGACCTCGCCGCCGCCGGAGACCGTTCCGGAGACGCCGGCGATCGTCACGTTGTAGCAGTTCTCGACGAGGATCGAATTGTTGCCCGTGTTCGCGATGTCCACGCGGTCGATGACGGCCCCGCCGCTTTCCGAGACGCAGAAGATGCCCCGGCCGCCGCCGCGCGCCTTGACCGTACCGACGCGGATGTTGGTGTTGTAGCTGCTGCCGATGCGGCCGTTGCGGTTGGCCATGCGGAAGGCCGCGTACCCGGTGCCCGCTCCGGCATTGTCCGCGTCGACGGTGCCGACGGTCGCGTTGATCGTCTGGTTGAGCAGCAGCCCGGATTCGCCCACGTTGCGCGCGGTCACGGTGCCGATGGTGATGCCGTCGACGCCGTACGTCTCGACTGCGTGTGAGCGCGCGCCGGAGACGTACGCGGAATCGATTCTGATGTTTCTCGTCAGCACCGACGTGTCGCCGTAGTTGTCGATGCGGACGCCGAGGCCGCCGGACAGGCGCATGTCGATCTGGCCGAGCACGACGTTGGACACGCTGCGCAGGAAGATGCCGTAGAGCGGCGCGCCGGTCACCGAGAGGTGGGCCACTTCGACGTCCCGGGTGCCGCGCGAGTAGATCGGCGCCTGGTCGCCGCTGCCGCTGCCGGTCACGTTGATCGTGCCGCAGACGTCGATGAGCGTGTAGCTGGGCAGCGAGATGCGCGAGTTCGCGCCGATCGTGCCGGAGCCGCGGACCAGCACGTTCTGCTTGGACGTACGGCCGGCGGGCAGGCTGTTGATCGCCGCCTGGACCGCGGCGCGCATGTCCGTGCCGGTGTAGACGGTGGCGCCGGAGCGGCGCGCGGTCCACGTGCTGCCGCTGAGCGTCGCCTCCGCCTGGTAGGACAGCGCGCCGCAGTCGGCGGCAGAGGCGCGGGTGGCGGTGACGGCGACGGCGGTGCCCGCGACGGTCAGGGCGAGGGCGCCGAGCGCGGCGGTCCGGCGGCGTCGCGAGGGGATGGGGGGCATGGGGGCTCCGTCCTGTGAACGGTCACATCGGGATGCCGGAATGGTACGGGAGCGCTCCCATGCATTCAAGGACATGAATGTCTCGGGGTGGTCCGGCGCGAGGCCGGTGGGCGATGGGCCGCGACGCTGGCACGCTGGACGGCGATGACACATCGAACCCGTGCCGTGCCGGCGTTGGCCGTCCTCGGTGTCGCCCTCGTGACGGCGTCCCTGCTGCTCTACGGCCTGCTCCACGTGGTGCCGCCCTCGTCGGAGCTGGACTGGACCCGCCGCACGATCAGCCAGTACGCGCTGCTGTCCAACGGCTGGGCGTTCGACGCCGCGACGCTGCTCCTGGCCGGCGGCTCGCTCGCGATCCTCGCCGCGCTGCGCCACGCCCGGATCGTGCACGGCGGCGCAGCGGTGGCGCTGGCGCTGTGGGTGGCCGGGCTGGTCGGCGTGGTCTGGTTCGAGAAGCACAACTGGGCGGCCGGCCCGTCGGCGAGCGGCGACATCCACCGGGTGGCGAGCCTGATCGCGTTCCTCAGCCTGCCGGCCGGGGCGCTGCTCGCCGCGGCGCCCTGGCTGCGCGTGCCGCATGCCCGCCGCCAAGCCCGCCTGGTGGCGCTCGGCGGCGTGGCGTCGCTGGTCTGCTTCGCGCCGATCCTGTGGGCGCTGGTCTCCGAGCCGTGGACCGGCGTGCGGTGGTGGCGGGCCATTCCGCTGGGCGGGGTGGAGCGGGCGCTGGGTCTCGCGGAGGTGCTGACCGTCCTGCTCCTGGCCTGGTGGGCGCTGCGCTCCGCCGTTCCCGGGCCGGCTGGGCGGCAGGGCCCTCCGGAGGGCGCTACTGCGTCGCCGGGCGACAGGATCGCCGTCGGCGAAGCGCCGGACTGATCGCCGGGGCGGCACGCCCGGCGCGGTGGAGCCGGTCAGGCTCAGCCGAGCGTTTCCCGGACGCGCCGCGGCGGCCTCACCTCGTACAGGCCGAGGACGGCCGGCGGGTCGGCGAGCCCGGGCCCGCCGGCGCGGATCCAGGCGGCGATGTCGGCCCCGGCGTCGTGGTCGTTGACGAGGCCGAGCCAGACCGGCCGGCCGCCGGCCCGGCGTCCCGCCGCCGACGGCTGGACCACGATGACGTTGGCCTGCGCGCAGACGTCCAGGCAGTCGCTGACCCGGACGGTGGCCTGCCCGGCCAGCGCCTCCCGCAGCCGGGCCAGCTGACCGGCGTGGTCGAACCGCGGAACGGTGCGCGCGCTGCCGCAGCAGCAGCCCCGGCAGACCGTGACGGTGCAGGCGGGAACGGCGGTGTCACGGGCAGTCGGGCTCACGCGCCACACGATAGCCGCGGCGCCGCCGTCATCACGGCGGGGCGTACGGATATGAGTGGAGTCCCGCTCCGCCTCCCCGGATCATGGGCGTCATGCCTGCGCCGACTGTATGGGATCACCGCGGTGCTCTTTCGGCCGTGTTCGCCGACGGCGCGCTCGGCTGGGAGTATCCCGGAACCGACGTGCTCGTCCGGCGGGTCGCCGGGCGCACCCTGCCGCGCGACGAGGGGTTCCTCAGGCCGGCGTCCGACATCGTCGGGTGGCTCCAGTGGTGCGATTGCGGCCGGCGTTTTCAGCCGTGGATCCGGGTGAACGGCCCCGGCGAGCAGGACGTCGCGGCGCGGCGGGTGTGCTCGCCGCATTCGTCCCCGCCGCTGGAGGTGATCGGCGACATCACGGACGGCGAGTGGCTCGCCCACCTGCCGTAGCCTCCGGGCCCCGAATGGGGATGCTGACAGGCATCGATCTGCGGTAGGGACGGGACATGCGTATTCCATGCTCCTCTTTCGCCGCAGGCCCACCGGCTGCCGACGCGCGGGACGGCCCCGGACGGCTGGCCCGCGACCTCGACGCGATCGTCGCCGCCGGCCCGACCGCCGCGCTGGCCGAGGTGTCCGGGCCTGCCGGCGCCGAGCGGGCCGCCGCCGGCGTCATCCGGATCGGCCGGCCCGCGCCCGCGCTCGCCGGCGGGCGGTTCCGGATCGGCAGTACGACGAAGGCTTTCGTCGCCACGGTGGTGCTGCAGCTGGTTGCCGAGCTGCGGTTACGGCTGGACGACACCGTGGCGGTATGGCTGCCGGGCGTGGTTCCCGGCGGGAACCGGATCACCGTGCGGCAGCTGCTCAACCACACCAGCGGGCTCGTCAACTACACCGACGGCATGGACCTCACGGCGGCCGGCTGGCTGCGGCAGCGGTTCCGGTCCTGGCAGCCCGCGGAGCTGGTCGCCCTCGCGACCGCTCAGCCGCCGCTGTTCGAGCCCGGCGGCGGGTGGGCGTACTCGAACACCAACTATGTGCTGCTCGGCATGGTTGTCGAGGCGGTCACCGGTCAGAACCATGCGACCGAGATCGAGCGGCGGATCATCCGGCCGCTGGGGCTGCGGCACACCGAGTCGCCCGGTGAGCGGGTCACCATCGGCGGTCCGCATGCCCATGGCTACCTGCCGGTCGGGCCGGAGGGCTCGGAGAAGCCGGTCGACGTCACCCGGATGAACGCCAGCGTCGCCGGCGCCGCGGGCGACATGATCTCCACCACGGCCGACCTCAACACGTTCTTCCACGCCCTGCTCACCGGCCGGCTCCTGCCGCCGGCGCAGCTCAGCGCGATGACGACCATGGTGCCGGGGCACAACTACGGCCTCGGGCTGGAGAGCACCACCCTCTCCTGCGGCGTGACCCTGCTCGGCCACGGCGGCGGCACCTTCGGCTATGCCACGGGGAGTTTCCACACCCCCGACGGCCGGCTGCATCTGAGCATGTCGGTCAACCGGTACCTCGGCGACCCGAGCCCGTTCTCCGAACGCATGATCAACCGGATTTTCCGCCCCTGACGGTTCGGCGAATGCGAGCGGGACCCGGCGCGCCGGACCGGGCGGCCCGGTGAAGGCCCTGGCGAGGGTAGAGAAGCGCCCGGTGGGGCATCGTGAGGGCATGGCGAAGATTCTCATCACCGGGTCCAGCGACGGCATCGGACGGCAGACGGCGGCGACGCTGGCCGGGCAGGGACACCAGGTGGTGCTGCACGGTCGCACCGAGCGGCGCGCCGAGGACGCGCGTGCCGCCGTGCCCGCCGCGGCCGGCGTGGTGGTCGGTGATCTGGCTTCCGTCGAGCAGACCCGGGAGCTGGCCGGGCAGGCGGCCGGGCTGGGGCCGTACGACGTGGTCATCCACAACGCGGGCGTCGGCGGGGGCCAGTCCGCCCCGGTGCTGACCGAGGACGGGCTCGAGCGGATCTTCCAGGTGAACACGCTGGCGCCGTACCTGCTGACGGCCCTGCTGCCCGTGCCCGCGCGCCTGGTGTATCTGACCTCGGGCCTGGAGTCCGGTGGGCGGGCCCGCGTCGACGACCTGCAGTGGCGGGACCGTGAGTGGGACGGCATGCAGGCCTACAGCGACTCCAAGCTGTACGACATCATGCTGGCCTTCGCGGTGGCCCGGCTGCGGCCCGGCACGCTGAGCAACGCGGTCGACCCGGGCTGGATCCGTACCCGCATGGGCGGCCCGGGCGCCACGGACGACCTGCCGGAGGGCGCGGAGACCCAGGTGTGGCTGGCCTCCTCCGACGACCCCGCGGCCACGGTCACCGGGCGCTACTTCAAGCGGCGGCGGGAGCTGCGCGCCAACCCGCAGGCGTACGACGAGGCGTTGCAGGACGAGCTGCTCGCCGCCTGCGCCGACCTGACGGGCGTCAAACTCCCCGTCTGACCCGCGGAGGCGAACCGACGGCTCAGGCCTGGCGGTCGAGCTGGGAGCGCAGGTCGTGCAGCCGCAGCGCGACCTGGAGCTGCAGCGCCCGGTCCGGGTCGCGCCAGCCCTCGCCGAGGATGGCGGCGACCCGGTCGAGGCGCTTGAGCAGGGTGTTCAGGTGGACGTGGAGCGCGGCGGCGGTGCGGGCCAGGTGGCCGGAATGCCGGAAGTACGAGCTCAGCGTCGGCACGAGGCGGGTGGAGCGCCGCCGGTCGTACGCCAGCAGCGGCTCCAGCGTGTCGGTGAGGAACCGGTCGAGGTCCTGCGCGCGGTCGGTGTCGAACAGCGCGGCGAACATGGCGTACGCGTCGGCCGTCGTCCCGCGGTCCGTCACGCCCAGGCCGTGCAGGAGGTCGCAGCACTTGGCGGCAGTCTCGTAGGCCCGTCCCCAGGCGTCGCCGGCGACCCGCTGCGCGACGACCCGGACCGGCGACCCGAGCTCCCGGCGGAGGCGGCCGTGCACCGCGTCCGCCAGCGCGGCCGGATCCGGCGCCGCGGCCAGCAGAGTGGCACGGCCCAGGTGCTCCCCGGCCAACCCGCGCCACTGCGACGACATCGCGTGGAGCCGGCGAGCCACCTCCGGGGCGGGCCGCGTCTGTGACTTGGCGACGACGAGGGCCGTCAGCGACGCGAGGTCGACGCCGCGGGCGTGGGCGCGTGCCCGGTGGGCCGGGCTCATCGGCGGGGCGCCGACCAGCAGCTCCGTCAGCAGTTCGCCGTTGACCCGCTCCTCCGCCTCGGCGACGGCCGTCTCCTTCATGACCAGCAGGCCCATGATCTGGGCGGCGCGCTCCAGCGTGCGGATGTCGAGCGGGCTGGGCTCCTCCGTACGCGTCAGCAGCAGCGCCCCCAGATGGGTGTCGCCGGCCCGGATGGCGGCGGCGCTGTGCCAGAGCCCGGTCGCGCCGGTGGTCGTGGCCCATCGCCCCGACCGGCAGGCCTCCTCCACCGCCGCCGGTGTCGCCGAAGGCGAAGGCGAAGGCGACGACCGGGGCGAGGGCAGCAGCCGGGGGTCGGTCGAGCACCGCGCGCTGACCCCGCCGGCCCGGTCGAACACCGTGACCGCCCCCTGCAGGTGGTCCACGAGGAGCCGGGCGATCTCGCCGGCGCCGCCCCCGGTCAGCACCACGTGGGTGAGCGACTCGTGCACCGACTGGGCCTTCTCGATGGTGCGGAACGCCTCCTGCAGCTGCCGCAGCGCCGCCCGGCTCTCGTCGTAGAGCCGGGCGTTGTTGAGCGCGATGGCCGCGTGGTCGGCGAACGCGCTGAGCAGGGCCACCTCGTCGTGCCCGAAGGGCCGTTCGGTGCGGTCCGCGGCGAACAGGACCCCGATCACGTCGTCGCCCACCAGCAGGGGGACGCCGAGCAGCGCGACCATGCCCTCCGGGGCGACCAGCTCGTCGAAGGACCGGTCGTGCGGGACGTCGCGGGTCTGCAGGTAGTTGCTCACCCAGACCGGGGCGCCGGTCGCGATGACCCGGCCGCCGACGCCCGTCCCGGACGGCACCCGGGCGGTGTTGAACGTCGGGGAGATGGTGCCCTGCGAGGCCTTCAGCGTCAGCTCGCCGCCGGGGCCGAGCAGGGACAGGTACGTGAAGTCGGTGCCGATCAGCTCGTGCGCCGCCCGGACGATCGAGTCGAGCACCTCGTCGAGCTCGCCGAGCGCGGTCAGGGACCGGGCGGTCGCGTACAGGGAGCTGAGCTCGCGTTCCCGGCGGCTGCGGTAGGAGGCGAGTTCGGGCGCGTCGCTCATCGCGTGCTCCTGACCGGGGGGTGGCTGGTTCTTCCACCACAGTGGATCGAACAGTGTAGATATCGGCCCTCACTGTCGCGTCTCCGTGAACCTACAGTTCGGCGTATGTGACACGCGCCACAGATGAGGTGAGAACATGCACGAGGCGGCGACGCGGAAGGCGATGGTCCGGCTGCTCCCGGTCATCGGAATCGCGTACTTCATGTCCTACGTGGACCGGACCAACGTGGCTCTCGCCAAGACGGCGCTGGAAGCCGATGTGGGCATCAGCGCGGCGGCGTACGGCCTCGGCGCCGGCCTGTTCTTCGTCAGCTACGCGCTGCTCGAGGTCCCCAGCAACCTGGTCCTCTACCGGGTCGGGCCGCGCATCTGGATCACCCGCATCGCGGTCACCTGGGGCGCGGTCTCCGCCGCCATGATGTTCGTGCAGAACGAGGCGTCGTTCTACGTCCTGCGGCTGCTGCTCGGCGCCGCCGAGGCCGGGCTCTTCCCCGCGCTGATGTACATGGTCACGCGCTGGTTCTCGCAGCGGCACCGGGTGACGATGGTGGGCCTGATCTACACCGCGCCCTGCATCGCCACCGTCATCGGCGCGCCCATGGGAGGCGCGCTCATGGAGATGGACGGCCTCGGCGGGCTGCGCGGCTGGCAGTGGATGTTCCTCATCGAAGGCCTCGTCACCATCCTGGTCGGCCTGCTGGTCTGGCTCGCCCTGCCGGACCGCCCGGAGGACGCGAAGTGGCTCACCCCGTCGCAGGCGGCGGTGCTGTCGCAGCACGCCGTGGGCGGGGACGCCCCGTCGGCGACCCGGGTACGCGGCAACCTGCGCCTCGCCTTCGGCCGCCCGGTGATCGTCATGCTCGCCGTGGTCTACTTCGTCAACCAGGTGATCATGTCGGGCGTCGGCTTCAACTTCCCGGCCGTCCTGCAGGAGCTGGGCCTGGAGAGCTCGTTCGTCATCGGGCTGGTGGCCGGCGGCGGGGGCATCTTCGGCCTGGCCGGCGTGCTGCTCTTCCCGTGGCTGCAGCGCCGGTACGGCCGCGAGATCCTGCTCATCGGCATCTGCGCGACCGCCACGCTGGTGCTCATGTCGGCCTTCCTCACGTCGGCGGACCCGGTGTGGCGCGTCTCCGTGCTCTACCTGTCCAGCATGTTCGGCTTCGGCACCCTCCCGCTGTTCTGGTCGGTGGCCATGTCGCGGATGTCCGGCCTGCTCGCGGCCGCGGGGCTCGCGTTCATCAACATGGTCGGCATCACCGGCGCGTTCGTCGGCCCCTACGTGTACGGCCAGATCGAGGAGACCACCGGCAGCCTGTTCGCGCCGTACTACACGATCGTCGCGGTGGCGGCCGCCGGCGTCGCCCTCGTGCTGGCGCTGGCCGCGGTGATCCGGCGGGAAAGCCGCCGCGGCGAGGGAGCGCCCACGGTCGCCGGCGAGACCATCCCCGCGAAGGCCGGGTGACCCATGCCCCGCCGATCGGCCCTGGCCGGCGCCCTCCTCTCAGCGCCCGATGCCGCGCAGGCGCACGC
>Ga0190269_10000763_pt1 | contig 16115 bp, 13 predicted proteins | sample Popmic249IS_FD_133749 | JGI IMG/M metagenome (GOLD analysis project Ga0190269, IMG submission 133749) | Populus adjacent soil microbial communities from riparian zone of Blue River, Arizona, USA - 249 IS | ecosystem: Environmental > Terrestrial > Soil > Riparian zone | place: USA: Arizona...
GCTTCATTGAATTCGATGTGGAGGCCACTTTGCGTTCGGATCGTGAGTGGGGTGTGCGCTTGACTGACCTCTGCGAGCGGCGTCTTCGAGTACAGATATTCGTAGCGATTCCATTCGCCCGCAGGAATCCACCACGCCGTGGCTGGGTCAGCAATCGCAAACTCGGTGAGCTCTTCAGCAATGCCGACACCGCGTAGTGCCGTCTGCTCTGGAAATTCGTAGCGAAAGCCGAGTCCGTCGTCGAACACACGGAATACGACGTCGATGCTGCGTTTCGCGCCGTTCGTTTCGCTCAAGCGAACGCGCAGTTCGTTGTAGCGATCGCGTACGTAGCGACGCTCGCCCCAAGGTAACTCGTACGTCGAATCGTTGCTGCGTTGAGAGGTGCTCGTGATTGCGATGTTGCGCTCCCATCGAAGCGCGTTTGTGAACAGAAATCCAAGACGCGACGGGGCGATCAGCGAGCGACCTTGGCGTTCGACGGTGTAGAAGGGGCGACGCTCTGCATCGACGGCAACTTTGACGGTAAGAATCTTGTTCGGCGAAGTCACCGTGGCATCGGTCGCGTCTGCGTGCGCGAGCGGCTGCAACAGAACGAATGCGATGAGCGTAACGACCCACGACGTCGTGCGTACGTGTTCGCGATCGATCGACGCGTTGCGCGCGGACCTGGCCGACATACATCCCCCGTCATTTTTGTGTGTCAGATCGTAGGTCGGCGCACTTGCGCTAAACAACGTTCTGCATACGTATTCATTGATGCGAAAGCGTTGCAAACAGCGCCGCATACGGCGGCAAATGCAGTCGGCCTCCTTCGAGCGTGCCGTTGACAATGCCGGGCACGTCAACGCGTTGCAGTTCGCCCATGTCGTATACAAGCGCTTCACTCGGCACATCCGCGAGATTCAGTGCGACGAACATCGAGTGATCATTCGTTGTACGTACAAATGCGAGTATCGGCTCCGGCGTCGACACAAAACGAACTTCGCCGAGTCGCAGCACGGGCATCTGTTTTCGCCAATGGAGAAACGAGCGAAAGCGATTCAATGCAGAGTGCGGATCTCGATGTTGTCGGCTCACAGCCGCGACGCGATGCGACGCGGGCGTGGGCAACCAGGGAGTCGTACGAGAGAAACCGGCGCGTTCATCGTCGCTCCACGGCATCGGCGTGCGACATCCATCGCGGCCTTTGAAGCTCGGCCAGAACGTGAGGCCGTAGGGATCCTGCAGCGACTCGTAAGGCACATCGGCTTCAGTGAGGCCGAGCTCTTCACCTTGATAGATGCACACGGAGCCGCGTAACGAACACACGAGTGCAGTAAGAAGCGTTGCAAAGTACGGTGGTGGGTTTGCGCCGCCCCAGCGACTCATCACGCGCTCGACGTCGTGATTCGAGATCGCCCAGCACGGCCAGCCGCCATCGAGCTTCGACTCGAGTTGCTCGATCGTCGAGCGGATGTGCGCTGCGGAAAAATCGCTCGTGAGTAATTCGAAGCAATAGCCCATGTGCAAGCGACGCGCGCTCAAGTACTCGGCCATCGTCGCGAGCGAATCTTCCGAGCTGATTTCGCCGAGTGAAACGGTGCCGGGATATTGATCGAGTAGCTCGCGCAGTTGTGTCAGGAACTGCACGTTCTCGGGTTGTGTGTTGTTGTAGAGATGCGCTTGGAACGCATAAGGATTGTCGGTGCGAAAGCCGCGCCCGGTGCGCTGTTCGAGCGGCTTCGCCGGGTTGTCGCGCAAGCACGCATCGTGATAGCAGAAATTGATCGCATCGAGCCGCAAACCATCGACGCCGCGCTCAAGCCAGAACTTCACGTTGTCCAACACAGCCGCGCGGACTGCGGGCTCGTGAAAATTCAGATCAGGTTGCGAGGCGAGGAAGTTGTGCAAGTAGTACTGCTGACGCCGTGGTTCCCATTGCCATGCAACCCCACCGAAGATCGACAACCAATTGTTCGGCGGCGTGCCGTCAGGCTTCGCATCCGCCCACACATACCAATTCGCTTTCTCGTTGCTCCGGTCGATGCGACTTGCTTTGAACCACTCGTGCTCGCTCGAGGTGTGCGAGAGCACTTGGTCGATCATCACCTTCAAGCCGAGCGAGTGAGCCTTCGCGAGCAACCGATCGAAGTCGGCGAGCGTGCCGAAGAGAGGATCGACATTGCGATAGTCAGCAACGTCGTAGCCGAAGTCCGCCATCGGAGATGTGAAGAACGGCGCGATCCAAATCGCATCGACACCGAGACTCGCAACATAGTCGAGTCGTTCGATGATGCCCGGCAAATCGCCAATGCCATCGCCATTCGAGTCCATGAAGCTGCGCGGATAGATCTCGTAGATCACCGCACCGCGCCACCAAGGAATGTCTGTCATATGCGCTCGCTGCTCGAAGGCGCGAGAGCTTAGCGCTCAGGTGCGGAGCACTTCACTTGGCTGCATACGTATTCATTGAGGTGATGAGTGATGCGCGATGCGCCAATCCGACTCAGACGCATCACGCGTCACATGGCTCAGGCTGGGGCAACAGGCGGGTCTCCAACCTTTGCTCCCTAATAGGCAAATTAATCACCGCCGCCGCAATGGCCAACGCGATATCCGCATACCACATCCACGCGTAGCTGCCGGTTTGTGACACGGCAATGCCGCCGAGCCATGCGCCGAGGAAGCCGCCGATTTGATGCGACACGAGCGTGAGACCGAAAAGCGTTGCGAGATAGCGTGTGCCGAAGAGTTTGCCGACGAGACCGGAAGTCGGTGGCACTGTTGCGAGCCACGTGAAGCCGAGTGCGGCCGCGAAGACATACACGTTGAGTGCGGTCTTCGGCATGAGCACGTAGATCGCGACGATGACCGCCCGCGAGGCGTAGATCGCGAACAGCAGATATTTCATCCGATAGACGTTACCGAGCCAGCCGACGGACAAGCTGCCGAGCACATTGAAGAGTCCGATCAACGACAGTGACATCGCGCCGACCTCGGGCGTGAGGCCGCACATTTGAATGTCGTTCGGCAAATGCGTGACCAGGAACGCGATGTGAAATCCGCAGGTGAAGAAGCCAGCGTGAAGATAGAGATAGCTCGGGTCGCGCATCGCAACACGGATTTGTTCGCCGAGCGAAATTGTCGTGGCTTGCTGCGCAACTGATGCGACCGTCGCAACGCCTTTTTTCACATAGAGCGCGAGTGCCAGCGGGATCGTAAGAAGGGCCGCGGCAGCCGTTGCGAACATCGCGGTCGCCCAACCTGCAGCGCTGATGATGAGTTGCATCAGCGGCGCAAACACGAACTGACCGAGTGATCCGCCTGCGTTGATGATGCCCGCTGCAGACGAGCGTCGTTCGGGTGGCAGACGTTGCGCAGCAATGCCGAGAAGAATTGAAAAACTTCCAGCCGCCGCGCCCGCCGCGCTCATGACGCCGAGCGTGAGCACGAGACCCGCATCGCTCGTCATCCGCGGTGTCAGTACTGCACCCACCGCCAGCAGCACCGCGCCGATGACCATCATTCTGACCGCGCCATATTTATCGGCGAGCGCCGCGAAGATCGGCTGAGCGGCACCGTAGACAAACTGACCGACAGCCAGCGCAAAGCTAAAGGCAACGATCGAGACGCCCGTCGATTGAGTGATCGGCAGTAGAAGCAAGCCGGTAGTCTGCCGCACTCCCATGGTGATGAGCAGGATGGCTGCGGCGGTCGCAATCAATGCCGCGATCTGTACGCGCGAAAGTGAAGTTTTCATTTGCCGAGCATAGCGAGTGCGTACGCGAGCCTGTACATGGAAACGCAGTGCTGACTCATACGACCGAATCTCTCGATAAAAAAGGGCTCGAACGTTTGGTCCTTGGCAAACAGTCGGCCGGCGATGCGTACTTCGAACTCGAATGCTTACGCGGGAATCGAGAAGAAATGTAAGTAGCGCGAATTGCCTTCATCTTTTCGCTGAAGCGATTTGCTGAATGTGAGCGCGCGTAAATATTTATTCACATCGAATGCGTTTCGTTAGCGTTGACACATCAAACGATCTCGGCGTGAATATTCGTCACGAAAACAGCAGGGAGATGCGCGACTCGAGTCGTTCAAGTCGTCAGCGCCGACGACGGCTACATGTAAACACTTCGTCTTGGGGGGTGCGCTACGCCACACGTCTAGCCGTTCGAAATTTACAAGCCGGCGCGGTCTCGCCGGCGAGCATCAATTCAAGATTGGGGGAATCGATATGTCGAATGCTCGAGAGAGCCGAAGCCTTGCGCTTGCGGCCGCAGTCTCTTTGACTTTGTTGGCATCGCAAGCCACAGCACAAGAAGCACGCGAAGAAATCGTCGTCACCGGCTCTTACATCAAGCGCGACACCTTTGACGCGCCATCGCCGACGGAAGTGATCGACTCATCGGTGATCGCCGAATCCGGCGCACCGACGATCGGCAACTTCATCCGCGATCTCACTTTCACACAGAACACAGACGTCGTCTCGAACGTGCTCGGCACTCAAGACGGTCAGCAAGATTCGAACTCCGCGAACTTCAATATTCGCGGTCTCGGCACGGGCAGCACGCTCACGTTGTTCGACGGTCGTCGCATCGTCGATCCAGGCTCGGTGGGCGCCGTGGTGCCTGAGCTTGCGATGCAACGTTTCGAAGTCGTGCTCGACGGCGGCGCGGCTTTGTACGGAACGGACGCCGTGGCGGGCGTCGTGAACATCATCCCGGTGAAGAAGTTCGAGGGCTTCAAGACGCGCGTCTATTACAACCAGGACGAGAAGAACACTTTCCATCAACCGAAGTATTCGTTGCTCGCCGGTACGTCGTTTTTCGATGCACTCGATGTGGTGTTCGCAGCGGACTACTCGAAGAAAACAGCGCTCTATCGAGCAGAGCGACCCGAGTATCTGCGCATCGACAACGATTCGTCGGTCAGCGGCAACCCAGGCGTGTACACGCGCCTGACGCCAGTGACAGATGGCGCTGTCGGCACGACCTTCATCGATCCTGCCTGCGGCCAGTTCAACGAAGGGTGGGAAGATCACGGCATTCAGGGCTCGTATCCGAGCGGACAGCGCACAGCGACGGGTTGTACCTTTGAATACGGCCAGTATCAGGACTACGCGCGCCCCGCGGAGGACACGAACGCTTACCTCAGTGCGGTGTACGCGATCACCCCGGGTATCAATCTTGAATTTCAAGCGAACGTCGACTGGCGAACGTCTACGCTGATCACGTCACCTTCGACCGCGCTGACGGCGAACAACACGAAGCTGCGCGTACCAATCAACAATCCAGGCAACACCTCGGGCAGCGTGTTGCGCATGGGCGGTACTGGCGGATCAGGTTGGCGTCCGTGGACGGGTTACGGCACGCTGCCGAGCCACCTCGACCATCGCGGTGCGACTGAAACCGAATACGACTACACGACCGATCGTTACAAACTCGGTTTGACGTACGACATCGGCAGCTCGAGCTGGAGCGGCGAGACGTGGATCAGCACGCAAACCTATCGCCGCGAAATCTTCGGCATGGCGCCGTTGATGAGCCGCATGCAAAGGGCGTTGGATGGACTGGGCGGTCCAAATTGCACCGGCACAACGCCGGGTGCGAATGGTTGCCAGTTCTGGAATCCGTTCGGCAACTCTGATCCGCGCTCCGCGGCGCCACTCGGCGTGAACGGTTACAACGCATCGCGCGGCAACACTCAGGAACTCGTCGACTGGATTTGGGTGCCTGATGAATATGAGCTCGAGCGCGAACGTTTGCAGTTCGTCGAGTCGATCGTCACGGGTGAAGTCGTCGATCTGCCAGCGGGTGCGCTGGCGATGGCGTTCGGTGTGCAGGTGCGTGAGCTCGTGCGTTGGGAGCGCACCGGTCCGGCCGCGATGGCGCGCGACGACTACAACACTGACATGTTCCTCCAGCCGGATGGCACGATTCAGTACAACAACCAAGTGCGGTCGGTCTTCACCGAGTTCAGCATCCCGATTCTTAAAGATCTGACGATGCAGATCGCTGCTCGTCACGAGGACTTCAAAGATCTCGATCTGAGCGCGACAAGTCCGAAAGTTGCAGTGCGCTACGAGCCATTCAGCTTCCTTGCATTCCGTGCATCGTACGGCGAGGGCTTCCTCGCGCCTAAACCCGAGGACATCTACGTCGAAGAAAGCCCAGACTGCGCTGAAGTCTTCACGGGCACAGATCCGTTCTACCCGCGCGTAGGGACTACGGCGGCGGTATCGATTGCCGGTTCCACGAGCTGCGGCGTGGGCAATCCGGATCTCAAGCCGGAAGAATCGAAGATCTACAACGTCGGCTTCAGCTGGGAAATCATCGACGATCTCGAGTTCAGTTTGGACTTCCAGCATATCGAGTACACGGATCGAATCGTTGCATTGACGGCGACGGACATCCTCAACCGCGACTTCGCGAACTTCCTTGCGGCGAACGGACTGTCTTCTTACGACCGAACTGCGCATGCGGCGTTACGCGATGCCTGGTTCGCATCGGGCATGTCGTCTTCAATCGTGCGTGGGGCCGCGACCAACAATATTTCGCCTCTGGTAGCGGTTGAGCGCATGTCCGAGAACCTTTCATCCAATGAAGTGGACGTGTTCGACGCAAAGGTGAAGTACTCCTTCGATCTCGCTGACTTCGGCTACTTCAGCACGCAGCTGTCGAGCACGTATTACTCGAAGTACGAGTACACGGGCTTCGATAAGGTGACGGTTGACGCGGTCGGATTGCAGAACGGTCAAACGAACCTGGCACCGCCACTGCCACAGTGGAAACACAACCTTCGTGCAGCGTGGGCGCTTGGTAACCACAACGCCGCGATCGCAGCGAAATACCAGGATGGTGTGAAGTTCGACGCGAGCGTCGCCACGGGTGCTATTGCTCCGGATCGCATCAGCTCGTACACGACGTTCGACGTGCGCTATGGCTACAAGCTCGAAGACCTCTCGTTCGGAGATCTGGAATTCGGCATCGGATCGTCCAACGTGACGAATGCGAAGCCAGATCGTTTGCCCGTCGTCGGTGGTCTCGAAACGCGTCTTGGCGACCCGTTCGGCCGCCAGTACTACGCCGAGGTGAATTTCTCGTTTGAGTAAGTCGATGTCGATGTGTTGTTGACGACTTGGCGCCGCCTTCGGGCGGCGCTTTCTTTTGGGAGCGGGTCCGCTCATGTAGGTTTTTCGACCGTCTCGCGGGTAGGGTAGCCCGCTGCATTCCGCGGAGGCACAATGCACTCCGATGAGACGCTACGCCCTGATTCCATTGTTCTTCTTGTTTGCCGGTTGCACGCCGGCGCAAGACATCAATCAAGCTGCAGAGCAGCTCAGCCGCGAGCAGCCGAAATGGTTGTTCTCGGCCGCCGAGAACACGTGCCCGGCGGATGTGATGACCGACCAACCTGCGCCCATTCGCTACTTGAGCGAAGTGTGTGTCGCAGATCCGAAGAAATGTGTCGATGGCTGCAAAAACGGCGACGCGAACGATTGCTTTGCGCTCGCCCTGGGCGTCGAGCCGCTTCGCGGTCAAACGAAACTCGCGGATCGCTTGTTCTTACGCTCGTGCTCGCTTGGCGTCGTATCGGCGTGCTCGAACCGCGCATCGAGCATGAGTGCCGATGAAGCGAAATGTCAGGTTCGCACATACGAGAAGGCGTGCAATCGCCGCGATGCATGGGCCTGCTTGACCTTGGGGATGTACTTGGGCCGCGGCATGGGCGTCGAGCGCGATTTGCCGCGTGCACGCAAGTTGATCACCGAATCGTGCGAACTCGTCGATGACGAGGAGTGGTGCTCCTATGGGCTCGACATGCTCATGGAGATCGACAAGATCGAAAAGAAGCAGCGCGATCGCATGATTCAACCGGACGCCGGCAGCGATTCGCTGATCCGTCGATGAGCTCCAAGATCGTCCTCGTCACCGGTGCGGGATCGGGCATCGGTAAAGCCGTTGCGCTGCGTCTTGCCGCTGAAGACTTCACCGTCGTGCTCGCGGGCCGGCGCGAAGATCGGTTGCTCGAAACGGCGAAGCAGGGCGGCGAGCGCTGTCACACACGTCGATGCGACGTACGCGATCCTGAATCCGTGAATGCGCTGTTCGAGTACATCGAAAACAAACTCGGTCGCCTCGATGTGTTGTTCAACAATGCGGGCACGGGTGCGCCTGCGACGCCCCTCGATGAACTGTCGATCGAGCGTTGGCGTGCGGTCATCGACACGAATCTCACCGGCATGTTCTTGTGCACCCAGGCTGCTTTCCGACTCATGAAGCGACAAACGCCCCGCGGCGGTCGCATCATCAATAACGGTTCCATCTCGGCGTCGACACCGCGCCCAAACATGATCGCGTACACCGCTTCAAAACATGCGGTGACGGGGCTTACGAAGACAACCTCACTCGAGGGGCGCGCATTCGACATCGCGTGCGGTCAAATCGACATCGGCAACACCGCAACGGACATGGCGACGCCGATGATCAACGGCACGTTGCAGGCCGACCTGTCGATTCGTACTGAACCGACCTTCGATGTGCGGCACGTCGCCGATGCCGTGTTGTACATGGCGAATCTGCCGCTCGATGCGAACGTACTCTTCATGACGGTCATGGCGACGAACATGCCATTCGTCGGCCGCGGTTGAATATCTGATCCGCTGAATGCCGCGTCGACGCACTGCGCGCGCGCCCGCGAAGCGCAAATCGAAACGCTGGAAGCTGCCGAAGTGGTGGCCGAGCGCAGCAACGCGTCGTCGCTGGTTCAAACGCTTTCAGCGCGCACCGTTCACGGCCCAACTCATCATTGGTGCTGTGTTGCTCGTCACGACTTGGTTCGTCGTGAATGGGTTGTATCAAGTGATTCGCAAGCCGTCGGAGCTGTTCTTTCCCGTGAGCGGCGTGCTCTACAAGACGCCCGCTGAAACCTGGGATACGTACGCGACGATCTTTCGTCGTCATTCGACGGCAACGATCACACCCGAGTTACTCGCCGCGTTGGCTCAAGTGGAAGGGTCTGGCAATCCAATCGTGCGAACGTACTGGCGCTGGCGCATGCACTCCGATCCATTTGAGGTCTATCGGCCCGCGAGCAGCGCGGTCGGCATGTATCAGATCACGGACGGAACGTTCGAAGAATCGCGGCGCTATTGCGTCCACGATCACGTCGTTGTGGAAGACGGCCCATGGAATCAGTGGCGAACGTGTTGGTTCAATTCGCTGTATACGCGAACCGTGCCTTCCCACGCAGTCGAGCTGACGTCGGCGTATCTCGATCGCCGTGTCGCGTCGGTGCTTTCGCGTCACGGCATCACGAGAGCGACGCTGCAGCAGAAGCATCAACTCGCAACCTTGATTCATCTCTGCGGCGCTGGCGCAGGCAGTCGCTTTGCGGCACGCGGCCTTCGGCTCGCGCCTGGACAGAAGTGCGGCGATCACTCCGCTCAGGGTTATCTCAATCGAGTAGAGAGCATGAAGCGTGTGTTCTTGCGGCTCTCTGCTCGCGACGCGGACGATTAGAAAGCGACGTTCGCCGTTTCTTTCGGCTTTACTACGACGGATTTCGCACCGGCCTGTTGGCCTTTGATCCGCACCGTGTAATTGCCGCTCGCGACTCTGACCGCATCGGCACCTGCTGCAGCTTCGGTCACGACGACGCCTTGGGCATTCACGATCTCGAAAGTCGGCTGCAACGCCTGCGATAGTCCGTTCGACAATCCGGCGGCATCTTTCGCATCGAAGTACGCGCCAGTCCCGAGATCGGACCAGTGTCGAAACGCGGCTGCAAGCTTCGCATCATCGATTGCAAAGCCGACGATGCTGACGCGTGTTGCGGGATGCGCCCGCTTGAGCTGTTCGATCGACAGGGCAGGATCGCCGCCGCAAGTCTCTTCACCATCGGTTAGGACGATGACGAGACGTTCGCCGCCTGCCGCCGCGAGATCTTTCGCGACTTGGTCGAGTGACGCGCCAATCGGCGTCTTCGCATTGTTCTTCGCCTCGAGGGCAGCGATCTTCGCGTTCACCGTGGTCGCGACGAGCGGCGCGAGCGGAATTTCGAGATCCGTTTGACACGAGTCGACTTCTCGACCAAACACGCGCAAGGCGAAGGGTGTGCCGGGCTTGAGTACGTCCGACGAGAGCTTCGCGAGCGTCTGTTTTGCGATGTCGATACGGCGCTGCGAGCCGATTCTTTGCAGCATGCTGCCAGACGCGTCGAGGATGATTTCAACGGCGCGCTGAGAAGCAGGTGTGTTCGTCGCGGTGATCTTCAGGAAGCCGGGTCCCGTCTGCGCGGGAGTCACGCGGATCGCAGTCTTCGCCAGAGTCGAGTGCGACTGGCCGTTCGCGTAGCGCAGTTCGTAGTCGCCTGCGTCCAGTGGCGCCATCACCTTTGTCGGATTTCCCTTCGCGGTGTAACCGTAGTTGCCGCTCACACCTTCGACGGCAGCCTTCGGCACGATCGTGATGTAGTCCTGCGCATTGTTCGGTCCCGTCCAGCGCACATCGATTTCCGAACCCGCGACTACCGATGCTGGGGCAGTGATGCTCGCTGAAATCGGTGCGACCTGAATTTTTGTGCGTGCGAGCGTCGCGTATGTCTGGGCGGTCAAGTAGCGCAATTCATACTCGCCGGCTTGATCCGGTGCCCGTAGTTGCAGCGTTTTGCCTTTGCTCGTGTACTCGTAACGGTCGTAACCCTTCTCCGGGCTGCCTGCTTTTACGATCGTGATGAAATCGCGCGGGTTGTTCGGACCCTCCCAGGTCACGTTGAACTTTGCGCCGGCATTCACCTGTGGCGGTCCCGATAACGATGCGCTCACCGCGCCGACTGTGATGTTCTTCGACGCAATCACCGCATCCCCGTTGCCGAGGAAATATCGCAAAACGTATTCGCCGGCCGCATCGGGCGCGGTCAGCGTGATCGGGCTGCCTTCGCGCGTGTATTTGTAACTGATGTACGCGCGCTTCTTCGCATCGACATCGCCGATGCCGACGTAGTCGCGAGCATTGTTCGGCCCAGTCCACTTCACCTGAAACGATTTGCCCGCTGCAATCTGCGCCGGTGCATCGAGCGTCGCGTTGACTGCGTTAAGCTTTAGCGCTCGTGTTGCCAGCGTGGGGTAGGGCGAATCGGCGCCAAGCAAACGGATCTCGTAGTCGCCCGGTTGCGCGGGCGTCTTCAGTTTCAACCCCGGTTTCGTTGCGTATTGATACTGGTCGTAGTCGCCTTCGCGCGCACCCTTGCGAACGATCGTCACGAAGTCGCGCGGGTTTTTCGAACCCGCGACAGTCACATCGACTTCACCGCCAATCGGCGCGCTCTCGGGCGCGGTAATCGATTGTGCCGAGGCGGTCGTTGTAAGAATCATCAAAAAGAGTGCGCGGATCATCGGAATTTTTTTCGCTGCTGCGGTGCATGGATTGTAACTATGCGTCGGCCACGCACGAAATCGCCGACAGCATGTTCGCATCGAAAACAAGTCAGGGAACCCACCTACCGCGCAAGTCGTTCATGTGACAACTCATCACATGAGTCCCTCGTGGACGATGGAGGATGAAATGCATTCGAGTTTACGTACGTGGATTGCAGCTCCGACGCTCGCAATGATGATCACGGGCTGCGCGACGACGAGTGGTGGCTTGTCGAGTTCTGCGGAGCGCTTGGAGCGTGCTTCCTATGCTTTCCAGCGCGGCGCCGATCGTGACTATCAGGGCGACGCACGCGAGCTTGCTGAAGAAGCGCGTGATTTCCGCGAGACACTTTCCGAGCGCCGCGCCGATGACCGCGATGTTCGCGAGGCCTTTCACGATCTTTCGCGCAGTTATCACGCCGCGCGAGATGAAGTGGAGCGCAGCCGCGATCGTGATGCGGATAAGGATTTTGCGGCCGTGACTGAAGCTTATCTCGATGTCGAGCGAGCGCTCAGTGCGAGCGAAGGCCGTGACAATCGCCGCGATCGACTGGCTCGCGACGATTGATAACCGAAATTGCGGACCGAAATTGCGGGGGAACTCGCACCGAGAAAGCGCCGTGCGGCATCCGCCGGCGCTTTCTTTATATGATCTCTACTCGTAACGGCGTCCGCGATGTTCTAGCCAGCCGCCGACATGCCGGCCGCTCGGATCGTGATGCGTCCAGTGCAGGACGCCACCCTTCGAATTCCATTCGTACTCACCAAAGAAGCGCACGCGGTCGCCTTCCGCTAAACCATCGATACGCGGCGCGAGATCGATGTTGTGGGCGACGAGCAATGTTCGTCCTGAGGCGAGCGTCAGAATAAAGCGCTGATGACGTGAGCCGTCGTTGTCATCCTTCAGAAGTTTCGAAACGACGCCTTCACCCTCGACCTGAGCGTCGCTGGTACGAGCTTCGAATGCGCGATCGATGTCAGCCGATGCACGCGGCGCTTCGATCGCGGCAGGTCGCGACGACTCGTCCGAACGCTCCCGATCTGCGTGGGAATCGTCTGCAAGAAACCGCGCCGCGACTGCGACGACTATCACTGCAAATAACACGGGCCAACGTTTGCTCACGAGACTCCCTGATTAGGGTTCGCTGATCACTTCGTAAGCATTCCCTGCAGGGTCCTTGCCGATGATGATCCGCGAGGTGAGGACAGTGGTCTTCACATCGCGATAACCCAAACCAAGCTCCTTGACGCGTGCGAGAACACCGTCGAAATCCTTTGTGTAGATCGCAACGACGGGGAACTGACTCTTAGGTAACGGTGCTTCCGCCTTGGGCTCGAACAATGCGAGCCATGCCCCAGGCCCGAAGCCCAGGAGCACCTCGTCATACGCCGCTGTTTGATAGCGCGCGATAGGTTTCACACCGAAAACCTTCGCATAGAAGTCTTCCGCTTTCTGGCGGTCGTTGACGATGAGCTTTGATCCTCCAACCTCGATCTGCTGGTTCGGACGTTCGAGCAGTTCGATCGCGTTGCCGCTGGGATCTGTCGCAATCGCGATGCGGAACGCTCCGGATTGCGCCGCCGGCAAACGACGCAACGGATGCTTTGCTTCTTCGATCTTCTTCGCAACAGGATCCAAGCTCGGCACATAAATGAGCGCGACCGGAAACTGGGTTTTCTTCAGTGCCGGCTCGACAGCAGGTGAAAACAACGCGAGCTTTGCACCGCTTTCGAAACCCATGATCGGTTCGTCATATACGCCCTTGGCGCTGAAATGATTGACCTCTTTCATGCCCAACATGGATTCGTAGAACTGCTGGGTCTGTTTGACGTCGGCAATGATCAACTTGGCCGATCCGATGCGATGGGGCGGAGCAGGTGGTGTCTCCGCCGCGAGTGCGTTGGAGAGAGCCGAGATTACGATCAGCAAGCCCAATGCGCTTCTTAAGCGTTGACGAATCATTGAGTCCCCCGCAGGCGTCTTGTTGTTGAGGGCACGAAGGCTAACAAGTGCCGTACAACGGCGATAGAGCGACGATCAGCCGCAGAGCATTTTCAGCGCAAGTTCGATCAGCGAGCGCAACTTGGTCCGCGAATCGCCCGCTCGCGCACGCACCGCGAGCGAATGCAAAAACGCGGAGGTCATCATCGCGAGTGCCTCCGCATCAGCCGAACGCGGAAGTTCGCCTGATTTTTTCGCCTGTTCGAATCGCGCGACGAACAAGGCTTCGAATCCGCGGAGCGACTCATGCAATGTCGCGCGGATGTCTGCATCGCTTGCCGCCTCGGTCGCCGCTGTCCCAATCAAGTAGCAGCCGCGCGCACCGTCAGTGCTCGAGAAATACACCTTTAGCGCCTGATCGAACATGGAACGCAACCCGGCCTCGAGAGGACGTTCCGGATCGAGCGCCTGTTTGATCCCAAGTTTGGCGCTCTCGGTGTAGCGCGCCAAAGTCTTCAGATACAGCGCGCGCTTGTCACCGAATGCCGCATACATGCTTGGCCGGTTCATATCGGTCGCATCGCTCAATACATCGACAGACGTTCCAGAAAAGCCGAGCGTCCAGAAAGCTCTCGTTGCGCTCTCCAGAGCCTGGTCTGGGTCGTAAGCCTTCGGGCGGCCCCGGGTGCGTTTAGGTTCTTTATGTACCATGAGGTATAAAAATAGCTTGACGAAGCAAATGCGCTGGGCTGAATAATATATCGACCAGTACAAAACAGTTAAGGTGACTTATGAAGCTCTATTTTGCGCCGCTCGCTTGCTCGATGTCCGCTCGCATTGCGCTCTACGAGGCGAATCTGCCTGCTGACTTCGTGCAGGTCGATCTGAAACATAAACGCACCGTCGACGGTCATGAATTTGCGACGATCAATCCGATGGGTCAGGTTCCCACGCTCGAGCTCGACGATGGCACAGTGATCACAGAGAACACGGCTGTTCTGCAGTATCTCGCGGCGCTATCGTCGACCGCAGCGCTTGCGCCATCCGAACCGAAACAGCGCGCAGAACTGCATCAATGGCTTGGCTTCATCGCCACAGAACTACACAAGGCGATATTCGTCACGCTGCTCGACAGCAAGGCGTCCGAAGAAGTGAAGGCTTACGCGCGCGATAAGGTGGACTTGCGAATGCGCGCATTGGAGCGGCATCTGCGCGGCCGAGACTATTTACTCGATAAGTTCAGTATCGCGGATGCGTATCTCACGACGATCTTGAATTGGGCCAGCGCAACGCACGTCGATCTCACGCAATGGCCCTCAGTGGCTGCCTATCAGGCTCGCATGATGCAGCGACCCTCGATCCGACGCGCACTGTCCGAAGAATTCGCGATGTACAAAGAAGAGCTTGCACGTCGACAGGCGTGAGCGCATCGCGCTGAATGATGGCTAGGCGGCTCGTGCGTTGTTGCGATCGCCTCTAGAATGCACAGCCGAGAATCCCTCTCGGATCTCGGCTGTCATGAAACGTCCACAACGCAATCTCCTGATCATTCTCAGCGCATGCGCCGTGCTTTGGCTCATGCTGATGCGATTGCCTGCATTCATGTCGATCTGGGTTTCCGTTGCGCTCTTCGTGTTTGTGATCGGACTCGTTTCGTGGGCGCGAGACTTCATGATCGGTCGCTACCGCAGTAGTCGTCGACAGTGGCGCAGGGCGGCCGAAAGCTACGAGAAGTTCGAACAGAAATTACTCAACGCCCGCTGGAGTGCCGCGCTCATCCCGATTTACCTGAGCATGTACACGTTCGACGGCGTCGCGGTCACGCGCAACAACATCGCGCAGAGTTTGATGAACCTGAAAGAGTTCGACACGGCCGTGCGCTGGCTGCGTTCGGCACTTCAGCGCGATCCGCTTTACCCAATTCCATACGTGAATCTCGGCACGATCGCGGCGTTACGAGGAGATCGCGAGACCGCGCGATTGGAATTCCGTCGCGCTGTGGAGTTGGGATTCAGTCCGACGGGCGCACAGGAGCTGCTGCGTCGAGCGATTGCGAAAGCCAATCAGACGATCGGCAAAGCGCTGGATAAAGACGAGTGAGCTGGCGCGAGCGATGTTGCGCCAGCTCGAATCGTTCACACCAATGCGGTCTTGAAGATCGACAACATTCGCGACCAGGCCTTTTCGGCTTGGGCTTCGTTGTACACGGACGAGTCGGGCGGACACCAACCGTGCATTGCGCCTGCATAGACTTCGATCTCTGCCGGCAACTTCGCCGCAGCAAACGCTTCGCGTAGCACGTCCTTCGAATCGGGCTCGCGCTTGTCGTCGTTCTCTGCGATCGCGATCAAGTAATGCGCCTTCATTTTCGGCACCAGTAGATGCGGGCTTTCCGGTTTGTCGGTCACGAGACCGCCGCCATGAAACGAGCCCGCAGCACCGACGCGATCCGGGAACGTTGCCGCCGTCCGCATCGTGATTGGGCCGCCCATGCAGTAGCCGGTCGTACCCATCTTGCGCTTCTTGTCGACCGCCGCTTGCGTATCCAGCCAGCCGATGAATGCCTTTGCATCCGTCACGTGCGTCTGCGGGTTGAGTGCGCCCATGAGTTGCATGACCTGCTTGCGCGTCCCTTCGTCCGAGAAGCTCGCGCCCTGAGGAACGACTGGCGCCTTCTTCTGCCGGTAGAACGGATTGGGGACGAGCACGGCGTATCCCGACTCGGCCAACCGCTTACCCATTTGTTGAAATGAGGGACGAAGTCCGAGTGCA
>Ga0190269_10000764_pt1 | contig 16103 bp, 15 predicted proteins | sample Popmic249IS_FD_133749 | JGI IMG/M metagenome (GOLD analysis project Ga0190269, IMG submission 133749) | Populus adjacent soil microbial communities from riparian zone of Blue River, Arizona, USA - 249 IS | ecosystem: Environmental > Terrestrial > Soil > Riparian zone | place: USA: Arizona...
CTCATTCCTCCCGGCCCTGCACCCCACCGACCCGCACCACAAAGGCACCACTCGATCGGGCTCACCAGCCTATCCGGTCGATACCGCAACGCCAAATCAGCGCTACCTCGCCCGGCACAGCACTATCGACCGGACCCCGCGAAACCTGTAAGGCTGCGTGATCACTGGTCAGTTCGGCTGCTTCCCGCGGGCCGTCCACCCGGTGCTTGCGCGACCGGTTCGTGTCCGTCTCCCCTGCGGGCTCGATGAAATCTACGCGCCTCGTGCTGGATGCGCAAACCCCTGTGGAGTGGCGGTGGACACACTCGCCGCGCACCCCGCACCCCGCACCCCGCACCCCATCCGCGAGCGCCCCCGCCGCGGAGGGGGGCACGGGCGCAGGCACGACGCACAGCGGGGGTACGGGCGCAGGCACGACGCAGTCCCCACCGCTGGGAAGGCTCGCAATGGCCCGCTCCATCTCTGGGCCGAGCGGCCGCACATGCCCTGCCCCCCACCAGCTCGTGGTGGCCCCGGCGCCGAACGCGTCCGGGCCACTACGGTTCGTCGGCCGATCGACGAGTAGTCAACCTCTTGGCGAGTCACGAAGCGTTGAGATCTCGGCAATCTGCTCGGTTGGCCTTGCGCGTCGGCACCCGCCACCGGCGGGCGGAGGGTTGAGCCGCCCACCCCCGCAGGCGGGCGCCGCACCGGGGTCTTGTCCCTCGCGATGCACCGCTGAGCGTCCACTGCGCCGGCGGCGACGCGGCGCGCATCGCCCGGGAGGTAGTGACCGGAGTGAGGACCCCTCGGAACCAGGACGGGGGGGCCGCGCGTTGCGTGGTGCCGCCGGGCGCGCCGGACGCGGAAGCATCCGGCGCGAGCCAGGCAGGCGTGGATCTAAAGTCGTTCGATACCGGCGAACGTGCGCTTGCCGCGGCGGAGAACCAACCACCGGCCGTGGATCAGGTCCTCGGTGGCGGGGGGCGCCTCGGCGTCGGTGACCTTGGTGTTGTTGACGTACGCGCCGCCCTCGCGGACCGTACGGCGAGCCTCGGAGAGACTGGCGGCCAGGCCGGAGGCCTGCAGGAGGGCGGCGACCGAGGGCAGTTCGCCACTCACCTGGTGCAAGCCGGCTTCGGTGAGCGCAGCGCGGAGCGTGGCCTCCGGGAGCTCGCGGAGCTCGCCCCGGCCGAACAGCGCCTGGCTGGCGGCGTTCACGGCGGCGGTCTCCTCGGCGCCGTGGATGAGCGTGGTCATCTCCTCCGCGAGGCGCCGTTGGGCCAGCCGCGCCGCGGGCCGCTCGGCCACCTGCGTCTCGAGCTCCTCGATCTCCTTGCGGTCGAGGAACGTGAACGTCTTCAGGCGGCTGACGACGTCCTTGTCGTCGGTGTTGAACCAGAACTGGAACCAGGCGTAGGGGCTGGTCAGCTGCGGATCGAGCCAGACGGATCCGCCGCCGGTGCTCTTGCCGAACTTCTCGCCGTTGGCGTTGGTGAGCAGCGGGAGCGTCAGCGCGTGGGCCGGGCCGCCCTCGTTCGCGGTGACCCGGCGGATGTAGTCGAGGCCGGCGGTGATGTTGCCCCACTGGTCGTTGCCGCCGATCTGCAGGCGGCAGCCCTGGTCGCGGTAGAGCTGCAGGTAATCGTTGGCCTGCAGGAGCTGGTAGCTGAACTCGGTGTAGCTCAGCCCGCCGGAGTTGATGCGGGCGGCGACCGACTCACGGGCCAGCATCTGGGTGACCGGGAAGTGCTTGCCGACGTCGCGGAGGAAGTCCAGCGCGGAGATCGACGCGGTCCAGTCGAGGTTGTTCGCGAGCACACCGGCGTGGACGGTGCGCCCGTCGGAGGTGGTCGAGTCCTCGAAGTCGACGAATTTGGCCAGCTGGGGGCGCAGTGCCTCGACCAGTTCCCGGACCCGCTCGGGGGTGTTGAGAACGCGCTCGGTGGACCGGCCGCTGGGGTCGCCGATCAGGCCGGTTGCACCGCCGGCGAGAACGATCGGCCGGTGCCCCGCCTGCTGGAAACGGCGGAGCGTGAGCAGCGGGACGAGGTGGCCGGCGTGCAGGCTCGCCGCGGTCGGGTCGAACCCGGCGTAGACGGTGAGCGGGGCATTGTCGAGGGCCGTGCTCAGGGCCTGTTCGTCGGTGGTCTGTGCGATCAGACCGCGCCAGCGCAGTTCGTCGAGGAAATCACTCACGGGGAGCATCATCCCCTACCGCGGTCGGCCCGGGCGAACGTCCGGCGGCTGCCCGGGGCGATCGGCGGTACGGGCTCACGGTCGGGTCGCCGTCGATCCAGAACCGCCACGGACGATCGACGGCGGTGGAGATGCCCGTACGCGGCCCGGTGCGGATCACGCCGACCGGCTCGGGATCGTCCGGTTCGATCAGGGTGAGCGGGCCACTGCCGTCGAGCAGGTTGGTGCCGTCGGCGGTGCGGTCGAGGCCGAGGGCCTTGGCCAGGCGCGCCGGCCCGCGGGCGAGGTCACGCTCGGGGACGGTGCGGCCCCGGCGTGCGGTCTCGACGCCGTCGACGACCCGGCCGGCGCGCAACAGCACGGCGGCCGCGACACCGACGGGGCCGCACGCGATGTTCACGCACCAGTGCATGCCGTAGCTGAAGTAGACGTACAGCGTGCCCGGGCCCTCGAACATCGATGCGTTCCGCTTCGTGGGGCCGCGGTAGGCGTGGGAGGCGGGGTCACCGGCGGTGCCGGCGTAGGCCTCGACTTCGGTGAGCCGGACCGTGACGCCGTGAGCACGCAGGTACCGCCCGAGGAGCGCCGGGGCGGCTTCCTCGGGCGGTCCGGCCAGGATGTCGGCGAGGCTCAGCGGGGCACCACGTTCTCAACGGACCACTCGCGGAAGTGGGCGATCGTGGTCGTCACCTGCTGCAGCTGGGCGGCGACCGCCTCCGGGCCGGTGGAGCCCGGCGTGGTGCGGGCGCGGAGCGCACCCTCGACGGAGAGCACATTCCGGACCGAGGGGTCCAAGTGCGGGCTGACCTCGGCGAGGTCGTCGTCGGTGAGGTCGTCCAGCTCGATCTTGCGCTGCGCACAGCGGGCCACGAGAGCGCCGACGATCTCGTGCGCGTCGCGGAACGCCACGCCCTTGCGCACGAGCCACTCGGCGATGTCGGTGGCGAGCGCGAACCCGGTGGGCGTGGAGGCTTCGAGCACGTCGGTGTGGACGCGCATCGTGCTGACCATCCCGGTCAGGGCGGGGAGGAGCAGGTTGAGCGTCTCGACGGCGTCGAACACCGGCTCCTTGTCTTCCTGCAGGTCACGGTCGTAGGCGAGGGGCAGCGCCTTGAGCGTGGCGAGCAGGCCGGTGAGGTGGCCGATCAGCCGGCCGGACTTTCCGCGGGAAAGTTCCGCGATGTCCGGGTTCTTCTTCTGCGGCATGATCGAGCTGCCGGTCGCGTAGGCGTCGTCCAAGGTGACCCAGCCGAACTCCTGCGATGTCCAGAGGACGAACTCCTCGCCCAGCCGGGACAGGTGGACGCCGATCAGCGCGGCGACGAAGAGGAACTCGGCGGCGAAGTCGCGGTCGCTGACGGCGTCGATCGAGTTCGGCGCGGCCTTCGCGAACCCCAGCTCGGCGGCGACGGCCTCCGGGTCCAGCGGCAGGGAGCTCCCCGCCAGGGCACCGGCACCGAGCGGGCTCACGGCGGCGCGCTTGTCCCAGTCCGCGAGGCGGTCGAGGTCGCGGAGCAGCGACTGGACATGGGCCAGCAGCTGGTGACTGAAGAGGATCGGCTGGGCGTGCTGCAGGTGGGTCATGCCCGGCGCCGGGACACCGAGGTGGGTCTGTGCCTGGTCGGTGAGGGCTTGGACCAGGTCGACGAGGCTCTTGGCAGTGCCCCGCGCGTGGTCACGCAGGTAGAGGCGTAGGTCGGTGGCCACCTGGTCGTTGCGGCTGCGGCCGGCGCGCAGCTTGCCGCCGAGCGCGCCGAGACGCTCGAGGAGGCCGCGTTCGAGGGCGGTGTGCACGTCCTCGTCGTCGATGGTCGGGGTGAACGCCCCGTCGGCGCAGTCGCGTTCGAGCTCGTCGAGTGCCTTGAGCATCAGGTGGAGCTCGTCGGCGTTCAGCAGACCGGCGCGGTGGAGCACGCGCGCGTGGGCCCGGGAGCCGGCGATGTCGTACGGCGCGAGGCGCCAGTCGAAGTGGACGCTCACGCTGAGGCGGGCGAGCGCCTCGGCGGGGCCGCCGGAGAAGCGGCCGCCCCAGAGGCGGGTGGCGGTCTCGGAGGTATCGGTCACGAGTGTTCCTTGGTCAAGTTCGAGTCCCGCGACGATACGAGGTCTGCGGGTGCGACGTGGTGGTGGCCCGGTGCGTCGACTTCGATCGGCGACGTCGGCACCAGGGTGTCGTGGGCGCCGAGGCCGCCGTTGCCGCGGTGGTGCGCCCAGTCGAGCACCTTGGCGGCGAAGGCCTCGCCGCCGTCGGTGGCCCGGGTGATGACGAGGATCGTGTCGTCGCCGGCGATGGTTCCGATGATGTCCGGCAGGCCGGACCGGTCCAGTCCGGAGGCGAGGAACTGGGCCGCGCCGGGCGGTGTGCGGAGCACGACGAGGTTGCCGCTGGCCTCGGCGCCGGTCAGGAGTTCCTGGAGGCGGCGGATCAGCTGGTCGGGCGGGCTGACCGAGGGGCGCATCGGTGCCGCGCCCTCTTCCGGCAGGACGTACGCGGCCGGTGACCCGTCGGCGCCGCGCAGCTTCACCGCGCCGAGTTCCTCGAGGTCGCGGGAGAGCGTGGCTTGCGTGACGGCCATGCCCTCGTCGGCCAGGAGCCGTGCCAGCACGGTCTGCGAGGGGATCGGCGTCGCGCGGACCAGTTCGCTGATCCGGGCGTGGCGGGCCGCTTTGGTCACCGGGTTGCTCATCGTCGTCGCGTTCTCCCCGTCACGGCTGCCTCCAACTCACCGGCGCCCCGGCTCACGGCTGGTCGACCAGCCAGGTCAGCAGGGCCTTCTGGGCGTGGAGGCGGTTCTCTGCCTGGTCCCAGACTGCCGACCGCGGACCGTCGAGCACGTCGGCGCTGATCTCGTTGCCACGATAGGCGGGCAGGCAGTGCAGGACGATCGCGTCCGGCGCCGCGAGCGCCAGCGCCGAGGCGTCGACGCGGTAGGGGGCCAGGGTGGCCAGCCGGTCGGCGCTGCTCGCGGTCTCCTGCCCCATCGAGACCCAGGTGTCGGTCGCGAGGACGTCGGCGCCGTCGGCGGCCGCCTTGGGGTCGTCGGTGATCGTCACCGAGCCGCCGGTGGTGTTCGCGATCTTCTCGGCCCGCGCAACGATGCCCGGGTCGGGCAGGGCGCCCGCGGGGCCGGCGACCCGGACGTGCAGACCGGCGACCGCGCCGCCGACCAGGTAGGAGTGCGCCATGTTGTTCGCGGCGTCGCCGAGGTACGTGAGCGTCCTGCCGGCGACCGTGCCGAAGCGCTCCCGGATCGTGAGCAGGTCGGCGAGGATCTGGCACGGGTGGAACAGGTCGGTCAGCGCGTTGACGACCGGCACCGCGCTGACGCTCGCCATGGCCTCGACGCGGTCCTGACCGAACGTCCGCCAGACGATCGCGGCGCACTGCCGGTCCAGCACGCGGGCGGTGTCCTCGATCGTCTCGCCGCGACCGAGCTGGCTCGAGCCGGAATCGAGCAGGAGCGGGTAGCCGCCGAGCTCCGCGACGCCGACCGCGAACGAGACCCGCGTGCGGGTGGAGGGCTTGTCGAAGAGCAGCGCGACGCTCTTCGGGCCGGCGAACGGTGTGAAGGCGTGGCGGTCGGCCTTCATCCGGAGGGCGAGGTCGAGGACCTGGCCCTGCTCGTCGGGTGTCAGGTCGTCGTCGGCGAGGAAGTGGCGGGTCACCGTGGGCTCCCGGTGGTGGTCGGCGGGTCGGTGCTCGGGGGCGCCGGGGGGTGGGGGGTGGAGGCCTGGGCCGCGGCGGCGGGGGGTGCTGTGGCCCGGGTCGGGTTGGTCGTGGCGGCGTCGAGCGCGGCGGGCAGTGCCGCCAGGAACGCGTCGGTCTGCTCGTCGGTGAGCACCAACGGCGGGGCCAGCCGCAGCACCCCGGGCGCGACCGCGTTGACGAGGAAGCCGGCCTCGGCGAGCGCAGCCTCGGCGCTCTTCGCGACCGTGTCGGTCAGCACGACGCCGAGCAGCGCGCCGCTGCCCCGCACCTCGGCGACGCCGGGGAGTCCTTCGATGCCGGTGCGCAGACGCTCCCCCAGGTGTTTGGCCCTGGCGAGAAGGTCGTCGGCCACGATCGTGTCGAGTACCGCGAGGGCCGCCGCGCAGCACACCGGGTTGCCGCCGAACGTCGAGCCGTGGCTGCCGGGTCCGAACAGACTCGCGGCCTCACCGAACGCGAGGCAGGCGCCGAGCGGAAGGCCACCGCCCAGTCCCTTCGCGAGCGTGACGACGTCGGGCTGGACGCCTTCGGCCTGGTGGGCGAACCAGTGGCCGGTTCGGCCGATGCCGGTCTGGACTTCGTCGACGGCGAGCAGCGCCCCCCGTGCGGTGGTCACCTGACGGGCGGCGGCCAGGTAGCCCGGCGGAGCGGGGATCACGCCACCCTCGCCGAGCGTCGGCTCCAGGATCACCATCGCCGTCTCGTCGGTGACCGCGGCGGTGAGCGCTTTGACGTCCCGAACGGCACGTGCGTGACGTCGCCGGGCAGCGGCCGGAACGGGTCCTGCTTGGACGGCTGCCCGGTGAGCGCGAGCGCGCCCATCGTCCGGCCGTGGAAGCCACCCTGCGCGGCGACGATGTGCTGCTTCCCGGTGCGACGGGACAGCTTGAACGCCGCCTCGTTGGCCTCCGCGCCGGAGTTGCAGAAGTACACCCGTCCGTCTCGGCCGGCCAGCGAGAGCAGCCGCTCGGCCAGCGTCACCGCGGGGACCGACGCGAACAGGTTCGAGACGTGGCCGAGCGTGGCCACCTGGGCGGAGACGGCTTCCACGATCGCCGGGTGCGCGTGGCCGAGGACGTTGACCGCGATACCGGCGTACATGTCGACGTACTGGTTGCCGCGGTCGTCCCAGACCACCGCTCCCTCGCCCTTGACCAGCGCGGTCGACGGCGTGCCGTAGTTGTCCATCAGGGCGGCGCGCCACCGGGCGGACAGGCCCTGGCCCGTTTCCGGGGCGTTCGGCCGGCCGCTCATGAGGCCGCCTCCGGACCGGGCTCCCGGCTGGGAACGACCATCGTGCCGAATCCTTCCTCGGTGAAGATTTCCAGGAGCAGGGAGTGCGCCACCCGGCCGTCGATCACGGTGGCCTGGGGCACTCCCCCGCGCACCGCGCGGAGGCACGCCTCCATCTTCGGGATCATGCCCGCCGACAGGGACGGCAACAGCTCGTCCAACTCGTCGGCGCCGATCTGGCTGACCAGCGAGTCGTGGTCGGGCCAGCGCGTGTAAAGGCCCTCGACGTCGGTGAGCACCACGAGTTTCTGGGCGCCGAGTGCGACCGCGAGCGCGGACGCCGCGGTGTCGGCGTTGAGGTTGTGCACCTGGCCGTCCGCGTCGGGTGCCACGGTCGAGATGACCGGGATGCGCCCGGACTCGATCAGGTCCCAGACCGCAGCCGGGTTGACCGTCGCGACGTCGCCGACGAGACCGACGTCGACCTCCTCGCCGTCGACGGTCGCCGACCGACGGGTCGCGGTCAGCAGATGGGCGTCCTCACCGGACATGCCGACCGCGAACGGTCCGTGCTCGTTGATCAGGCCGACGAGCTCCCGTCCGACCTGCCCGACGAGCACCATCCGGACGACGTCCATGGTCTCGGGCGTGGTGACGCGGAAGCCGCCCCGGAACTCGCTGTCGATGCCGAGCCGTTCGAGCATGGACGAGATCTGCGGGCCACCGCCGTGCACGACCACCGGGCGCGCGCCCGCGTAGCGCAGGAACACCATGTCGGCCGCGAACGCCCGCTTGAGTGCGTCGTCGGTCATGGCGTGGCCGCCGTACTTGACGACGACGACGGCTCCGTTGAACCGCTTGAGCCAGGGCAGCGCCTCGATGAGGACGCGGGCCTTGCGCTGAGCATCCTCGATGTCCCGTGCGGAGAGCATCTGATCGGTTGCCGTCGCCGTCACGAGGTGTAAGCCGAGTTCTCGTGGACGTAGGCCAATGTCAGGTCGTTGGTCCAGACCGTGGCCTCGGCGGTTCCGGCGTGCAGGTCGACCCCGACCTCCAGATCGCGCCCGGAGATGTCGACGTCCGGCGCGTCCGGATCGGCGGTGCCGCCCCGGCAGACGCGCACGCCGTTGAACGACACGTCGAGCTGGTCGGGGTCGAACGTCGCGTCGGTGGTGCCGACCGCGGCCAGGACCCGGCCCCAGTAGGCGTCGTTGCCGAAGAGCGCGCACATCAGCAGGTTGTTGCGGGAGATCGCGCGTGCCACGGTGACCGCCTCCTGCTCGGATGCTGCGCCGGTGATCTTGATCGCGATCTCCTTCGACGCGCCCTCGGCGTCGCCGATGAGCTGGCGCGCGAGGTCCTGGCACGCGCTCGTGACGGTCTCGGTGAGCTGCTCCACGGTGGGGCGCGTGCCGGAGGCGCCGGAGGCGAGCAGCAGCACGGTGTCGTTGGTCGACAGGCAGCCGTCGGAGTCGATCCGGTCGAACGTGGACGCTGTGGCGGCGCGCAGGGCGGCGTCCAGCGTGTCGGCGTCCGCGACGGCGTCCGTGGTGAGGACGCAGAGCATGGTCGCCAACGCCGGGGAGAGCATGCCGGCGCCCTTGGCCATCCCACCGACGACGAAGCCCTCCGCCTCGACCACCGTGGTCTTCGGGTGCGTGTCGGTGGTCATGATGGCCCTCGCGGCAGCTTCCCCACCGTCATCGCTGAGGATCTGGGCCACCGCGTCGACGCCGCTGAGCAGCGCGTCCATGGGCAGGCGGCCGCCGATCACGCCGGTGGAGCAGACCGCGACGTCGGCCGCGCCGCAGCTGAGGCGCTCGGCGACGCGCTCCGCGGTGGCGTGGGTGTCCTGGAAGCCCTGGGTCCCGGTGCACGCGTTCGCGCCGCCGGAGTTCAGGACGACCGCGGTGAGCCGCCCCGCCTTGAGAACCTGCTGGCTCCAGAGGACCGGCGCGGCCTTGACACGGTTGGTGGTGAAGACGCCCGCAGCCGCGTCCAGCGGACCGGTGTTGACCACCAGCGCCAGATCGGGGTCGCCGCTGCTCTTGATACCGGCCGCGACACCGGCGGCCCGGAATCCCTTCGCGCTCGTGACGCTCACGGTGCTACTCCCGTCATCGGCAGGCCGGTGGTCTCGGGCAGTCCGAGGGCCAGGTTCAGGCACTGCACCGCGGCTCCCGCGGTGCCCTTGGTCAGGTTGTCGATCGCGGCGACGACGACGATGCGGTTGGCGTCCTCGTCGAGGGCCACCTGGATCTGGGCCGTGTTGGCGCCCAGGGTCGCCGCGGTGGTGGGCCAGCGCCCCTCGGGCAGGAAGCTGACGAACGGCTCGTCGGCGTAGGCGGCTGCGTAGACGTTCCGGAGTGACTCCGCCGTCACGCCCGGCTTCGCGGTCGCCGTGCAGGTGGCGAGAATGCCGCGGGGCAACGGAGCCAGAACCGGCGTGAAGGACACCGTGACCGGTTCACCGGCCGCAGCGCTCAGGTTCTGGATGATCTCCGGCGTGTGGCGGTGCGCTCCGCCCACGCCGTACGCCGACAGCGAGCCCATCACCTCGGCCCCGAGCAGGTGCGGCTTGAGCGACTTGCCGGCGCCGGACGTGCCCGAGGCGGCCACGATCACGGCGTCGGGCTGGGCCAGGCCGGCCTGGTAGGCGGGGGCCAGCGCGAGGCTGGCAGCCGTGGGGTAGCAGCCGGGGACGGCGATCCGCTTGGCGTCCCGGAGGCTCTCGCGGCCGTTCGGCAGCTCCGGAAGGCCGTAGGGCCACGTGCCGGCATGGTCGGAGCCGTACCAGCGCTTCCACGCGACCGGGTCGGCGAGGCGGAAGTCGGCGCCGCAGTCGATGACGACGGTTTCGGCCGGGAGCGCGTTGGCGATCTCCCCCGAGTGGCCGTGCGGCAGGGCGAGGAAGACGACGTCGTGGCCCTGAAGGGTCGCGACGTCGGTCGGCTGGAGGACTCTGTCGGCCAGCGGGGCCAGGTGGGGGTGGTGCTCGCCGAGCGTAGTGCCCGCGCTCGACGCTGCGGTGAGAGCGCCGATGGTGACTCGGGGGTGAGAGATGAGCAGGCGGAGGAGCTCTCCACCTGCATAGCCACTTGCCCCGGCGATCGCCACCCGCACGCTCACAACGTCCTCCGCTCCTCGTTCTTCGTATGAGTATGCACCCTCCCGGATTCTCATGCAACGTCTGATCGGCGCTGGCGGTCGGCTACGAACGGTAGACTTGAGGGACTAGCGAGCGAACACGTTGGGGCTTCAATGTCTTCAGCTTCATCAGATCGGGCCAAGCGCCCGACTCGCCGCTTCGCGGTAGTGGTTGCCGCTGTCGTTACCGCACTTACACTGCTCACATGCGGCGGAATTGCGGCCTTTTTCATGTTCAATAGATACAACAATGAACAACAGCGCACCGCAGAAGGTGCGATAACCGAATACTTTGCAGCGATACAATTCCGCGATGAGAATCGTTTGGCCGAAGCGCTTTGCGATGATGAGAAAGCCAAGGCAAACAACCACATTACGTCATTCTATGATCGTTTGGCATCCGCGGGCTTCGAGCTGCAATCCCTGTCTTGGATACCTAGCCAGGGAATTCCGGAGCAAGGCAAGCGCCATACCGTCACAGGCTTCGCCGATGTGGCAGCCACGAAGGGTGCCGAGTCTTTCGACGTGGAAATCGGCTACCGCGTCACGGTAGAGAAGAAGCTTTTGACTTGGCGCGTATGCTCGGCAGAGCAAATATCTTAACTCGAAACGCTCAGCCGTCCGCGACGACCTCGGGCAGCCCGCACCCCGGGCTGCCCGATTTAGTCAGCTCCTCAATGCGGCTTGGCAATTAGCAGCGGCAGAGGCTACTGCCGCGTCGCGGGATTGGGTGGCCTCTTCGACCGTCAGCGTCCGGTCGGGCGCACGGAACGTCAGAGCGAACGCCAACGACTTCCGCCCCTCCCCCACCTGCGCCCCCGTATACACATCGAACAACCGCAACGACTCCAGCAGTGGCCCGGCGCCGGCAGCGAGCGCCGACTCCACCTCTGCCGACGGTACCGACTCGCCGACGACGAGTGCGACGTCGAGCAGGGCCGGCGGGAACGGCGAGATCACCGGAGCGGTGGGCACCACCGGCTCGGGGAAGGCGTCCAGGTCCAGTTCCATCGCCGCCGTCCGCGCCGGGAGCTCCAGTGCCGCCACGACCCGCGGGTGCAGCTCACCGGCGTGTCCCACGACCCGGTCGCCGACGACCAGTTCCGCGCACCGCCCCGGGTGCCACGGCGCCAAGTCTCCGCGGCGCACGTCCAGCGACACTCCGGCGGCTGCCGCGACCACCCGCGCGGCCTCGATCGCGTCGGCCCAGCCGGCCGGACGTCCGGCGCCCCACCAGCCGGCCGGATCGCGGTCACCGGCCAGCACGACCGCGACGTGCCGCGGCTGTGTCGGAACGGCCGCGTACAGCGCGGACAGCTCCTCGTCGGTAGGCCGCCGGTCGACGCCGAGCCGCGGCGCGGGACCGGCGCCGGGCTCGGGCAGGAAGACCAGGCCCAGCTCGTACAGCGAAACGTCCCGCTGCCCCCGGCCGATGTTGCGCTGCACGGCCTTCAACAGGCCCGGCAGCAGGCTGGTGCGCATCTCCGGCTCGGTGTCCGACATCGGGTTGGCCAGCCGGGCGGCGTTGCGCCGCGGGTCGTCCGCGTCGAGCCCGAAGGCGTCGTGCACGGTCGGCGAGACGAACGGGTAGCTGAGCACCTCGACGAAGCCCACCTCGGCCAGCGCCCGTGCCACCGAGCGGCGACGCCGCTGGTCGTCGCTGAGGCCGGAGCTCGGCGGGGTCGGCGGGAGCAGCGACGGGATGTTGTCGTACCCCTCCAGCCGCGCCACCTCCTCCACCAGGTCGATCGGGTCGGTGAGGTCGGGCCGCCAGCTGGCGGGCAGCACCCAGAGCTCGTCCTCGCCGGCGGTGGTGACCGTGCATCCGACGTCGCGCAGACGACGCTCCACCGTGGACCGCGAGTACTCGACGCCGATGACCCGCGACGGCAACCCGACCGGCAGGCGGATCGGCTCCACCGCCACCCGGGCGTCCAGGTCGAGCACGCGCTCGTCGGCGACCGCTCCGCCGTACTCCACGAGCAGCCGCACCGCGGCCTCCGCGGCGACCGCGGTCATCTCCGGGTCGACACCCCGCTCGAACCGCTTGGACGCCTCGCTCGGCAGCTTGTGCCGCCGGGCGGTGCGGGCGACCGAAACCGGGTCCCAGTGGGCGGCCTCGATCAGCACGTCGGTGGTGTCGTCGTTGATCTCGGTGGTGGCGCCACCCATCACCGCGGCCAGCCCCACCGGGCCGGTGTCGTCGGTGATCAGCAGGTCTTCCGGGTCGACGGCCCGGTCGGCCCCGTCCAGCGTGGTGACGCGCTCGCCCGGCCGCGCCCGGCGGACCACGAGCGGTCCGCTGAGCCGGGAGCGGTCGAACGCGTGCATCGGCTGGCCCAGCTCGAGCATCAGGTAGTTCGTGACGTCGACGGCGAGCGAGATCGACCGGACACCGGCCGCCTGCAGCCGCCGCTTCATCCACAGCGGCGACGGCGCGGCCGGGTTGAGCCCGCGCACGGCCCTGGCGTAGAACCGGTCGCAGCCGACGGTGTCGTCCACCACGACCGGGTAGGGCTGCTCCGTCGTCGCCGACGGCACCGACACCAGCGACGCCGGGTCGCGGAACGGCACGTCCAGCGACGACGCCAGCTCCCGCGCCAATCCGCGCACCGAGAAGCAGTAACCGCGGTCCGGCGTGATCGCCAGCTCGAAGATCACGTCGTCGAGACCGATCACCGGAAGAGCGTCGGACCCGGGCACCACACCCGGCGGCAACTCGGCCGCCGAGAACGCGAGGATTCCACTGTGGTCCTCGCTGATGCCCAGCTCACGGCCGGAGCAGATCATGCCGTCGGAGACGTGCCCGTAGGTCTTCCGGGCCGCGATCGCGAAGCCGCCGGGCAGCACGGCGCCGGGCAACGACGCGACGACGTACTCCGCGGTGGCGACGTTCGGCGCACCGCAGACGATGCCGCGGCTCCCCTCGTCGCCGTTGTGCTCGGGACCCACGTCGACGCGGCAGTACCAGATCGGCTTCTTGAAGCCGGTGAGCTCCTCGGCCGAGAGCACGCGGCCGATCACCAGCGGGCCGGACACACCCTCGCCGGGCCGGTGCACGGCCTCGACCTCGAGGCCGGCCCGGACGAACGCGGCGTCGATCTCCTCGACGGTTCGGCCGGCGAGGTCGAGGTACTCGCCGAGCCAGGACACGGCGACGCGCATCAGATCTCCATCCCGAAAGCGGCCGAGAAGCGGACGTCGCCCTCGACCATGTCCCGCATGTCGGTGGCCTCGTGCCGGAACTGCAGGGCACGCTCGATGCCCATGCCGAACGCGAAGCCGGTGTAGACGTCGGGGTCGATGCCGCACGCGACCAGCACGCGCGGATTGACCATGCCGCAGCCGCCCCACTCGATCCACCGCGGCCCGCCCTTGGCGTGCGGGAACCAGACGTCGAACTCCGCGGACGGCTCGGTGAACGGGAAGTAGGACGGGCGCCAGCGCGTGACCGCCTCCGGGCCGAACATGGCCTTGGAGAAGTGGTCGAGCGTGCCGCGCAGGTGCGCCATCGTGATGCCCTTGTCGATCACCAGACCCTCGACCTGGCTGAAGACGGGCGTGTGCGTGGCGTCGAGCTCGTCGGTGCGGAAGACCCGGCCGGGGGCGGCGATGTAGATCGGGGGCTCACGCCGGTCGAGCATCGTGCGCGCCTGCACCGGTGAGGTGTGGGTGCGCAGCACCAGCCCGCCCTCGGGCGGCTCGATGAAGAACGTGTCCATCATGGTGCGCGCCGGGTGGTCCGGCGCGATGTTGAGCGCGTCGAAGTTCAGCCACTCGGCCTCGATCTCGGGCCCTTCGGCGATCTCGTAGCCCATGCCGATGAACAGGTCGCTGATGCGGTCCATCAGGGCGGCGACCGGGTGCCGGGCGCCGCGTGGCCGCCGGTCGAACGGCAGCGTCACGTCGACGGTCTCTTCGCGCAGTACCCGCTCGTCGCGCTCGGCGATCAGCACGGCCTCGCGGGCGTCGTACGCGGCCTGGATGGCCTTGCGGGTCTCGTTGACCCGGCGGCCGGCGTCGGCGCGGGCCTGCGGCGGCAGGGCGCCGAGCTCGCGGCGAGCCAGCGAGACCGGCGCCCGGTCGCCGAGGTGCGCGCTCTTCGCGGCGTGCAGCGCGTCGAGGTCGGCGGCGTCCGCGAACGCCTTCTCGGCGGTCAGCGTCGCGTCGCCGAGCGCGTCCTCGCTGAGGAGGGCGACCTGCTTGGGGTCGTAGGTGTCGTTGGGTCCAGACATGCGAGTGGGGTTCCGTCCTCCGACTGAGCGCACGCGAGGGCAAACGCCGCTACAGCGCGCGTGATGACCAGGTTCGGGCGGCTCAGCCGCAGCCCGCCGGGGTTCGGAGCGTCAGGCCCGACCGGCGGGCCGGCGAAACTCGTGCCGGTAGCGCACCGCTCGCCCTCCTCGTACCGCGCGACCAGGGTGGTCGTGATTGCTTCGAACTCTAGCGGATCGGTCCGACACGTTATCGCCGCGCTGCACGCGACCGTCCCGAGCCGCGTTCACTCCGGCAACCGCTGATCACCACGACGAGTGCCCCTGGGTGCACCGGAGGGACGCTCCCCGGATCACCGGGAGCGCAGTGCTCGCGCCGAGGCGTACAGGCATACCGCAGCGGCGGCGGCCAGGTTCAGGCTCTCGGCGCGCCCGTGGATCGGGATGCGAACCCGCCGATCCGCCAGCGCGGCGAGGTCGTCGGGCAACCCCCGCGCCTCGTTGCCGAACACCCAGGCGGTGGGCGCGGCCAGCTCCCCGGCGTCCGTCAGCTCGTCGAGATCGGCTTCGCCGTACCCGTCGGCAGCCAGAACCTGCAGCCCGGACGAGCGCAGCGAGTCGATCGCCGACGCGGCGGGAGCCCCGCGCACGACCGGTGGGTGGAACAAGCTTCCTGCCGACGCGCGGACACACTTCCCGTTGTACGGATCCACGCTGCCCTCGGTGAAGACGACGCCGTTCGCGCCGGCCGCGTCCGCGGTGCGCAGTACCGTTCCGGCGTTACCGGGGTCTTGGATCTCGGCGAGCACCGCCACCAGCGGGCCGGACACCGAGGTCAGTGGCACGTCCAGGAACGAGCACACGGCGACCAGCCCCTGCGGCGACACGGTCTCCGACAACCCCGCCATGCCCGCGTCGTCGACCGGGATCACCGGCACGGAAGCGTCCGCCAGCAGTGACGCGTAGCGTCGCAGAGCCGTGGGGGTACCGAACACCGACGACGGGGCACCCGGCGCGCCGGACGGGAGGGCCAGCGCTTCCCGGACCGCCTGCGGTCCCTCCGCCAGGAACTGGCGGGTGTCGTCCCGGCGCGCACGGCGGGTCAGGCGCCGAGCAGCAGCGACCCGAGGAGTCCGACCGCTCGCGAGCGGTGGATCCTCGGGTCGCGAAGCTTGCGCTGAAGACCTGGTCAGGCCGCGTCCTCACGCGGCGCCGACGTGTCCTCGGGCAGCGCGGCCTTGGCCACGGCCACCAGCGCGGCGAACGCGGCGGCGTCGTTGACGGCCAGGTCGGCGAGGACCTTGCGGTCGACCTCGATCTCGGCGAGACGCAGGCCCTGAACGAAGCGGTTGTAGGTCAGGCCGTTGGCCCGAGCCGCAGCGTTGATGCGAGTGATCCAGAGCTGCCGGAAGTCGCCCTTACGCGCCTTGCGGTCGCGGTAGGAGTAGGTCGCGGAGTGGAGGATCTGCTCCTTGGCCTTGCGGTAGAGCCGCGAGCGCTGGCCGCGGTAACCCTTCGCGGCCTCAAGGGTGGTCCGGCGCTTCTTCTGGGCATTGACCGCCCGCTTCACGCGTGCCACGGGTACACCTGTCCTTCTTGCGGTCGTCGTCCGGACCCCGATA
>Ga0190269_10000765_pt1 | contig 16101 bp, 15 predicted proteins | sample Popmic249IS_FD_133749 | JGI IMG/M metagenome (GOLD analysis project Ga0190269, IMG submission 133749) | Populus adjacent soil microbial communities from riparian zone of Blue River, Arizona, USA - 249 IS | ecosystem: Environmental > Terrestrial > Soil > Riparian zone | place: USA: Arizona...
CCCACCACCGCAGGCAACCAGGCCCAGGTCAACTGGAGCTGACCCCCGCACCACCCCCGATGCCCCCCGCCCCACGCGGGGGGCATCGCCGTCTGCGCCACCACCACGCCGCGCACCTGTAGTGCACCCCCGTTTGGCTCGCCACCGCGGCCCCCCACCCGATGTGGGGGGCGTATCACCGGGAAGCGGCACGGATGCCGCTTCGGACTCACGGGGACTGACATGGATGTCGAGCTTCCGGCCCGCTGGGCCGACGAGCCTGCACGGCTCGCCGCAGTACGGACGATGTGTGAGTTCAGCACGTCGGTGGAGCCGGTGCTGGCCAACATCGTCCGGATCGCCGCCGACGCCGTCCGTGCCCCGATGGCGATGCTGACGCTGGTCGAGGCCGAGCGTGCCCGCGCGATCGTCCGCCACAACATCGGCGTCACCCAGCTGCCGCGGTCGGCGTCGCCGTGTGCCCGCGTCGTCGGCGACCGGGCGGTGCTGCAGATCGCCGACCTGCTCGACGACCCTCGGTACGCCGGCGGTCCGCTCACCGCGCTCGACCCCGGCGCGCGGTCCTACGCCGGGGTCCCTCTGCTCGACACGACCGGCAACGTCGTCGGGGCTCTCTCCGTGCTCGACCGCGAGCCCGGCACCCTCACTCCCGAGCGCACCCAGCTGCTCGGCCTGCTGGCCGACCAGGCGACCGCGATCCTCGCCCTGGGTGCCGGGCGGTTCGGCGGCGGAGCGGCCGCAGCCGGCGACCAGGGCCGGTTCGGCAACGACTTCATCTCGCTGATCACCCACGAGGTGCGGACGCCGGTCGCGGTGATCACCGGCAACCTCGAGCTCCTCGACGACCTCGACGACGTCCCCGAGCAGTACCGGGAGCGGATGAGGTCGGCGATCCGCCGCAACTCCGACCGGCTGGTCCGGCTCATCGACCACCTCCTGGTGACCGCTCGGGCCGGCGACGTCCTCGCGGCGACCGTCCGCCGCTCGCCGACCGACCTGGCGGCGGTCGCCACGGACGCCGTCCGGGCGGGGCGGGTGCGGGCGGAGCAGGCGGGCGTGACCATCGACCTGCACGTCGAGCAGCCGATCCGAGTGCAGGGCGACGGCCCGATGCTGCGCACGGCGATCGACAACCTGCTCTCCAACGCGCTGCTCTTCACCCCGCAGGGCGGACGGGTCGCGGTGCGGGTGTCCGTGCACGCCGGCTCCGGCGAGGCGTGGGTGACGCTCACCGACACCGGGGTGGGCATCCCGGCCGACGAGCTGCCACGTGTCTTCGAGCGGTTCTACCGCGGCGAACACGCCCAGCGCGCCGAGACGCCGGGGGCCGGGCTCGGTCTGGCCGTCACCGAGGCGATCGTGACCGCGCACGGCGGCCTCGTCCACCTGGACAGCACCGCGGGCGTGGGGACGACGGTCCGCCTGACCCTTCCCCTCTCCGACCGTCCCGTCCCGGCGATCGTGCCGACGCCGGTCTGACCGAGCTCCCCGGCTCCGGTCGCGTCCGCCGCACCGGCGCCGGGTGAATCTCCCGCCTGCCCGCCCCTCTGGGGAGGGATGGCAGGCGGGCACTCCGACGCGCGCGGCTCGCCTCCCCTCTGGGGAGGGGGGCGGGTCGCGCGCGTCGTTTTCCCACGCTCTGGTACTCAAACCTTCATCTACTCTGGGTAGATCTTTCCGGACGCCCTGTCATCACCGCTGGTCCCTCCTGCACACCCGGTGGGGGGCACTTCGGGGATCCGTCCCGATTACAGAGATCCGCTGGCCAGCCGCCCCCGGATTAGGCACGCTGAGTGCGGGGTGCCGGGAGCCCCGATGCCAGTCATCACCACGTACGACGGGGCGCCGGCCGTCGCAGGAGGGGAAGCCGTGACGGTTTTTGACACAAGCAGACCGGCAGCGCCCTCTGCTTCCCCAACCACCGGCGCAGTTCCGCTGCGCCCCAGGGAGCAGGTCCAGCGCCGGGTCGGCGGCACCCCCCGATGGGCGCCCGCAGCCGCCGGCATCGTGGTCGGAGTCTCCCGCGGCGACGACCCCACCGGCGTTCTCACCTGGGCGGCGCGCGAAGCCCGTGCGCTGCACGCACCCCTGGTCGTGTGCCACGCGGGCAACGACGAGCGCGCCGACGCCGTCCTCGCCGAGGCCGGCGCGCTCGCACGGCGGGCGGTTCCGGCCGGTCACGTCCGCACGGTGCGCGGCGACGGCAGGCCGCTCTCGGTGCTGGCCAGTGCGGCCGACCAGTCGGGCATCGTGGTCGTCGGCACCGCCGCCGGTGCCGGCTCCGGCACCCAGCTCGTCGGCACGATCGCCGTTCGGCTCGCCACCGAGGGACGCTCCGCGGCGGTCGTCGCCCGCCCGCCGGTCCGCACCCAGCCCGGCCAGCCCCGGCAGGGGCCGTTCTCCGGCCAGGTGGTCGTGGGCGTCGACGGGTCGGCGGCGTCGCGGGCCGCGCTCGAGTACGCGTTCGCCCACGCCGCCGCCCACCGCCGTCCGCTGGTCGCGGTCTACGTGACCACCGGATCGGCCGCCGACTACTGGCTCGACGACAGCCTCCTGGACACCGCGGTCACCGATGACCCTGGCGCGGCGGCACTGGTCGACGACGAGATCGCCGCGTTCGCCGACCGCTACCGGGTGCGCGCGGCCTCGGCCGTCCACCGCGGCCGGCCACTGGCGGTGCTGAGCCGGCTGTCCCGCGGGGCCGACCTGCTGGTCGTCGGCGTGAACGGGCGCCCGGCCGGCGCTCGGGCCCGCCTCGGCTCGACCGCCCGCGGTGTCCTGCTCGACCCTCCGACCACGGTGGCGGCGGTCAGGGCCTGACTCGTCAGCGCACCCAGAGTGCCTGTGACGAGACTCTCAGGTCCTCTTGAACGATCAACCTGGCGGCCATGTTGCCGAAATAGAGGCCATGCACGCTGGATCCATGAACACCTACGCGACCATCGACCACGACGAACTCGAGCAGCACTACATCAGCCAGATCAACCAGGCGATCGCGAGCGGCCGGGACGACCTGATCGAGGACCTGGCCAGCCAGCGCGACGTGGAGGCGGCTCGATCGATGCCGCTGCGGGCGCTGCGCAAGCGCGCTGCCCGGCACCGCCGCTGACCCGATCCTATCGGTTCGGAAAGACCGGCACATCAGCTCACGGCACGACCCGACGACGCTCCGCCCTGTCTAGGCTTCCAGGTCGGCAAACCCACCCCGAGCTCAGCGACGAGTCTCGGGGCCACGCGACCGCCGCACCGCCCCCGAAGCCCGGAGCACCACGTTGACCGACCGCCCATCCGTCCTCACCACCGAGATCGCCGCCGAGCAGCGTCACGTCGACGAGGTCTACGCCCGGCTCGAGGAAGTCCGCTCCGGCACGACCGAGGTCGAGGCCGAAGGGCACCGGCGGGCGCAGGTGGGGCACGAGGGCGCGCTCTACGAGCGGGACGTCCTGGTCCACCAGGCCGCACGTCGGCGCAGGGCGCTGGACAGCGGCTACGACGGCCTGGTCTTCGGCCGGCTCGACCTGCGCACCGGCGAGGCCCGCCACATCGGCCGGCTGGGCGTACTGGACGCCACCTACGAACCCTTGGTCGTGGATTGGCGCGCACCGGCGGCCGCGCCGTTCTACCGCGCCACCGCCGAAGACCCGCTCGACGTCGTCCGGCGTCGGGTGATCCACTCCTCCGGCACCCGTGTCGTCGGGCTCTCCGACGACCTGCTCGATCCGTCCGCGGCCCCCGAGGGCATGCCGGTCGTCGGTGAAGGCGCCTTGATGGCGACGCTCGCCCGCGCCCGCGGCACGGCCATGCGCGACATCGTCTCGACCATCCAGCGCGAGCAGGACGTAGCCATCCGCGCTCCGGCCGCCGGGACGACGATCATCGAGGGCGGCCCCGGCACCGGCAAGACCGCGGTCGCGCTGCACCGGGTTGCCTACCTGCTCTACTCCGACCGCAACCGGTACGCCGGTGGCGGCGTCCTCGTCGTCGGTCCGTCGCCGACGTTCGTCCGCTACATCGACCAGGTCCTGCCGTCCCTCGGGGAGGAAGGGGTCGTCCTGCGGTCGCTGGGCACGATGCTCACCGGCGTCGAGGCCACGCGCCGGGACGATCCCGCCCTCTCGGCGGTGAAGGGGGCTGCCCGCATCCGGCGCGTACTCTCCCGCCTGGTCTGGCTACCGGTGCCGTCGGCGCCGGATCGGTTCCGCACCGTCTACGGCGGTGAGGTCCTCACGCTCGACGTCCGGGCGCTCGCCGCCGCGCGGAAGGCGGCCAGGCGACGCGGCAGCACGCCGAACGGATCCCGGGGCCAGGCCACGACCGCGCTGATCGAGGCGCTCTGGAACGTCTCCCGCGCCTGGGCCGAGCCGCCGCAGCACTGGGACCGCGCCGAGTTCGACGCGGAGATCCGCGACCGCTCGGAGTTCCAGGAGTTCCTCGCCGCCTGGTGGCCGGTGGTCCAGGCCGAACAGGTGCTCCGATGGGCCGCCGACCGCTCCCGGCTGGCCCGCAGCGCCGGCTCGGACCTGCGGCGGGACGAGGTGGCTCCGCTCGCCGCGTCGTTCGCGCTCGACGGTTGGTCGGTCGCCGACGTCGCGCTCCTGGACGAACTGCGGGCACTGCTCGGCAAGCCGCCGAAGCCGCCGGCGCGACGTCGGCGGGCGGAAGACTGGGAGATGCAGGAGATCCGGCTCTCCTCCGATCGCGCGCCGGCCCCCGCGCCGGCCCCGGAGGACGAGGACGACGAGTTCTCGCTGATCGTCGTCGACGAGGCGCAGGACCTCTCGCCGATGCAGTGGCGGATGCTCGGCCGGCGCGGCCGGTTCGCGTCCTGGACGCTCGTCGGCGACCCGGCGCAGAGCGCATGGGAGGACCCGGCGGAGGCGACCAGCGCCATGGACGCCGCGGTGGGCACCCGGGTACGCCGCCGGTACACGCTCACGACGAACTACCGGAACTCCGCGGAGATCTTCGAGCTGGCGGCCTCGGTGCTCCGCCGCTGGGAGCCGGGGCTGGAGCTGCCGACGGCGGTGCGCGAGACCGGCGCGGTGCCGCAGGAGCGCCTGGCGACCCGCGATCGGCTGGCCGACGAGACCCGGGCAGCCGTGATCGAGCTGCTCGCCGACGTCGAGGGTACGGTCGGCGTGGTCACCCCGGCCGCCCGGCGGGACGACGTCGCCGCGGACCTGGCCGGCCTGGGCGGCTCGCGTCTGCAGGTCGTCGACAGCATCGAGGCGAAAGGCCTGGAGTACGACGGGGTCGTGGTGGTGGAGCCCATCGACATCATCGCCGAGTCCAGTGCCGGGCACCGGGTGCTCTACGTGTCGCTGAGCCGGGCGACCCACCGCCTCGTCGTGCTCACCACCGAACGCGACTGGTCAGCACCACCGGCCGACCGCGCGACGCCAGAGCCGCTCTCGCTGTTCTGATCCGGCCTTAAGGTGGGGCGGTGCTTCACCTGCGACTGATCGTTCCGTCCGACCGGACGTCGGCGGTCCTCACGCTGCTCGAGGGCGACGCGTCCGTCACCCACCTGGTCCTCCTGTCGGGCGCCGCTCGGGACCCGGTGGGCGACGTGATCCTCTGCGACGTCGCCCGCGAGGGCGCGAGCGCGGTCCTCAGCGCGCTCCGGGATCTGAACATCCCGGCGGCCGGGTCGATCGCCGCGGAGAACATCGACCTCCTGATGTCGGACGCCGGCGACAAGGCGGAGCGGGACGCGCCGGGGCTGAGCAACGACGCGGTCGTGTGGGAGGAGGTCGAGCAGCGGGTCAGCGACGAGATCGAGCTGTCCGCGACCTACCTCGTCTTCCTCACCGTGGCGACGATCATCGCGGCGATCGGCGTCCTGCTCGACCAGCCGATCCTGATCGTCGGCGCCATGGTGGTCGGGCCGGACTTCGGGCCGCTCGCCGCGCTCTGCGTCGGTATGGTCCAGCGGCGCCGGAAGATGGCGGTACGCGCCGCGGTCGCCCTGGTGGTCGGCTTCCCGGTGGCGATGGTCCTGACGTTGGCCGCGGTCTGGCTGCTGGCCGCCGCCGATCTCGTCAGCCGGTCGATGCTACTCGCCGAACGGCCGCTGACCGACTTCATCTGGCGTCCGGACGCGCTCTCCTGGGTCGTGGGGTTCCTCGCCGGAATCGCCGGGATCGTCTCGCTGACCTCGGCGAAGTCCGGCGCGCTCGTCGGCGTGCTGATCTCGGTCACGACGGTTCCGGCCGCCGCGAACGTCTCGGTCGCGGTGGCCTTCGGCGTGTTCGACGAGGCCTGGGGCTCCACCGTCCAACTGGTCGTGAACGTGGCCGCCATCATCGTCGGCGGTGTCCTCACCCTCCTCGTCCAGCGCATGTTCTGGCGACGCCGCGCGCTGCAGCCGCAGCGGACGTCGACCGCCCGCCGGGTGGCAGCGCGAGCGCGACGCGAGGCCCGGCAGTCCGGTCGCGCCGCCGAGTGAGCTGGCCGCGTCCCGAGTGAGCTGGGCCGGGTCCCGCGAGTCCGTGCTCGGCTGCGGCCCGCTCAGGCGCCGGACGCCCGCCCCTGGATCCAGGAGCGGGCGCCACGGTTGCCTGAAGCGGAGACCGACGAGATGCGGTCGGGTCAGTCGTCCCAGCCGCGCCCGCACGAGTGGTGGCGGTGGAAGCTGCGGCACTCCCAGCGCTTGTGGTCGTGCCGACGGCCGCGGCAGTCGTCATCGTCGTCCCAGCGGTCCCAGCCGCCGCGGATGTTCACCCCGCGGACGCCGATCCTGAAGTTGACGTCGTCGTCGTCGCGATCCACGACGACGATCGGACGCGTGACCGGCCGAACGACCGGGCGCACTACGGGCCGCACGACGGTCCGCACCACCGGGCGGACGACGACCGGACGGACGACGACCGGACGGACCACGACCGTCTCACGGGTGACCACGGCGACGTCGGTGTCCACTCCACCGGAGGTCGGCGCGACGTTGCCCACGGGGGCGCGACCGGTGGTCCGGGCGGGCCGACCGGCCGGAGCCCCGTTGGCGGCGGGAGCGGAGCCGGTCGCCGGCGCCGCGTTCGTCGCCGGAGCCGTCTCGGCAGCGGGCTCCTGCGCCTGGCCGGCCGCCGTGTCACCGTCGTTGTTGTACGTCCTCGCCCCGTTGGGGATTCCGCCATTGGCGGGCTGCTGCGCGTTGTTGGCGACTCCACCCGACGGAGTCGCACCCGCCGGAATACCCGGGTCGGTGTCGTCCGTGGCCTTCGTACCGCCCTTCGCGACGCTACCCGCGGCGGCGGTGTGCGTGACGATTCCCGTTTGTGCGCTCGTCGCCGCGGTGTGCGCGGCGGGCGTCTGCGCCTGCGCGGCGGCCGCACCCGCGAGGACGATGCCCGCGGACACGGTTCCGACCTGCAGTGAACGACGAATCCAGATGTTCATCGAAATCGAGACCTCTCCTGAGGTACATGAGAACTGAGTAAGAGCCCTGGCCCGGCCGACGACCGGGATCAGGGTCGAGCGAGCGTCCGGCTGCCGGATGGAAGGGGGCGCTCCGACCGGCGTCGCCGATAACGGCACCGAACACGGATCCGGTTCGCGCTAGAGAGCGCGGAGAACCGCCCGCAGAACGGTCGACTTCCATCGCCACAATGGACTGTGGTCGGCCCGGACGATTGACGCTGGGAACAGCGCGGGGATCGTCGTCAGAGTGGGGGATCCGGCACTACCGCGCGGCGCGCGCAACGCGCCGGTCCGGCAGTACACGAGCCTCCACCACCCTCGTACGTCTCGACCCGCAGCTTTTCGCCGCGAGACCGACGAGCAGTCGACAGCACCGCTCGACGGAGGGAACTTTGGTGGCAGAACGGACTATTTGCAACCCCGCCGCCTGGGACGCCGGTCCAGTCACACAATTCACGAACGCTCTCGGTGTTAGGCGAGAAGGTCCCCGTCACCACTCTTGAATGATCGACCGGTCACGGCCAGTATTGGGTGGTGGTAAGTATCACCCTGTACGGCTACCAGCCCCTCTATTAACTGCACCCGGTAGCAGCGCACCGATATCCTGCAATCCGCGGCCGATCACCCGGGCACTCAGGCCACGGCCCTACACATTTGCTCCGCGGCGGAACTCCCGCGACCGTCGATTCGTTACGGATCGCTTAGCGGTTCGGACCGTCGTGAATCACCCGGAACACACCAGGGTGGATGCGGGATTCGTTCGGCACGACTAGTAGGGTGTGGCCACCGATAGCACGACGAGGAGAACTTCTGTGGCGCGGAAAGTACAGGTCATGTTGGTCGACGACCTCGACGGCGGGACCGCCGAAGAGACCGTCTCCTTCGCGATCGACGGAACCTCTTACGAGATCGACCTGTCGGGCGACAATGCTGCCGCACTGCGGGAAACGATCGACAAGTATGTGCAGGCGGCACGGAAGGCGGGGCGCGGCGGAACCCGCACGAATCGCCGCCCGGCAGCAACGACTCAGCGATCCGGTCGGGAACAGAACCAGGCCATCCGGGAATGGGCCAAGAGTAAGGGTCTGCAGGTAAGCGATCGCGGACGCATCCCGCAGGAAGTCATCGATCAGTACAACTCCGAACACTGACCGTCACTGCCGTTAACACGGCCGAAGAAGCGAGGGCCCGATAGGGCCCATTTCCCGGCCGAACCCGGACACCCGCTTCGGCGTGTCGCACCGCGAGGCCCTGCCCACCGGCAGGGCCTCGCGCGCTCCGGTCAGCTCGCCAGCAGCGCGTACTCCAAGGCCGCGCGGTGATGCGGCAGCGTGAGTACCGCATCCACGTCGACGCCGGCGAAATCGCTCGGCTCGTAGATCGTGGAGATGATGAGGCGGCACGGCCGCCCGGCCAGTCCGGCGCGAATGCGGTCGACCAAGGGCTGACCGCCCGGCGCCGGAATCAGCGTGTCGATGATGATCGCGTCCGGCGGCTGCGCGCAGGCGGCCTCGATCGCCTCCGCCTCGGTGCGCACCTGGTCGACGCGCCAGCCCAACGCCTGTAGCTGCAACGTGAACAGCGCCGCGAGATCCGGCTGGTCCTCCAGGATGAGCACCCGGCGCGATCCACCGCCCTCGCCCGCGCAGCCCACGCTCTCGGTCATGAGCCCAGCATTCCGCTCCCGGGGTGCCGACTCGGGTGCGTCGCGGTTGCGTGCCGGTTGCAGTCCGCGAAGGTTTCCGGCACGTAAGCTACCGACCAGTAGCCTTCCCCGGTCCACTCCGGACTGGCACCATCCCGCCCATGGTCACACCTCCGCCGGGCTGCGCGGACCCCGGCCGGTGGACGGATGCCCACCTGATCGCCGAAGCGCACCGGGCCGAGCGTGGCGTCTGCGCCTGTGGCCGACCTCTACCGTGTATCGCGGCCCAACGCGCCGCCGAGATCATGGCCGAGACGATGCGCGCCGCGGAGGAGGCGGACCGCACGGCGTCCGCCGCGGCCGCCGCGCAGCGCGCGATCAGCAGCGCCACCACGCAGAGCCTCTCGATCGTCCGGATCCCGCCCCGCGAAGAGACGGCGCCGGTCGGCGCCCGCTTCTACCGGCCGCGGCGGGGGGCGGCGGACGAGCAGACCGCCGCTGCCCCTCCTGCGCCGGCACCGGCAGAGGTGCCCGCGCCGGCCTCCTCGGCGGCGCCGACCGGCGCTCGCTTCTACCGGGAGCGCAAGACCGCGCGTCATCGTCCGTGAGCAGGAGACCCGGGCACTACCCCTGTGCTCAGGATCTCCCCATACTTCTCTCAGTCTCCCCTCAGCTCGCCGACGCACTGTTGAAACGGTAGAAAGCCCCCCGAGGAGGAACCGTGAACAGTTCTGGTGCCGTCGCTAGCGCCCGGCGGGCCCTGCGATGAGCCTCGTCGGTGCGCTGCTCGGGCTGGTCCTGACGGTGTTCTGGTGGGTGCTGATCGCCCGGGTGGTGCTGGACTGGACCGTGGTCCTGGCCGGTCCGCCTGCCTGGGGCGGATTCCGCGCCAAGGCGATCAACGTCGTCACCCGCATCACCGAGCCGGTGCTGGCGCCGGTGCGTCGGGTGGTACCTCCGCTGCGCGTCGGCGGTGTCTCCATCGACCTCGCGTTCATCCTGGTGTTCTTCGCCATCGTCGTACTACGGAGCCTGGTGACCCACCTGTAAGACGCCACCCCCGCACATCGGGTGCGAGAGGCCGCAGACGTCCGTCTGCGGCCTCTCGTGTTTCACCAGAGGATCCCCGGCTGCGGAATCTCCTTCGCCGCGGCGAAGTACGAATGCCAGCGCGCGGGGTCCTCCCGGAACGACGTGCCGGTCGAGCGAGCCACGAACACGTCGGCGCGCCCGCCACGGGTGAACGCCACGATGTCGTCCTTGCCGTCGCCGTCGAAATCACCGATGCCCGGCACGGCGTCCCGGGTTGCCCAGGACCGCGACCAGGGCGCCGGTGCCCGGCGGAAGGACCGGCCGGTGGAGAGCGCGACCGTGACCTCCGCACTCCGCCCCCGAGCGAACGCCACCGCGTCCGCCCGGCCGTCGCCGTCCACGTCGCCGAGCCCGGGAAGCGCCTCGTCGGACGCGAACCAGCCGCTCCACACCGCTGCCCGGCCGAACGCACGGCCGGTCGACCGGGCCACCCAGACGTCTGCGGTGCGCCCCCGGCTGAACGCCACCAGGTCAGCGCGACCGTCACCGTCCACGTCCGCCACCGCCGGTATCCACCGTCCCGGCGCGAATCCGCCGTGCCACCCCGGCGACGTCCGGAACGAGCGACCGGTCGAGAGCGCCACCGTGACCGTGGCCGCGCGTCCACGGCCGAACGCGACGACGTCGTCCTTGCCGTCGCCGTTCACGTCACCGACGGCCGGGACCTCGACGCCCGGCGCGAACGACGGCGCCCAGACCGACGCCGGGCCGAAGGAGCGGCCGGTGGAGAGCGCGACCGTCACCGTCGGCTCGTTGCCGCGTGCGAACGCTGCGGCGTCGCTGCGGCCGTCCCCGTCGAAATCGCCGACGAGCGGTGTCCGGTTCCAGAACGCGAACTCGTCCGACCAGAGGTCGCCGATGCCGTCGAAGTGCGCCCCGGTCGAGCGGCCCACGTAGACGTCGCCGCCCGCACCGCGGGTGAACGCCGCGACGTCGTCCCGGTCGTCGCCGTCGAAGTCGCCCGCCCGGCCGGCGAAGCCGTCGCCGACGGCCGGAACCATCGGCTCCGCGGCGGGCGGAGCCACCGAGTCCTCGGCGGCATCGGCCCCCGCCGGACCGGCGGCGTAGGCCGCGCAGGCCACCGCCATCGACGTCCCGACCGCCGCCACTGCTCGGATCACCTTCACTGATTCCGCTCCCTCGTTGAGCCAGCACCCCTTTCGCCCCTGAATAGCACCGGTCCGCGGCTCAGCCCCGGCACCTCGCCGACGACGTCATGGCAACAGGACGTCTGTTCGCGAAGGAGCACGGATGCGCACGTTTGCTCGCCCGCTTTCGGCTTTAATCGGTAGCGCCGTCGCGCTGGCCGCCGCCGTCAGCCCGGCCTCCCCCGCGGCTGCCGCCACACCGACCGATGTGGCATCCCGGTACTACGTGGGCGGTTACGTCCCGAGCACGAAGGTCGTGACCGCGGCGTCCCGGCTGAGCAAGATCCGGGCCGACGACAACCTGCCCGCGAGCGTCGACCTGCGCGCGAGCGCACCGCCGGTCGGTAACCAGGGCAACGTCGGCGCCTGCGTCGCCTGGACGATCGGCTACTCGATCATGGGCTACTACGCAGAGGGCTCCGGTGAGCCCTACTCGCCGCTGTACCTGTACCTCCGTTCGGTCAGGGGCCCGGTGCCGGCCAGCGGCCTGGTCCCGGAGTACGCGCTGACCGAGGCACAGAAGTCCGGCGTGGACACCCAGTCCGACTACTTCCAGGGCACCCTCGACTACAAGGTCAAGCCGACCACGGCGGAGGTCTCCAACGCCGCCAACTACAAGATCACCGGCTGGAAGACGCTCTGGTCCGGCGTCGCCAACCAGGGCACCACGGGCCAGCTGGCGATCGAGCGGGCGCTCGCGGCCGGTGACCCGGTGGCGATCGGCTTCCCGGTCTTCCGCGACTTCCAGACGCTCAAGGGTGACACCCCGTACAACACGCTGTCCGGCACGTCGATGGGCGGGCACATGGTCGCCGCCTACGGCTACGACAGCGATGGGGTCTGGATCCGCAATTCCTGGACGACGAACTGGGGGTCGAACGGCGACGCCAAGCTCTCCTGGGCCTTCGTGAACAAGCTGGTCAGCGCGGCCTACACGGTGAGCGGCGTCGCCACAGCCACGAAGCCGGTCGTCCCGGCGCCGACTCTCGTCGCGCTCTCGACCCAGACCGGGTCCACGGTGGGCGGCGGCACCGCGACGATCGTCGGGACCGGTCTGGAGACCGCGACCGCGGTGAAGTTCGGCACCACCTCGGCGACGTTCACGACGACGAAGGTGGACGGCGCGACCCGTCTCGTCGCGACGATTCCGCCCGGAGTCGCCGGCAAGGCCGACGTCACGGTGTCGACGCCGAGCGGCACCAGCGCGCCGTCGGCCGTCACGAAGTTCACCTACGTCGCGCCGCGGCCGACCGTGACCGGCCTGTTGGAGTCCAGCGCGGTGATCTTCGGCGGTAGCACGGTGACCCTCACCGGCACGGGGCTGACCGGCACGAAGATCGTCAAGGTGGGCGCAGTACCGGCGAAGTCGGTCACCGTCACGTCCGACACCTCGCTGACGTTCGTGGTGCCGAAGGTGACCAAGCCGGGGGCGGTGCACGTGGTGGTGACCACCGCGGGCGGTACCAGCCCGAGCAGCGACGCCGACGTGCTGACCTACGTCAACCCGCCGGCCCCGGTCGTGACCGCGCTCTCCGCGACGACGGGCAAGACCACCGCGAGCACCACCGTCACGATCACCGGAACGGACCTGCTCGGCACGACGGCGGTCACCGTCGACGGCAAGAAGGTCGCGTTCACCGCGGTCTCCGGTACCCAGCTGCGGATCGTCGTACCGAAGCACGCAGCCGGTAGCGCCGACATCCGAGTGACGACGCCGGGAGGCACCGGCGCCAGTTCGTTCACCTGGGTCGCGTAGACAACTGCTCGGTGCAGGTAGCCGACCGAAAGGCTCCGGGATGCGCCCGGGGCCTTTCGGCACGGCCCGTCCAGGGGCACCATGGTCAGGCATGGAGGGTTCCCACGGTCTCGCCGACGCCGGCCGCGAGGCGGTCCGGCCACGAGTGCTGGCGGCCTGGGACGCGTTCCTCGCCGCGGTCGAAGGCGCCGATCTGACCCGTCCGAGCGGTTCACCCGGCCGCCGCGGCCACGACCTCTGTGTCCAGCTAGGACTGTGGACCGAGCACGCCACCGTGCACGACCTGGTCACGTCCGCGCGTGGTGGAGGGCAGGACTCCCTGCCGGACGTGCGCACGGTCCGCGACGAGGTGCTGGCCGCCCACCGGAGCGGATCCCGGGCCGAGGTGCTGGCCGCGCTGCGGCGTCACCGGGACGCCGTCGCGATCTACTTCTCGAACTTCGACGAGTCGCTCGACCTCGCACCGACCGCCTCGTCGTTCGGCCGGATCCCGCTGCTCTCAGTGTTCATCGGGGAGGCGTACCTGCTCGCGGTCACGGCGCTCGACCTGGTTGCGTGCGGGGCACCGCCGCCGCCGGACTCGCTGCTCGACGCGGGTCTGGCCGGGCTCGCCGAGGTGACCGGGGCGCTGGCGGTCGACGCCGGGCTCACCGGTGGCGTCGCGTTCCGGACGCCGGAGGGCGGGTGGACGTTCACCGCCCAGGAGAGCGGCTGGGCGGTGTCCGAACTCGGGTCCCGGCGCCCGGGCGGCACGGTCGTGGAGGGAACCGCCGCCGACGTGCTCGGTGCCGCGGCCGGTCGGCTGGACACGCGCGCGTTACTGAGCAGACGGCGGCTGCGGGTCCAGCAGTCCGCCGGCCTGCTGCGGTTCGCTCCGCTGGCCGATCTGCCCTGGACGCCAGGCGCAGCGCTGTTCCGATTGGCCTAGAAGCGGCGGGCGCTGTCCTGGCCTAGAAGCGGCCGCCGCCGGCGCTGTCACCGGACAGCCGCTGGGCGAGGTAGATCGGCACCACCGACAGGACGATCAGCACCGCGGCCACGACGTTGACGACCGGCGCCTGGTTCGGCCGGAACAGGTTGTTCAGGATCCAGATCGGGAGCGTCTGGGTGCCGGCGCCTGCGGTGAACGTCGTCACGATGATCTCGTCGAACGAGAGCGCGAACGCCAGCAAGCCACCGGCGAACAGCGCCGACCGCAGCATCGGGAACGTCACCAGCCGGAACGTGGTGAACATGTCGGCGCCCAGGTCCATCGACGCCTCCTCCAGATTGCCGCCGAGCCGGCGCAGCCGGGCGATGACGTTGTTGAAGACGATGACGACGCAGAACGTCGCGTGCGCGACGACCAGCGTCCCGAAGCCCAGATCGACGCCGAGCACGGTGCGGAACGCGTTGTTCAGCGCGATGCCGGTGACGATGCCCGGCAGCGCGATCGGCAGCACGATCAGCAGCGAGATCGAGTCGCGGCCGAAGAACTTGTGCCGCTGCAGCCCGAACGAGACCAGCGTGCCGAGTACGAGCGCGACCACCGTGGCCGCGAGTCCGACCTGGACGCTGGTCAACAGGGCGTCGAGCGCACCGGTGTTCCGCGCGGTCCGCTCCCACCACTCGAACGTGAAGCCCGACGGCGGCCAGCCGAACGTCCGGTCGCGGTTGAACGAGTTGATCAGGACGACGATCAGCGGAACGTAGACGACGCCCAGCGCCACGAACGTGAACGTGCGCAGCGCGATCCGGGCTGGGCGCGAGAGGGTCATAGGTTCTCCAGTGCACCGGTCCGGCGGACGGCGGCCAGGTAGAGCAGCATGATTGCGACCGGCACGGTCGCCACCGCCGCCGCGAACGGCAGATTGTTCGCGGCGCCGATGTTGTCGTAGACGACGTTGCCGAGCAGCTGTTTCGTGCCGCCGACGATGCGCACCGCGATGTAGTCGCCCAGCGAGAGCGAGAACGTGAAGATCGAGCCGGCGACCACGGCCGGGAAGATCGTGGGCAGCACGACCGTACGGAACGTGCGGAGCGGCCGTGCGCCGAGGTCTCCCGCGGCGTCGAGCAGCGAGTCGGGCAGCCGCTCGAGCCCGGCGTAGATCGGCAGGATCATGTACGGCAGCCACAGGTAGGCCAACGTGACGGTGGTGGCGGTGAGGCCGTAGCCGGGCGTGCCACCCAGCCACGAGAGAATGCCGTCGCCGCTGAACATCAGCCGCCAGGCGTAGACCTTGACCAGGTAACTCGCCCACAGCGGCGTGAGGATCGCGACGACGAGTAGTCGCTGGGTACGGGGTGCGGCCACTTTGGCCATGTAGAACGCCACCGGCAGCGCGATCAGCGCGTCGATCACCGTGACGCCGACCGCGACGCCGATCGTCCGGAGCGTGATCGTGCGGTAGACCTCACCGGTGAAGAGCGACGTGAAGTTGTCGAGCGTCCAGGCCCGGACGATCTGCCCGGTGAAGTCGTTGACCGACCAGAACGCCGCGACGAACAGTGCCGCGAGCGCGCCGAGGTACGCCAGCCCGAGCCACAGCAGCGGCACCGACAGCAGGATCCCCAGCCGGGCCCGCGGCCGCCGGTACAGCGCCGTAGACACTCGCCGCAGCAACGGCGTCCGCCGCTCCAACGTCGCCGTCATCGTTCTCCTTCAGCGCGTTGTTTGTCTGCACCCGAAGCCCGCTCAGGGCGATGCTCACATCCGCGCGCAAAGCCGCGTCGTACAACTGAGCCTCGCGCGGGGGGTTCTTGTTTGAACCTGGAGCCCGTCCAGGGCGAGTCCGGCAGTCGAGCGCGTGGCCGCCTCGTACAACTGATTCTCAAGGCCGCGCGCTCGCCTGTCAGGCTCGTTCCGGGCGGGCCGCTAAGGCTGCTACCCCTTGATCGCGGTCCAGGCTCGGGTCCAGGCGGAATAATCCTTGCACTTCACGTCCGTCCGACCGTCCAGACACTGACTGATCGGCGTCGACCAATACCACACCTGCTTCGCGTACGCCTCATCACCCGCGTGGAACGTCTCACAATGCGCCTTGTCCACCGTGAACCCACACGCC
>Ga0190269_10000766_pt1 | contig 16076 bp, 2 predicted proteins | sample Popmic249IS_FD_133749 | JGI IMG/M metagenome (GOLD analysis project Ga0190269, IMG submission 133749) | Populus adjacent soil microbial communities from riparian zone of Blue River, Arizona, USA - 249 IS | ecosystem: Environmental > Terrestrial > Soil > Riparian zone | place: USA: Arizona...
ATGCACAGCACGCGGCGGACGATGTCCGAGACGTGCGGCAGCAGCAGCTCGGCTCGCTCCGCGGGCTCGGCTTCCAGCAAGCGCGCGCGGATGCCGGATTGCGGCGCGCGCTCGCTTTGCGCGGGCAGCACCTCGTCGAGCATGCCGCCTTCGCCGCCGGAAGGGTTGTACTGAACCCAGCGCGCGAAGTCCGCGTGCGCGACGCAGATCGCGCGCGTGCGCTCGCTCCGCATCAGCGCGCCGAGCAGCTGCACGCCGGCGGCGTTGCTGAGGCTGCCCATGCCGCGCTGCTCGAGCCGGCCCGCGCGCTGCGCGCCGACGGCCAGCCCCGTCTCGCGCCACGTGCCCCAGTCGATCGCGAGCGCCGGCAGCCCGGAGCGGCGGCGCGCGTGCGCGAGCGCGTCCATGAACTCGTTGCTGGCCGCGTAATTCCCCTGGCCCGGTGAGCCGAGCGCCGTGGCCGCGGACGAGAACAACACGAAGAAGTCGAGCGGCAGCTGCGCGGTCTGCGCGTGCAGGTGGTAGGCGCCGAGCACCTTCGGTGCCATGACCTTCAAGAAGCGCTCGCGCGTGAGCTGCCAAGCGAGGCCGTCGTCGAGCAGCCCTGCCGCGTGCACCACGCCGCGCAGCGCAGGCAGGCTCGTCTGGACTTCTCGAAGCAACGCGGCCACCTGCTCGCCCTGCGAGACGTCTGCCGCGTGCACGCGCACCTCGACGCCGCGCGCTCGCAGCCGCTCGATGCTCGCGAGCGCTTCCGGCTTCGGCTCTCGCCGCCCGACCAGCACGAGGTGGCGCGCGCCCTCATCGGCCAGCCACTCGGCCACGACCAGGCCGAGACCCCCGAGCCCGCCCGTGATCAAATAGCTGGCGTCGGCGCGCGCGAGCTGTCGCGCTGGCAAGAGCTTTCCCTCGATGCCTTCGTCTGCGGTGGACAGCACGATCTTGCCGATGTGTTTCGCCTGCGCCATGTGACGGAACGCCGCAGCGGCCTCGGAGATCGGAAACAGCTCGTGCGGCAGCGGCTGCAGCTCGCCGGCCTCGAACATGCCCATCAACTCGCGCAGCAGGCTCCCCATGAGCGCCGCCCGATCGCGGGCCAGCCGCGCCAGATCGATGTGCGCAAACGACAATCCGCGCTTGAACGGCAGGAGACCGAGCTGCATGTCCTCGTAGATGTCGCGCTTGCCGATCTCGAGGAAGCGGCCATCGTCGCGCAGCAGCTCGAGGCTGGCTGGGATGGCCGCGCCGGCGAGCGAGTTCAGCACCACGTCGACGCCCTCACCGTGTGTGACCGCGCGAATCTGGGCGGCAAACTCCGTACTGCGCGAGTCGAACACGTGCTCGATGCCGAGCTCGCGCAGGTACTTGCGCTTGTGCTCACTGCCCGCGGTCGCGAAGATCTCTGCGCCCGCGCGGCGCGCGAGCTGGATCGCCGCGAGCCCCACGCCGCCGGTCGCGCTGTGGATCAACACCCGCTCGCCGCGCGCCAGTCGACCGAGGTGGTTGAGCGCGTAGTGCGCGGTCAAGAACACGGCCGGGATGGTCGCGCCGCCGACAGCGTCGATCGCCGCTGGGAGGGGCATCACCAGCTCGGCACGCGTGACCGCGTAGCGTGCGAAGCAGCCGCGCGCGCTGTGTCCCATGGCGATCACGCGCTGACCAACCTCCAGCCCGTGCACACCCGAGCCCAAAGCACTGATACGCCCCGCGCACTCTCCACCGAACATGATGGGGCCTGCGTCCATGCCGGGATAGATGCCGAGCGCCTTCATCACGTCGATGAAGTTCATGCCCGCGGCGAGCACCTCGATCTCCACCTCGCCGGGCCCGGGCGGCAACCGCTCGACTTCGCGCAGCTCGAGGCCATCGAGGATACCGGCCTGCGGCATCGTGAGGTGGTAGGCCGCGCCGGCTCGCGCCCGCGCCGCCATGCGCTCTGCGCTTGCCGCTGACAGCGGCTGCGACGCCTCTCTCGCGAGCGGCTCGCGCACGACACGCAACCCGAAGCGCTCCGCGCCGCGCAGCCCGAGCTGCGACTCGAAGCGCTCATCCGGATCGATCAGCTCGTCGAGCAGCTGCTCGAGCTCGGCCTCGGCGCCCGCGGCGCCGAGGTCGATGCACTGCAACGTGAGGTGCGGTTGCTCGACGCGCAGCACGCGCGCGAGGCCCCACAGCGGCGCTTGCGCGCTCAGGATGGGGTCGTCGTCGAGCACGGGCTGCGTGGCTCGGGTCACCACCCAGACGCGCAGCGCTGCGCCGTCGGCCGCGCCGAGCGCCTGAAGCAGCAGGGTCAGGCCGATCGCGCCGCGGTCCTGCGCGTCGAGCAGCGCAGCCTCGCTCAGCGGCTCTTCCGCGGCGTCGAGCGGCCACAGATCCACCAGCGCGTGCACGGGGCCGTGCTGCGTCGCGAGCGCGGCCAGCCCCGCGAGCGCGTCCGGCGCTGCGGGATCGATCGTCAGCGACTCGGCCCCAGACGCCGGCTCGCCCTGGGCCGCGTACGCGCGCACGCAGCGTGCACCGCGCGCCTCGAGCGCTTCAGCCACGCGCGCGCCGTGGCCATGGCGATCCATCAACAGCAGCCACGTCTGCCCCGACAGGTCCTGCTCGCGATCGGCTGCGCGGGCTCGCGCGCACGCTCGCCAGGCCTGCCCATACAGCGAGTCGTCGCTGCCGCTCTGGGCGGCGGCGAGCTGCCGCAGCTTCAGGCCGCGCGTCTCGAGCACGACGTTGCCCGAAAGGTCGCTCAAGCTCACGTCGAGCTGCACCTCATCGGCCTGTGCCGACGTACGCAACACCGCGTGCGCAAGGAGCTCGGTGGCAGCATCCGCATGGCGCTGCACCGACTCGACCTCCACGGGCAGGAACATCGCCCCGCTCGCGGCCTGGGAGAACAAGATCGAGGCGGCCGCCTGCCAGCAGGCATCGAGCAGCGCGGGGTGAATGCACGATGCGCCCTTGCGGAACAGCACCGAGCTCGGGAGCACGACGTGCGCGAACGCCTCCCCTTCCGACACCCACAGCTCCTGCAGGCCTCGAAACGCGGGACCGTAGTGAATGCCGCGCTCCTCGGCATGCGTGAAGTGCTCGGCGAGCTCGAGCTTCGCGCAGCGGCTCCGGATCGCATCGACCTCGAGCGGCAACGGCGGGCTCGCGGGCGTGTCGCGCAGGCGCGCGGTGGCCCGGGCGTGCACGCGGTAGCGGCCGTCGCTCGTCGGGTCTTCGGTCAGGAACTGCAGCGCCGCGAGGCCGGGCTCGTTGCGCGACAAGGTCACCTGAAGCGCAGCGCTGGCCCCTTCCGCGATCACCAGCGCCGCCAAGAGCTCGAGCTGCTCGATCACGTACGGCTGACTGCCAAACACCTGACCGGCCGCCTGCAGCGCCATGTCCACATAGCTGGCGCCCGGCAGCGTGACCTCTCCGGCCACGGCGTGGTCCCGCAGGTAGCTCGACTCCGCCGCCGACAGCGTCAGCTGCCATAGATACGTCTTCGGATGCAGGCCCGAGCGCAGCGCCGGACCCAGGCTACCGGCCTGCGCCTCTGAAGCCGATGGCTGCGAGCCCCCGCGCGGCAGCGCAGGGAACGGCTCGCGCTGAAACGCGTAGCTCGGCAGCGGCACGAAGCGCGCGGCGGGCCCGAACAGCGCGCGGAAGTCCACAGCCTGGCCGAGCGCGTGGAGCTTGCCCACGGCGCCCAGCACGTGCTCGCGCTCAGGCCCTTCCCGTCGCAGGGTCTGGATCGCCGTGACGGACGCGCTCGCGCTCTGGGCGATCTGCTGGATCGGGCCGAGCAGAACCGGATGCGGGCTGATCTCGACGAAGTGACTGTAGCCCTGCTCGAGCAACCACTGCAGCGCAGCGCAGAAGCGCACGGGCTCGCGCATGTTGCGGACCCAGTAGTCTGGATCGAACGCCTCCGGCGCGAGCGTGCTGCCCGTGACCGTCGAGCAGATCAGCGCGCTCGCGCCATCGCGCGGTCGCACCGGGTCGAGCACGCGGCGCAGCCCGGGCAGCTGCGGATCGAGCTGCGGGCTGTGCGCGGCGGCGGCCACCTGCACGTCGCGGCAGAACACGCCGCGCTCGCCGAGCTCGCGCGTGATCTCCGCAAGCGCGCCGAGCTCACCGGACAGCACGCTCGTGTGCGTGCCGTTCTCCGCGGCCACGCTCACGCGCCCCGCATGGCGTTCGACCAGCGCACACACATCTTCCCAACCCAGCTCGACCGAGAGCATGCCGCCGTGGCCCGTCACGTTCTCGAGCACGCGGCTGCGGTGGCAGATGATGCGCGCGGCGTCGTCGAGATCCAGGATGCCTGCCACGTGGGCTGCGGCCACCTCACCCATGCTGTGACCGATCACGAGCTCCGGCGTGATGCCGAACGATTTCAAGAGCGCCGCGAGCCCCACCTGGATCGCGAAGATGCTCGGCTGGATGATGTCGATCGGCGTCGGCGCCGCGCCGCGATCGCGGTGCAGCTCCTCGAGCAGCGACCAGCCGGCGTGCGGGCGCAGCGCGGCATCACACGCCGCGAGCGCATCGCGGAACACGGGCTCGCGCCGCAACAGCTCGAGCCCCATGCCGGTCCACTGCGAGCCCTGTCCGGAGAACACGAACACGGTGCGAGGCGGCGCGCCGCTCGCGCGCTCGACGCTCAGCGCCGGGTGAGGGTCGCCGGCCACGTACGCTTCGAGCGCGCCGAGCAGCACGGGGCGCGTGCCGGCCACGGCCAGCCGACGCGCATGATGCTCGCGCCCGAGCGCCGCGCTGAAGCAGATGTCGCGCAGCTCGCCTGTGTCAGCAGGCGCGCCTGTCAGGAGCGCGCGGTAGCGCGCGGCCTGCGCCTTCAGCGCCGCTTCGGTGTGGCCGGAGATCACGAGCAGCTCCTCACGCGCTTCCTCAGCGGCCTCCCGCACGGGCTGGTCCGCGAGGTCCGCCTGCTCGAGCAGCATGTGCACGTCGGTGCCGCTGATGCCGAACGAGCTGACACCTGCGCGAGCGAGCTCCGCGGGCCAGGGTCGCGGCGCCGTTGGCACGGCCAGCTTGACCTCGTCCCAGGCGACGAGCGGAGTCGGCGCCTCGAAATGCAGGCTCTGCGGGATCGTGCGGTGATGCAGCGCGAGCGCGGTCTTGATCAGGCCGGCGATCCCAGCAGCGCCCTCGGTGTGTCCGATGTTCGTCTTGATGGAGCCGACCCAGCAAGGATCGTCTGCCGCGCGATCCTTCATGACGGCGCCGATGGCGCGCAGCTCCACGGGATCACCCGCGCGCGTTCCGGTGCCGTGTGCCTCGACGTAGTGCACGTCGCGCGGCGAGAAGCCTGCGCTCCGGTACGCGGCGCGGATCGCCAGCTCCTGACCGATCTCGCTCGGCGTCGCGAGCAAGCCATTGCTGAAGCCGTCATTGCTCGCGCCACTGCCGCGGATGACCGCGTACACGCGTGCGCCGTGCGCGCGCGCGAGCGAGAGCGGCATCATGATCACCGCACCGCAGCCGTCGCTGCGCACGAAGCCGTTGGCGCGGTTGTCGAATGCCTTGCACGCGCCGTCCGGCGCGAGCATCCCGCCCTGCGAGAACGAGATGCCCGGCTTGGGATCGAGCACCAAGTTGACGCCACCGCACACGGCGACCGAGCATTCCCCGAGCCACAGGCTCTGGCACGCGAGGTGCGTCGCGATCAACGACGCGGAGCAACCGGTGTCCACCGTGAGGCTCGGACCGCGCAGATCGAACGCGAACGACACGCGGCCGGAGATGAGGCAACGCCCGGAGCCGGCCATGCTGTACACGTCGCTGCTATCGCGATCTGCGTACTCGTGACACTCCCAGTCGCTCGCCCAGCAGCCGATGTACACGCCGGCCGTCTCCTCGGCGAGCTGCGCTTTCGTGAGATAGGCGTCGTGCAGCGCTTCGGCGCATACTTCGAGCATCAGACGATGCTGCGGATCGATGCGCGAAGCTTCACGCGGCGAGATCCCGAAGTAGTCCGCATCGAAGCTGAACGGATCGGACATGAAGCCACCGCGCCGCGAGCTGATCTTGCCGCGCGTCATGGGCCGCGGATCGTGGAACGCCTCGATGTCGAAGCGATCGGCGGGCACGTCCGCGATCGCGCTGCGCCCGCTCACGAGCATGTCCCAGAGCTCGCGCGCGCCGTGCGCGCCAGGGAAGCGGCAGCCGATGCCCACGATGGCGATGGGCTCGCGCGCGCTGTGCGTACCGAGGAGGGTTTCTTGACTGACTGTTTTCTCGGTCTTCATGGGTTACTCGGCGCTCACACTCTCGATCGAGAGTGCATGAGGGGTCTCGATCAGCGGCCGCAGGATTGCGGCCACACTCGCGACGTGCGGCTCGAACACCACGCTGAGGTGGTGCGCCGGCACGCCGATGATCTGAAGCGAAGCGCAGTGGGCGCCCCAGCCGTTGTCGTGGGCCTCGTAGTCCGAGCCGACCCACTGGTGCATGCGCTCGAGGCGTGCCGGCATGCGCTCGCTGCAGCGCAGCAGCAGCATCTCGCCGCCATAGGCGGCAGGCCGGTAATCGAGGCCAGCCAGGATGTTCGCGCGCACCACGTGCAACAGCGCCCGCAGCTGCGATCTGCGAAGCTCACCGGCCACCACTCCGCGCTCGCGCGCGAGGCCGATCAGCCGTTCAAAGCGTTGCTCGGTGCTCGCGCCGGCCGCCGCTGCGAGCGACCGCGCGATGTCCGCGTCGTCGAGCCCGGCGCCGAGCAGCTCCATGGCGATGCACTCGAGCAGGTCGTCCTCCGACGGCTCCACGCGCCACTTCACGCCCGCAAACGTGTCGATCACGACCAACGCGCCGATGTCGCGACCGGACTCGCGCAAGATGCGCGCGATCTCGAACGCCAGGATGCCGCCGAAGGACCAGCCCGCGAGGTGGATCGTGCCTCGCGGCCTGTGCTGCGCGATCTCGGCCGCGTAGTCGCGCGCCATCTCCGCGACGGAGCGATGCGGCTGGCAGCTGCCGTCGAGCCCGCGCGACTGCAGCGCATAGAGCGGCTGCTGCGGCCCGAGCCTGCGCGCCAGGGCGGCGTAACACAGCACGTGCCCACCCACCGGGTGCACGCAATACAGCGGCTCGCGCGCACCGGGGCGCGCGGGCGTGAGCGTCACGAGGGAGCGCCCCGTGCTCGCCGGCGCAGGCGCCTCGATCGCCCGTGCGAGCCCGCGCACCGACCGGGCCTCGAGCAGCGCGGAGATCGGCAGCTCGACGCCGTAGCGCTTTTGGACGCGGGCCATCAGCCGGACTGCGCTGAGTGAGTCACCCCCCAGCTCGAAGAAGTCGTCGGTCACCGAGAGCGCGGGCGCGCCGAGCACCTCTTGCCACAGGCGCTGCAGCTCGGTCTCGAGCGCGCCTTCCGGCGCGACGTGCGGTCGCGGCGCAGCGCCGGAGCTTGCCGCTGGCAGCGGCAGGGCACGCCGGTCGAGCTTGCCGCTCGGCGTGAGCGGCAGGCTCTCGAGCAGCGTGATCGTGCCCGGCAGCATGGCCGCGGGCAGGCTGCTCGCGAGCTCGCTGCGCAGCACGCTCGGGTCGAGCGAGGGGTCGCGGGGCACCACGTAAGCTGCGAGCTCGAGGCGATCGGCGCGCGCGCGGCTCGGCACGGCGATCACGGCCGCGCGCAGCAAGCGCGCGCCGCCGACGCGCGAGAGCGCGGCCTCGACCTCAGCGAGCTCCACGCGATAGCCGCGGATCTTCACCTGGCCGTCGCGCCGGCCCAGATACTCGAGTGAGCCGTCTGGCAAGAAGCGCACGATGTCCCCCGTGCGGTACATACGGGCGGGCGCGTCCCACGGATCTGGCAGAAAGCGCTGCTCTGTGAGGCTCGGGTTCTCGTGGTAACCGGTCGCGACGCAGGCGCCAGACAGATACAGCTCACCCGGCACGCCGAGCGGCGCAGGACGCCGTGCGCCATCGAGCACGCGGGCGACGACGCCGGGCAGCGGCTTGCCGATCGGCGGCAATGTTGGCCACGAAGCGACGGGCCCCTGGAGCGCGTGCGCCGTCGCCACGTGCGTCTCCGTGGGGCCGTACTGATTGTCGAGCCGGCAGCGCGGGTGACGCGCGAAGAACGCGCGCACCTCGGCCGTGATCTCCAGCTGCTCGCCCGCGGTGTCGATCTCGCGCAGCAGCGGTAGCTCGCTGCCGAGCTCGGCCGCGACCTCCGCGAGCTGGTGCAACACCACCACGGGCGCAAACAGGCGCGCGACGGAGTGCTCCGCCAGCAGCTTCACGAGCGCGCGCGCATCACGCCGCGTCGGCTCGGGCACGAGCTGCAAGGTTCCGCACGCCGCCCAGGTGCTGAACAGCTCCTGGCACGAGACATCGAAGCTGAACGCGGAGTATTGGGCTGTCGCAGCTCCCGGCGGCAGGCTGCTGCGCTCGACCTGCCAGCGCACCAGGTTCACGAGCGGCCCGTGGTGCATGACCACGCCCTTCGGCCGCCCGGTCGAGCCCGACGTGTAAATCACGTAGGCGGGCGCATCGGGCGTGATCGAGAGCGCGACGGGGGGCGTGATGTCGCCGGGCGCATCGAGCGCGATGAGCTGCCGATCGCGCAGGAATTCTGCCGCGGCGTAGCTGTCGGTCGCGAGCGCGAAGCGCGCGCCCGCATCTTGCAGCATCCACGTCAGGCGCTCGCTCGGGAAGCTGGGATCGAGCGGCAGGTAGGCGCAACCGGCCTTCAGCACGCCGAGCACGCTCGCTGCGCGCTCGAACGAAGGCTCGGCGCACACGGCGACCGTATCGCCGGCAGCGGCGCCCGCCGCGAGCAAGCGCTGCGCGATCGCGTTCGACCACGCATCCAGCTCGGCGTAGCTGAGCCCGGCCTCGCCGAGCCGGACTGCGCACAGCTCGGGCGCACGGCGGGCGCTCGCGACGAACAGCTCGTGCAAGAGGCCGGTGGCCGTCGGACCTGCGCCGCGGCACAGCGCCTCGCTACGTTCGCGCTCGTCACGCTCGCGGATCTCGGACTCGAGCACGAGCGCGTCGGCGTCGTCGGCGAGCGCGCGCAGCGCGAGCAGGTGCGCGTGGCCGATCTGCTGCGCTTGCTCCGCTGCGATCTGGCGCGCGTCGTGCTCCAGCTGCAGCGAAACGCTCGCGTCGAGCGGGCTCTGCACGAAATTCGCCATGAGCGTGAAGCCGGTGTTCTCGTTGACCTCGAACGCGTGCACCTGCAGGGAGCGGTCGGCGACGAGGGCGTCGTACAGGTGGAAGTGGACGAAGTTGAAGCCGCACTCGAACAGGGCGTCCTGGCCGCTCAGCCGCTGCAGCTCGCGCAGCGGCACGTGACGATGCGGGTGGGCGTCGCGCTCGGCGCGCGCGAGCGCTTCGCACAGCGCGCTCCAGCGCAGCTCCCGCAGCTCGACGCGCAGCGGCAGCGTATTGAGGAACAAGCCGAGCACGCGTTCGGCGCCGACGAGCTCCGGCCGGCCGTGCACCACCCGCCCCACACACGGCGCGGTCGTCGCGCTGAACGCGGCCACGACGCGCAGGTGCGCTGCGAGCAGGAGCGTTTTGAGCGGCACTTGCAGCGCCGCGGCGCGCGCTCGCAGCCGCTCGGTCAGCGCCGGCTCCAGCTCGAGCACGTTGCGCACGGCCTCGTTCGTGGAGGCCGCGCCGGAGCGCAGCGCCTCGGGCCAGCGCGCGATAGGCGCCAGCTCGAAGTCGGCCAACATGCGCTCGAAGTAATCGCGCGCGGCTGGCGAGGCGATGGCCGCGCGCTCCAGCGCGATCAGCTCGCGCGGCGAGTGGCTCGGCGCCTCGAGCGCCGGCAGCTCGCTCGTGCCGGTCGCACGCAGGTACTCCGTGAGCAGCTCGCGCAGGAACTGCGCCGCGCTCCAGCCATCGAGGATCGCGTGATGGAAGCTGAACGTCAGCCGGATGCGCGTGTCAGCAAGGACGTGCGCCATCAGCCGAAACAGGGGCGCGCGCTCCAGCTGATAACGTGCGCTGCGCTCGCCGTCGATGTATTGCCGCACGAGCGCGCTCGCGTCGTCGCGTGCGCTCGTGCGCAGGTCGCGTACCGACAGCGGCGCTGGCGCGTGTGCGAACACGAGCTGCAGCGGCTGCCTGTAGCTCGCGACGTCGAACGCGGAGCGCAGAGCCGGGTGGCGCTGCTGGACCGCAGCCAGCGCGTCGCGCAGCGCGCGCTCGTCGAAGCTACGTTCGAGCGCAAGCTCGAGGCTCATGCAGTCGTGGTACGCCCAGGTCTCGGCCGTGCGCAGCGAGTGGTAGAGCATGCCGAGCTGGAGCTGCGTGGCGGGAAAGGCGTCCTCGCATGCAGCCGGCAGCTGCGCACGATCGCCCGGATCTACGAGCGAAAAAGGCGCGAGCTGCGCTTCGGGCCGTAGGGGCGCCGCAGCGGTCAGCTGCGGTGCGAGCGCGGCGATGGTCTGGTGCAGGAGCAGGTCGTGCACCTCGAGCTCGACCCCGCGCGCCCGCAGCTGCGCCCGCACCTGCAAGCTGCGGATGGAGTCTCCGCCGACGGCGAAGTAGTTGTCGTGGATCGACACCTTGCGCCCGAGCACGTGCTCCCAGACCTCGACCAGCAGCTGCTCCTCGGGCGTGCGCGGCGCGCCGTCCCCGCCGCTGTCGGCTGCAGCCGAGCGCTCCCGGTCCGCGACGAGCAGGCCGAGCTGGCGCCGATCGACCTTGCCGCTGTGCGTGAGCGGCAGCTCCGCGAACAGCTCGAGCCGGCTCGGGACCATGTACTCCGGCAGCTGCGTGCGCCAAGCGCGCTCGAGCCGCACCGCGTCGAACGCGGCGTGTGCGCTCGGCACGATGCACGCCACGAGCGTACCGCCCGGCGCGAGCACCGCGCAGCGCGCCACGGCTTCATCCTGGAGGGAGACGGCCTCGATCTCTGCGAGCTCGATGCGGAAGCCGCGCAGCTTGATCTGCTCGTCGTTACGCCCGAGGTACTCGAGGTTGCCGTCGCTCAGATGGCGCGCGAGGTCGCCCGTGCGGTACAGGCGACCGCGACCGCCGGGCAGCGGATTGTCGATGAAGCGTTCGGCCGTGAGCGCGTCGCGGCGATGGTAACCGCGCGCGAGGCCGACGCCGCCGATGTAGAGCTCGCCCACATCGCCGATCGGCACCTGCCGCAGCCCCTCGTCGAGCAGGTGAATCTGCGTGTTTGCGATCGGGCGCCCGATCGAGACGCGGCCCTCTGGGTTCGGCGTGCACACCCAGGAGGTGACGTCGATCGACGCCTCCGTGGGGCCGTACAGGTTGTGTAGCTCGACGCCGGGCAGGCGCTCGAAGCAGCGCTGCAGCACGGCGTACGGCAGCGCTTCGCCGCTGCAGATCACGCGCTTCAGCCTGGAGAGCGACTTGGGGGCCGCCTGCTCTTCCAGGAAGGCTTGCAGCATCGAGGGCACGAAGTGCAGCGTCGTGACGCCCGAGCGCTCGATCTCGGCCGCGAGATAGCGGCTGTCCTTGTGACCGTCCGGGCGCGCGATCGCGAGCCGCGCGCCGGTCATGAGCGGCCAGAAGAGCTCCCAGACCGACACGTCGAAGCTGTACGGGGTCTTTTGCAGCACGCAATCGCCCGGCGTGAGCGCGTACGCTTGCTGCATCCAGCACAGGCGATTCCACAGGCCGGCATGCGTGTTCGCAGCGCCCTTCGGCGTTCCCGTGGAGCCGGAGGTGTAGATCACGTACGCGAGATCTTCGGGCGCGGGCGCGACCGAGATCGGCTCGACCGCGGCGTGCTGCGCGCGCAGCTGCTCGCTGCTGAACAGACGCGAGCCGTCCGCGCCGAGCGCAGCCAAGCGCGGCAGCTCGCGCTCATCCGCGATCACGGCCAGCGCCGCGGAGTCCTCGAGCATGAAGCGCAGGCGCGCATCGGGCAACGTAGGGTCGAGCGGCACGTAGGCGCCGCCCGACTTCAGCACGCCGAGCAGCACGACCGGCAGATCGAGCGAGCGCTGCATGGCGACGCCGACCAGACCGTCCCTGCCCACGCCGGCGCTCCGCAGGCGCGCCGCGATCGCGTCGGCGCGCTGATTCAGCTCGGCATACGTGAGCTGCTGCGACTCGAATACCAGCACCGTGGCGTCCGGCTGCAGCGCCGCGCGGCGCGCGATTTCGGCCGGCACACTGCCCTGGGGGTACTGCACGTCGGTCGCGTTCCAGCGTGCGAGCTGGGCGCGCATGCCGTCGTCGAGCACGCGCTGCGAGGCCTGGAGCGCGCGGGACCGGCCGACGGGCTGCGCTGGCTGAGTGGCCAATGCCGCCGTGAGCTGCAAAAAGTCGCGCGCCAATCGCTGGGCGGTGGCAGCGTCGAACAGCTCGGTGCTGTACGTCAGTACACCGTGCAAGCCAGCGGCGTAGTCGTTCAGCTCGAGCATCAGCTCGAACGGGGCGACGGGCCGCGTCAGCTCGATGTTGCGGGCCCGCAGGCCCGCGAGCTGGCCGTCCCGCTGTGAGGCCTGGGAGCCCGCGATCTCTGCGGTGCCTTGCTCCATGCGGAACGACTGCAGCTGAAACAGCACCTGACACAGCGGCAGGTGGCTCGGGTCTCGCTCGACCTGTGCGCCCTCCACGATCAGCGGATACGGCAGGTCCTGATGATCGAGCGCGGACAGCACCGACCTGCGCAGCTGACGGATCAGCGCATCGAACGTGTCGTCCGGCGTGAACCGCGCGCGCAGAGGCAGCGTGTTCACGAAATAGCCGACGATGTTCCGGAACGCACCGCCGCTGCGGCCGAGCACCGGCGTCGCCACGACGATGTCTTCGTCGCCGGACTCACGCTGCAGGAGCGCATAGAAGGCCGCGAGCAGCACGCTGAACAGCGTGGTCTCGTATTGCCGCGCGAGCTCTCGCAGGCGTGCACACGTCTCTTCGGGTACGTGCACCGGCAGGCTTGCACCACGCTCGCTGTAGCGGCGCGGGCGCACCCGTCCACGCCAGCGCAGCGCGCGCGGCGCCGCTCGCAGCTGCTCGCTCCAGAAGCGACGCAGCCGCTGCCCTTCGGTCCCGGCGAGCAGCTCGGCTTGCCAGCGCACGAAGTCGTCGTAAGTATGCTCGAGCGGGGGCAGCTCCGGCGTGCGCCCCGCGCTGAGGGCGGCGTAGCAAGCCGACAGCTCCGGGCCGATCTGCACGATCGAGCTGCCATCGACGTTGATGTGATGCAGCACGATGAGCAGGATCGCGTCGTTCGGCGCGCGCACGAACAGGCGCGCGACGAACAATGGACCGGTCTCCAGGTCGAAGCGGCGCTCGATCTCCGCCGAAATTCGCGCGTCGATCGCGGCTTCGTCCTGTCCGGCCACGTCGATTTGTGCGAAGTCGACCGCGGTGCCGTTCGACAGGGTGCGGCACGGCGCTGCGCCCTGCGCCGGGTAGACGCTGCGCAATGCAGCGTGACGAACGGCCAAGAGCTCGAGCGAGCTGCGCAAGCTGTCCACGTCCAGCTCGGATGCGATGCGCAGGCCGATCGGGACGTTGTAAGAGGTGCTCTCCGGCGTCAGCTGCGCCAGATACCAGAGCGCGTTCTGACCATGCGACAGCGCACGAGGCTCTGCGAGCTGCGCAGGCGCGTCGGCCAGGCTACCGAGCCGGAGCGCTGGCGCAAACGCCTGCGCGCGGAAGCCTGCGCGCTCGGCGCTGCGCGCGAACGCCTGCGCGGTCGCGTCGGAGATCGCGCTGCCCACGGCCCCTGCGATGCGCCAGCGGCTCAGATCGAGGCTCGCGAGCTGCGAAGGCGTGACGCGCTGGCTCGCGTACGCGTAGCCGTGATCCGGTGCAAAGCTGATGGTCGCGCGCGTCTGACTGATAGCCTCGAGCCAGCTCACTGGGCGCTTGAGAAACTGTGCAGTGGACATTACTGCGCAGGAACGCTGGCAGTACAATGGCAGTAAGAGCGCTGTTAGGCCCGCATCTTCGAACAGCGGAAGCCATGACACAAATACGTCATCGTCGCGCAGCGGCAGCGCCGCCGCGGCGAGCGTCAGGCCCGCGCTCAGCTGTGCATGTGTGAGCGGCGCGAGCTCGACCGCCGCAGTGGACCCGAACGAGACTCGCAGCAGCGCAGTGTGCTGGGATTCGATGCTCCGCGTGCTCGCGGCTGCGGCGCCGCTCGCGAGCGACTCGTAGTCGAGGATCTGACAAGCTTCCGCATGCCGCAGCCACTTGCGCGCGCGCTGGTTAGTGACAACGGCAACCGCCTCACTCGTGCGCAGTGCGCGTGTCACGCGATCGGCGTATCCCTCGAGCTCTGCTGCCGTGAGCGGCGCGCGCAGCGGCACCGCGGTGAAGCCGCCGCCGAGGCAAGCGAGCAACGTGACGAGCGCTTGCTCGATGTCGGGCAGTACGAACGCCACGCGGCTGCCGATCTGCACACCACGGCGCTGCAGCGCGCCGCTGAGCGCTGCGGCGCGCGCGACGAGCTCTGCGTAACTCACGAAGACGAAGCCTGTGCTGCCACCGGGCGCGTTATCACGCGGAACCCAACAGCCCACACTCGAGTCCGCGGCAGCGGCACGCTCAAGCAGCGTGCGTGAAATTTCTTTATGCACTGCGTGTGCTCCTGACACGTCGTGTTTGTGTCAGAGCTGACGCTGACCTTCAAATAATCATTTCATGATTAGGTATGCAACCTGTACTACGATCCAAATACGACTTTGACACGTACATACAACTGGTCTAGAGACCGGTCGTCTCGCTACGGCGCATGCATTCGTCAGACAGCGCGCACGAGCCGGCCGGCCGGGGGTTTCCATGACAGCAATGAAGGTGATCGTGGTGGGTGCAGGCATCGGTGGCCTCACCGCAGCGGCGGCCCTGGCCCGCGCAGGTATACACGTCGACGTGGTCGAACGTGCTCCGCTCTTGAGGGAGGTTGGATCCGGCCTGGGCATCATGACCAACGCGGTGCGCGCGCTGCGTTCGATCGGCATCCGGGGCGAGCTCGAGAGACACGGTCAGGTGGTCGAAGACTTCCAGTTCAGAACGGCGCGCGGCGCGCTCATCACCAGCATGCCGCTCAAGGAGGTCAGCGATGAGCTCGGCGCGCCCAGTGTGTCCATCCACCGCGCGGCGCTCCAGCGCGTGCTCGTGTCCGCCGCCGAGGCGGCCGGCGCTCAGCTACACCTCGGCGCGAGCTGCCGCTACGTCGAGCCGGGTGCAGGTACGGTACGCGTTCATCTCGAAGATGGGCGCACCTTGGCCGCTGACGTGCTGATCGGTGCCGATGGCATCCACTCGGTCGTACGCAAGCAGCTGTTCGGCAATGAGCCGCTGAGCTACGCGGGCTACGTGTGCTGGCTGGCCACGACCCCGTTCCAGCATCCACGCTTCACGCGCGGCTACGTCGGCCATTACTGGGGCCGCGGCAAGCGCTTCGGGCTCGTCGACATCGGCGCCGGGCAGGTCTACTGGTGGGCCACGCAGAACACGCGCGACCCAGCGAGTCAGACTGGCGTGCCGCTGCGCCAGCGCGCGCTGGCGTGCGTCGCAGGCTGGGCCGACGAAGTCGTGCGCGCAGTGGAGGCGACGCCCGATTCAGCCGTGCTCGAGGTGCCCGCGCAGGATCGGCCGTTCCGATCGGTGTGGGGATCGGGCCGCATCACGCTGCTCGGAGACGCGGCCCACCCCATGTTGACGAGCCTGGGTCAGGGCGCGTGCATGGCGATCGAAGATGGCGTGGTGCTCGCGCGCTGCTTGCAGGTGCGGCGCGACCCGATCGAGAGCTTGCGCGTATACGAGGCACGGCGACGCCGGCGCACCCGCGGCATGGTGCAGCGCTCGCGTTTGCTGAGCATGGTCGAGCAGTGGCAGCGCCCGCTGCCGGTCGCGCTGCGCGAGTCGTACTTCCGGTACATGCCGCGGCGTCTCGCGCACGAGCAGACGCGCTCCCTCCTGCAGTTCGCCTGACTCCGACCAAATCAGGCCGCGGCTATTCCACCGAATACACTGACTGACTCGCGCGCGGCTTTCCGGTCGAGAGATCCACGCCCATCGCCTTGAACATGGGCGCGCATGCCTCACCGGTGCCGCGGCAGTCGGTCGTCTGGGTCAGGTCGACGTCCGCGAAGATCGGCTCGATGTCGATG
>Ga0190269_10000767_pt1 | contig 16076 bp, 12 predicted proteins | sample Popmic249IS_FD_133749 | JGI IMG/M metagenome (GOLD analysis project Ga0190269, IMG submission 133749) | Populus adjacent soil microbial communities from riparian zone of Blue River, Arizona, USA - 249 IS | ecosystem: Environmental > Terrestrial > Soil > Riparian zone | place: USA: Arizona...
AAGAGCGCCTGATGTTGATCCGCATGGCGGATCTCGGCGCTCAGTTCTTCTCGCGCAGAAACAGCGCCAACGCGGCCGCTTACATGGGGGGACAGCCATGAGCGTCGCAAGCATCCGGACCCACCAAGGAGTCGACATGAAGAGCGTATCCATCATGTGTGTGCTTGCGGTGTGCTTCAGCGCGGGCAGCGCGCTGGCCCAGGACGGACTGAAGCCGGTGGTGGTCTACGACCGCGAGCGCGGTGAGCTGTCGCCCGGTACGGGCGCGCCGAAGCGCGAGGCCATGGTCAACGCGATCAAGAGCGCGTCCGCGACGCGCTTGTACGCGACATTGGAGTACGGTGAGCGCGTGGAGTGCTTCGAGTGCATTCCACTTTTGTCCGAGAAGCTGTTGAAGAGCGACGACGCGCAGGTCCGCGAGATCTCGGCGTGGTGGCTGCGGCGCCGCTCGTTCGGGTTTGGCCCGATCATGGTCAAGATGCAGAAGGTGGCCGTGGAAGATGGCGATCCCGAGCGGCGCGCGCGCGCTGCGGCAGCCCTCGGCGAGTTCCTCGATCCGCACGCTGCGCCCACGCTCAGCGGCGTGGCCAAAGACGACGCCGACGCCAAGGTGCGAGTGGCCGCCGTCCGCGCACTGGGCCGACTCAACGTGCTGACCGGCCGTGCCGCTCTGAGCGGCGCGCTCCGGGACGCAGACGCCAGCGTCCGCAAGGCCGCGCTGGAGCAGGTGCTGAAGGTCAACTTCTTCAGCGACGAAGCTGCGCTGCTCGAGACCCTGGCGGACGACGACGCCGCCGTGCGCCGTACGGCCGCACAGCTCGTCGGCGAGCTGCGCCTCGCATCGGCCGTCGAGCCACTGCTCGGCGTGCTGATGACCGACGACAGCACACAGGTGCGGCAAGCTGCGGCGATCGCGCTGGGACGCATCGGCGGTGCGGAAGCGGGCACCGCGCTCGCCGACGCCAAGACCATGGAGCACGACGACGCCGTGCTTCAAGCGATCCAGATCGCGACGCGCATGAAGCGCTGATCGCGCCTCGCGGGCAGCCGGCTTCCTCTACACTGGTGTAACCATGACGAGCTCGAGCGTACTCCGACCTCGCCTGTCCGCGGCTCTGTGTCTGATCTTCGCGATGGCGTGCGAGGAGCGCGCACCGTCCTCCTATTCGTATTACGAGGAGCGCATCGCCCCGATCCTGGATGTCGGCTGTCAGCGGCAGACCACGGGCTGCCACGTGGATGACGGCAAGGGCTTCGCGCTCGGCAATCTCGATCTCTCCTCGTACGACTCGCTGCTGCGGCGCAAGGACCTGTTGCCGCCGTTCGGCCCGTATCCCGTGGGCGGGCTGCTGCTGAAGGCGGGCAACCCCACGCAGATCCAGGTGCGTACGCTCGACGCGCCGGACCCCGCCGAGCCGAACCGGCGCAGCGTGAGCATCACCACCGACATCCGGCACGCGGCGGGCGAGGGCGCCATCGCGCAGGGCTCGCGCAACTACAGCCAGCTGAAGCAATGGATCGATGGCGGCTTCGCGCGCAACGGGGTGCCTCGCCTCGACATGCGCGAGAGCAGCGGCAAGTGCTCACACACGCTGCTCGAGCGCGACTACATCGACACGAGCGGCCCCGTGCGCGATGAGGCCGCGTTTCAACGCTTCGCGCGAGACGTCGCGCCGGTGCTGCAGCAGCGCTGCGCGGGCTCATCGTGTCACGGCTCCGCGATCACCGACCTGTACTTGACGTGTGGCACCACGGACGCCGAGCTGCGCTGGAACTTCGAGCTCGCGCTGCGCTATCTCGATGAGGTGCCCGCCAGCTCCGAGCTGCTGCGGCGCCCGCTCGCGCTGAACGCAGGCGGCGTGTACCACGAGGGCGGCGACATCTTCCGGGACGTCGAGGATCGGGACTATCGCAAGCTGCTCGACTGGGTGCAGGACACGGTCACTCGCAGCCCACAGCTGCTGCAGTTCGGGGAGGTCGACGAGGGCCTGCGCTTCTTCGCGAATCGCGTGCAGCCGCTGCTCGTGCGCAAGGGCTGCATGCTGATGAACTGTCATTCGCCGGCCATGTTCCACGACCTGCGCCTGCGCGTGGGGTCGCAAGGCTTCTTCTCCGAGGTGGCCACGCGCACGAACTACGAGCTGAGCCGCGCGCTGCTCGCGCTCGACAGCGAGGATCCCGCGCAGAGCCGCTTGATCGCCAAGAACCTTTGCCCGCCGAGCGCGGGCGGGCAGGGCATCACCCACCGCGGCGGCGCGCTGTTCGAGGACTTCGGCGGCTGTGGTGACGCCAGCACGCGCGCGGCGCTGGCGCGCTGCAGCGCCGTGGATGCGGACACGGGTGACCTCAACGAGGTGCCCGCGTACTGCGTGCTGGCGCGCTGGCACGAGCTCGAGCGCTCGCTGCGAGTCGAGCGCGGCGAGCTGCCAGCCCGTGCAGCCCCGAGCGCGGTCGTGTTCGTGCTGCGCCCGCCCGGCGCGCCCGGCAGCGCGGACTTCGACACGTGGAAGCCTGGTGCTGACCTGCTGCTGGCGACTGCCGCTACGAGCGGCGATGGGCACCTGGAGCTCGGTGCACAGCGCTCGCTGCTCGCCGGCTGCGGTCTGTTGGGCTCGGTGGACGTGCGCGGGCCGGCGGTGTCCTGGGACGGAACCCAGATCGCGTTTGCGGCCCGCAGCGCGGCGAACGCCCCATTGCGCATCTATCAGCTGAAGAGCGACGGCTCTCAATGCGCTCAGCTGGCCGCGCTCAACCCGGGCAGCGACGAGCAGGACGGCATCCTGCTGCACGACTTCGACCCCAGCTACGCGCCGGATGGTCGGCTGGTGTTCGCCTCGACGCGCGGCAACATCGGGGGCGAGAGCTCGATCCGGGGTCCCACTCGCACGCCCGCGGCGCTCGCGCCGAATGCGAACGTGTACGTGTACGAGCCGAGCCAGCCACAGAAGGTCCGGCAGCTCACGTTCCTGAACAACCAGGAGGTGGGCCCCAGCTTCATGAGCGATGGCCGCTTGGTCGTGAGCGTCGAGAAGCGCGCGCAGGATTTCCATCAGCTCGCCGTGCGCCGCATGAACCTCGATGGGGGTGACTATCACCCCCTGATCGCGCAGCGCTCCAGCATCGGCTTCGGCTCGGCGAGCGAGGTGATCGAGCTGTTCAATCGCAACTTCGCGCTCGTGGCTGCGGACCTAGACGCCGCTGACGGCGGCGGTACGATCATGATCGTGAACCGCTCGATCGGACCCGACCAGTCCGATCGCGACCCGGCGGACCGCGGCTACATCCACTCCGTGACGGCGCCGCTGCCGGGAGCGTTCGGTGGCGACTCCGGTGTGTTCCGCTCTCCGGCGGCGCTGCCGAGTGGCCGGCTGCTCGTGTCGTGTGACACTGCCGCTGGCGATCCCGCGCAGGGCCCACATCACTACGCGCTGTGTGAGCTCGATCCGGCGCCCGGCAGCACGCCGCGTGTGCTGTTCCGCGATGCGAGCCGCGTGGTGGTCGAGGCGGCGCCCGTGCTGGTGCGCGAGCCGCGCCGTGTGTTCGCGTCACGCATCGACGAGCCGAATGGCAGCACGAGCATCGATGCCGCTCAGAGCGACGCGATCGTGCACATCACCGACTTCCCGATGCTCGCGACGTTACTGTTCGCGAACACGCGCACCGGCCGCCCCATTTCGAGCGCCATCGAAGGGCTGGAGATCTTCGAGTCGCGCCCCGCACCGGCGAGCGCGCGCAGCTTCGCCGAGCTGGGAAACAAGGTGCAAACGGATAGCTTCGGCCAGTACTTCGAGGATCTGCGCTCGCTCGGCTCGGCGCCGCTCGCGGCGGACGGCTCGGTGCGCGTACGCTTGCCGGGCGGCGTGCCCATCGCGGCGGCGGCACTCGACGGCGACGGCAAGCTGCTCGGCTTCGGCGCGGGCGCTCCCTTCAAGGGACCGATGCGGCAGCGCGAGGAGCTGCAGTTTTACCCGGGTGAGCGCGCCCATTTCTCCATGCCGCGCAGGCTCTTCAACGGCATCTGCGCCGGTTGCCACGGATCCATCACCGGGCGCGAGCTGGACATCGTGGTGGACGTCGACGTGCTCGGCAGCGCATCGCTCACCATGGCCCATGACGAGCCCATCGATCTGCGATAGACAGAGCTGCCGAGGACCCTTTGCCATTCACCACGCTCTCGCTTTTGGGTTTCGGGATCGGTGCGGCGGCCGCGCTGGCAGGGGCGGCTGAGCTGCGCGTCTCACCGCGGCCGGCGCTGCTCTCGGACAGCTTCGGTGCGTTCGCCGCGTTCATGCTGCTGTTGCTCTTGCCCGTCTCGGTCTACTTCTACGTGTTTCACGGCGATTGGTTCATGCTCTACACCGTCGACGTGCGGCGCATCCCGTCCGCGCTCGCGCTGCTGGGATTCGCGGTGGAGCTCGCGGTGGGCCTCTTGGGCTTCGGCTTGTCCGCGCTGTGCGTGCGAAGCGGGCGCACGAACTGGGCGGTCGCCTTCGCCGCGCTGTGCGCCATCGCCGCTGTCAGCGTCGTGTTCGTGTGTCCCGAGCGCTTGCGCGTCGTCGGCAGCTTTCGCCAGTTCCGCGGCGGCTTCGGCTTGGTCCGCTACGGCGGCGCGCTCATGCAAGGGGCGCTCGCGATGGGCAGTCTGCTGCTCGCCGGCGCTGCCTTCTTGATCCTGCGCATTCGCCGCGGCCAAGCGCGCCGCGAGCGCGCCTGAGCCCCGATCGACGTCACGGCCGCGTGGCGGGCCGACAGGCGCGAGCCCGCGGAGATTGACGCGTTGACGTCCCGCCTCGGCTTCCGCTAAGGTCGCGGCCACGGCAAATCGCATGGTGTTCCCCCGCGTTTCGTCGTGTTTGTCGCTTGTGCTTGCCGCAGTCGGCGTCAGTGTTGCTGCTGGTTGCGGGCCTATCACTTACAGTTTGGACGTCGGCGAAGCCGAGCGAGTTGTCGCTTCGGCCCGCGCAGAGAATGCGGCGTACTTTGCCCCGTATGACCTGTACTTCGCAGAGGCCCACCTGGATAAAGCACACGAAGAGGCGGCACAGGGACAATACGAAGACGCGATCCACGCTGCCGCCGTGGCGCTGCGCTACGGCAGGCGTGCGCTGACGCGAAGCGCTCAGCCGGGGCTATCCAACCGGTGACGCGCACGCGCGCGCGACGGCCGTCGCACGAGCCGTGCGCGGCGCACGGAAATGCGAGCGCCGCCGATGGCGGCTGGAAACAGTGGACGTGCACGGCGTGCGCGCTGCTGTGTCTCGGCGGAATCGGATGCGCGACGCCGCCCGTGAGCGCAACGCGACTGACAGGTCTGCGCGCCTCGATCGATGCAGTCACGCGCGCGGGCGCGAATCGCTGCGCGCCGCGTGAGCTGGCGCTGGCGCACGCCAACTTCGACTTCGCGCAGATGGAGCTGCTGCAGGGTGACGCCGCGCGGGCGGAGCGCCACCTGAACGAGGTGGCCGAGAACGTGGGTGCCGCCCAGGTCCTCACACCCGAGCGGGGCTGCGCGATGCGAGCGCCCGCTCTGGAGGCCGAAGCCGCAGCGCCAGTGAGCCTCGCGCTCGCCGACCACGACGGCGACCTCGTGCCCGACGCGACCGATCGATGTCAGGACGAGATCGAGGACAAGCTGCCGCCCTCTGAAGCTGATGGCTGCAAGAGCAACGACCAGGACGCGGATGGGATCGCCGATGCGCGCGACGCTTGTCCGAATCAGGCAGAAGCTCCGGACGGCGTGCAAGATGACGATGGTTGCCCGGAAGCGCCCGCCCTTGCGAGCGGCAGCGCGGGACAAAATTCGCCCTGTGAGCCAGGCTCGGGCGCGTGTGCGGGCCGCGATTACGCGGGTCTGGTAGTCGCAGAGCGCGAGCTACGCCTGCTGAATCCCATCGCTTTTGCGACGGACTCTGCGACCCTTCGCGCGACGTCGTATGCGACCCTGGACGTGGTCGCACAGGTGTTGATGGACCAGCCGCGCATGAGTCTCGAGATCGGCGCGCACACCGACAGTCGCGGTGACGATGCACACAACCTCGAGCTATCGCAGCAACAAGCAGAGAGCGTTCGCAAGTACCTCATCGCGCGTGGCGTCGAGCCGAGTCGCTTGACGGCGCGTGGTTATGGTGAGACACGGCCCATAGAAGCGAACAGTACATCGCGCGGCCGTGCTATCAATCGGCGCATCGAGCTCATACGAACCGACGTGACCCCGTAAGGCGACCCCTGTTTTCGGATGGCCTTTCTCGGGCCCGCCCAGTAGTTCAGACGGATCTCGGAATGACCCGATTGTGCGGAGACGAAGGACACGGACTCAGTGAGGAGTTGAGCGAATGAGAGCGAGACACGGACTGCTTCTGATTGCGCTGCTGAGTCAAGCGATGGGCCTCGTGGGTTTGTTCTCCGCGACGCCAGTAGCGGCTCAGCAATCCGCCGATCAGGTCGTGTTGGACCTGAATCACGGCGCGATGGATGCCTACAACAACATGGACATCAACCGCGCTGGGTCCATGCTCGAGGAGGCCCTGCGGATCGCGCAGCAAAACCGCGTGCCCGCGCCGCTGTACGCCCAGACGAACGTCAACATGGCGATCATCTACATCGGTGGTCTCGGCGACAACGATGGGGGCGTGAAGTACTTCATCGACGCGTTGTGCGCGGATCCCAACGTGCAACTCGACCCGCTCACCAGCACGCCCGATATCCAGAGCGTGTTCCAGGTCGCCGTGTCGCGCGTTCAGCAGCAGGGATGCGCGGGCGGTGCTGCCCCGAACATCGCGCCGGGTGCTGCCGCGGGCACCATGCCGATGGGTCCGCGGCCTGGCCCCGTGCAAGGGCCGCCCGCGGGCGGCGGTGATGAAGTGCCAGCCCGCAACGTCGACGAAGAGCTGCCGCCAGGCTGGGGCCAGACCGACCCGAACGCGGGTAAGGCCAAGGACTTCAAGCGCGCGTTCTTTCAGCTCGGCTTCGCGCTCGGCATGCCGTGGATCTCGCCCGGCATGGAGGCTGATCGCGAGCCGGCGCCGAGCCAGGTCTTCATCCACTCCGAAAATGGTGGGCAGATCGCAGACCCCCAGGCGTTCATCGACGCGGATCCAAAGAACGCCCAGTTCCTGCGTTTCCCCGGCTCGCAGATCACGAAGTTCGACGAAGCGGGCAACGACCTCGGCATCACGCAGCAGAACGCTTGGGAGCCCGACCAGGACTCATACGACGGCTACGTGAACGCGCAGAACAATCCGGAGCCGTTCTCGCAGTCATCCTGCAAGGGTGACGGTACGGACACCGGCCCGCCGCTCGGGGGCAGGCCCCGCGATGCCGGCCTCTTCCCCTCGAAATACTGCGTTCGCGTCAACAAACCCGGCTTCGCGCCGGAGCTCGCGCTGCGCGCTGCGATCGGCTACTTCATCACGCGCGACGTGTCGCTCGCGCTGCTCATGCGCCTGCAATTCTCGGCGGGTCAAGGCACGTTCTCGAACATGCTGCTCGGCGCGCGCGCGGAGTACATGTTTACCCGCACCAAGCCGCGTGGCCTCATGATCTCCGGCTTCCTCGGTGGCACTTTCGGACAGATCCAGGCCAAGCCCTCGGCGTCCGGTGCGACGGGTGGCGAGCCCTGGATCAAGTCCGGCCTCGGCGGTGCTCACATCGGCTCGAACATCCGCTACCGCTTCACGGACAACATCGGAATGTTCATGTCGCCCGAGCTCGACATCCAGTTCCCCAGCTTCCTGTGGAACATCGATCTGACGGTGTTGGGCGTCGAGCTGGCGATCTGAATCATCTGCTCAAGCGGCGTCGACCTCGAGGCCGACGAGCCGCTTGCGCAGCTTGCGCTTGGCGCGCGCCTCGATCTGGCGCGCGCGCTCGCGCGACACGCCGAGACGGCGGCCGAGCTCGGCGAGCGACATCTCGTCCTCGCCCATGATGCGCTGCTCCACGATATAGCGTTCGCGGCGGTCCAGACTGCCGAGCGCCACACCCAGCCGGTCGTTCAGGCCGGTCTGCTGCTCGCTCGCCATCAGCTCTTCTTCCTGGCTCACGCCGTCGTCTTGCAAGGTGTCGAGCATGGTGACGGCCGAGTCCGCGTGCGTGGAGACGTCGAGCGAGACGTCGCGCGCATCGATCTGGCGCAACATGCGCGACATGCGCTCGGTGTCGACGTGGAAGCGCTGCGCGAGCTCTTCGACGATGCGCGTCTGATCCTGCTCGTGGTTCGCGACCCGCGCGCGCTCGCGACGCAGCCGGAAAAACAGCTTCGAGCGCAGCGCGCCCGAGCCGCCGCCCACGAGGCTGGCCGACTTCACCACCAGGTCCAGCACGTAGGCTCGGATCCAGTATCCGGCGTAGGTTACGAAGCGCGTGCCGCGCTCGGGGTCGAACTTGCGGACCGCCAGAATCAAACCCAGGCTGCCCTCAGCGATCAGCTCTGAGATGGGAATACCGTACCGGCGGTATTGAAGGGCGACCGCCACCACGAAGCGCAGGTTGGCTTCGACCAGCTTGTGAGCGGCATCCATGTCCCCATCTCGGGCCGCCAGCGCGAGGTCGTGCTCTGCTTCACGGCTCAGGCGCGGAATGCTGCGGACACGGCTGATGTATTCGGCGAGGGCGTGATCGGGACGGGCAGTGCTGACGGCGGTCATGGGCTTCACCTGCGCGTGGGGGGACGCGAGCTAACGTTACGTAACGTTAGAATAGGACCCAGGCAGACAGTGTCAAGCGCTCGACCGTCCCAAAAAACGAAAGCGCCGCCCCAAGGAGCCGGAACCGGCTCGGGCGGCGCTTACGTGTGCCGAGAGGTAGGAGAGCTGGGAAAGATCAGGCGCTGAAGCTGGAGCCGCAGCCGCAGGTGCTCTTGGCGACCGGGTTGTTGAACTTGAAGCCAGCCCCGTAGAGGCCTTCGACGTAGTCGATCTCCGTGCCGGACAGGTACGTGAGGCTCATCTGGTCCACGTACAGCGGGATGCCGTGGGACTCGAAGGTCTCGTCCATGTCCGTGAGCTCGTCATCGAAGAACAGGTCGTAGCTGAAGCCCGAGCAGCCGCCGCCGATCACCCGCAGGCGCAGGCCCTGGCCGGCGAGGCCTTCCGCACTCTGGATCTCCTTGACCTTTTCCGATGCCTTGTCCGTGAGCGTAATCATGACTTTTCCGAACCTCGCTCTCCACTATAGGGCGTTTTGCGCACGCCGCCAGCTACAGTCTCGCCACAGCCTTCAGCAGTCCTCGCGAGTGGATCCGTAAGGCGTGCGGGCAGCGCTTGCAATAGCCGCGCGTCAGGCAGCGCTCGTCTGCGTCGGAGAGCTGGGGCCCTCGAGCAGCACGGCCGTCACGTTGAAGCGGGCGCGGCTCGGCTCGATGATGCCCACGATCCGCGGGAAGCGCGCGCCTTTCGATGGTGCCCCCAGATCGATCTCTTTGGGCTTCGCGAACACCTGGCCGGAGCGGTCCGTGATCAGCTTGATGCGAGGGCGGGCGACCGCCGCACGGTTCTGCGAGGGCCCCACCACGATGCCCCACTCACCCGTCTCGAACTCGACCACGGTGCCGGTCGGCATCACGCCGAGCGCCTGCACTAGCAGCTTGAACAAGGTGGGATCGGTGGTCGGGGAGCGCGACACCGCGGCGAGCGCATCGAGCGCGGAGAGCGGGCGCGTCGTGTCGCGCGGGGCCATCAAGTCGAGCAGCGCGCGCACCATGTGCAGCAGCTTCGACTGGATCAGCGGGCTCATCTGACGTTTGTACAGCGGGCCGAGCAGGCTCTGACGCTCGAGCTGCGTGGCCTCGAACGTGGTCACGGTGCGCAGTGCGTTCTGCACGTTCACGCCTCCGCTCGCGATGCACAGCGCACTGGTGAGCGCTGGCACCACGCGCTCGGCCTCGTCGCTCAGCGCGACGAGCGCATCGCTCTTGCCGCCTGCGACGCGTGCGCGACCGACGTCCGCGATCAGACCGGCCATCGCGATCTGCGCCAGCACGCCGCGATCACTCGTCAGCTTGCGCGACACGACGAGCGCCAAGATCGCGGTCTGCACCGCGCGGCCGGCCTCGTCGCGGTGTGCGTTCGCGAGCGTGAGCATCGACAAGAGCGAGCTCTCGTCGCCTTCAGCGAGCGCGACGAGGCGCTGCGCGATGCGTTTGACGCGGTGCGGCAAGACGGTCTTGCCGCGCGCGACCTTGTCGAAGAACTGGCGCATGACCACGAGGCCGGAGGCGTACGCGCGCAGCGCCTGCTCGAGCGGCGGCAGGTTCGCGTCCGTGTCGCTCCGGCTCTGCAACGTGCTGTCGACTGCGCGCACGGCGACGTGGGTCAACTTTGCCTCGAGGAGCGCGTTCTTCCTTTGCGGATCGCGCGACGCGATCGAGAACGCCTGGCACAGCTCGAACAGGTTCTCCTCGGTCATCTCCGCGGTGTAGCTGAGCTCGGAGACGTTGCAGCCGCCGAGCAGCTTTCCCACTTCCATCGCGGACTGGTAGATCGAGCGCGAGGCGCGCAGCAGCTGGCCGCACACGAAGATGGTCTCGTCGACGAACGTGATGCTGACGTACCCGCCGACCATCGAGGCGAAGTCGTGCATGATGCTGTGCGACTCCTTGACCGTGAGCACCACGGCCTTGTTGTCGATGGCGTGCACCAGCGAGTTCTTCAGCATGCGGAAGGTCGCGAGGATGACCTCGGCGCCCTTGTCGCGGATCTCCTCGAGCGACTTGTTGCGCGAGTCACTCGCCTTGCACTGGGCGAGAAAGTCGCTGCGATTGAGCGTGCGTCTCACGACTGGCTCCTGGCCCGCTTGTTGGACGCGCTGTCGCCTTCGGGCGCTTCTTGATCATTGCCGGGCTTGGTCATGCGCCCGGTCGAGGGGTTCTTGCTGAAGCTGATGGCTTTGTTGTCGTTCGCCGCCTGTGCACCGGGCTCGGGCGCCGCGAGGCTCGTGGACGGCGCCTTTGCCTTCATGCCTGCGCCACTCGCGTGCTCCGGGGCAGTCGCGGGCGCGGTGCGAGCCGCGGCCTTGCCGCTCGGAGCGGCGGTGCCGGCGCCGGTCTTCGTGCCAGCACCGGTCTGCTTGCTGCCGGTCACGTTGGGGCTCGTGCCCATGCCGCTCTTCTTCTTTCGGTTTTCGTGCACGCTTGGGTTCGCCTTGCGCTCGGCGATGCGCTTGGCTGCCTCTTCGGCGCGCGCCTTCAGCCGCGCGAGCGCCGCGCTGGCGGCGTCGCGCACGCGCTTGCTGTTGCGAAACGCGGAGCTCGTGGCTACCTTCTCCAGCAAGAACAGCGCGCCGTCGCTGCTCGCCACCTCACCGAGGAACTGGGCGGCGAGCTCCCGCGTCTCGTCGCGAGACTTCGTTCGCAGGATCGAAGACTCCGACAGCAGGGTGATGCACACTTCCTCGCAGCGCTTCGCGCGGAGCTTGCTCAAGGTAGTCAGGGCCTGCTGGCGCTCCTCGAGTGGGAGCTTGTTGAACTCGCTCTCCTGGATGCGCAGCACGAGGAACGGTCCAGCGATGCTGATGTTGTGCTCTTCCATCGCGCGCAGCGCGAGCAAGCGCACTGCGGGGTCGGGATCTTCGAGCAGCTTGCGCATCTCGAGCCGCAGGCGCGAGCCCGAAGCGCCTTCGATGTGGCCCAGCGCCTCGATGCGCACCAGCGCGTGTGGGCTCTGCGAGGCCATTGCCACGGCTTCGCGCGCAGCGTCGGTCTCGATCTCGGAGAGCAGGCGCACGAGCGCGAGGCCCAGATCCACGTTGGCCTTCGGAAACAAGGTCGCGATCTTGGTCTCGTTGCCGCGACCGACGCGCTTGATGAACGACAGGAGCAGCTGCTGCAGCTCGCCGGCAGGCGCGTTTTCCAGGTACGCGAGGGCGGAGTCGAAGTGCTGCGGCTGCAGGCAGCCGAGCACGCGCGCCACGCCCTTCATGTATTCGACCTTGGTCTCGCCGCTGAGCGCGTCGCCGCCCTTCAGCATCTCGAGCAACGTGGCCGCGGACAGCACCTCGCTCGTCATGGTCTCGCGCAGGCTCTCGGTCTCGAGCTCCTTGCCTTCGACCGTGACGGCGTCGCGCAGCTCGAGGATCATCTCGACGGCCTTGGCCGGCGCGCCGGCGCCGAGGCTATCCACCGCGCGGCGCAACGGTGCGGTCACCGCCGCCGAGCGACCCATCTTCGCAGAGACGATGAACGCCTCCGCCGCGGCCACGATGAAGCGCTCGCTCGTGCCCGCGATGTCGATCTCCATGCGCGCCGCGAGCAGCGCGCGTGTGTTCTCGTCGAGCTTGAGCGCTCCGGCGGCCTCGGCCTCGTCCGGAGACTCTTCCATCAGGTTCAAGTTGGCGATGCGCGCCGCGGCCTCGGCGTCGTTCGAGTCGCCGCGTGACAGCACGCGGAAGAGCTCGCGGCTCTTCTCCACGGCGTCGCCGCTGCCGCCCTTGGCTGCAGGACGCTTCTTGCCGCCGGCGCCCGCGGACTCGCGCTGCGTGATGACCGCCTTCGACAGATCGGCGCGGTGGTCGATGTGCGCACCGGCCACGACGTTGGCGCGCTCGGCCTCGTAGCGCGCACGCTGGTCCTGGTTGCCTTCGGCGAACGAGTCGATCGCCTGGAAGAACACGTGCTCGAGGTTCTCGTCCCAGAGCAACGTGACGAGATCGTCCTCGGGCGCGAAGTCCGTCAGCGGATCCATCGTCACGAGCTTCACCCAGCGCATGAACTCCGGCTGGTCGAGCCCGGGTGAGAAGCCCATCATGCGCACGCCGTCCGCGAACAACTGATACGGCACGCGGTTCCAGGGCGCCTCCGGCTCCCACACGGGCTGGTCGCGCGCGCCGAAAGAGTAGGGCGTGAGGTTCCAGGCCAGCGCGATGTCGCACGTCATCAGCGCGGCGGCGAGCTCGCGAAACGCCTCGTCGAAGCGGCGCTTCGGCTCGGGGTGATCGGCGCTGTACTGCTTCGTCGCCGTGAGCGCGCGCTCGAGCAGCGAGAACACCTTCGCCATGCGCGCGATCTCTTCGTCGCTGTTGCTGCTGGGATCGAAGGTCTCGATGCGCTCTTTGTCGTCGTCGTCCGGACCGTCCGCGAGCGCGCCGCCGAGCAGCTGTGGCGGCAGCTCCTTGCCGTGCACGGTGGCCGGCATGATCGGCTTGTCGGGATTGAGCTTGTCCGGCGCCGGAGCGGCTTCCTGCGCGATGGAGCCGCGGATCTTCTGCAGCTCCGCGCGGAAGGTATGCGCGTCCGGGAAGCGGTTGTCGCGCTCGTACGCGAGCGCGCGATCCACGAGCGCCACGAGCTGGAACGGCGCCTGGTTCAACACGCGCGCGAGCGAGCGCGCGGGGCGCGTCGCGGCGGCGATCAGCATCTCGCCCGCGGTCTCGGCCTCGTGCACGGGCAGCCCCGTGAGCAACGTGAACATCGTCGCGCCCATCGCCCACAGGTCCGTGCGCGCGTCGACGTCGTTCCAGCGCCCCATCGCCTGCTCGGGCGCCATGAACGCGGGCGTTCCCATCACGAGGCCGGTTTGCGTGCGCCGCGTCTGCTTGTCCTCGCGCAGCCGTGCGATGCCGAAGTCGAGCACCTTCAGCTGCCCCTGATCGGTCATGAACAGGTTCTCTGGCTTCAGATCGCGATGCACGATCGCTTGCGCGTGCGCCGACTCGAGCACGGCCAGAGTTTGATCGAGGATCTCGAGCGCGTCGGCGATCGGCAGCCGCCCGCCTGCCTTCTGCGCGCGCGTCTCCACCGTCTCGCCGCGCAGCAGCTCCATCACGATGTAGGGCGCGCCTTGCTCGTCCTTGTCGTCGTCCAACACCTTGACGGTGCCGGGATGGTTCACCTTGTTCGCGATGTAGGCCTCGCGCAGGAAGCGCTCGCGCACCTCTTGGTTGAGCGAGACCTCCTCGTGCAAGATCTTCACCGCGGACATGCTGCCGTTGCGGTGCGTAGCCATGTAGACCGCGGCCATGCCGCCGACGCCGATCAAGGCATCGAGGCGCCACTTGCCGCTAATCAGCCGTCCCACGCGCGAACGGCACTGGGCTACAAGTGGATCGTCTCCCTCCATCTACTCCTCGAGTCCGGACTGCCGCTCAACTCAGCCCAGGACCGCCGCGCGCACGAGCGCGACCCCTCAGCTGTGAGCGATCATCGTCGCACGCTGCGCGCGCAGCCAGCAATTGAGGAGGATGTGGCTTCTGTCACGCGGATGCAGGCGCCGCGTCGTCTTCGCCCACCAGCTTGCCGAGTGTCAGGGCCTGTGACCCCGCGAACAGCGCCGCTCCTGGCTGCGAGTGCACACGGCGCACGTAGCCGAGCGCGTGGCCCACGCCCTGCTCGGGGTCCCAGACAGCGCTGGTCAGTGTGCCGGCCGCATCGCCGCTGCCAGCGGCCGCCGCCGACAGCGGCGTGCCTGGCGCGGGCAGTACGGCACTGTCGGCCTTCAGCACACACAGGTGCTTCGACAGCTTGCCGCGATTCTCCAGCGTGCACACGACTTCCTGGCCCAGGTAACAGCCCTTCTGGAACGACACGATGTGCTTGAGCCCGGCTTCCTGCGGGTAGTGATGCTCGTCGTAGTCCACGCCGAAACGCGGCACCCCGCGGCGCAGCCGCACGAGCTCGTAGGCATCGGCGCTGACCTCGGGCACACGCGACCCGAGCTTCCGTACGATGTCCTCGAGCGTAGCCTGCGTACCCACGAACGCTCGACCCGGCAGCCCGAGCGGCGCGAACTCGAAGCGCACGGGCTCGGGCGCGGTCAGCTCGGCGAGCGCTGCCGCCGACAGCGGCCCCTCCACGCTCAGCACGGCGAGCTCCGGCAGGGGCTCGAGCACCACGTCTTCCATGATGATGTAGCGGTCCAGGTTCTCGAGCAGCGCGTCCTGCACGGCGCGGGGCACCACGAGCAGCAGACGCTCTGCGTCTGCGACGGCCGCCCACACCTCGGCCATGATCTTCCCGCGCACGTTCACCGCGAGGGCGTGCACCCCAACCTCGGGCGGCGCGGCCGCGAGGTGCCGCACGTCATTGGTGATCTGGCCGTTCAGCCAGCTCACCCGGTCATCGCCGCGCACGGCGATGACGGACAGCTCCGGCCAGAAACGATGAACGGCTTGAGTCTCGAGCGCGCGGGCGCCGGCGAGGATGTCGGTGGGGGCTGGTTGCATGACGTCTGCCTTCTATAGGGCCCTGTCGCCAGCATGACCATCCACAGGCTCGGGGCGACCTGCGATGACCTGGCGCAGCCCGTAATCCGTCTCGAGCAGGAGCGCCCCCGAGGGGGCCACCCCGCGGATCAACCCCTCCAGGCCCTCGACCCTCACGCGGCTGCCGCGCAGGGCGAGCCTCGGCTCGAGCGCGCGTACCACCGCCGCCGCGCCCTGCGTCGTGAACTCATCCACCCGCGCTTCGACCCGCGTCAGCAGCACGCCGAGCGCGTGCGTGCGGTCGAGCAGGGCTTGCTCCGGGTGCATGAGACGCAGGGAGCTCGCGAGCGGCGCGATCTCCGGCTCGAACGCGGTGCGGTTCACGTTGAGCCCGATGCCTATCACCACGGCGTCGCCGCCGGGCAATCCGCTGCTGGCCTCGACCAACACGCCGGCGCATTTCTTGCCGCCGAGCAACACGTCGTTCGGCCACTTCACCTGGCTCGCAGGCACGCCGCTCTCCGTGAGCAGCGCATCCACCGTCTCCGCCACCGCGAGCCCCACGGCCAAGGTCAGCGGCGGCAGCTCGGCGAGCGACAGCGGCAAGCGATCGACGATGGAGACGTACAGGTCCGTACCGCCGGGCGACTCCCAGTGGCGGCCGCGTGAGCCTCGTCCCGCGCTCTGGGCGTCGGCCACGAGCGTGTGGCCGTTCGCAGCGCCCTGCGCGAGCGCGTCGCGCGCGTCGTCGTTGGTGGAGCCAGTGCTCTCCAGATAGCGCAAGGAGCGGCCGTAACGCACGCTGCTCAGCTCGCGTTGCAGTCGTGTCAGGTCGAGCCGCGAGCTCATTCCGACCAGTCCAGACCCAGGTCGATGGCGCGGGCCGAGTGGGTGAGGGCGCCCACGCTGATCACGTCCACCCCGACGCGCGCGATCTGCGGGAT
>Ga0190269_10000768_pt1 | contig 16015 bp, 14 predicted proteins | sample Popmic249IS_FD_133749 | JGI IMG/M metagenome (GOLD analysis project Ga0190269, IMG submission 133749) | Populus adjacent soil microbial communities from riparian zone of Blue River, Arizona, USA - 249 IS | ecosystem: Environmental > Terrestrial > Soil > Riparian zone | place: USA: Arizona...
ACGATCCGGAGCTCGCCGTCCTTGCGGTAGCGGATGCGGTAGTTCTTCTCGTACGGCTCGAAGTGGATGTCCGAGGCGCCGGAATTGATCGCATCCAGCATGATCTTGTTGACGAAGCGCACGATCGGTGCGTCGTCGGCGTCGCCGGACGTGGCGATGTCGACGTCGGCTTCGAGGTCGCCACCCTCGGTCTCGAGGTTCTCGAGGTCGGCGTCGTCGACGTTCATGCTCGACGACTGCTGGGCCGACAGCGCCGTGTCGATCAGCTTCAGCAGCTTGTCTTCCTCGACGACGATCGCCTCGGTGGCGAGGTTCGTGGCGAACTTGATCGCGTCGAGCCCCGGCAGGTTGGTCGGATCGCCGATGCCGACGTAGAGGCGCTTGCCGCGCTTGAACAGCGGCAGCACGCGGTGCTGCCGCATCAGTTTTTCGGTGACCAGCTTGACCGTGTCGGTGTCGAGCTCGATGGCGGACAGGTCCAGCATCGGCACGCCGAAGGCGTTGCTGGCGGAATGGGCGACTTTGGACGGAGACGCCAGCTTGTCGTCGATGATCTGGCTGACGATCGACAGGCCGGCTTTCTGGGCCTTGGTCTGCGCTTCACGCGCCTTGTCCTCGGCGAGCACGCCGTCCGCGACGAGACGACGCGCGAGACCCCCAAGACCCGCCCCCGGCATGGAGGCCGACGAAGGCGAAATTGCCATGTTTGACCGGCCCTTACTCCCGAAACCTCATATCATATTACTCGGTTTTGCCGGTCTTGCCCCAGTCCCTCGAAGAAACGCCCCAGGGAGCCGACGATACGGTCGATTTCCGTCGGGCCCAGGTCGCTGTGCACCGGCAGCGACAGGCAACCCTGACTGGCGGCCTCCGCCACCGCGAAGGACGCGCCACCCGATTGTGGCAGCGTGGCGAAACAGCGCAAGCGCGGCAGCGGCGTGGGGTAGATGACCGCCGACTGTATTTGATCCGCGGCGAGGTGCCGGGCAAGCGCCTCCCTGCGCTCCGGCGAGAGCACGACGGTGAACTGGTGGTATGCGTGCCCGGCTTGCGCCGCAACTCTCGGCATCGAGACCGCCGCGTGGGGCCGCAGCGCTTCCCGGAGCGTGCGCGCATTGGCCTGCCTGCGTTCGAACAGCGTCTCGAAATGTTCGAGCTGGTCCAGCGCCAGGGCGGCATGCAGATCGGACATCCGGTAGTTGTAGCCGACCAGCTCATGCGCATAAGGCGCTGTCTTGCCGTGGTTGATGAACTTGCGGACGTGTTCCGCCAGTGACGCATCCGCCGTGACAACCGCGCCGCCTTCGCCGGCGGCGACGTTCTTGGTGGCGTAGAACGAGTACGCGGCGATGGTGCCGAAGGCTCCGACGGGACGACCCGAGTACATCGCGCCCACCGCCTGGGCGCAGTCCTCGATCAGGGGCAGGCCGTGCCGGGCGCAGACCGCCGCAACCTCGGCGACATTGGTCGGGTTGCCGTACAGATGAACGAAAATGACCGCGGCCGGATTTCGCCCCGCGGCGCGGGCCGCGCGGATGGTTTCGTCCAGCCTGCGGGAATCGAGGTTGAACGAGTCATCGATGTCGCAGAACAGCGGGACGCAACCGGCGTGGACGATGGCGCTCGCCGTCGCCACGAACGAGAAGGCTGTCGTGATCACGGCCGATCCGGCCGCGACATGCAGCGCTGCCAGGCTCGCATGGAGCGCGGCAGTGCCGTTGCCGCAGGCGACTGCGTGCGGTTGGCCCACGCGCTCGCCGAGTCGCAGCTCCAGTTCCTTGACCAGCGGACCGGATGCCACCATGCCGGAGCGGACCGCCTGGCCGATGCGCGCGATCGCGGTCTCGGAGAAGCGCGGACGTGCCATGGGAATGGTAGTCGCGTGCTGTGCGTCGCCCAAGCGATGACTCCGGTGGACAGCCTGATGAACCGCTGCTCGATGGGTTCGGATTCTATATCCGTGTGCTATCGTTCAGCGGCCGCAGCGCCCTCTAAGAATGACCACAAACCCTGTCTTCATACACCCAAGCGCCGAGGTGCATCCTACGGCCAGGATCGGTCCCGGCACCAAGGTCTGGAACGGTGTGCAGGTGCGTGAGCATGCCGTCATCGGCGAGCATTGCAGCTTCGGGAAGGACACCTACGTCGATGCGCATGTTCGCATCGGTGATCGCGTCCGCGTCCAGAACGGCGTGTCGATCTTCCGGGGAGTCCGGCTCGACGACGACGTCTTCGTGGGGCCGCACGCCTGTTTCACGAACGACCTGTACCCGCGCGCTTTCAACCACGGCAACTTTCAGCTGACGGAAACCCGGGTCGGCGCTGGCGCGTCGATCGGGGCGGGCGCCACGATCCTGTGCGGCGTGACCATCGGCGCCTTCGCGATGGTAGGCATGGCAGCCGCGGTCATTCGCGATGTGCCGCCGTACGGTCTCGTTGTGGGAAACCCCGGCCACCTGAAGGGTTTTGTGTGCCGCTGCGGCCGGCCGGTTCCGGGCGGAGTCTCCGCCGGGGAAAAACCGTGGGTCTGCCAGCATTGCGGATTCAGCACCTGAAACCAAGGACTCGTGAATGACGACCTATCACCCTCTCCTGCGCCGGAGGCTTAATGTTTTTTCCGTGCCGAAGGTTTCCGGCCAGCGGATTCTGGTGACGGGTTCCGACGGCTCGATCGGCAAGAGGGTGTCCGAGCGACTCGCCGACCAGGGCGCCGAGGTGCATGGCTTCGACGTCAACAAGGGCTACGACATCACCGACCTCACGACCTGCATGGAGCTGATCCACCAGGTACGGCCGCACACCATCATCCACCTTGCGGCGGAGAAATATGCGACCGCCGCGGAAGCCGATCCGTTCAAGGTGGTCAACCTGAACGCCCACGGCACCTACTACCTCTGCAACACGGCCCGGAAGTTCGGCGTGAAGACCCTGGTCGCCGCCACCACGTGCAAGTCGATCGAGCCGGAGACCGTGTACGGGGCCTCCAAGCTGATCTCGGACCGGATCGTCCTGAACCATGGCTATACGGTCGGACGCTTCTTCAACGTTGTCGAGAGCGCCGGCAACGTGTTCGAGATCTGGCGCAGCCGGGTCCGTCGCCGCCAGCCGCTCCACGTGACCACGTGCCGCAGGTACTTCATCGCGCTGGAGGAGGCCGTGAGTTTCATCATTCATCTCGCGGGCCTGAAACCCGGCCGCTACGCGCCGTTTCCGGGCAGGCCGATCGAAATGTCCGACATGGCAAAGCGGTTTGCGCCCGGCTATCCGGTCAAGCTGTGCCCGCCGCGGCGCGGCGACCGCGTCGCCGAGCCCCTCATCGGCAGGCACGAAACCTACCGGCTGCGCGGCAAGCTGATGGTCATCGACAATCCGCACGACCATCCCGCGCCGCCGCGGGAGCGCTCGATGCTTCCGACGATCGCGCATGTTTGATCCTGCCTGCCGGGTCCGCGCGGACGGAACAGAATGATTTATCTGGTTCTGGGCACCAAGGCCCAGCTCATCAAGACGTTCCCGGTCATGTTGCGCCTGCAGGCCCTCGGAATTCCTTATCGCTACATCGACACGGTGCAGCACGGCCCGATCTGCGAGGAGCTGCGTCGTACCTTCGGCATCCGCGCGCCGGATCATTTTCTGGTCGCGCCGGGCACCCAGATCGAGCGGACGCTGGACGCCGTCGTCTGGGCGTTCCGGGTGGTCTGGAACGGATGGCGGCAGCGGCGCGCGATCTTTCCGGCCCGCGGCACCGTGATCGTCCATGGCGACACGCTCTCCACGCTCGTGGGCCTGATCCTCGCGCGGCTTTGCGGGCAGCGGGTGTGCCATCTCGAGGCCGGTGAGCGGACCTACAAGCTGTGGCGGCCGTTTCCCGAGGAAATCATCCGGCGCATCACGGACCGCTGGTCCGACATCCTGCTCGCCTGCGGGGCAACGCAGGCCGGGAATCTGCAGGCGGAGGGGCGCGCAGGACTCACCACCGATCTCGGCGGCAACACCTTGATCGATGCGGTCCGCCATGCCACCGGTACCGCTTCCGGCGATGCCGCGGCAGCGGGCGGCGCGATCCTCGTGTCGATTCACCGGTTCGAGACCATTACCTCCCGTGAGCGGCTGCAGTTTCTCGTCGGCGCGATCGAACGCCTGGCGCAGTCCGATCGCGTGGTTTTCGGCGTGCATCCGCCCACGCGTCGCAAGCTGGAGGAGTTCGGACTCATGGCAAGGCTGGCCGGCGTGCCGAACCTGGTGATACGCGGGCTGCTGCCGTACCCGGACTTCATCCGGGCCATCGCCGGCTGCAAGTTCCTGCTGACCGATGGTGGCGGGCCGCAGGAGGAAAGCCATTTCCTCGGCGTGCCGTGCCTGCTGCTGCGGGACGAAACCGAGCGCTCGCATTCCAACGTGTTCATGCCCGGCTGGGACCTGGCCAAGGTCGAGTGGTTCAACGCGCACTGCGAGGAGTTCCGCAAGGCGGCGGCAGCGCCGGCCCACTCGCCGTCGGCGCGCGCGATCGAGGCCTTGCTCGGACCGCCGGCGTGACCGCTGCCGGCGGGTGGCGCGGCGTGTTGCGCGGCCTCGTCGGACTGCTGTTGTTCTCGCTCGTCATCGCGTGGATCGTGCGCGAAGGCAGCTATTTCGAGAACCTCAATGCACGGGCCCTGGGTGCCTCGTTGGCGGTGTCCGTGCTCACGGCACTGCTGCAGGCGGGCACCCTCGTGACGATTGCTTCGGCCAACGCGCGCCGGCTCGGCTATGCGCAGGCCCTGCGGGTGGCCTCGCTCGGCACGCTCGGCAATGCCGCCGGCGGGCTGCCGTTCGGCACCGCGGTGAAGTTCGGCATCCTGTACGGCCAGGTCGGCCTGTCGTTCGGTCAGATCACCACCGGCATGGCCGTCACGACAGCGGTGATCGTGGCGGTGCTGCTGGCCTGCGCTTCGCTGAGCGCGCTGTGGCTGCCCGTGCCGGGCTACGTTGCCGCGCTGCCCGCAGCGCTGCTGACCGGGCTGCTCCTGCTCGTGGTGCTGCCGGCGCGCGTGCCGGCGCTGCGCCGCCGGATTCCGGCGCCCGTACTCACCCATCTCGCGGTGTACGCCGGCGGGCCGGCCCTGCGGGCGGTGCTCGTGCTCGGCGCGGCCACGGCTGCTGCGTTCGTCTTGAACTCCTGCGTCGTCGGCTGGCTGCTCGGCTCCGGGCAGTCGCTGGCCGAGTTGGTGTTCCTGTCTTCGGCCGGCATCGTCATCGGCCTGGTCACCCTGCTGCAGGCGATCGCGGGGGTGCACGAGTTCGCGCTCGCGTTCACGGCCTATGTCGCGGGGGCCCGCCCGATCGACGGCGTGCAGATCGCGCTCACCTTGCGCGCGACTGCAATCGGCGGCGCGCTGCTGCTGCTGGCGTGGGGCGCTATCGTGACTCGCCGGAATCCGGCCTGAGCCAGCTCGCCGCCTGGTAGTTCAGCCGCTTCATCTCGCGCCGGCCGCGCGCGACCGAATCGAGCACCAGGCCGCAGGTCAGGCTGATCGCGCCGAGCACCATGAGGCCGGTTGCCAGGATCGCGGTCGGCACGCGCTCGACCAGGCCGGTGCGCATGAAGTCGAGGATGACGGGGACGCCGGCGACCAGCGCGGCGCCGACCATCAGGATCGCGCCGATGCCGAAGAACCGGAACGGGTGGATCTCCTTGTACAGCAGCACGATCGTCGCAAGGATGCGGATGCCGTCGCGCACGGTATTGAGCTTGCTCGCCGTCCCGGCCGAGCGCGCCGAATACACGCTGTCGACCTCGGCGTGCGGCAGGCGCAGCTCGAGCGCGTGCACGGTCAGCATCGTCTCGATTTCGAAGCCGCTCGCGAGCGCCGGAAAGGTTTTCACGAAGCGCCGCGACATCACGCGGTAGCCGGACAGGATGTCGCGGAACGGGCTGCCGAAGAGGCGGCCGACCGTGCCGGTCAGCAGGCGGTTGCCGAACACGTGGCCCGGCCGATAGGCGCGGGCGTCGGCGCCGTGCACGCGCACGCCGACGATCATGTCGAGCTGCTCGTCGAGCAACTTGGCCAGCATGGCGGGCGCCTGCGCGGCATCGTAGGTGCCGTCGCCGTCGGCCAGCACGTAAACGTCGGCTTCGACGTCGGCGAACATGCGGCGCACGACGTGGCCCTTGCCCTGGCGCGTTTCGTGGCCGACGGTGGCGCCGGCAGCCTGCGCCTGCGCGACGGTGTCGTCGGTCGAGTTGTTGTCGTAGACGTGGATGCGCGCCGCGGGCAGCGCGCGCCGGAACGCGCGCACGACCTCGCCGATCACGGGGCCCTCGTTGTAGCAGGGCAGCAGGATGGCGACGGTCGGCGTGTCAGCGGAAGGCATGGCGAATCCGGTCGAGCGTGGGGCGGTTCAGCACGACGGCCAGCGGCAGCAGCGCCATGACGTACAGGAACGGGCGCAGGGCAATCGCATACCGCGGCAGCGGGAAGCCGACGACCATGACCGCCAGATGATAGGCGAGCAGCAGCGAGATCAGGCGGGCTGCGAACGCGGTCTCCGGCGCGAGCCGGCTCCAGCGCGCCGGCAGCCAGGCGAGCACTGCACCGACCCCCATCAGCACGACCAGCAGGCCGTGCAGCTTGCGCATCAAGGCGTGCGTGAACTCGAACACCGGCAGGTAGGCATAGGGGCTGCTGAGCGTGGGATAGACGTAAACGTCGCCCTGGCCCTCGACGTTGTCCCATGAGTACAACAACGCCGGCTTGCCGAACAGGTACCAGCGCGTCTGCTCCCAGGGCTGCTCGCGGAACGACTGCGCGATCGCGCGGGCCGTCGCGCCGGGATCCTTGATCGCCTCGGGGTAGCCGGGATCGGCCTTGTACGGATAGCCGTAGGTCTCGGGGCGGTTGTCGTACATGAGGTTCGGATAGGCGCCCGCGCGCAGCGTTGCGAGCATCAGGGTCGGATCCGAGCTGCCGACGGAAACCGCGTTGCGCGCGACCCACGGGCCGAAGGCGAGGCCGAATCCCACGACGAGCAACGCGGCGGCGCGGCGCGCCGACGGCACGTCGCGGACCACGAGCAGGTAAGCGGCCACGAACACGACGAAGTACTGCGCCAGCGGATGCGCGAGCGCGGCCAGGGCCATCAGCACGCCGCTCGCGACTGCCGGCCCCGGGCGGCCGCTGCGCAGGCCGCGTACCGCGCAGAGCAGCGCGAGCACCAGCGCGAAGCACAGCACGGTCTCGCTGAGCAGGTAGATCGTCATCGTGACGAGATGCGGGCTCAGCGCGGCCAGCGCGGCGGCGGCGAGCGCGAACGGCACGGCCAGCACCGCGCGCGCGAGCGCGTACACCAGCGCGACGGTCACCGTGCCGAGCAGCGCCTGCGCGATCAGCGCGGTGCGCAGGCTGGCGAGCGTCGGTGGCGGGTCCAGGAACACGGTCAGGAACAGCGGGTACAGCGGCACGCGCATGGCGTCCGGCGCCGGCGCTGGCGCGTCCGGTTGCCAGGTATCGGCACGCGAATAGACGCCGTAGTGCTCGAGGTTGTACGCGTACAGCACGTAGTCGCGCGCGTCGGCGCGCACCGGGTTGTCGACGACGCTGTGCAGCACCGACTCCACGCGCAGGTCCAGCGCCAGCAGCAGGATTGCTGCGAGCACCCAGAAGCGCGGCGCGATCCGGATCGTCCTCTGCAGCCCGGTGGCCGGCATCAGGCCCGCGCCGGCGCGCGGAACAGCGCGATCGAGAACAGGGGCAGCGCGAAGCCCGCCAGGCGCGGCACGTAGCGGTGCGCCAGCAGCGCATAGCCGGCTTCCCGGTAGTACCGGATCAGCGCCTCCGCCGGATGGTAATGATCCGCCGGCTTCTGCTTGCGCACGACCAGGCGGCCCAGCCGGTACAGCCAGTTTTCGGTTGGCAGGCTGACCAGCAGCAGCCCGCCGGGCTTCAGGCAGGCGTCGAGGTAGCGGCGCGGCACGTCCGGCTCGAGGAAGTGCTCGAGCACGTCCATGGCGGTCACGACGTCGTACTGGCGGGCCGGCGGAGTGGTTGTCACGTCGGCCTCCTGCAGATCGACGTTGGCCAGCCCGTAGTGTGCAGCGACGCGACGCGCATCGGCGAGGTCGCGGTCCAGCACCGCGACGTGGCGGAAAGCGGCCGCCAGCGACGGCAGGAACGCGCCGCTGCCGCCGCCGAAATCGAGGACGTCGGCGTCGCGCGGGGCATGCGCCTGCAACGTGCGCAGGCCCACGGCCAGGCGCTGCCAGAAGATCCAGCGGGCCAGGGGGTTCGGGTGCGCGTAGATGTTGCGCTCGTGCGCGGGGTCGGTGATCCGGCCCAGCACGTCCGGCGGAATGGGGATGAACACGGGCGCGAAGTATATATGCGGCGGCGCCGGCTCATCGCCGCTCGAGCACGACCAGCAGCCGCGTCGCGAACACCGCCGGCAGCCAGTCGCACGCGCGCTCGAGGAGCCGCAGCAGCGGATACAGCCGTGCCGGGTACAGCTGTGGCGCGGAATAGCCGCCGGACGCGACATATGCCAGCGCCGACAGCCGCCGGCGCTCGCGCACGGCCCAGCCCCCGAACTCGTCCTGGAACTCGCCGCGCAAGAAGATGCGCGTCGCGTTGCCTTGCGCTGCGTAATAATCGACCTGCGCCGGGGACCAGCCCGGCGGCGCGCGCCACGCGATTGGCGCAAGACGGGCGACGGGTTCGGGATGAAGGGCGCCGTAGACGAGCCAGCCGAGCAGGCTCAGGCAGGGCTCGAACAGGATCAGGCGGCCGCCGGGCCGCAGCACGCGGTGGAACTCGGCGAGTGCCGTGCCGGGATGACGCAGGTGATGAAAAACGTCGAACAGGATCAGGTTGTCGATCGCGGCTTCGCCGAACGAAAGCGCGTACGCGTTCTCGACGCGGTCGATGCCGGGACCCGGGAACAGGTCCGTCCGGATGCAGTCGGGCAGCGCAGCACGGATGTCGGCGCCGCCGGAGCCGAGCTCCACGGTCGCACCGCCCGTGGCGACCTGCTGCGCAATCAGGCGATGGAAATCGCGGTAGGCCGCGGCGAGCACGGGCTTGCGCTGCAGCGCGGCGCGGTTGTGCTCGAGTTCCTCGCGATGGCGTTCGATCGACATGGTCACGCGTGAAGCTTGACTCGGCCTATGCGCTGACGGAGCGCGTCCTGTATTGGCGGATGCCGCGGGTTTACCGGGCATTGTATTCGGCCTACAAGGCGCTGACGGACCGGCGCGAGCGCGCACTGTACGTGCGCTGCATCCGGCCCGGCATGACGGTCGCCGACGTCGGCGCGAACATCGGCGTCAACACCGCGCTGTTCGCGGACCTGGTCGGGCCGGGCGGCGCCGTCCACGCGTTCGAGCCCGAGCCGGAGAACTTCGCGCGGCTCAGCGCGGCGCTGCGCGGGCGCGCCTACGTCACACCGGTGCAGGCCGCGGTGGCCGAAGCCGGCGGCGAGCGCACGCTGTACCTGTCGCCGGACCTGAACGTCGACCACCGCCTCTACGACCCCGGCGACGGCCGCCGCAAGGTCACGATTCGCAGCGTCGCGCTCGACGATTATTTCGCGGAGCGCGCGGTCGGCTTCGTCAAGATCGACATCCAGGGCTTCGAATGCCAGGCGCTGCGCGGCATGCGTCGCGTGCTCGCGCAGCCGGGGTGCCGCGGCGTCGTGTTCGAGTACTTCCCGGCGGGCTGGCAGGCGGCGGGTGGGGACTGGGCGCAGGCGGCCGGCCTGCTCGAGGGACTCGGCTATCGGCTGCACACCGTCGATCGGCAGCCGGTGTCCGCATCCGCGCCGCCGCCGGTCGGAAGCGCGGGCTACACCAACGTGGCCGCCCTCAGGGATTGAGCGGCGCGGGTGCGTCGTCGCGGCGATAGATGCGGATGCCCGGGTTGACCACGCGGTAGTCCAGCGCCTGGAAGCGTTGCGAAAAATCGACGCCCGCGATGGCCACCGGGCGCTTGAACTCGCGCAGCAACTCGAAGCGCCCGGACTCCAGCACCTCGAGCAGGCTGCGGGCCGACGCCGAGGGGTGCAGCTCCCGCAGGCGATCGAGGTTGCCGTAGGTGTTCTCGTGCACGACCAGGTAGCTCGCGCGCGGGTGGTCGAGCAGCACGCGCGGCTCGGCGCCCTCCGCCAGCACGAACGACAGCGCGTCGTCGCCCAGCGGCGGCAGGAAGTAGACGTCGGACGGGTACTGCCGCAGCGTGACGATGCCGGCGTCGGCCGGCAGCGCGTCGCGGAGCCACGCTGCGGCGTCGTCACGCACGTCGGTGCCGCGCACGATCCGCGCGAACGCGGCGTCGTGCAGCAGGGTGCCCGCGCCGGCCGCGACCAGGAGCGCGGCCGTCAGGCGCCGCACCGCCGGTGGCCGCGCCAGCAGCTGCTGCGCGCCGGCGCCGACCAGCAGCGCGATCAGCGGCAGCAGCGGCAGCGTGTAGCGCACCACGACCCAGCTCGCGAGGATCATCAGCACGAAGTACGGCAGCGCGGTCACCAGGACCAGCACGTCGGCCGGCGTGCGCCGCCGCAGGGCAAGCCACAGCCCGGCGAGCGCGAGCGCGTATAACGGCGCGCCGAGTGCGTCGAGCAGCATCGTCCAGCCGTACTGCCAGAGGCCCGGGCCGCGGCCGACCGCGTCCAGGAACACCGACGATTCATAGCTCCACGTCGTGCTCAGGCCTTCGAGCGCGACGCCCGGATAGAGCAGGGTGTGCGGGCTGGTCAGTGCGTAGGTGACGACCGCGGCGCCGCCGCCGGCGGCGAGCAGGCGCACGAGGGCGCCGGGTGCGAAGCTGCGATCCGCCGTCGTGCGCAGCACCCAGGCCGCGAGCGGCGCGATCGCGAACGCCGCGACCGGAAAGCGCAGCGCGACGGCGGCGCCGAACAGGCTGCCCGTCACCAGGAAGGTGCGCCCGTCGGCGCGCAGGGGGGCGCGCAGCGCGGCCACCGCCAGGTAAAGAAACGTGGCGGCGGCGAGTGCCCCGAGCGCATCGGGCCGGTTGGTTCCGCTCAGGAAGACATGCCCCGGCGCAAGCGCGAGCATGGCGGCGCCCGCCAGGGCGGCAACCGGTCCATACAGCTGCCGTCCGATCACATAGACGAGCCAGACCGTGAGCACCGAGCTCAGGATCGCCAGGCCGCGACTCACGAGAATGGCATCGGCCAGCAGGTTCACGCCGGCGACGGCGTCGCCGAGCGGCTCGGCCAGCCAGATGCAGCCATTCAGGAGGCTCGAATAGAGCGTGCCGCCGAAGATGAACTGGCGCGGAAAGATCTCGCCGCGCGAAAGCGCCTCGGCCCACAGCAGCAGCGCGACCTCGTCGGGATGGTAGGAATAGTCCGGATGCGTGGCATCCGGCACCCCCCATTGCCACGCAACGAGCCGCAGCGCCGCCGCCACGATCAGCACCGCCGCCAGGCCCGCCAGCCGCAGCGCCGCGGGCGTCACACCGACTTCAGCTTGCGATAGGCGTAGACCACCATCCGCAGCAGCAGCCAGCCGTGGCGGAAGCGATGGATCTTGGTCTCGCCGTAGCGCCGGTTGCGGTAGCGCACCGGGACCTCGAGGATCTTGAGGTTCAGCTTGCTCGCGCCGAACAGCAGGTCGAAGTCGCCAAAGGGGTCGAAGTCGCCGAAGTAATCGCGGTTCGCGACGATCGCCTCGTAGTGCGAGCGCCGCAGCACCTTGGTGCCGCACAGCGTGTCCTTCAGGCGCTGGCCCAGCAGCCAGGTGAAGGCCCACGCGAAGGCCTTGTTCGCGAGCAGGTTCAGCGTCTGCATTGCCTCGTCCTCGAGTGGATAGACCAGGCGGCAGCCGTTCAGGAACTCGGCCTTGTTTGCGGCCAGCGCGTCATGGAACTTGGGCAGGTCCTCCGGCGGCACCGTGAGGTCGGCGTCGAGGATCATCAGGATGTCGCCGGTCGCCCTCGCGAAGCCCTGGCGCACCGCCGTGCCCTTGCCGGTGCCGACCTGGTCCAGCAGCTGGATGTCGCGGTCGGGGTAGGCGGCCTTGACGCGCAGGATCTCCTCGCGCGTGCCGTCATCGGAGTGGCCGTCGACGAAGATGATTTCCTGCGAACGGCCGAACGCGGGCATCCGCTGGATCGCGGCCTCGATGTTGCCCCGCTCGTTGCGGCAAGGAATCACCACCGTCACCGAGGTCGGCGGCACCGGCGCCGGCTCGCCGACGCGCGCGACGACGTATTGCGACAGGCACAGCAGGTTCAGGCCCGGGAGATTGCCGAGGTGGTTCAGCAGCCAGCTCAGCAGCGGGAAGAACTTCGGGAACAGCAGGCGCCGCTCGGTCTTGACCACCTGGAAGTCCGCCAGCGTGAGCAGGTTCGTCAGGTCGTGCAGCGACAGCCAGCTCTGCTCGGGCGTCGGCATCTTCAGGCCGAGCTTCTCGCCGAGGCGCAACAGCGGCTGCCACAGGAAGCTGTAGTACGAGACGATCAGGCGGGTGCCCGGATGGCACAGGCGATGCAGGCCGCGCAGGCACGACTGCACGTCGTCGAGATAGCCGACCAGGTCGGACAGCACGATGTAGTCGAACGGTTCGGCGTCGAGCGTGTCGAGCCGCTCGGCGTCGAGGGCTTCGAAGCGCAGCGCCGGAAAGCGCGCCCGGGCGGCGGCCACCAGCGCCGGGCTGATGTCGATGCCGACCCCGGCGGCCGGCCGCAGCGCCTCGAGCAGGTCGCCGGAACCGCTGCCCAGCATCAGCACGCGCTTGCCCGGCTCGACGAGGTAGCGCAGGAAGCGCTCCTGGTCGCCGTGATAGTAGGCGTTGCGGCCGCGCCAGCGCAGGATGTCCGGGGCAAGCCGCTCGAAATGCTCGCGGATCAGCGCCGCGCGCGGTGAGGCCTCGGCGGCGGTCATGCGTCCCTGCGGGTGCGATCGGCGTTCAGGTAGAACAGCGTGGTGATCTGCTCGGACACCAGGCCGATCAGGAACACGACGATCGACGCGGTGAACAGCAGCGCGCCGAGGTTCGTGAAGCGGCCCGCCGTGGCCAGCGTGTAGCCGTAGTAGCCCAGCCCGGTCAGGAAGAACAGCGCGCTGAACGGCAGGTAGACCTTCAGCGGCGAATACAGCGTGGCAACCTTGAAGATGATCACGAGGAAGCGCGCGCCGTCGCGCAGCGGCCGGATATGGCTGCGCGACGCGCTCTCGCGCGCCTGCACCTCCACGGGCTCGAACGCCACGTTGTAGCCGCCGCGCAGGAACGCCATGGTGCTCGTAGTGGGATAGGAAAATCCGTTCGGCAGCAGCGTGATGAACTGGCGGAACACGTCCGCCCGCGCGGCGCGAAAACCCGAGGTCAGGTCGGCGATCTTCACGCCGGTGATCCAGCTCGCCAGCACGTTGTAGATGCGGTTGGCCAGCCGCCGAGGCCAGCCGGCGTGCATCTGCGATGAGCGCGCGCCTACCGCCATGTCGTAACCCGAGTCCAGCCGCGCAAGCAGTGCTGGGATCGAGGCTGGGTCGTGCTGGCCGTCGGCGTCCATGAACACCATGATCGTGCCGTTGGCCGCGCGCGCGCCCGCCTTGACCGCCGCGCCGTTGCCGCGGCTGACCGGGTTATGGATTACCCGTGCGCCGGCGGCGGTCGCCTGGGCCGCGGTGTCATCGCTCGACCCATCGTCCACCACGATGATTTCCGCCTGGCGCAGCGTCTCGCGCAAGCGCGTGACCAGCCCGCCGATGGAGGCGGACTCGTTCTTGGCCGGGAGGATGATGGATAAGGCCGGAGCGGAGGTCATGGTGGCGACGGCGGGACGGGGGTGCCGGATTCTAAGGGAATCGACTCCAGGGGGTCAGGCTGCTTCGCCTCGACCATGGCCATCAGCTGGCGGAGGCTTTCGACGTCGTTGCGATGACTCCAGCGGTCGAACACCGAAATCTGCGGATCGCTTTCGGCCCGCCGCAAATACTCGCGCGCGGCGTCGAGCTGGCCGGCACCGATTTCGTCCAGCACGCCCTGGATGAGCAGGATCATGACCGGTTTCAGGTCGACCGCCTCGCGAAACCGCGCGCGCGCTTCGTCGACCCGGCCTTCGAGCTTGAGCGTGCGCGAGTAGAGCAGCAGCAGGTTGGGCCGTTGCGCCTCCAGCCTGGCGTTGCCGAAGGCGGCTTCGACCAGCGTGCGCGTAAACGCCGGCGAAATCCTGTCGCACCAGCCGCGTTCCTGCAGCAGCACCACCCCGTCGATCATGTGAATCACGGTCAAGGCGTGGGCTTGAGTCCGTTGGATCCGGCTGGCGATCTCCTCGACGGATCGCGGTTCGACGCCGCTGTAGTTGCAGGCGGCCTGGGCGCGGAACAGGTCGAACGAAGCGTCGTTCGGCCATTGCGCCGCGGCTTCGCCCGCCAGGTGCAGGCCGCCCTCGACATGGCCGCGCGAAAACAGGTCGCCAAGTAGTGAGATCTTGGCGCGGCGGGAGTCCGGTTGCCGCTCCACCGCCCACAGCGACATCTCGAACGGCTGCCCCCACAGGTCGGCGATCTGGTAAGTGACGATGGACAGCAGGCCGGCGTAGGCGATGGCGAACGCACCGACGGCAATCCGGATGCGGCGGGTGGGCAAGTGCGGCCATAGCGCCGCCGCTCCGGCGGCGAGCCCGAAAAACACGCCGGCCGAGGCGATGTAGTTGCGGTGTTCGAAGGCGATTTCGAGCGGCAGGACCGTGGACTCGAGCAGGTGGGCGCCGTAGTACCACAGCACCGCAAACGAAAACCAGGGTGCGGTCTTGCGCAGCCGCGCGGCGCCGGCCAGCAAGGCGGCCGTCCCCAGCAGCGCCGGAAGCGTGGTCCAGGGTTGCAGCAGCGAGGTGGAAATCGGCAGGTCGTCGTACATCAAACGTACCGCCGAGGGCCACGGCAACAGCATCTTGTGCAGGTACATGAACAGGACCCGCGACTCCGTCAGCAGGCGCTCGCCCAGGGTGAACTCGCGCAAAGCGTAGCCGGTGTCGTCGCCCACGGTCCGGATCGCGAGATACAAGATCACCGCGGCGACCGGCAATCCGACGAATGCGGCGAACCAGGGCCGCCAGCCCGGGGGCTTCGGCAGCGACGCGAGCAGCGTGCCCTCCAGCACCAGGACCAACAGCGGCATCAGGGCGGCGTTCTCCTTGGCCAGCGTGCCGACGACCGTGCCCCAGAACAGGCCGGCGCTCATCGCCACGTAGCCGGAAACGATCGAACCGGCGCCGAGCCGCTCGCGTCCGGCCAGGTACATCAAGAGGCCGGAAAACATGAACGTCGCCGATAGTTCCGTCATGCGTTGCACGACGTACAACACGCCGGTCAGCTGGATCGGTGCGGTCAGCCACAGCAGCGTGCTCAGCAGCGCCACGCCGGCCCCCGTCGCCAGAGGCCAGCGCAACAGCCGGGTCAGGCGCAGCAGGCACCAGAACAACAGGGTGCCATTCAACAGGTGCAGCAGGACGTTCACTCGCACGAATCCGGCAGGATTCAGCGGCCAGTCGTGGGCCTGCAGCACGAAGCTCAGCAGGCTGATCGGCCGCCCGGTCGGCGAGGAAATTCCATGCAGCAGGTACTGCTGGACCTCGTCCAGCGTCGGGTTGTCCTGGAGCTTTGCCAGGTCGCCCAGGTTGCTGAAGTCATCGAACTGGAAGCTGCCGGTCAGACCGGGCTGGAATGCCAGGTAGGCGATGGCCAGCGTGGCGATGAGCGACAGGCCGATGACCGGAGCCAGCAGCCGGCCGGGTCTCGTCGAGTCAGTCCACCGCATGGTCTTGAAGTCCCGTTCCCGGCCATACGGGCCGGGAGGCGTAAAAAAGCGGCCACCCGAAGGTGGCCGCCGTGATCAACTTGCGAAAGAGCCTTACCTGCAGGCGCCCGGCAGATACTTCTTCGGAACGCCGGCTGTGCCGCTCGTCGCGCTGCAGGTCCAGCGGCCGCCACCGTTGGTGGTGACGTGGTACATCGTCAAGCCCTGAATCAGCTTGGAAACCCCGGTGGTCTTGAACGTCGCCGTCAACGTCTGGGTCTG
>Ga0190269_10000769_pt1 | contig 16010 bp, 12 predicted proteins | sample Popmic249IS_FD_133749 | JGI IMG/M metagenome (GOLD analysis project Ga0190269, IMG submission 133749) | Populus adjacent soil microbial communities from riparian zone of Blue River, Arizona, USA - 249 IS | ecosystem: Environmental > Terrestrial > Soil > Riparian zone | place: USA: Arizona...
GAGCTCGAGGCCGAGCAGCGGCGTGAGCACGTCCACGCGGTTGACGTTCAGCCCATAGCGCTCGACGCGCGTGACGAGGTGCGCGACCTCGTTGTCCTTCACCATCGGGCTCGGCAGGCTCTCGTAGCGCTGGTCCTCGATGTCCTCGATCACGCTCGCGCTGTTGTCGAAGAAGTAGTCGACGTTCAGGCGAATGATCAGCGGCCAGGGCGAGCGCATGCGCTGCAGGTCGAACGCGGCGTCGAGCTTGAGGCCCACGCTCGTCGAGTCGAGCATCGCCTCTTCCGGGCCGACGTCGCTGCGCAGCGCGAAGCGAACGCCGCCGCCGAGCCGCACGACCGGGCTCACGGACCAGCCTAGCTTGGCGCCGAAGCCGACGTCGGCGAACGCGTGCAGGGCGCTGGTCCGTGGCGGGTCGGTTGGGATCGTCGTGGTGGTACCGCGGTTCTGCAGGCCGGCGAACAGCTCCAGGAACTCGAGCGCCGTCACGCTGAGCGTGAAGCTCTGCGAGGTCTGCTCGACTTGATCGCCTTCGTAGAAGAAGTCCTCGCCCGAGTAGAGCCCAAGGCCCAGCTGCAGGCGCACGGCACCGGGCATGCCCATGCCGGGATCCTCGGCATACAGACCACCGGTGCTGCCGTCCCAGGTGTTGTATGCGCGATGCAGCAGAGCCCAGGGGCGCTCGTTGGGATCGCGCTCGGCTGCGTTCGGCGCGGCGGCAGGCGCCGTTGCGTCAGCGGGCGCCGGCGCGGCTTGCGTCACGACCGGCGGCGGCACCTCGGCATCGGCGGCTGCGCTCACGCTAGCGCCGGCCGAGGCCTCTTGCGCGCGGAGCTTCCCGCTCAGACCGCCGGCCATGAGCACGGCGCACAACACAAGTCGGATGCTCGCGATCGAAACACGCGTGCCGAGCTGCATGGACCCTCGCTTGGGCGTGCCTGAGCACGCGCCAGAATTGGCCAGCTCGTCTCTCACTTTCCCCGTTCGATTTCAATAGAACCTATGCACGTACAGGCGTGCTGTGAGCAGCACAGCGTTGTAGGCAACGCAGCTCACCTCGTCAGCCAGCGCTCACGACGACGGCGACAGCGTGCGCAGCAGCCTGCGCGCTTCGGTCGCGCTCGCGCCTTGCCGCCTGCGCACGTGCTCGGGCTCAGCTTCGAAGTCGCTCAGCGCTGCGCCCAAGACGCGCACGGCTTGCTCGCGCTCGTCGCAACGGATCAAGAGCTTGGCGTGCGCGATGCGATGCTCGATCCGCCGCGTCGCCTTGGCTACGGCCTCGAGCAGGGCGCACGCCTCGGCGTTCTGTTCGGTGCGATGGAGCGCTTCGGCCAGCGCCTCGGCCGCGCGGTAGTCGTCGTGCGCGAAGCTGCGCTCGACGAGCGGCGTGAGCGCATCGGCCGCCTCGTGCAGCTTGCCCTGCTCGAGCAGGCACAAGCCCAAGCCGTAGCGCGCGTCGCTGTCGCGCGGATGGCTGCGCAGCGCGAGCTCGAAGCACTCCCGGGCACGCGACGGTTGGCGCGCCTCGTACAGCGCCCAGCCGAGCTGCACGCGGTTGTGGAAGCTCGGCGACTGCGCCGCGATCGCCTCGAGCTGCTCGATCGTAGGTAGCTTGATCGCGCTCTGCTCCGGCGCGGGCGGCGCGGGACGCACGTTGAAGTCGCGCAGCTTGACCGCGAAGAAGTACACGAAGTCCCCCGCCGGCAGCATCACGACCAGATACCAGAGCGCATGGACGCCGCGGCGCAGCGCGTCGTAGAGCATCCACAGCTTGAAGGCGAGCGCGATGTACCCCAGCAGGACCACGGGCCGAGCCTAGCCCATGCCCCGGAGTTGTCGACGCGCTTGGGCGACGGGTCTAGGTTGTGTTTCCATGCGCGGCATGCGGCTCTCCCGTTCGGTTGGCGCGGCCCTCGTGCTGGCATGTTCGATTGTAGGGGATGTCGGCGGCGCTACCGTCGCCCGCGCGCAACAGACGGCGGAGGCGGGCCAGGCGACGGTCGGCGGACTGCTGGCGACGCCCGCACCCGCAGCGCCGGCGAGCCTCGATCCCGAGCTCGACGCCATGACGGCCGAGCTGGGCAAGCTCGCTGCCAGCGACGCGTACAAGGACGAGGTGGTCAAGCGAGCCGTCGATCGCGGCCGGCACGCGGTGCTTCAAGCCGCGCGCGCGCTCGCCGCGCGTGACGGCGACACGGCCGCGCGCAAAAAGCAGCTGGCCCAAGCAGCGCTCGCACTCGCACAGCGCGCAGCCGCGCGCATCGAGGAGACGCGCGCCGAAGCCGCCGCTGGACAAGGCGTCAAGCACGCCCAGGAAGCGCACGCGCAAGCCGCGGTGGTGCTCGAGCAAGCCAAGCAGCGCCTCGCCGAGCTGAACGCGGGCAAGCCATGAGCAGGTGCCGCATCGCCTTGGTCCTGTCGTGTGCACTGCTCGCGTCCGCGTGCGCGGGGCGCGCCGTCCCGACGCGCGAAGGTCATGAGCTCTCGCCTTCTGAACGCGTGGCGCGTGCCGCCAAGCTCGCGCCGGATTTGTACGCGCGCGCCCAAGCCGCGTTTGCCGCCGCCGACCACGCGAGCGGCACGGCGCACGACGATCTGGAGCTCACCGCCGAGCTGTGGCTGGAGGCTGCGTGCGAGGAGGCCGACCGCATCGCGCTGCTGCGGCGGCGGCGCGAGCACGAAGCCAAGCGCGACGCCGAGCAGGGCGCGCAAGCGCAGCTGGATCGCGCGCGGCTCGCGATCGAAGCGGAGATCCGCCGTGAGGAAGCCGCACGGATCGCGCGCGCCGAGGCCGTGAAGATGCTGGCGCTGTCCGCGGAAGACGAGCGCGCCCGCGACCGCGCTCAAGAGCACGCGCACGGCGAGGTGGCCGCGTGGCTCATCGCGCGCGCGGAGCTCACCTTGGCCGCGGCGCGCGCGCTGGGCTTGCCGGAGGGCGATGCGGCCGCTGCCAGCGCAGCCATCGGCCGTGCCGCGAAGGCCAAGGCGGCGCGCCTCGCCGCGGCGCAAGACGCGCTGGCGCAGGCGGAGCGAGCCGTGGGCCGCGCGCGCGCGCAGCGACCGGCCGCCACCGAGGACGAGCGCGCCGCGTTGCTCGAGATGGCGGCGGAGCGCTCGCTGGTCGCGAGCCGCGATGCGCGCGGCGTGGTGCTCGACGTGCGCGGCGCCTTTGCGCCGGGCGCGAGCAAGCTCAGCCCGGCAGGCAAGAAGCAGCTCGCGCACGTGCTCGCGCTCGCGCGTGCGCACCCGCACGGCCCGATCCACATCGAGGCCCCTCGCGCCCGCGGCGACGCGCTGCTCGCCGCGCTCGCGAGCGAGCCCGAGCGGGCGCGCTTCAGCGTGCTGGCTCAAGACCTGCCCGATCGCGAGCGCCTGTTCATCGTGCTGGTCGGCTACGGCGAGGCGGCGCTGACGGTCGCGCGGCCGTGATCAGGCCACCGCTTGGTAGGGAGGCGCCGGGTCGTACTGCATGAGGCGCTGCACGCGCCGCGCATCCTCGGGTGACGCGAGCTGGCCGAACAGCCACAGCGCCATGTCGATGCCCGCGGACACGCCCGCCGAGGTCACGAGCTGCCCGTCGCGCACGAAGCGCACCCGCTCCAGCACCTCGACCCGCTCGAACTGGCGCAGCTCCGGCAACACCGACCAGTGCGTCGTAGCCTTGCGACCATCGAGCAGCCCGGCCTGCGCGAGCACGAGCGAGCCGGAGCACACGCTGGCCGTCCAGGTCGCGCGCGCGGCGCGCTCCTTCACCCAAGCGAGGAGTCGCTCGTTCCTCATCAAGGGTCGCGTGCCGTCGCCCCCCGGCACGATCAGCACGTCGAGCTCCGGCGCATCCGCGAGCCCCATGTCGGGCCGCATGTGCATGCCCTTCGAGCAGCGCACCTCGAGGGCGTCGAGGCCGATCGCGATCACGCGATCGTCCGGCCGCAACAGCTTGCCCATCGTGAGCACCTCCCAAGGCCCCACGAAGTCGAGCTCCTCCATGTCCTCGAACATCAAGATCCCAGTCGTCGTCATCGGTCTGCCCTTTCAGTGCACGAGCCGCTTGGCCGCAAAGCGCTGGCGGTAGTTGCGCGGCGGGACGCGCACCAGCTTCTGGAACGACCTGCGCATCGTCTCTTCCGTACCAAAGCCGGACCGCTCGGCGATGCGCTCGATGCTGTCGTCGCTCTGCTCGAGCTGAACGCGCGCATGCTCGACGCGCGCCCGCACGACGTACTGCGCGGGGCTCACGCCGAGCTGCTCGCGAAAGCGCCGGGCGAAGTTGCGCGGGCTCATGCCCATGCGCGAAGCCAGCGCCGGCACGCTCAGATCGTGCTGGGGATGCTCGGCGATGAACGCCTGCAGCGCGTGGAAGCTCGCGTCCTTCGGCGGCGCCGCCGCCATGTGCGCGGAGAACTGCGCCTGACCGCCCGGCCGCTGCAGGAACACGACCAGCCACTGCGCGACGGTACGGGCGATCTCCGGCCCGAGATCCTCGCTCACCAGCGCGAGCGACAAGTCGATGCCGGCCGTGACGCCGGCCGAGGTGTACGTCGAGCCATCGCGCACGAAGATCGGGTCGCGCTCGATGCGCACCTTGGGGTGGCGCCGCTCGAGGTGACCGATGCGCGCCCAGTGCGTCGTGGCGCGCCGACCGTCGAGCAACCCGGCCTCGGCCAAGATCAGCGCGCCCGTGCACACCGAGCACAAGCGACGCACGCGCTTGGCCATGCGCCGGAGCCAAGCGGAGAGCCGCGGATCGTGGCGCACGACGCGCGAGCCGTTGCCGCCGACCACGAGCAGGGTGTCGATCGCTCCGCGCAGCTCACGGTAGGCGCGCGGAGCGACCAAGGCGTAGCCGCTCTCGCCCAGCTGCGGCCCAGCCTCGGGCGCGACGATCTCCAGCCGGTAGGGCGCCGGCTTGCCGAGCGCCTCGCTGACCGCGTTCGCGCCCGCGAACACCTCTAGGGGCCCGACCGCATCGAGCGGCTGCAGGCCGGGGTAGATCAAGACGGCGATGCACCGGGCTCGCTCGGGGGTGAGCGCAGGGCGTTTGGCCATGGTCTGACCGTGCCGGCCGCGGCTCTTGGCCGCAAGGACAACGACCCCACGGTTTCTGCCACCCGGCATCGGCGCAGGTCTTTCGCGGCGCGTGCACGGTTTGCGTGGCGGTTTGGTGCGGGCCGAAGCAGGACGGGCCGATCCGCCTCAGGAACACCGGGTTTCGGCGTTGTTTTGTAGCTCGGCGCGCGACTTGCTCTGGTACCTACTGGTACCTATTGGACCTATTGGACGAGCGGCCTTTGGGCCCCGCCTTTGGGCCAGCACCTGGCCGTTCGAGGAGAAACCCCATGTTCCAACACATCCTGGTTCCGACCGACTTCGATGAGCACGCTTCGCGCGCGTTCGACGCAGCCGTCTCCCTTGCTCAGAAGTTCGACGGCAAGATCACCTTGCTCCACGTCTACCAAATCCCGCCCTCGATCTACTCGAGCGACCTGGCATGGCCCACCGAGCAGCTCGCGGCCGCGGCCAAGAAGTCGCTCGCCGACGCGCTGGCAAAGGCGCAAAGGACCTTCCCGCGCATCGAGAGCCTGCTCGAGGTGGGCAGCCCCGGCGAGACGATCGTCAACGTCGCGAACAAGACCCAAGCCGACTTGATCGTGATGGCCACGCACGGCCGGCGCGGGCTATCGCGCGCCTTGCTGGGCAGCGTGACCGAGAAGGTCGTACGGCTCGCACATCAGCCCGTGCTCACGGTTTCGATCAAGCACGACTGAAGCTGGTCCACACGGCGCCGACTGCGTCGCGCCTTTGGCGGTCACGCTTCGGCCGAGTTGCGCCTAGATGGGGCGGCCCTCACAACGAGCTGGCCGCCCTATCCTTCACGAGGAGCACGCCATGAAGCGCTATGCACGAATGCTGATTGTTCTCGCCGCCTTGGCCGTCCCGGCCGCGGCCTTCGCGGCGTCCGGCGGTTGCGATTGCCCGGACTGTCCCTGCGATCCCTGCCCCTGCGAGTGAAGTGGATCGAGCAGCGAGAGCCGAGCTCCAGCAGCTCTTCGAACGGCTCGCGGCGGGCGATCGCTCGGCGCTCGAGCCGGCGTTCGGCCTGCTGCGGCCGGCTCTGCGCCGGTTTGCGCGCCACCTCACGCCGAGCGACGCCGAGGCCGAGGACGCCGCGCAGAACGCGCTGCTCAAGATCTTCGCGCGCTCGAGCGAGCTCGACCTCGAGCGCGACGCGCTGACCTGGGCGCTCGGAGTCACGGCCTACGAGTGCAAGACCGCGCGCAAGCGCGGCCAGCGCCAGCGCGAGAGCGGCGAGACGGGCCTCGCCGCGATGGAGGCTCGCGGCGCGTCGCCCGAGCAGGCCGCCATCGCGCGCGAGCTCGAGGCGGCCGCGAGCGAGGTGCTCGGCACGCTCCGGCCGATCGACATCGAGACGCTGCGCGCGCTGATGCACGACGCGCGACCCGACGTGCCCGCGGCCACGTTTCGCAAGCGCCTCGAGCGCGCGCTGCATCGCTTGCAAGTCGCATGGAGGTCCCGCCATGGCCACGATTGATTCGACCGACGACGCGCTGCTCGCCCGCGCGCGCGGCGCGTACGAGCGCGGGCGGCTCGTGTACGGCATGCACGCGCTGTGGCTCGCCGCACCGATGATCGCCCTATCGCTCACGATGGCCCCGGAGCGTGGGCTGTCCTTCGGAGCCGGCGGGCTGCTGGTCGCGCTCGCCGTCGGCCTGCGTTATCGCGGGGGCGCGATGGGCCGCGCCGTGATCCCAGCCCTGCTCGCAGGCCTACCGCCGCTGCTCATGCCGCTCTTGATGCGCGCCGGCGGCCACTGCTGCATCGCCGGCGCGTGCTGGCCGGTCTGCATGATCGGCTGCATCGTCGGCGGTGCGTCGGCCGGCTTGATGATCGGGTTCAGCTCGGTGCTCGAGCGCGAGGGCCGCGGATCGTTTTTGATCGCTGCCACGACGATCGCGGGCCTGAGCGGCGTGCTGGGCTGCGCGATCGTCGGCGCCGCCGGCATGGCAGGTATGCTGCTCGCGGTGATCGCGGCGTCTTGGCCGGTCGCAATGCTGAGCCGGGCCCGGAGTTAAGCTGGTAAGCCTGCCGCGATGATCCCTTGGCAGTTGATCGAGCGCGCGCCCGTGCCGGGCGGTGAGGGCGAGCTCTCGCTGCAGCGACGCGGCGAGGAGTACTCGATCCGCGTCGACCGCGCCGAGCTCATGAACAGCCGCCAGCATGGCTCCGAGGAGGAGCTCGCGCGCCTCGGCTGCGCGGCGGTCCGGGAGCGGCCCAAGGCGCGCGTCTTGGTCGGAGGGCTGGGCATGGGCTTCACGCTGGCCGCGACGCTCTCGCAGCTGCGGCCGGACGCCGAGGTGGTCGTTGCGGAGCTGGTCGGCGCGGTCGTCGCGTGGAACCGCGACCATCTCGGCCACCTGGCCGGGCATCCTTTAAAGGATGGCCGAGTGACCGTGCGGCAGGGCGACGTCCGGGCGGTGATGGCCGAGCACCGCGCCGCATTCGACGCCATTTTGCTCGACGTCGACAACGGTCCGAGCGGGCTCACCCAGGAACGCAACGGCTGGCTGTACGGCCCTTCGGGTCTACGCGCGGCGCGCGCGGCGCTCCGCCAGGGCGGCGTGCTCGCGGTGTGGTCGGTCGCCCGCGAGGACGCGTTCACGAAGCGCCTCGAGCGCGAAGGGTTCGCGGTCCAGGTGCACGGCGCGAGCGCGCGGGCGGGCAACAAGGGCGCGAAACATACGATCTGGATCGCCCTCGGGTGAGCGCGTCACGTGGACGGCAACGGCTTGGCCTGCTACCAGCACGCCCCCATGATGCCTTTCGAGGAGTTGCTCGGCCCTTCGCTCGCAGAAGCGCTGGCGAAGAAGGGCTACAGCGAGCTGACCGCGGTCCAGCTCGCCGTGCTCGATCCCGCCCTCGCCGGTCGTGATCTGCGCATCACGTCGCAGACCGGCTCGGGCAAGACGCTGGCTATCGGCTTCTCGCTGCGCGAGCTGGTGCGCGAGTCGTGCAAGGGCGAGTCTGCGCTGGCCAAGCCCAAGGCGCTCGTGCTCACGCCGACGCGCGAGCTTGCCCACCAGGTCGAGGCCGAGCTGAAGTGGTTGTTCGCGAAGGAAAAAGGCGGCATCGCCTCGGTCACGGGCGGCTCGAGCTACCGGGACGAACGGCGCGCGCTCGCGGCAGGGCCCGCGATCGTCGTGGGCACACCGGGCCGGCTGATGGATCACCTCGAGCGCGGCTCGATCGACACGAGCGGCGTAGCGGCGGTGGCGCTCGATGAAGCGGACCGCATGCTCGACATGGGCTTCCGCGAGGACATCGAGACGATCCTCGGCAAGACACCCAAGGAGCGGCGCACGCACCTGGTGTCGGCGACGTTCCCGCGCGGCGTGCAGGCGCTGGCCAACGCGGTCCAGGTGCAGCCCGCGCACGTGCAGGGCACGCGGCTCGGTGTCGCGAACGCCGACATCGATCACGTCGTGCACCTGGTCGAGCCGCGGCAGCGGCTGGACGCGATCGTAAACCTGCTGCTGTGCTACCCGGACGAGCAGACGTTGGTGTTCGCGCGCACCCGCGCCGACGTCGGCGAGCTGGCCAGCGAGCTGACCCACGCCGGCTTCGCGGTGAGCGCGTTCTCGGGCGAGATGGATCAGACCGCGCGCAACCGCACGATCGCGGCGTTCAAGCGCGGCACGCTCAAGGTGTTGATCGCGACCGACGTCGCGGCGCGCGGCATCGACGTGCAGGACGTGACGCGCGTCATCCACGTCGAGATGCCCACCAACGCCGACTCCTATACGCACCGCTCGGGGCGCACGGGGCGCGCCGGCCGCAAGGGCGTGAGCGCGATCTTGGTGTCGCCCGCGGCGATCGTGCCGACGACGCGGATCCTGCGCAGCGCAGGCATCCAGCTGAGGGTCGAGCCCGTGCCGACCAAGGCGCAGGTCGAGCGCGCGATCGAGGATCGCGTCATCGCGGAGCTCACCTCACAGCCCGCCGAAGGCAACGCCGCGCCCGATCCGCGCATGGCGCAGCTGGCGCAGCGCTTGGTGGAGGCCGGCGACCCGGTGCAGACCATCGCGCGCCTGCTCGCGCGCTCGAGGTTCGCGAGCATCGCGGAGGCGCGCGACGTGCGCTCGTTCGAGGCGCCCAAGGAGCGCGGTCCGGCCAAGCGTGACAAAGGCGCGCGGCAAGACCGCAGCGAGCCGCGCGACGCGCGCACGGACGGCCGGCACCGCCATGAGCCCCGCAGCCATGAGCCCCGCAGCCATGAGCCCCGCAACCATGAGCCCCGCAGCCATGAGCCCCGCAACCACGATCGATCCGAGCGCAGCGAGCGGGGCTACACGACCTTCCGCGTCTCCTGGGGCGGCCAGCACGGCGCCGACCCGCGGCGCATGCTGGCGCTCGTATGCCGGCGCGGTGACGTGCGCGGCAACGACATCGGCGCGATCCGGATCGAGCGCAACTTCGCGCTGGTCGATGTAGCCGACGCCGTGGCCGAGAGCTTCGAGCGCAGCGCCGCCGAGCCCGACCCGCGCGACGCGCGCGTGGTGATCCGCCGCGACCGGCACCCGAGCGGCGGTCAAGGCAAGCCGCGCGGTCATGCGGCGAACCGACCCGCCCCGAATGCGCCGCACGCTGCGGGCATGCAGCCGCTGCGACGCAAACGTTAGCGGGTCTGGCCCGCGGAGCGGGCAGCCACCGTTTGCTTGTGCGGGTGGAGGGCGCTGGCTACGCTCACCGGCCTGTGACGCCGCCCCTATCGAAGCCCCGCGCGCTCGCCGTTCCTTGTGCTCAACCGCGCGAAAGGCCGAAGGTTTTGCGCGCGCTCGCGATCGCGTTGCTGGCGCTCGCGAGCGTCGCACCGGCGGCGCTGACGCGCGGCCAGGCGGCGACGCCGGAGCCTGCGAAGGCAGCCGCGGAAGCTGCGAAGCCCAACGCGGCCGATGTCGAGAACCAGAAGCTCGCCGCGGCCGCCGCGAAGCTCGGCAATAAGCCCGAGGGCATGCTGCCGCTGCTCGACCTGATCGAGGGCTGGGACAGCGCGACGCCGAGCCGCACGCTCGCGCTGCTCGAGAAGCTCGCCGCGGACAAGCGCCTTTCGCCTTCGCGTGCCGTGATGGTGAAGATATTCGTCGAGCAAGGCCGCGCGCGCGTGGCGAAGCCCGCGCCCAGCAAGGCGACGGCGGAGACCGCGGCTTCCAGCGCGACCAGCGCGCTGCCGCAAGAGGTCACCGAGCTCGATAAGCCGGCTGAGGTCAGCGCCTACGAAGCGCTCGGCTTCGCGACGCGCTACCGCGTGGTCGGCCCGTTCGACAACGAAGGCAAGAGCGGCTTCGACACCGTCAGCCCGCCGGAAGAGAAGAAGCTCGAGCCCGCCGACCTCAACGCGAGCTACGAAGGCCGCGAGCGGCCGGTGCGCTGGCGCGAGCTGCCGGAGCGCGCCGTGCGACGCGGGTTCTTGCCGCTCGGCGCGCTGTTGCGCCCGCGCCAGAACGTGTGCGCGCTGGCCGAGACGTTCGTGTACAGCGAGGTCGAGCAGCCGCTGACGCTGTGGGCGGGCGCCGGCGGCGCGATCAAGCTGTATTGGAACGGCGAAGAGGTCCTGCGCGACGCGTCGTACCGCATGCCGAGCCCCGATCGCGCCGTGGCGATCGTCGGCGCGCACAAGGGCGTGAACCGCGTGCTCGCGAAGGTGTGCATCACCGCCGCGACCTGGGGCTTCTACTTGCGCGTCGGCGACGCCAAGGGCGGCATCGCCAAGAACGTCAAGCTCAAGAGCACGCTCGACGAAGGCAGCAAGCTGCCCGCCGGCCATGCCGCAGTAAAGCTGCCCAAGGCGCCCGACGCGCCGCTCGCGTTGCTCGAGCGCGCCGCCGCGAGCAATGCCGCGCCCGCGCTGTACACGCTGGCCAAGTTCCTGCGGCTCACCGGTGGCGACGATCCCGCCGAGCGCCGCGCCAAGCAGCTTGCGGCGCGCGCAGCGGAGCTCGATCCCAAGCTCGAGCACCTGGAGCTGGCCGCGGAGGCCGCGGAAGAGCGCGCCGAGATCATGCGCTTTGCGAGCCTCGCCTTCGAAAAGCATGGCAAGCAGAGCCCAGCGGTGCTCCTGCAAGCGCGCGTGCTCGCGAGTGGCCCCTCGCCCGAGGATGCGCTGCCGTTGATCGATCGCATCGCGAAGGGCGACGCGCTGTGGCCTTCGGCGCAGCTGCTGCGGGCCGCGATCCTGCGCGACCTCGAGCTGGCGCGCACCGCGCTGGAGGTCGTCCACAAGGTACGCGCCGAGGTCGGCGACACGGCCGAGGTGCTGCGCACGCTGTCCTCGCTCTATCAATCGGCGAGCGATGCCACGGCCGCGATCGAGCTGCAGAAGACGCTGCTGACGGTGCGCGCGGACGACGTGAGCGCCCGCCGCGTGTTGATCGCGGACGCGCTGCAGCGCGGCGCCGTCCCGGAGGTGCACGAGCAGCTCGAGGCGTTCGGCGAGATCGCGTACGGCACGACGCAGACCTTGCTGTACGTGGCCGGCATCTACGACGCGCTCGGCCGCGACGACCTCGTGCTCGCGACGTACCGCGCCGGCATCGATCTCGTGCCCGAGGCGGCCGAGCTGTACACGGCGTACGGCCGAGCGCTGCTGCGCGCCGATCAGCCGGAGCTCGCGGGCGAGGCGCTGTCGCGCGCGCTCGCGTTGCGCCCGCAGGACGCCGAGACGCGTGAGCTGCTCGAGCAGGTGCGCCCGCGGACGCGCCCGGACGAGGCCTACGCCGTCGCGTCCGAGGAGCTGCTCAAGCTGCGCACGAGCAAGAATGGCTACTCGTCGACCGTGCTGGCTTCCGTGTCGGTGAAGACGGTGTTCGAGAACGGCCTCGGCTCGAGCTTCCTGCAGCATGCCGCCGAGGTCCACGACGACGAGGGCGCGCGCCAATACCGCACGTTCCCGATCCAATACGATCCCGACGCGCAGCGCGTCGACGTGCGCCTCGCGCGCGTGTACCGGAAGGACGGCCGCGTGCTCGAGGCGGTGCGCTCGTTCGAGCAGGCGCTCGGCGAGCCGTGGTACCGCATCTACTACGACACCCGCGCGCTGGTGGTGGTGTTCCCCGACTTGCAGCCCGGCGACGTGGTCGAGCTGCGCTACCGGGTCGACGACATCGCCCACCGCAACTTGTTCGCCGACTACTTCGGCGATCTGCACCCGCTGCAGGGCTTTTCGCCGACGCAGCGCACCGAGTACGTGCTGATCACGCCCGCGAGCCGCAAGTTCCACGTGCACAAGCCGGAGCTCGAGGGCCTCACCCACGAGCAAAAGGTCGAAGGCAACCAGCGCATCGATCACTTCCGGGTCGCGAGCCTGCCCGCGATCGTCGGCGAGGCCAGCATGCCGGGGCTCACGGAGATCAGCCCGTACCTGCACATCTCGACCTACGACTCGTGGCAGAGCGTCGGCAAGTGGTACTGGGGCCTCATCCGCGACCAGCTGTACGCCGACGCCGCGCTCAAGAAGACCGTGGCCGACCTGGTGAAGGGCGCGACCACCACGAAGGAGAAGGTCGAGCGCATCCACCGCTGGGTCGTCAGCAACACGCGCTACGTAGGCCTCGAGTTCGGCATCCACGGCTTCCTGCCGTACCGTGTGCCGCTGATCGTCCAGCGCGGCTTCGGGGACTGCAAAGACAAGGCCTCGCTGACGTACACCATGCTGCGCGAGGCCGGCGTCGACGCCCGCATCGTGCTCGTGCGCACGCGGCGCAACGGCGATATCGCTTCGAGCCCCGCCTCGCTCGCCGTGTTCGATCACGCCATCTCGTACGTGCCCGAGCTGGACCTGTTCCTCGATGGCACGGCCGAGCACAGCGGCACGCGCGAGCTGCCCGTCGAGGATCAGGGCGTCACCGTGTTGGTGGTCGGCCCGGACGGCGCCGAGCTGCGCAAGACGCCCGTGCACCCGGCAGACCAGAGCCGCCGCACGCGCACGCTCAGCGTGCAGCTCGAGCCCGACGGCTCCGCGACGGTCGACGGCGAGGAGATCGTCGCCGGTGCCGACGCCGCCGGCTACCGCGATCACTACGAAGCGGTGGGCACGCGCAAGGAGCGCTTCCAGCGCGCGCTCGGTGACCTGTATCCGGGGCTCACGCTCGAGTCGCAGACGTTCGAGTCGCTCTCGGACATCGAGCAGCCCGTCAAGTACAAGTACCAGATCAAGGTCCCGCAGCTCGCGACGCTCGACAACGGCGAGCTGCGCATCGCGCCCAGCACGATGCGCGAGCTATCGGGCATGGCGCGGCTGCCGTCGCGCAAGCACACGCTCGACCTGCGCGGCAACCGCAGCTACCGCGAGCAGCGCAGCGTGCGCCTGCCCAAGGGCATGACGGTCGCGAGCATCCCGGCGGGCGGGCAGGCCGTCTCGCCGTTCGGCACGCTCAAGCTCGAGCTGCAACGCGAGGGCGAGACCGTCACCGCGCGCACCGAATTCGACATCACGCGCGATCGCATCGCACCCGCGGACTACCCTGCGTTCCGCAAGTGGGTGCTCGCGGCCGACGAGCTGCTGCGCCAGCGCATCGGCATCACCAAGGCTCAGGAAGGAACCGCGCGATGAGCGCCGCACACATGATCCGCCCCGCGTTGCTCGCCCTCGCGCTGGTCGCGAGCGCCAGCGCTTGCGCCACCACGCAGACCACCTCGCACGGCACGATCGACGAGCTGCGCCGCCGCGCAGCCGAGGCCCCGCGCGACCGCGACGCCCAGCGCGTGCTGGCGCTCGCCGAGCTGTTCTCTTGGGAGGGCGATCCGAAGCGCATCGACGCGCAGATCGAGCGCGCGCTCGCCCTCGACGCCGCGAGCGCACGGCTGTGGCTGGCCGCGGGCTTGCACTACGACGCGCACGGCCGCCCCGAAGCCGCGTTCGATGCGTACCTGCGCGCGCTGACGGTCGCCATCGAGTCCTCGCCGGAGCGCGAGCCGCTCGCGCCGCATGTCGCCGAGCTCTCGGCACATGCGCTCGCGGGCATCGATGGCGCAGTGGTCGGCTACGCCGAACGCATCCAAAAAGAGGTCGCGCCGTTACTCTCGGACGAGCGCCTCGCCACGCCCGCGCGCGCCGAGCTCGGCTCGCTCTTGATCGAGCATGCCTTCCGCCGCGGCGATCGTCCGGCCGCGCAAGCCATCGCCCAGCACCTCGGCTGCGTGACCGAGGCGCGCTCGGCAGGACCGTTCGGGCCGCGCGACCTGCTCGGCTTCGACCGCGAGCACGGCGGCATCAAGCCGGGCACGCCGCTCGCCGCGCAATACGACCTCGGGCCCGGCCGCGGCGTGCGGCCGACGCGCGACATCGGCTCCCGCGGCTGCGCGCTGCACCTCGGCGGCGGCCCGCTCGCCGCCGGCGGCACCAGCTACCTGCAAGGCACGCTCAACGTCGCCACGGGCGGCCGGCACGTGCTGCGCATCGAGTCGCCGAACAACCTCGAGGTCCAGATCGACGGCAAGCAGGTCGCGCGCGTGGACCGGCGCACGCACACGCATCCCGACACGCTGTACGTCCCCGTCGAGCTCACGGCCGGCGCGCATGCGCTGTTCGTGAAGGTCACCACGCGCCACCCAAACCCGCTGATCTCGGTCGCGGTGGCGAAGGCGACCCCGCGCGATGACGTGGCGATCACCCTGCCCTTCTCGCGCACGACGCGCGAGGGCTTCGGCCGCTACGTGCGCGGTGCGCTGGCGTACGGCCGCGGCGACACGGTCGAGGCGCGCCTCGCCGTGAGCGGCGTCGAGTCCACGCCGCGCGCCGCGTCGCTGCTGCTCCTGCAGCGGGCGAGCATCATGCTGAGCGATCCGCTCATGCCCGGCCAGCTGGCCCAGGACGAAGCGCGGCGGTTGCTCGAGCAAGCGCTCGAGCGCGACGCCGGCCTGTGGAGCCCGATCGCGCAGCTGGCCGGCATGGCCGCCGACAACGGCCGCACGAAAGAAGCGATCGCGGTGCTGCGCGAGGCCGTGCAGCGCTTCCCCGAGGTGCCGGCGCTGCGGCTGTCGCTCGCGCAGATGCTGCAGGGTGAGACCTGGGATGCCGAGGCCGATCGCGTGATCGCCGGCGCGCGCAAGCTGGTGCCCGACGCGTGCGGCCCGCTGGCGGCCGAGCTCGAGTCGCTGCGCTCGCGCGAGCGCGAGCAAGCGGCCGCCGTACTGGTCGAGAAGGTGATGGCGTGCGAGGCCCGCGGCAACGCGCGCTACTCGATGCTGCTGCGGCAGCGCCGGTTCGACGACGCGCAGAAGGAGCTGGAGCGGCTGGCCGCGCTCGACCCGCCGCACGCGAACTTCGCGTGGATCCTCGCGCGCCTCGAGCTGGCCAAGAACCGGCGCGACGAAGCCACGATCGACGCGCAGATCGCCGAGCTGCGCAAGCTCTACCCGCAGACCTCGAGCGCGGTGGTCGATCAGGTCGATCGCCTCGCGGCCAAGGGCGACACCGGCGCCGCGCTCGCCGCGCTGAACGTGGCGATCGCCGCCGAGCCCGCGGCACTCGCGGGCGTGCGCCGGATCGCGCCGCTCGTCGGCGGCGAGGCCGTGCTGCAGAAGCACCGCAAGGACGGCGTGGCCGCGATCGCCGCGTTCGAGAAGTCGGGCCGCACCTACGATGCACCGCAGGTCTTGGTGCTCGACTACATGGCGGCGGAGGTCATGCCGGACGGCTCTTCCATCGAGCTGATCCACACCGTGCAGCGCGCTCAGAGCGACGAAGCCGTCAACGAGCTGGCCGAGGTCAGCGTCCCGGAGGGCGCGCGCGTGCTCACGCTGCGCGTGATCAAGCCCGACGGGCGCAAGCTCGAGGCCGACGCCATCGCGGGCAAGGACACGATCTCGCTGCCGAGCATGGCGCTCGGCGACTACGTCGAGCTCGAGATGCTGCAGTACCGCGATCCGCCCGACGCCTTCCCGAACGGCTACGTCGGCGAGCGCTTCTACTTCCAGAGCTACGAGATCCCGTTCGA
>Ga0190269_10000770_pt1 | contig 15998 bp, 11 predicted proteins | sample Popmic249IS_FD_133749 | JGI IMG/M metagenome (GOLD analysis project Ga0190269, IMG submission 133749) | Populus adjacent soil microbial communities from riparian zone of Blue River, Arizona, USA - 249 IS | ecosystem: Environmental > Terrestrial > Soil > Riparian zone | place: USA: Arizona...
CGGCGCTCGCAGCTCCGAGCGACGGCCCAGCAGCGGAAGGCGGCGCACTGGCTCCACTGCAAGCGCACAACCCTGTAATGGCCAAGAAGCTCCAGCGCAGCGCGCGCGATCCCGATCTCAGGTCTGTTGCAGTAGGACGCATGATCGGCACGTGTAACATTCGGCCGCGCGCCACACACTTCCCCCCGCTCGCCAAGCGTTGACCGCCCGGTGACAGAACCGATCACAGGCCGCAGCGAGGTGGCTGGACCGGACACATCGACTCCGGGGGCATCTCGGGCCATTCTTCATGTCCATGAAGCCCTCGAACGTGGCCCTCGCGAGTGACGTCGAGATCGTGCGCCGTCTCCTCGCGCACATCGATGCAGGCACCACCGATGAGGGCGAGAGCTGGCGTGAGCCAGTCGCAAACTACCTGGATCCTGCGCGCTTCGCGGCAGAGCTTAAGCTGCTTCGCTCGTTGCCGAGCGTGCTCATCCCTTCGGCCGCGCTCCCGAGCCCGGGCGACCACATCGAGCGCGTGGTGTTCGGTGCACCGCTCTTCGCCGTGCGCGATCGCGAGCAGCGCGTCAGGGTGTTTCGCAATGCGTGTCGTCATCGCGGCGCCGCCCTGGTTCAGGGCTCCGGCTGCTCGCGTGCGCTCGTCTGCCCGTACCATGGCTGGACCTATCGGCTCGACGGATCACTGTCTCACGTGCCTCACGCGCACGGCTTCCCGGACCTTGACGTCGCTGCGCGGGGCCTCGTGGAGGTGGTGAGCGCGGAAGTCGCTGGTTTGATCGTGATCGCCGCAGTCGCGCCCACGTCGAGATCAGCAGACGCGACCTCGGCCCTCGGCGCGCTCGGCGATGGCAGCGCCTGGCGCGACAAGCTGCAGCCCGAGCTGCGCGTGTTCGACATTTCTTCGCGCGTGCTGCCGATGAACTGGAAGCTGCTCATGGAACAGTTCCTCGAGGGCTACCACATCCGCACGACGCACCGCGACACGTTCTATCCCGTGCAGTACGACAACTTGAACGTCGTGGAGCTGTTCGGACCACACAGTCGCGTCACCTACCCTTTCCGCAACATCGAGCGCCTGCGCAACCGGCCCGAAGCGGACTGGACCGTGGGCCACCGCGTGACGTTCCTCTACCAGCTCTTCCCGAACGTGATGCTCGCGACGTTTCCCGATCGTGTTGTGATGGTTGCGATCGATCCCATCGACCTCGATCACTCGCTCGTGAGCACCTACTCGATGGGCGAACCGCGCGAGACTGCCGCGGGCGCCGCGCAGCCGCGCGAGCGCAGCGACGGCATCAACCTGGTGCAGCGCGGCACGCTGGAGGACAACGCGATGACCGCAGCCGTGCAGAAGGGCCTCTTGGCCGGAGCGAACGAGTTCCTCGAGTTCGGCCGGCACGAGAGCGCCATCGGGCACTTTCACGCCACACTCCGAGCGCAGCTGGCTTCGATGACCGACGTGCAGCTCCGCAGCTGACGGTCACACATCGCTGCTGGTGACACGGCCGTGTCACTGCAGTTGCTAGCGCGATGAGCGGCCCGGCACCTGCTGTGTCCCGCGGCGGAAATGTCACCATGATCAGCGTTGCGAGATCGCGCGGCTCTCTGTGGGCCGCGGTGTAGATGGGCTGGCTGACGTTCGCTGCGAGCGCATTGCACGCGCGCCGGGGCAATCTCGACGAGGTGTGCCACGCCGCGTGCGCACAGCGCCTCGCGTGTGCGGCGCAGCGCCTCGCGCGCGTGGCACGTGACTTGCTGAGCTAGCTCGCAGGACGTTTTCTTATTACCTGCGAGCAGTCTCATGAACACGACTTGCAAGAAGCTCTTCTCGCGCTGGATCGCCGCTGCGCTCATCACCGTCATGACGGCCACGACCGCGGTCGGCTGCGGCCGCTCCGATCCACCGCCGCCCGTCGACGATACGCAGCACGGCTCACAACCTGCAAATCCGGAACAGACAGGCATGTCGACCGGGAAGAAGGTGGTGCTCCTCGCTGGCGCGGCAGCGCTCTACTACCTGTACAAGAAGCACCAGAACGCCAAGAGCGAGACGGGCCCCGAAGGACAGTACTATCTGTCCAAGAACGGCCGCGTCTACTACCGCGACGCGGAGCATCGCGCGCACTGGGTGACGCCGCCGCCAGGCGGGATCACCGTGCCCGCGGATCAAGCGCACGAGTACCGCGACTTTCAGGGTTACGAAAATCGCCCCACGGGTCGCGACCTGCAAGGGCTCGGTAGCGATGCGGAGTGATCCGCGCAGCAGTCAAACACATTGAGGATCAAACCATGGCAACAGCTCTCGATTCCATTCTCGATCTCGTGAAGCGCAAGGTGGCAGAGCGCGCGGGTGCGGGCAGCACGCGTGGTGGAGGCGGCATATTGGGTCAGATCACGGATCTGCTCGGGCAGCGCGCGCAGCCCAGGAACGCGCCGCACCGCAACGTGCGCCCCGCGAGCGAAGATCCGTACGGCGATCCCGCGGATGCCGGGGTAAAGAGGAACATTCGGCCCGCGAGCGAAGACCCGTACGGCGATCCCGCCGATCAAAAGCGTTAAAAATACTGGCTGAGACCATACTGATAGAAGTACGCCGGCTCAGGTGTGTACACGCGGCCGACGTCGAAGCGCAGCACGAGGCCCGAAAGCCAGGTGGGGATGAGCCGCAACCCCACGCCCGTGCTGAGCGCGACGTTCGCCTCACCCCGCGCGCCTGTCGCGGTGATGCCTTCGAACGCGCCGCCATCCGCAAACAGCACGCCCTGCAGCGCCCAGCGCGGCGCCAGACGCACGGCATGCCGTAGCTCCACGTTCAGATAGAGCTGCAGCCAGTTGAAGTAGAACGAATCCGGCAAGCCGCGAACGCCGCGGAGGCTGCCGATGAGCAAGCTGTGATTGGCATTGCCGCGCGTGGTCACGCCGCCCTCCAGTCGAGCGAGGAGCCCCAGGCCTTGCGCCAGGCGTAGCGCGCCCTTCAGCTTCACGTCCGCCTGATGCCGGCTCTGCGGGACGTGCGGGCCAAAGAAGAAGCCTGGCAACACGTCGACGGTCGCCGACCAGCCGATGGGTGTCAGATCTTCCCAACGATAAGCGTCCCAGGTGAACAACATCGAGCCACCGAACATGTGGCCATCGGGCGGACGCACCGCTCCGATCACGTCTTCCACTTTCTCGTGCTTGTAGACGAAGCCGAGCTCGTAGCGCAGATGGTCGGTGATGACAGGGGTCGACGTCGTCCACACCGATGCGACGGCGGTCGCCGTGTACCAGCTGTCTTCTCGCGCGCCTTCCATGAAGAAGAGCCCCGACGTGGAGTAGCTCGCTTCCGCAGCCCACGACCAGCGATCGCGCCGGTACACGTGCTCCCAGTAGCCAGTGCTGAAGCCGAAGCCGCGTCGCTCGCGATAGATGCTGCCCGCGAGCGCGCTTGCGCTGCCGAACAAGTTGTACTCCGTCAGCCCCAAGAACACGTAGACATCCGCGAGCGACTCACCTCCCGCGAGATCGAAGCTCGGCGTGAGCGTCCACTTCTCGCGCACCTTGATGCGCAACACCGGCGGCTTACGCTGCACGCTCACGTCATCGAAGATCTCGAGGTTCGCGATCCGGCGCTCCACTTCACTGAGCTCGGCGTCGCTGTAAGCGGCGGGCGCTGGCCGCGGCAACAGCTCGAGCAGCGTGCTCGCGCGCGTGCTCTCGATGCCCGTGAGCTCGACGCGTTCGATGAAGTGCGACGCGCCGAGCTGCGCATCCGCGCTATGAGTGAGCAAGCACGCGGTGACCAGCGCGAGCCAGGCAACGCTGCGCGACGACGTTTCAATTGAATGGCGCACGACCGATCCAGCGATTAGCACGCAGCAAGAGAGTCGCAACGACTTTGATCAACGCGGCTCGACTCACGCCTGGAATCGATCCGAACGTCCGCGCTGCACGTACATCCCTGGTACGTGAGGGCGCGTGGGGGAATCAGCGCTGCGCACGTGCCGCGGAGAAAAACGGATGTCCGGTTGCAGGCGCCGTTCACGTTAGTCCTAGCGACGGTCATCGCGGCGCTTGCGGTCGATGATTGGTCTGGAACAGGGAGCGTAGGCGTGACCGATTTTCGCAGAAGCTTGGCGGCCGACCGCAGCGTGGGGGCAGGCAATTTCTTCTACCGTTTCGCGGAGTACTGCGCGGAGCCCGATAGCATTCTTCTCGAGTCCGATGTGGACGTGGTCATCGGCGATCAGAACCTCGGCCGCAGCCTTTCGGCCGCTGTGATTCATCTCACAGTCGAGCAGCTGGTCGCGAGTCTGCTCGCGCACGGTGTACGCCCGAGACAACCGGTCGGCGTGTTCCTCGCTGACAGTCCGCTCTACTACCTGTATTACATCGCGCTCTCTCGCATCGGCGCGATCAGCGTGCAGCTGAACAGCAAGATGTCTGGCAGCACCGCGGCAGCGTATCTGCGCCGCGTGGGCTGCAGGAGCGTCGTGCTGGACGCCGAGCACGTCTCGCGTCTCGCGCCGCACACAGCGGCGCTCGCCGATGACAGCGGCATGGGGCCGCGGGTCATCCTGAACGATCTACTGCAGCTCGACGGCCCCAGCGCGAGCTACGAGGCCTTCGCGTACGAAGCGAGCGATGTCGTCCTGGTGGCCCATACCTCCGGCACCACTGGCACGCCGAAGCCCGTGCAGTTCACTCACGCCGGTTACTTCTTCGGTGTGCGACAGCAGATGTCCCACGTGCTCGGCCCGAAGGTGCTGTCCGCGCTGCCGCATTCGCACGGCGCTGCGATGACGCTGTTCATGAGCACGGTGGTCCGCGGCCTTCCGCTGTATGCGCAGACGCAGAAGGATCCCGAGAGTCTGCTCCAGACGATCGAAGCCTGGCGGCCGAACCTCGTCATGGCCTTTCCGAAGCCGCTCGTCGATCTCTGTCGCGTCGGGCTGGATGATCGAGATCTCTCGAGCGTGTCGTGTTGGATGAGCACGGGCGACGCGAGCCACGAGCCTCACATCCGCAGGCTCGTGAGCACCGGCAGCCGCATGGTCGCCGGTCGCAGGCGCAAGGGCTCGCTGTTCGTGGACAATCTCGGCTCGTCGGAGTTTGCGTTCGGCATCTTCCGCGCCGTTCACTCGCCAGAGACCGACAGCTACGAGCGCTGCATCGGCAGGCCTTACGAGTGGGTGGACGTGCAGATCTTCGGCGAGGATGGTCAGCCCGTGAAGACCGGGCAAGTGGGCCGGCTCGGTGTGAAGTCCGCGTCGGTCACGAGCGGCTACTGGAACGATCCGGTCACGACGCAGGCCGCGCTTCTCCACGGCTACTGGCTGACGGGCGACCTGATATATCGAGCCGAAAACGGCCTGTACTATCACGTGGACCGCACCGTCGACCGCACGTTGCTCGCCGATCGCGCGCTGTACAGCTGTCAGCTCGAGGAGTGTCTGCTCAGGCGCATCCCGGAGATCTTCGACTGCACCGTGGTGGGCGTGACCCACGACGCTACGCGCGCCAGTGGCTTGGCGCTCGCGATCGACCTCGCGGATCGCGACTGCGATCGCAGCGCGCTCGAGGCGCGCGTCCATGAACTGCTCGCGACGCTCGACATCGCAGGTCCCGTGCGCATCGATTACGTCGACGCCGACTGGCAAGAGGGTTTGACGGGCAAGAAGCTGAAGCGGCTGATCCGCGATGGCCTCACGGCGGAGGCGGCGCCGTGACGCTGCTTCCCCTGAGCACCGTGCAGCAGGCGACCGTGGAGTGGATCTGCGCGGGCGGCGCGAGCGCGTTCGGTCTCAATGTCAGCCTCAGCCTGCGCTTGCGCGGGCCCCTCTGCCGATCCGCGCTCGAACGCGCGCTCGGATACGTGCTGGGTCGCCACGAGGGCCTGCGCTCGCGCGTGCAGCGCGCGGACGGCACGTTCTTGCAGTTCTTTGCAGACAGCGCCGAGGTCTACGACCTGACACCCGTCAGGCTGGACGACATCGAGGCCGCCGAAGCCCGCATCGCAGAGCGTCTCGCCGCGCGCCTGGACCTCGAGCGCACGGGGCCGCTGTGCGCGGAGCTCCTGCAGCTGTCGGAGCGCGATCACGTGCTGCTGCTCGTGATCAGCCACACCGCGACGGATACTCACGCGGATGAGCTGCTGCTGAGCGAGCTGCTCAGCGCGTACGCGAGCTATGCACGCGGCTCATCCCCGAGCTTGCCCGCAGCCATGAGCTTCACGGAGTACCTCGCGAGCGAGACGCAGGCGGGCACGCGCCTGAACGAGATGCAACTGAAGTACTGGGGTGAGGTCATCCAGGGCGCGACCCCCGCGATTCCGCGCCGCGCTGGCCCTGCCACAGCGCACGCACCCGCGCGGGGGCGTATCCTGTCGCGCTCGACGAGCGCCGCGACGACGCGCGCCCTCGAAGACTTCGCGGCAAACTCGAAGGTCAGCCTCATGGCCGTGCTGAGCGCGGTCATGCTGCTCGCGGTCTCGAAGGAGTTCGGTCTCGAGGATGTGTGCGCCTTTACGACGCACGCCGGCCGCGACTCGAGCCGGCTGCGCACGCTGGGCGCGTCGACGGGCCGCGACTTCCTGATCCGCATGGTGCTGCCGAACGGCGGCTCGCTGGCTCAGCTCGCGAAGAGCGTGCAGACCAAGCTGATCCGCGCGGCCATCTCGTCGCGCTTGCCGTTCACGCACGAGCGTGCGCTGGCGCAGCTGCCGCCGGAGCCGCCGCTCGCAGCTGCCGAGCGCGCGCACCTTTTCATCACCGACGCGCTGCGCATCACGAACGGCGTGGACAATCCCGTACCGGAGCTCGCGATCGAGCGCGTCATGCCCGGACCGCTGCTGCAAGACGGCTTCGCGTTCGAGGCCGGATGGCCCGCGAGCGATGCCGCCTACGTGGGCGTCCTCAACGTGCTGCTGCGGCGCGATCTGTCCCCGGAGCCCGGGCATCCGATCAGCTTCGTCGCCGTGTTCATCGACGACACGATCGAGGAAGCCGTGGTGCGCGCGTTCCTGAGCAGGGTGTGCGCCATCGCAGAGCGAGTCACAGAGTTTTGAGATCGAGGAGAAGGAAGGTTGATGATGACGAACAAGCTGACACCTGGGCGCGTGCTGTTGATGGAGGTCCTGGACGTCCCGCAGCTCGCGGACACGATCGCGGACGACGCGGATCTGATCCTGGCCGGGATCAACTCGGGAGATCTGATCCGGCTGGGTCTGCGCATCGAAGAACAGACGGATCTGCCCTTGACCGACGATGAGCTAATCGAGCTGCAGACCGTGAACGGCATCGACAACGTGCTCGCAAATCGGACGCGAGAATAGGAGCCGACCATGTGGATTCCGCATGTCGTTCAGCGCAATGCAATGATCCGGCCGGACGCTCTGGCGCTGCGTGATGCAGCGCGCGAGCTGACCTGGCAGCAGTTGAACGCGCGCACCGATGCCATCGCGACCGCGCTCGCCGCGCAGGGCGTCGTGCACGGCGACCGGATCATGGTGGTGTCGGGAAATCGCAGCGAGGTGCTGGAGCTGTGCATCGCCATCACGAAGCTCGGCGCGGTCTTCTGCCCGATGAATCCGAACAATCCAGTGCCGGAGCTCGAATACATCGCCTCGAACATCCGCCCCGTCGGCGTGTTCGCCGAGCGCGGGCTGCTGGATGCGCTGGCCGGACGCCTGCCAGGCTGGTCGGTCGCGGTCGGCGAAGCGCGCTACGAGGAAATGGCCCAAGGCGAGCGCCGATCTCATCCGCTGCCTGCGCAGGGCGACGCTGCGGTCATCTTCAGCACGTCCGCGACCACGGGCCGCTCGAAAGCCGTCGTGGTGGCCCACCGCTCGCTCATGGCCTGCTACGTGGGCATGGCCGCGGAGACCGCGCTGTCGCGCGATGACGTGATGCTCAATCCCTGTCCGTTGTTTCACGGCAGCATGGTGATCGGGCTCGCGCTGCTCGCGGCGGGCGGCCAGCTCGTGATCGAGCGCGACTTCACGCCGCAGCGCTTCCTGTCCGACGTGGCACGGCTGCGCGCGACGCGGGCGTTCCTCACACCATCGATGATCCGGTTCGTCTTGCAGGCGAAGAGCTTCGACACGACCGATCTGTCATCCTTACGTGAGGTGATGCACGGTGGTGGGCCGATCTCCGCAGACGTGCTGCGCGAAGGTCTGGCGCGCTTTCCATGCAGGTTTCGAAGCGTCTACGGCATCACGGAGGGCGGAGGACCCATCGCCCTGCGCGCGTCCGACGAGCCGGAGCCCGCGGGTCTACCGCACCTCAAAGACCCACCGCTCGCTGCCGGGCGCATGATGCCGGGTGCGCACATCGTGGTGCTGGACGACGACGGCAAGATCCTGCCGAGTGGTCAGATCGGTGAGATCTGTGTGCGCGGTGATGGCGTGATGGAAGAGTACTGGGACAACAGCGAAGCCACACAGCGCAGCGTGGTCGATGGCTGGCTGCATACGGGCGATCTGGGCTGTCTCGACGCGAGCGGGTACGTCTACCTGATCGATCGCAAGAACGATCTCATCATTCGCGGTGGACAGAACGTGTACCCCGCGGAGATCGAGCGCGTGCTGCGGAAGCAGCCCGGTGTGTCCGACGTCGCCGCCGTCGGCATGGCGTCGCGCGATTGGGGCGAGGTCCCTGTCGCGTTCGTCGTGCCCGATGCGGCGCAGCGGCCGTCCGAGCTCGCTCTGGTCTCGTCGTGCAGTGCGGAGCTCGCGAGCTACAAGCGCCCGGTCGCCGTCTATCTCATCGAAGAGATCCCGCGCAACGCGGCTGGCAAGGTCCTTCGACGCGTGCTGCGCGAACGGCTGGCAGCCAGCACGACGGCGAGCTGACGTCATGCGTATCGCATGCGTAGGCGGCGGGCCCGCGGGTCTGTTTCTGGCCCTCTTGCTCGCTCGCACGGGTCGTCACGACGTGCGCGTGTTCGAGCGCGATCGCGAGAACGCCAGCTACGGCTTCGGCGTGGTGTTCTCGCGCTTGAGCGCCGCGCGCCTGCGCGCCGTCGCACCGGACGTGGTCGAGGAGATCCTGAGCCACGGCGTACGCTGGCAAGACGTCGCGGTGCGAGCGTGGAACGGTGCTGAAGCGCGTTCCTCCGGTCATGCGTTCGGTGCCGTCGAGCGCCAGGCCATGTTGCGAGTCCTGCGGAAACATGCCGTGGCCGCGGGCGTCCACGTCGTGCAGCCCGCCGCGGTCACGGCGCTGAGCGATCTTCACGGCTACGATCTGGTCGTCGCCGCCGATGGCGCGGGCAGCAGCATCCGTCAGGAGCTGGTCGCGGAGCTCAACCCGACTGTTCACTACGGTGCCACGCGTTATGCCTGGTTCGGCGTCGAGCGCCGCTTCGACTGTATGACGTTTCTCATGGCTCAAGGTCCGCACGGTCCACTCGGCGCACACGTCTATCCTTACTCCAGCACGCATTGCACGTTCCTCGTCGAAGCGCCGCTGCGCGTCTGGCGCGACGCGGGCTTCGCGTCGGGCGGCCCACTCGCGCCGGGCTCGACCGATCCGCGCGCGCTGCGCTATTGCGAAGACGTCTTCGCGCGCGACCTCGGCGGCGCGCGCTTGATCGGGAATGGCTCGCGCTGGCTCGAGTTCAGCGAGGTTCGCAACGCGCACTGGTTCTGGAGAAACGTCGTGCTGATCGGAGACGCTGCACACACCGCACATTTCTCCGTGGGGTGCGGCACGTCGACGGCCATGGAGGATGCCGCGGAGCTTGCACGCTGCCTGTCGCGCTTCGAGCTCGTGCCGGATGCGCTTCGGGCTTACGAAGCCGCGCGCAAGCCGGTCGTCGCCAATCTGCAGGCGTCCGCATGGGCGAGCAGTCAGACCTGGGCGAGCCTGGAGCACGAGGCCGGACGGGATGCTGGAGAGATCCTGCTCAGGCTGCTGACGCGCACCGCTCAGACTGACCTGGACCTGCTCGACAAGCTCGACAAGAGCTTCGCGCAGAACCGAGCTGCACGGCAGTCCGCGCCGCTGGTCGCGGCCGAGCTCTCGTCGCAAGCCCCCTCGGAGCCGTGCACCACGCTCGTGAGCGCGCAGGAGATCGAAGCACTGAGCCCCGAGCGTGCGTCGCAATCTGCGGCGCTGGCGCTCGTCGTGAGCTCAGCCGCGGCCGACCCGCGCGCGACGGCTGCCGCGCTGAAACAGCTGCGCTCGCGCGCGCGTGAGCGCCCGGTCGGCATCTTCGTGCTTGCGAACGGATCGACCGGCCCGGCAGGCGAGCTCGAGCGCTGGTCCTCGTGGCTCGCGACCTTGCGCGAGCTCGCGCCGCTCGATCTCGTCGCGATCGGCAGCACCCGCTCCGATGCCGCGGCGTCCGCCGTGCAGATGCTGCTGTGTGAGCTCGTGCGCTCGAAGCTGCAGCTTCCAGCAATCTACGCGTGCCCGCAGTCGCGCTTGAGCCACGCGCGCACGCACGTCGCCGCCGCACGCGCCGATCGGATCTGGATCACGCGGAGCACGCCGTGAATTCGGGCGCAGCCGCGCTCACGCCGCTCGTCGACGGCATCGCCTTTGGCAGCGCCTCGGAGGCTGACTTCGAGCCGCGTACGCTCCACCCGGAGGAGGAGCGCATGGGCGAGCAGATGCTGCCCGCGCGGCGCCGCGACTTCCGGTTGGGCCGGAGCGCCGGGCACCGTGCGCTCGCAGCGTTGGGCGCGCAGGACGGGCCGATCCTCATGGACGGGCGGCGCCCGAAGTTCCCGAGCGGTTGGACCGGCTCGTTGTCCCACTCCGCCGGCGTGGCCGTGGCCATCGTCGCGCCGACCGCGCGCGCGCGCTCGGTCGGCATCGACCTGGAGCTGAAAGCACTGCCCGCACGCGCTGCGCGGCTCGTGCTGCGGCCGGAGGAGCTGCACTGCGTCGCGGAAGGCCGCTGCTCGTGCACGGAGGCCTTCTCGGCGAAGGAGGCCGCCTTCAAGGCGCTGTCTCCCCTGCTCGGCCAGGACGTGGAGGCCCTGCGCCAGCTGCAGCTCGAGCCTGCCGCTGGTGGCTTCGTGGTGCGGCAGGCGCAGCGGCCCGACGTCCAGGCGTTCGTCTCGGTTCGGCCGCTCCTGGGCGGCGTCCTGGCGTGGACGGCGATCGTCTAGATCTGTTTGCCGGCCGTGTCCGTATTGGAAGGCAGTCCACGTTTGTTAACGCGGAACATCGAGGGAGGTGTTGCGTCATGCTCGTGTCTGCGTCGCATGCAGTGGTCGATCACCCACTGCCCGAACTGTGCGCTCTGACGGCGCCAGAGATCCTGGCCTGGTACCGCAGCCAACAGCGGAGCGATGTCTCCGTGATGTTCAGCCGGCTGCGCGATGAAGCCGCCGATCTGTCCGAGGAGATCGGACCGCTGCGGCATTACCTCGCCGCATATCCGGGCGACAGCCTCCGCAAGCGCCTGCGCGCCGAGGCGCTCGAGCAACTGTTTCTGCACATGCACGAGCACGTGATGGAGCACCCGGTGTGGCTGCATCCGTTCTTCGTGCGCGTCACGGAAGGTGACATCAACGCCGCGCAGCTCACGGTCTTCGCGCGGCAGTATTTCAATCAGGTCAAGAACACCCGTCAGTGCGTGGCGCTCGCGCTCGGTCGCTTCCACACCATGATCGATCGCGTCGATGGTGAGCTCAACACGATCCTGTCCGAGCTGACGCAGATCGTGCTGGCCGGCTTGTTGAGCGACGAATACGGCACTGGCGCGAAGCCGCAGTCAGCGAACGGGCACGCGCCGCACTCACTCGTCTCGGACATCGGTCAGCTGTTCGCCCATGTGACACATCCCGCGTTGTTTCGGCGCTTCCTCGATGCGCTCGGCACGAAGACCGCGGATTACGACGTACCGATGCTGCATGGCGTGGCTGACAACGTCCTCGTGCAGCGCATCCTCGCGAGCGATCCCGCGTACGACGAGCTCGAGGCGCTCGCCTCTGTCGGGCTGGGCATGGAATGGGGCGTGCCCGCATTTTTCTCGATGATCATGGCCGGCATCTCCAAGGTCGCGGCGCGCGAAGGTCTGCAGCTCGACTCGACTGCCATGGAGATTTGGAGCTCACACGTCAAACAGGACGTCGAGCATGCCGTCGCCGTGATGATCGCGACCGCGTTCTTCGTGCGCGACGCTGCGGACGTGAAGCGCCTCGAGGGCGCCACCAACATCTTGATGGCCTATCGCTACGACATGATGAGTGACATTTATCGCGAGGTGTTTGGTGAAGGTTGTCATAAGATCTCCGCAGTCGAGCTGCCGTCTCGCTACGCCCTCCACGACAAGCGAATCCAGCCTCGGCTCGAATCTGCACGCTACGCGATCAGACCAGGATCCGTTCGGAGCTATGCGAACTATGCTGTCTGACACGCAGCCCGGCGCTGCAGCTGTCTGGCTCGGGACAGCGACTCGCAGCTCCGCCCGTCCGCTCTGCATCCACGAGCGCTTCGAACAACGAGTGCTGCAGTCGCCCGAGGCGATCGCGCTCGAACACGCCGGCCAGCGCCTCAGCTACAGCACGTTGAACGATCGCGCGAACCAGCTCGCCCGCGCGCTGCGCGGCCTGGGAGTCGGCCCCGATGAACGCGTCGCGATTTGCCTGCCGCGCGGCCCGCAGCTGATCGTCAGCATCCTCGCCGTGCTCAAGGCCGGTGGCGCGTTCGTGCCGCTCGACGCTGCAGCGCCGCGCGAGCGGCAGCGCTACATGCTCGAGGATTGCGCGCCCCGCGCTTTATTGACCGACGCCGCGACCCACGCCGCGCTCGAGGTTCCGGAGAGCGTCTCCGTGCTGGAGCTCGACCGCGCGGACTGCGCGTGGCTCTGTCGCTCGACAGCCAATCTGTCGCGCTCGGACAGCGGCGTGACGGCCGAGCACCTCGCCTACGTCATCTACACGTCGGGCTCCACCGGCCGCCCGAAGGGTGTGATGGTCGAACATCGGGCTCTGGACAGTCAGATCAGCGCCCTCTTGCAACACTATCGCATCGTCGCACACGATCGCGTGCTGCAGTTCGCGGCGCCTTCGTTCGACGTCTGCCTCGAGGAGATCTTCGGCGCGCTGTCGAGTGGCGCCTGCCTCGTGCTGCGGACCGACGCCTGGTTGAGCTCGGCCGGCGAGCTCAGCGCGCTGTGCGCTCAGCACAGGATCACGATCGCCAATCTACCCACCTTGGTCTGGCAGCAGCTGGCAGAGGCAGCGGACGTGCAGCTCCCGAGCTGTTTGCGCTTGATCATCATCGGCGGCGAAGCCGTGAGCGGCGCGGCGCTGCAGCGCTGGTGGAGCCGGCCGGGTCTGTTGCCGGCGCTCAGCAATGCGTACGGCCCGACCGAGACCACCATCAACGCCACCATCGCAGACTGTCGACCTAACCTGCCGGCCCGATCGATCGGTCTGCCCCTGCCCGGAGTGACCATCCACATCCTCGATGCGGATGCCGAGCCGGTGCCGGCCGGCAGCGCCGGGGAGATCTATATCGGCGGCTCGCAGCTCGCTCGAGGCTACTGGAATCGACCGGAGCTGACGCGCGAGCGCTTCGTGCGCGATCCGTTCTCGAGAGATCCGAGCGCGCGTCTCTACAAGACCGGTGACATCGGCCGCCGGCTTGCAGACGGCAGCATCGAGTTCCTCGGCCGCGATGACCAGCAGATCAAGCTGCGCGGCTTTCGCATCGAGCTCGGTGAGATCGAGGCGCTGCTGGAGCAGCATCACGCCGTCCAGCGCGCGGTCGTGCTGCTGCGCGAGGACCAGCCCGGAGACAAGCGACTGGTGGGCTACGTGGTCCCTCACGACGCCGCCGCCGTCAGCGTCGAAGCCCTGCGCTCGCACCTCGCGGCGAGCCTGCCCGATTACATGTTGCCGAGCGCGTTCGTGCTCCTCGCGAGCCTGCCCGTGATGGGCAATGGCAAGCTCGATCGGCGCGCATTGCCTGCGCCGGAGCGACAGGCGTTCGTGAGTCGCCCGTACCAGCCGCCGCAGGGCGAGCTCGAACAGCTGCTCGCGAGCATCTGGCAGGCGCTCCTCGGTGTCACGTGGATCGGCCGAGGGGACAACTTCTTCGAGCTGGGCGGCCACTCGCTCCTGATCGTCCAGATGCTGGAGCGGCTGCGCCGCGCTGGCTTCTCGGTACCCGCACGTCAGATCTTCGAGAGCGCGAGCCTGGCCGACCTCGCGAGCACGCTGTCGAGCGCTGCGTCGATCCAGATCGAAGCGCCTCCCAACCTCATCCCGAGCGGCTGCACGGCGCTCACACCACAGATGTTGCCACTCGTGAAGCTGGATCCACAGCAGCTCGAGCACATCGTGCAGGCGGTGCCCGGGGGTGCGGCGAACGTTCAGGACATCTATCCGCTCGCGCCACTCCAGGAAGGGCTCCTGTTTCACCACTTGCTCGAGGCGCGCGGTCGGGATCCGTACCTGCGCACGAGCCTCTTCTCGCTCGAGTCGCGTGAGCGACTCGCGGACTTCACGCACGCGCTCGAGCAGATCATCGCGCGCCACGACGCGCTGCGCACGGCCGTGGTGTGGGAAGGTCTGTCGCAACCGGTGCAAGTGGTGTGTCGTCGCGTCTCGCTGCCGAGCGTGGAGCTGAGCTTGCGCCCCACCGAGGACGCAGTCGAGCAGCTGCAGCAGCGCATGGCGGCAGGCGAGCTGCGCCTGGACCTGCGTCGCGCGCCGCTGCTGCGCCTCGAGATCGCTGCCGACCCTGTGGGCGAGCGCTGGTATGCGCTGCTCATCACGCACCACCTGATCTGCGACAACGTTTCGCTCGATCTGCTGCTGTCGGAGCTCATGGGGTGTCTCGAGGGGCACGAGGCTGCGCTGCCCGCCCCGGTCGCCTACCGGAACCACGTGGCGCAGGCCATGGCAGAAGCGCCGGCGTGCGACGCCCAGGCGTTCTTCCGGACGAAGCTCGATGGTGTCGACGCTCCCACCGCGCCGTTTGGAGTGCTCGACGCGCGCGCTGGCGAAGCGGCCAGCGTGACCTTGTGTCGTGGGCTCGAGCCGGAGCTCGCGGGCCGCATTCGTGCGCAGGCCCGGCGCGCCCTCGTGAGCCCCGCGGCGCTGTTTCATGCTGCCTGGGCGCTCGTGGTCGCTCACAGCTGCGGGCGCGATGACGTCGTGTTTGGAACCGTGCTGCTCGGCCGCTTGCGGGGCAGCGCCGGCGCGCAGCGCATCATGGGCATGTTCATCAACACGCTGCCTCTGCGCCTGCGCCTGCGTGGCGTCAGCGCTGCGGCGCTCGTCGAGCAGACGCAGCGCGAGCTGGTAGAGCTGTTGAGCCGCGAGCAGGCATCGCTCGCGGTCGCGCAGCGCTGCAGTGGCTTGAATGGCTCCACGCCGCTGTTCGGCGCGCTACTCAACTACCGCGGTCAGCTGGAGAGCACGACGCGCGGCGAGGCGCACGGAGTCAGCGCCCTGGCGAGCCGCGGCGGGACCCACTACCCGCTCAGCTTGTCCGTGGATGATGAGCGCGAGGGTTTCACGCTGGAGCTCGAGAGCGTGTCGCAGATCGACGCGCAACGCGTGTTCGGCTACGTGTGCAGCGCGTTGCAGTCGCTCGTCGAGGCGCTGGAGCGCACGCCGGAGCAGGCTGCGCTGTCGCTGTCGATCCTGCCCTCGAGCGAGCGCGACGAGGTGCTCACCCGCTTCAATCCCGCGCCGGCCCCATGGCGCGCGCAACGCGCCATCCACGAGGAGATCGAAGCTCACGCGCTGCAGCGGCCGGCGGCCGTCGCCGTGAGCTGCGACGCCGAGTCCCTCACGTACGCCGAGCTCAACACCCGCGCCAACCAGCTCGCGCACCATCTCCGCGCAAACGGTGTGGGCCCCGATGTGCTCGTCGGCATCTGCCTCGAGCGCAGCCTCACGACCGTCGTCGCGATGCTCGGCGTCCTCAAGGCCGGTGGCGCCTACCTGCCGCTCGATCCAGCCTGGCCGGTCGAGCGCATGCAGTTCGTCGTGCGCGACGCCGCTCCGCAGCTGGTGCTGACACAAGCGAGCCTTCGCGCGC
>Ga0190269_10000771_pt1 | contig 15991 bp, 8 predicted proteins | sample Popmic249IS_FD_133749 | JGI IMG/M metagenome (GOLD analysis project Ga0190269, IMG submission 133749) | Populus adjacent soil microbial communities from riparian zone of Blue River, Arizona, USA - 249 IS | ecosystem: Environmental > Terrestrial > Soil > Riparian zone | place: USA: Arizona...
GCCAGCGATCCCAACGCATCGGTGCTCGACCGCGCATCCTGGTCGCCTTATCCCGCAGTGCAGTTCCCGCCCGAGAACCCTTACAGTCCTGAAAAGGCGCTGCTCGGCAAGGCGCTGTTCTGGGATGAGCAGCTCAGCTCGGACAACACCATGGCGTGTGGTACCTGCCATCGTCCCGCTGCGGGCGGCAGCGATCCGCGCCCCTCGCAGCCCGGCTACCTCGGCAATCCCGGGCGCGACGGCACGCGCGGTACGGGAGACGATCCCAAGGGCAGCCCTGGCATCGTGGCTTGCACGGAGATGGCCGAGGGCGCGATCACACCCTATGACGACGGCATCTTCGGCCGCATGCCTCAGGTCGGCCGGCGGCGCGCGATGACCGTGCTCGACGCGATGTTCTGGGACTCGATGTTCTGGGATGGACGCGTGAAGGGAACGCTGCTCGATCCGCAGACTGGCGAGGTGGTGATCCCGCGCGGCGCAGCGCTCGAGGCACAGGTCTTTGTGCCGGTGCTGAACGCCGCGGAGATGTCATGCAAAGGTCGCGACTGGAATATGGTCTCGCGCAAGATCGCCAGCGCGAAGCCGCTCGCATTGGCCAGCGAGCTTCCTTCCGACCTGCTCGAAGCGCAACAAAGCGCCGCGGCCTATCCGGACATGTTCGCGCGAGCGTTCGGCGACAACAACGTGTCAGCCACACGCATCGCCATGGCGATCGCCACGTACGAGCGCACCCTCGCTGGCAACCAGACGCCCTGGGATCGCTGGCTCGCGGGAGACGATAACGCCATGACCCCGCAGCAAAAGCGCGGCTTCCAGATGTTCGCGCGCAACGGTCAATGCGCGTGCTGTCACACCGCGCCGCTGTTCGGCCTGCCCGCGCTCGTCGACGACGCTTTCCACGAGGTCTCGTGGGATGGCGGTGGTGCGGAGATGGGCCTCGATAAGCCGGGCGATTATCGCAATCCAACGTTCCGTACCGTGACCGTCCGCAACGCCGGGCTGCGCGAGGCATCGGGCTTGCTGCACGACGGCGTTGCGCCAGGCAACACCCTGGAAGACCTGATCGCCGCCTACAACAAGAAGCCTGTGCGCAACGTGCACTTCTGCCGGACGGAGCTGAACCTGAGTGAGTCAGAGCAAGCGGATCTGGTCGAGTTCGTGCGCAACGGGCTCACGGATCCGCGCGCCGCCAGCGAACAAGCGCCGTTCGATCGCCCCAAGCTCGCCAGCGAAAAGCAGCCCTGAGCGGCTTTTCCGCCGGGGATTGCGTGCGATCCCTCGTGTGTTTTCACGGCGGTTTGCGGGTTCTTCTCGCGTTGACAAGACCGATCGGGTCACTCACTGTTGGCCCGCCATGAGCCAAGCAGAAACCCCGACGCTGTCGTTGATCATACCGGTGTACAACGAGGCGCAGCACCTCGAACGCTGGTGTGAGACGCTGCTCCAGCACGACTTTGGTGTCAGCGTCGAGCATGTGTTCGTGGATGATTGCTCGACCGACGGCTCGTACGAAATTCTGCAGCGCTTCAGCAGCGACAGCCGCGTGCGCTTGTTCCGGCAGGAGCAAAATCAGGGCAAAGGTACGGCGGTCGCGCGCGGCATCCGAGAGAGCCGCGGCGAGGTCGTGCTGATCCAGGACGCCGACTACGAGTACGCGCTGTCCGATGTGCCGGCGGTGATCGGCCCGATCCTGCGTGACCAAGCGGATATCGTGTTTGGCAGCCGCTACAAGAACTCAGAGACCGTACACCGCACCTTCCACTACGTCGTGAACCGTGTGCTGACGTTGGTGTCGAACATCGCCTCTGGCTTGTACCTGACGGACATGGAGACTTGTTACAAAGCCTTCCGCGGCGAGATCATCCGGGGCATCACGATCGCATCGCCGCGCTTCGGGTTCGAGCCCGAGATCACAGCCAAAGTTGCAGTGCTGAAAGCGCGCGTCGCCGAGGTTCCGATCCACTATTTCCCGCGCAACTATCTCGAGGGTAAGAAGATCAAGTGGACCGACGGTGTGGCGGCGCTCTGGCACATCGCGCGCTTCAATGTGGACACGCAGGGTACATTGCGCGCAACCGAAGGTGTGCCCGAGAAATACCGCATCCAGAAGAAGCAGTGGCTGTAACTAACTGTGCGACGCGCAGAGTCGAGAATCGCTAGGCATGCGAACACCAGTGCTGCGATAAATCTCGTTTTGCCTCAGACTCGCTAGGAGCGGGGGGTCGAGCGGCGCTGAGCGCGCGCTGCGAGGAGGCGCGGATCGGCATGAGCGTAAAGACCGCTGAAGAGTACAGCATCTTACTCGTCGACGACGATCCGACGATCATCACAGTGTTGGGCCAAGTGCTCCAGGAGTATGGCCGCGTTCGCTTCGCCACCAGCGGCCCCGAAGCGCTGCGCATGGTACAGACGTTTCCGATCGACCTCGTGCTGCTCGACATCGAGCTGCCGGGCATGAACGGCTTCGAGGTGTGCACCGCGATGAAGGCTGCGCCTCAGCTCGCGGAGATCCCTGTCATCTTCATCACGGGCCACGACGACGTCGAGCACGAGGTCAAGGGCTTGCAGCTAGGAGCTGCGGACTTCGTAACTAAGCCGCCGCGCCCAGCGCAGGTCTCCGCGCGCGTCGCGATGCAGCTGCGGTTGCATGAGATGAACAAGGCGCTGCGCAAGGCCGCCGCGACCGATCCGCTCACCGGTGTCGCCAACCGCCGGCACTTCGACGAAGCGCTGCAGCGCGAGTGGCTGCGCGCGCAGCGCACCGGCGCGCCGATCTCGCTGCTCATGATCGACGTCGACTACTTCAAAGCCTACAACGACTTCTACGGGCACCTGGAAGGCGACCAATGCCTGCGCGCGGTGGCGCGTGCGTTGACGCGCGTGGTGCATCGGCCAGCCGACCTGCTCGCACGCTACGGCGGCGAGGAGTTTTCGATCATGCTCCCGGACACGCATGGCCGGGGCGGCTGCTCAGTCGCGCGCTATGCGCTGCAAGAGGTGCGATCAGCGGCTTTGCCGCATGCGCGCTCCACGATCAACGCGCAGGTGAGCATCAGCGTCGGTGTCTCGGCGTTCGAGGTGTTCGAGCACGAGGGTCGCGTCGGTCATCGGCGCGACCCGTTGCTCGAGCCGCGCATGGCCGTGACCGAGCTCGTCGAAGCCGCCGATCAAGCGCTGTATGCTGCCAAGGCAGCCGGCCGCAACCATGCACGATATCTGGGGATGTCGGATCGAGCGAAGCCCGAGCGCGCGTTCGATCTGCGATCCCCAGACTCTTACCCTCCCGCGCCAGCGCGTGAGGTCAGCGCCGGAAGTCAGAAGAACTAAACAGTGACTGCCGACTCAGGGGGGAGCTTGGGCGTGATCACACCGGCATGCGGCCAACACTCAAAACGTCATTTCTGGTGTTTGTGGCCGTGCTGGCAGCGGTCAACGTGGGCAACTACGTGGTGGTGGGTCACGCGTTCGATATCGTCGAGCAGCGCAATACGGCTGTGCGACACACGCAGCAGGTGCTGCGCGCCGGCTCTGCGTTTTTGCGCCACATGGTGGATGCGGAGACCGGGCAGCGCGGCTACCTGCTGACTGACAATCCCGCCTATCTGCAGCCGTACACGAACGGCAAAGCGCAGGCGCTGAAGGACTACGCGCGCCTCTTGCAGCTCACCCACGGCACCGCGCAGCAAAAGCGCCTGCAGGCCCTCGAGCAGCCGATCTTGGCGAAGCTGGCCGAGCTGCAGGACACGATCGACCTGCAGCAGCGCGGCGAGCATGCGCGCGCGCTCGAGGTCGTCAAGCTCAACACCGGTCGGCGCTTCATGCTGGAGATCCGCGCGCAGATCGCGGAGTTCTCCGATCAGGAAGCTCAGCTTCTGCAGCTGCGCGAGGACGCATCGGCGCTCGCCCGGCGCAACGCGCTGCGCTGGTATCTCGGCACGAACCTGCTCGTGATCGTGCTGACGCTCGGTGCGTTCGCTCTGTTGCGAACACGGGTTCTGCGTCCGGTCGAAGAGCTCGCAGATCGCGTCACGCGCTTCGGTGAAGGTATGCCGCCCGAGACGCCGCAGGGAGCGCACGCGCTGCAAGAGGTGCACGTGCTGATCAGCGCGTTCACGCGGATGTCGCTGTCTCTGCGCGAAAAGCAGCAGGCGCTGCAACAAGCGCTGGCACGCGCTGAAGCTGCCAGCGGCGCGATGGCGGAATCCGCGCGCGAATACGCCGACCTCTACAACCAAGCCCCGTGCGGCTACCACTCGCTCGACGCACAGGGCATGGTGCGGCGCATCAACGACACCGAGCTGCGTTGGCTCGGATACGCACGCGCTGAAGTCGTCGACAAGATGCACATCACCGAGCTCCTGCCTCCCGAGTCGAGCGCCGCTTTCAGGGAGGGCTTCGCGCGCTTCATGCGCGACGGCTACATCAATGACTTGGAAGCCAACTTGCTCTGCAAAGACGGCAGCAAGTTCCCTGTGCTCATCAACGCGACCGCGCTGAAGAACGAGCGCGGCGAGCTGGTCTTGAGCCGCTCGGTGTTGCTCGAGCATGGTCGATTGCGCCAGGAGCGTGAGACGCTGCGCAGCGTGCTCACCGCGGCGCCCATGGCCGTGCGTGTCGCGACGCTGCGGGACAACCGTGTGCTGTTCATGAATCGTTCTTTCTGTGAGCTGGTGCAGCGCAGCGAGGCCGACGCGCGCGACATGGACATCAGCAAGAACTACGTCGATCCCAGCGTGTTCGACGACATCCGCAGCCGGCTCGCGCGCGGCGAAGTTGTGATGAACCGCTTGGTCGAGCTGCATCGTCCCGAAGACCCCTTGCTGCCGCACGTGTGGGCCCTCGGCTCGTACATGCTGATCGATTACGAAGGCCAGCGCGCTGTGTTGGCTTGGCTGTACGATGTCACTGAGCTGCACGCGGCGAGGGTGGCTGCCGAAGCTGCGGATCGCCAGGCGCAAGCGCAGAGCCAAGCCAAGAGTGACTTCCTCGCGAACATGAGTCACGAGATCCGCTCGCCGCTCAACGCGATGCTCGGCCTCGCGTATCTGTTGGAGCATACAGAGCTGAGCTCGGAGCAGCGCAGTCAGCTGACGCGGCTACGCGTCGCAGGACAAGCGCTCCTCGGCTTGATCAACGACGTGCTCGACCTGGCCAAGATCGAAGCCGGGGAGCTGAGCGTCGAGCGCGCACCGTTCAGCTTGAGCAAGCTGCTCGACGAGGTGCACGCGGTGCAAGCGAGTAGCGCCGAAGCCAAAGGCTTGCAGCTGGAGATCAACAACGAAGTCGGCGGGAAGCTGGACGTGCTGGTCGGTGACGCGCAGCACCTCAGGCAGATCTTACTGAACCTGCTGAACAACGCGGTGAAGTTCACCGAACGTGGATCGGTGCGCTTGAGCGCGCTGGCGAAGCAAGAAGAGAAGGGCGCCCTCGTGCGCGTGCAGCTCAGGGTCGAAGATACGGGCATCGGCATCGATCCGCAGTTCATTCCGACGCTGTTTTCGCGCTTCACCCAGGCAGACAGCTCGACCACTCGCCGCTTCGGCGGCAGCGGCCTCGGCTTGTCGATCGTGAAGCAGCTGTGCGCGCACATGAACGGGCGCGTGTGGGTCGAGAGCGAGCCGGGGCGCGGCAGCCGCTTCTTCGTAGAGCTGCCGTTCGAGCTCGCGAGCGCGTTGGACCAGAGCGCGCTCGGCTTGCGTGCTGCGCCGCTCGAGATAGTGGTGGCCGAGGACGATGCCGCGCAGCGCGAGAGCTTGGTCGCCATGGCGCGCAGCTTCGGCTGGCGCGTGGAAGCTGTGAGCGGCGGCGACGAGCTGGTGCAGCGCGTGGCTGCACGCGCGGCGGAGGGGCGCACGCCAGACTGTTTGATCGTCGACTGGCACATGCCGGGCGTGGATGGCCTGGAGGCATTGCAGCGCGTGGCTGCAACGCTCGGACCTGAGCGTGCGCCGGGCTCCGTGCTCGTGACTGCACACGCGCTGCACCGCGTGCCACAAGCCGAGCATCTCGCGCTGCCCGATCGCGTGCTGCTGAAGGAAGTCAGCAGCTCGGAGTTGTTCAACGCGGTGAACATCGCGGTGATCAGGCAGGGCGGTCGCCGCAATCTCGTGCTCGAAGGCAGCCTGGTCGATCGCGCACCCGTCGCGTGGCTGCCTGGCGTGCGGGTGCTGCTCGTCGACGACAGTGAGCTCAACCTGGAGGTCGCTTCGGCGATCTTGCGCCGGCAGGGTGCGATCGTGAGCACGGCCAACAACGGCGCCGCGGCGCTCGATTGGTTGAACGATCCGACGCATCGCGCAGACATCGTGCTCATGGACGTGCAGATGCCAGTGATGGATGGCCACGAAGCGGTGCGCGAGATCCGCAAACAGCCGAGGCTCGCGGGGCTGCCTGTGGTCGCGCTCACCGCGGGTGCGCTGCTGCGCGAACGCACAAAGGCGCTGTCGCTCGGCATGAACGACTTCCTCACGAAGCCCTTCGATCCTGACAACATCGTGCGTGTGGTCCGCCACCAGGTCGAACAGAGCCGCGGTGCGCCGCTCGGCACTTCCGCGCGTCCCGAGCCGCGTCCGGGGTCACTCTGGCCGACGATCGAAGGCATCGACAGCGCCGACGCGCGCTCACGCCTGAGCGACGACTTGGACCTCTTTCTGTCTGGTCTGCGTCGGCTGCTGGACGAGTTCGGCGAGTGGCAGACGCCGCCGAGCCTCCCCGCGAGCGCGGCAGCCCGTGACGCCCTGAGCGGCAGAGTGCACAAGCTCGTGGGTAGCAGCGGCTTACTCGGTGCGCGGCGCATCCACGAGCTGGCCAAGTCGATCGAGCAGCGCCTGCGGGCGGCGGAGGATGACGAGCTTCCAGCGCAGCTCGCCGCTCTCGGCAGCGAGCTTACGCGCTTGGCGCGGGCAGCCGCTCCTCAGCTCGCTGCCCTCGACGGCGAAAAACAAGCTGCCGACGCGGCCGCGCGCGCGCAAAGCCACCCACTCGATCCGGCCGCCCTCTGTAAGCTACGCGAGCAGCTCGCCGAGAACGAATTCGCCGTGCTGGGTACATTCAAGTCACTCGCGCCCGCGCTGCGGGCCGCCCTGGCCGACGCGATCTACCGTCGCATCGAACAAGCGATCGGCGCCCTCGACTTCAAGACAGCGCTCGAAGTTTTGGACGCCGCGGAGCCAAGCTTGGTTCGAGCTGCGTCAGGCGCTTCTCGATCTAGCATCGCCTAGTAGTATGGGATCTATAGATCTGCTGAGTTCGGTTGTATGTTCCCGGGATGCTCGACGAGCGCACGCGCGCCAACATCTCGGGTACGGCGCACCTGACAGCGGGGATGCGCACGCTCGGCCGTTTGACCGACGGCGACGCGGCGAACGCTGATTACCTCGCCGAGCGCTTCCTGCTCCGGGACCAGCGCTCCTGGACATGGGCGCCGCGCCTGTCGCGCTTCTTGTTCGATCGCCTGGTCCCAGGCGCGTTCGGATATTTCAACGCGCGCACCCGTTACTTCGACGACGTGCTGTTGCAAGAGGCTGCGAAGGGGCTCGATCAGCTGGTGGTGCTGGGGGCGGGCTTCGACTCGCGCTCAGTGCGCTACCGCGCGCAGCTAGGAGCGGCGCGCGTGTTCGAGGTGGATCGCCCGGAGGTGCTGCAGACGCGTGCAGAGCGCTTGCGCGATGTCGCGCAGAATGCCCATGCCGTCGCAGTTCCGATCGACTTCGAGCGCGACGATCTCGCGGAGTCGTTGCTCGCGCACGGCTTTGTCGTGCGCGGTGTGCGCAGCGTGTTCTTGTGGGAAGGCGTGACTTACTACTTGCCAGAGCACGCAGTCCACGCCGTGCTTTCATCCGTCGCGGCGCTGACCGAAGCGCCGAGCAGCATCGTGTTCGACTACGTGACGCGCGCCTTTTTCGAAGGTGATGTGCACGCGCACGGCGCGAAGCAGCTCTCTAACGGGTGGCGCAGCATGGGTAACGTCAATCGCTCGGGCGTCGCGGACGTGCATGCGTTACTCGCAGCGCATGGCTTTCGAGTATGCGAAGAGCTCGACCCTGCGCTGCTAGAGCAGCGTTATTTGCACGCGTTGCCAGGCGGACCGCGCAAGGTCTGGGGTGTCATGCGGATCGCACATGCTCGGCGTAACTGAGAGCTTGTTCTTGCTAAAAATGAGCTGCTGAAGAACAGGAACAGAGCCGATTGGGCTGCACAACAGTGCTGATTTTTGGTGGATAATGATGAAGCGATTTGGTTATCGAGCGCGCGTAGTCGGTTGCACACAAACAAGTGCAGCCGTGATCGTTGCGCCCAATGCGTCGATAAATTCGCTTCCAATTCGCGGATACAGCGCACTCACCGCTGCCGTTCATGTCGTATTGTCGACAGGATCGCTAGCGCGCTGGAGCAATACCTGTCATTCAGAGCGCGGCACTTTTTTGCAAAGGATTGCAAAGGATGTGCTGACGCTTCAGAAACGATCGCCACTTGCAGCCAAGAGCAGCGGCGGCGGACAGCTGGGTCTTGGAGAGCTGGCTGCAGTGACGCAGAAGCTTTGAATCGAATCGGAGGGTGTATGGGTTCTCAGAGAGCGGGGTTCACAACAGCGATGCTTCGAGGCATCGCGTTCGCAACGGTGTTAGCCGGTGCGAGCTGCGGAGGCGATTCCGGAGGCGGTGAGGGTACCGCGACGTCACCCTCCACGCCGACGGCAGGCGGTGCAGCGGGCAAGGCGGCGACGCCACCAGCTGCTGCTGGTAGCGGCGGCGCGCGAGCAACTGCTGGTTCGGCGGCGACGCCTCCGACCACGACAGCACGGCCACCGACCGGCGGCACTGCGGCGACGCCGCCGACGACCGGCACGACGAATCCAACCACTCCACCTGCCGGTGGTAGCGGCGGAACGCCTGCGTCGAGCACCGGCGGATCCCCAGCGACCCCAACTGCGGGCGGCGCAGCGACTGCGGGCGCCAGTGGCGGTCCCAGTGCAGGTACAGCTGGCGGTGGCGCGAGCACCCCGGTCGACACCGGCGGCGCTTTCGCGATCCGCGGCGAGGATCCCACCGACCAGAGCGCAAACGGCCGTGAGATGGGCCCGTACGCAGTCGAGAGCTACACCAGCGGGTACGCACGCGGTGACTTCAGCGACGCGACCATGTGGTACCCGACGAGCGAAGACGCGAAGCCCCCGTTTGGCTGCGTCGCAGTTGTTCCAGGCTTCGTTTCACCTCAATCGTCTATCCGCAACTGGGGTCCGTTCCTCGCTTCACACGGCATCGTGACGATCACGATCGGCGTGCCGGGCAGTGACCAGCCGGCGCAGCGCGCGATGTCGCTCTTGAGCGCGCTCGAGACCTGCTTGGGTGAGAACACCCGTGAAGACAGCCCGATCAAGGGCAAGCTGTCCGAGAACCACCTGGGCGTCTCCGGTTGGTCGATGGGTGGCGGCGGTACGCTGATCGCAGCGGCGCAGAACCCCAAGATGCAGATCAAGGCAGCGGTTTCGTTCGCTGCGTGGGGTCCGCGCGGTGGCGAGATGAGCCGAGTGCCGTCACTCATGTTCGAAGCGACGGCCGACCCGCTCGCAGCGAGCATGTCCGACGGTTACTACCGCGCGATGCCTGAAGACGTGCCCAAGATGTTGTTCGAGGTGCAGGGCTCCAGCCACAACGTGGCCAACGACCCCGCCAACCATGAGGGCATCATCGGTCGCTACGGTTTGGCGTGGTGGAAGGTCTATCTGGAGGGTGACGAGCGGTATAAGAAGTTCTTGACCGCCCCGCCGCCTGATATCGTTACGGACAAGTTCGACACCAACGTGAAGTGATGCGCGAACCAGGGGGCGTGAGATCATCACTCAAGCCGACCTCCGCACGTGCCTAACGTATCGACCAGCAAAGCTTGAGTGAATCCCGGAGCCGGCGCGACTAACCAACGCGCCGGCTCTTCTTCTTCTCGCTGCTCGAAACGAAAGAGCCGACGTGGCTGCTGCCACGCCGGCTCTTCTACGTAGACATACCGGTGATGTTAGGCCTGCAGCGACTTCGCGGCCTCGGCGTACTCGTCGATTTGGTCGAAGTTCATGTAGCGGTAGACCTTGTCGGCGTCCTTGTTCACCGTGCCCATTTCCGCGTGGTACTCGGCGACAGTTGGGATCTTGCCCATCTTGCTGCAGATCGCCGCGAGCTCCGCCGAGCCCAGGAACACGTTGGTGTTCTTGCCCAAGCGGTTCGGAAAGTTGCGCGTGCTGGTGGACATCGCCGTCGCACCTTCTTTGATCTGCGCTTGGTTTCCCATGCACAGGCTGCAGCCCGGCATCTCCATGCGCGCGCCAGCGCCGCCGAGCACGGCGTACTGACCTTCTTTTGTGAGCTCTTCGGCGTCCATCTTGGTCGGCGGTGCGACCCAAAGACGCGTGGGGATGTCCTTCTTGCCCTCGAGCAGCTTACTCGCCGCGCGGACGTGCCCGATGTTCGTCATGCACGAGCCGATGAACACCTCATCGATCTTCGTGCCGCTCACCTCGCTCAAGAACTTGGCGTCGTCCGGATCGTTCGGGCAGCACACGATCGGCTCGTTGATCTCTGCGAGATCGATCTCGATCACCGCGGCGTACTCGGCGTCTTTGTCTGCAGCCAACAGCTTCGGATCCGCGATCCACGCTTCGACCGCAGCGATCCGCCGCTCGAGCGCGCGACGGTCCTGGTAGCCGTTGACGATCATATTCTTCATCAGCACCACGTTGGACTTCAGGTACTCGATGATGGGCTCTTTGTTCAGATGCACTGTGCAGCCCGCGGCGGAGCGCTCGGCCGAGGCATCGCTGAGCTCGAACGCTTGTTCGATCTTCAGGTCGGGCAGGCCCTCGATCTCGAGCACGCGACCCGAGAAGATGTTCTTCTTGCCCTGCTTCGCGACGGTGAGCAGCCCCTGCTTGATCGCGAACAGCGGGATCGCGTGCACGAGGTCGCGCAAGGTGATGCCAGGTTGCATCTTGCCCTTGAAACGCACGAGCACCGACTCGGGCATGTCGAGCGGCATGACGCCGGTCGCAGCCGCGAACGCGACGAGACCCGAGCCTGCAGGGAAGCTGATGCCGATGGGGAAGCGCGTGTGGCTGTCGCCGCCCGTACCGACCGTGTCGGGCAGGAGCAGGCGATTGAGCCAGCTGTGGATCACACCGTCGCCGACGCGCAAGGAGACGCCGCCACGGCTCGCGATGAAGCGCGGGAGCTCGCGGTGCATCTTCACATCGACGGGCTTGGGATAGGCCGCAGTGTGGCAGAAGGACTGCATGACGAGGTCGGCCGAGAAGCCGAGACACGCGAGGTCTTTCAGCTCGTCCCGCGTCATCGGGCCAGTCGTGTCCTGGCTGCCGACCGTCGTCATCTTCGGCTCGCAGTAGGTGCCGGGGCGAATGCCTTCTCCCTCGGGCAAGCCACACGCGCGGCCGACCATCTTCTGCGCCAAGGTGAAGCCGCCCTTGCTCGCAGCGGGCGCTTGCGGCAGCCGGAACACCGTCGATGCAGGCAGACCGAGCGCGTCGCGCGCGCGACCCGTGAGCGAGCGACCGATGATCAAGTTGATGCGGCCACCGGCGCGCACCTCGTCGAGGATCACCGGGCTCTTCAAGCTGAACGTCGCGACAACCCGACCGTTCTTCTCGATCTTGCCGTCGTACGGATAGACCTCGATCACATCGCCCATGTCGAGCTTCGAGACGTCCACCTCGATCGGCAGCGCACCCGAGTCTTCCTGCGTATTGAAGAAGATCGGAGCGATCTTGCCGCCCAGCGTGACGCCACCAAAGCGCTTGTTCGGCACGTACGGGATGTCTTCACCCGTCGCCCAGATCACGCTGTTCGTGGCTGACTTACGCGAGGATCCGGTGCCGACGACATCGCCGACGTACGCGACGAGATGCCCCTTCTTCTTCAGATCTTCGATGAACTGGATCGGACCGCGCTTGCCATCTTCCTCCGGCGTGATCCCAGGTCGCGCGTTCTTAAGCATCGCCAAGTAGTGCAGCGGGATGTCCGGACGGCTCCAGGCATCGGGCGCAGGGCTGAGGTCATCCGTGTTGGTCTCGCCTGTGACTTTGAACACGGTGACCGTGATCTTCTGCGGCACCTCGGGGCGGCTCGTGAACCACTCGGCCTCGGCCCAGCTTTTCAGCACGTCCTGCGCGAAGCTGTTGCCAGCTTTGGCTTTGTCCGTGACGTCGTGGAAGTAGTCGAACATCAAGAGCGTCTTCTTCAGACCCTCTGCGGCGATCGGCGCGACTTCAGCGTCGTCGAGCAGCGTGATCAGCGACGCAACGTTGTAGCCGCCGACCATCGTGCCGAGGAGCTCGGTCGCTTTGGCGCGTGAGATCAGCGCGACTTGCTTCTTGCCGCTCGCGACGTCAGCGAGAAACTGCGCCTTTACTTTGGCTGCGTCATCGACACCGGGCGGGATGCGATGCGTCAGCAGGTCGAGCAGGAAGCTCTCTTCACCGGCGGGCGGTGCTTGCAAGAGCTCCACGAGCGCAGTGACTTGCTTTGCGTCGAGCGGGAGGGGCGGGATACCGAGCGCGGCGCGCTCTTGGGCGTGTTGGCGATAGGCTTCGAGCATGTGGACTCCTGCAATAACGCGAGATCAGCTGACACGACTCCCGGTCGTTGCGAGCTGCGTGGTATCGCGTGCGGCGTCTGCGCAGCGCATCCTGCGCGCGGCTCGCGCCCGGGGTGTGTGTCTCGGTGAGGCTACGACGCTTGCTGCTCCTGCGTCGACCTCTTTCGTGCTCCCGCGCGCGCAGCACGATTGTTTCAGAACATCGACATGGGTCCGGTCGCACGCTGCTTTTCGCGTGCGATACGGCGCTCGCTGCGGTCGAGACGAATCGCGAGCGATCTCTTACTGTTCCTCGTAGTACCTGCCGCCATCGGCGACCCGAGCATGTCCGATACCGTGTGCAGCGCTGGGCGGCGGTCAGCGCGCGGGCTCGACGCCTGGTAGCGCGATCGACTGCACGGCTTCGACCACTGCGCCGCTCTTCACGAGCGCGATGCTGGCCTGCATGTCTGGGTGCAAGAAGCGGTCGTCGGTCAACCTCGGGATCACCTGGCGCACACGCTTGCGCACGCGCTCCAGGTCCGCGCTCGAGCTCATGCCCACGTGGAAGTCGCAGCCCTGAGCGGCTACCAGCAGCTCGACGGCGACGACGCCCTGCGCGTTGTCGTTCATCGCGAGCAAGCGCCGCGCGCCGTGCGCCGCCATCGAGACGTGATCTTCTTGGTTGGCCGAGGTAGGGATGCTGTCCACGCTCGCCGGATACGCGCGCTGTTTGTTCTCGGATACCAGGGCGGCCGCAGTGACTTGGGCCATCATGAAGCCCGAGTTCAAGCCAGGATTGGGTGTGAGAAACGGCGGCAAGCCTGAGAGCGAAGGGTCGAACAGCATGGCCACGCGCCGCTCCGCCATAGAGCCGATCTCGCAAACAGCGAGCGCGATCATGTCCGCTGCAAAGGCCACGGCCTCCGCGTGAAAGTTGCCTCCGGAGAGCGCTTCCGTGGTGTCGGCGAAGATCAACGGATTGTCAGAGACCGCGTTGGCCTCATTTTCTAGGGTGAACGCCGCCTGGCGCAGCACGTCGAGCGCGGCGCCCATGACTTGCGGTTGGCAGCGTAGGCAGTAGGGATCTTGCACGCGCGGATCCGAGGTCAGGTGGGACGCGCGGATGCTCGAGCCGGCCATCAGCGCGCGCAGCGCCGCCGCGGTGTCGATCTGCCCGCGATGCCTTCGCAGCGCGTGGATGCGCGGGTCGAACGGCGTGTCGGAGCCTTTCGCTGCTTCGGTCGCGAGCGCGCCTGTGACGATCGCGGACTGGAAGACGCGCTCGGCCTCGAACAGACCTGCGAGCGCGCAGGCGGTCGAGAACTGCGTGCCGTTGATCAAGCCCAGGCCTTCTTTGGGTGCGAGGCTGAGCGGGCTAAGACCGGCCTGCGCCAGCCCTTCGGCGGCCGCCACGCGTTTGCCGCGCACGCTCACTTCGCCCACGCCGATCAGTGCCGCCGCGAGCTGCGAGAGCGGCGCGAGGTCACCCGACGCGCCGACCGAGCCTTGCACCGGAATGCATGGCAACACGTCGCGCGCGAGCAGCGCCTCGAGCAGCGCGACCGTCTCGGGACGCACACCCGATGCGCCTTGCGCGAGACTCGCCAGCTTGAGCGCGATCAAAAGGCGCGTGATCGGCGCGGGCAGGGTGTCACCGACTCCGGTGCAGTGCGACAGCACGAGGTTCTGCTGCAGGCGCGCTTGCTCTGCCGGTTGAATGCGCACGCTCGCGAGCCGGCCGAAGCCTGTGCTGATGCCGTAGACAGGCTGGTCGTGCGCGAGGATGCGCTCGACCGCGCGCGCGCTCTGCACGATGCGCTCGCGACAGCTCGGCGCGAGGGTGACTCCGGCACCACGGTAGATCGCTCGCCAATCGGCGAGGCAGTCAGACCCGGGGTCGAGTTGAACGCTGTTCATCACGTTAGTCTTCCAGCACGCAGTCGCCTGTCCATGTGAAGCGCTCGCCTGCTTCTACGAGCTCGAAGTCGCGCGGCTTCAGATCGTCGAGATCGCGCGGGGCTAGCAGATCATCCCACTTCGCCGTGGTGCTGCGATCGTCCTGGCCCATCAAGGCGATGTTGCCGCCGTCAGCGAGGATCATGCCGTAGCGCTGCAGCGCACGCGCGAGAACGCGCGCGGCCTCGTTCGGCAGGCTGTCGAGTGGATAGTCCGCGCGCAGCCGTAGTCGAGCGCCGTACGGCACGCCATCAGCGCCGGCACTCGCCGCACCGGTCGCGTGCGTCGCGGGCCGCACGTAGGTATTCTTACGGATGTGCATGTTCGGAAGAGCGAAGCGCACGGCGTGCTCGATGGCACCAGCGGCCACTTCATCGGCATCGAACAAGAGGGGCGTGATCGGCAGGCCGGCAGCATCCGCGCTGGTGCACTGCTCGCCGCGCAGAGCGGCATCGTAGTTGCGATCGAGCTGCCATACGGCGAGACAGCCACCCTGATAGTCAGCGCCGTCGATGTTGACTCGCCACTGCTCGTAGAGCTTGTTCGTGTCTTCGGCGATCACGATCAGGTGACAGTCGCCATCGCCGGTGCACTGGTAGCCTGACTCGCCCTCGAGGTGGCCGCCGCTCGGGACCGGCACGGCCTCTTCATCGCACTCGCCCTCGTAGAAATCGCCGTTCGGCTCGAACTCGCGTCGCGGTGTGGTCGCATCGGCGCACAGCACATCGATCGAGAAGTCGATCTGCATGATGCCGCCGTTGCCCCAGCCGCGCCCCTGCAGCGCCGCGATGATGGTATCGGACTGCGCGTCTTTGGGTTTTGTGTCTACACGCTGATTCCAGGCCATTTGCGAGGAGAACAGTGGCTTCGCGAAGCAGCGGCCAGCGGACGCGCTCCCGCCGCCGCTGCCAGCCGCATTCGATCCGCTGCGAGCGCCGGCCCCCATTTGCCCGCCCTGTCCGCCTACGCCGCCCTTAGCGGCGTTCCCGCCGCTGCCTCCGGAGTACGAGCCGCTGCCGCCCGTGCCGCCCGCTCCGCCGCTGCCAGCGGCAGGAGGAGGTGTGTCAGTGTTGCCGCTCCCGCACGCCCCAGCCAACACCAACGCGCCCCACAAAGCCCGATCGAACAGTCCCTGCATGCCCGCAGAATATCGACTGCCTCTAGTGGCCACCAGTGTTAGGTCCGAGTGCCTAACAGTCAGACGACCTCAGCGGATGTCGTTCAAAGTCAGAATGCGCCTCGCACACTCAACGATCCCATTCCGAGCGAGACCTTCGCCCCCCGCTCGGTCTTCGCGGCGGGCTCGCGCCGTTCGTTGCCGTTGCCCGAGAGCGCCACGAGCACTGTGATCCCAGTGGCGATCACCGTCGCCCCGAGGAGCACATCAGTCACGAGCGCCTTTGTGCTCGCGCGGCTGTCGAGATCCTCCAGCTCGCGTACGCTCGTCTTGCGC
>Ga0190269_10000772_pt1 | contig 15979 bp, 19 predicted proteins | sample Popmic249IS_FD_133749 | JGI IMG/M metagenome (GOLD analysis project Ga0190269, IMG submission 133749) | Populus adjacent soil microbial communities from riparian zone of Blue River, Arizona, USA - 249 IS | ecosystem: Environmental > Terrestrial > Soil > Riparian zone | place: USA: Arizona...
GAGGCGCTGGCCGACGAGGATCCCACCCTCACCGCCCACCCCGAGCTGGCCGACGAGCTCCGCCTGTTCCTCGACCCGGAGGAGGAGGCGTTCCTCTTCAAGTCGTAGCGGGTGCTCCGAGCGGGCGGGACGCGGGAGGCGTACGGTCGGGACCATGCTCCCGACGATGCCCTTCGGCCGGACCGGGCACGACAGCACCCGGGTGATCTTCGGGGCGGCGGCCCTGGGCGGGATGCGACAGGAGCGAGCGGATGCGGTCCTGTCCCAGCTCCTCGAGGCGGGGGTGAACCACCTGGACACGGCGGCCAGCTACGGCGACGCCGAGCTGCGGATGGGGCCCTGGATGGGCGAGCACCGACATCGCTTCTTCCTGGCCACCAAGACCGGCGAGCGCGACGGCGAACGGGCCCGGGCGGAGCTCGAGCGCTCGCTCGAGCGGCTGCAGGTCGACTCGGTCGACCTGATCCAGCTCCACAACCTCGTCGAGCCCGACGAGTGGGAGGCCGCGTTCGCCCCCGGCGGCGCCGTCGAGGCCCTGGCCCGGGCCCAGGAGGAGGGCCTCGTGGGGCACCTCGGGGTGACCGGCCACGGCACCCGCATCGCGGGCATGCACCTGCGGAGCCTCGAGCGGCACCCGTTCGCCTCGGTCCTCCTCCCGTTCAGCTTCGTGGCGCTCCAGGACCCCGCCTACCGGTCCGACGTGGAGGCGCTCCTCTCCGTCTGCGCCGAGCGGGAGGTGGCGGTGCAGACCATCAAGGCGATCGCCAGGCGCCGCTGGCCGGCTGACCACCCCGGCCCCCGCTACAGCTGGTACGAGCCGATGGAGGACCATGGGGCGGTGGCCCGGGCCGTGCGATGGGTGCTCGGCCACGACCAGGTGTTCCTCAACACCTCCAGCGACGCCCGCCTCCTCCCGGTGATCCTGGAGGCGGCGTCGAGCGAGGGCACGGCCCCGGCGGACGCCGAGCTCCAGGCCGACGTCGACGCCCTCGCCGTCGAGCCGCTCTTCGACGGCGCCGCGCTCGAGCGCATCTAGCCCCCAGGCCCAGCGGGGGGGCTGCGACAACGGCCGTTCGGCCCTTCACAAGGGTCCGATGTCCCGGACCCCAGGCCCCCCCATCGGCGCCTACCAGGGTGGAGGAGCAGATCCGCCGAGCCCGATCGGAGGCGGCCGGATGCGCACCACAGCCCCCCTCGTCACCCACGGGAGCCCACGGGCGCCGGGCAGGGGCCAGCGCGGTGCCTCGATGGTGGAGTTCGCACTGATCCTCCCGGTCCTCGTCATCCTGATCCTGGGGATGTTCACGGGGGGCATCGCCTACAACCAGAAGCAGCAGGTCACCTTCGCCGCTCGCGAGGGTGCCCGCTACGGGGCCACGGTCCCGGCCGTCCAGGCGTTCTCGAACCCGGACTCCTGGGCCGAGAACGTGCGGGCCATCGTGGTCGACCGCTCCGACGGCGACCTGGTGGACGCCGAGGTGTGCGTGGCCCTGGTGCGGGGCAGCCCGGCGACGGTCGTCACGACGACCGCCCACCCCACGGCGACCTGGTACTCCACCGAGGGCGGGCAGCCCTGCGATCCTGACGAGACCTACCCGGTCACCGGGTTCGACGAGGGCCGTCGGGTCCAGGTGCGGGTGGCCAAGCCGGCTCGGATCCAGCTCGGCGTGCTGCCGGACATCACCTTCACGATCACGACGCAGGCGACCGCCAAGTCGGAGTCGTCGCTGTGAGCGCCGCCCGCCGCCCCCACGGCGACCGCGGCGTGGTCCTGATCCTGATCGCCCTGCTGATCGTGGCCCTGCTGACGATGGTGGCGATCGTGATCGACCTGGGTGCGCTCCGGGCAGACCGCCGGGACACCTTCAAGAGCGCCGACCTGGCCGCCCTGGCCGCCGGCTACCACCTCTCGGGCCGCGGCGACGCCGACGTGACGGTGGACCCCCGGGCGGCCTGCGAAGCCGCCCTGCGCTCCGTGAAGGAGAACACGCCCGGGTTCCCGGACGACGCCTCCCTGGCCTGCGACGCGCTGCCGCTCACGGGGAGCCCGCCGCACTGCGACGCCACCACCGACATGGTGACCGTCCAGTCCGTCGGCTCAGACCCCTACCTGCTGACGGTCGAGTACCCGGTGCCGGCCAGCGAGATCAGCGACAGCCGGTTCGCCGGTGGCGTCGGTGCGGAGGACGGGACCCCCTGTGAACGGATGCGGGTGACGCTGCGCCACACGTCCGGCACCACCTTCGCCCGGATCATCGGGGTCGACGAGCAGACCATCGAGTCCCAGGCCGTCGTTCGGGCCGGCACGGACAGCATGACCATGGGCGTCGCCGCGCTGCTGCTGCTCGAGCGGGAGGGCTGCGGCGCCCTCCAGTTCTCCGGCGGTGGCGACTCCGGCGGCATCCTGGTCAAGGCCTCCAGCCCGACGAACCCCGGCGTCGTCGTCGCCGACAGCGCAGGTTCGACCGCCCTCGGCTGCACGACCAACCAGAACGCCTCCGGCTACGTCATCTACGGGCCGCCGCTCCCGGCGGCTGCCGGTGGCGGGCCGTCGATCCTCGCCGAGGGGTCTGCGGACGGGTCCCCGGGCATCATCGGCACCTTCGCGGCGCTGGTCGGCGGGCGCACCGCGTGCTGCTACCCCGACGGCATCCACCCCGAGCCCGGTGGGAGCGGGATCGTGTCCCGGGCCGTCGTCGACGAGCGCTACAACGGCGACGCCAACGGCCACGCCATCGCCGCCCTCCACGACGCCGCCTACGCCGCCGTCACCGCCGTCACGGCCCCCGCCGGCTGGACGACGATCAGCGGGGGTGAGTGCAAGGGGGCGGTCGACCCGGCCAACCTCGGTGCGGAACGGCTCTTCTTCGACTGCGACGACGGCTTCTCCACCGGGACCGCCAGCCTGGTGTTCCCCAACGCCCGCCAGGTGACCTTCACCGGGAAGGTGGAGGTGGCCAACAACGGCCGGCTGGCCTTCCCTGTCGTCGAGGCGCTCTACGTCCGTGGCTGCCAGGGCAGCTGCAACGGCTCGAACGACTACGCCGTGCGGGTGGCCAACGGAGGCGTCCTGAGCGTCAACGCCGGCACCGACCCGGCCAGCCCGCTCACCTGCGAGGCCAGGCCGGCGGTGGCCACCGGCGGCACCCGGCTCGCCACCTTCTCCGGTCCCTTCCTCGTCAGCGGTCAGGCCCACCTGTGCGCCACCACCGTCTACCTCGGGAACGACACCCCCACCTACGCGCCCCAGCAGCAGACGAGCGGCGGGCTCGGTTGCACGCCCCAGGAGCCCTGCCCCGTGGACACCGGAGGACGGGCCTACATCGAGGTGGACTCCGGGGGTGGTCGGGTCAGCTGGACCGCGCCGAACGAGACGGGCGAGCCGCCGGAGGCGATGCACCCCTTCGAGGACCTGGCCCTGTGGAGCGAGGCGTCAGCGGCCTCGGCGCTGGGCGGTCAGGGCACCAACACGACCTCCGGGGTGTTCTTCCTACCGAACTCGAGCGTCAGCTTCACGGGTCAGGCCACCCAGGAGCAGCCGCTCAACGCCCAGTTCATCGCCCGCCGGCTGGACGTGTCGGGCCAGGGCGTCCTGACCCTGATGCCCAACCCGGGCGACGCTGTGACGATCCCGATCCCCGGGGCCGTCACACTGATCCGCTGACGCTCACGGAGCGGTGAGGTCGTCGAGCTCCCGGCGGAGCGCGGCCACCTCGGCCTCGGCCGTCGCCAGCCGCGCCCGGAGCTCCTCGTTCTCGTCCTGCAGCGCCTGGAGCTCGTCGCTCGATCCGCCGGCGCTCGCCACCCCCGCAGGAAGGACCGCCGCGGTCGGGGGTCGGCCGAGGAGGTGGACCCACCGGGCTTCCTTCTGGCCGGGCTGGCGGGGCAGCTCCCGGACCAGCGGCACGTTGCGGGCCGCCAGGTCCGACAGCGCCGCCTCCACCTCGCCCAGCGCGGTGAAGGGGTGGAGGCGCTCGGACCGGGACCTGAGCTCGCCGGGGGTCTGGGGGCCGCGCAGCAGGAGGAGCGCGAGCACCGCACGCGGCCCGTCATCGAGGCCCAGCACCTCGTCGAGCACCTGGCGGTACTTGGGCTGGCGAGCGCCGTGACTGGGGTGGATGACCCGGGTCAGCCCCATGGTCCGCAGCTCGGTGAGCGCCGTGGTCACCTCCGCGTCCGTCAGGTGCAGGATCGGGTCGCGGCCGGAGGACTGGTTGCAGGCCGTGCGGAGCCCGTTGAGCGTCATCGGGTACGTGTCGGGGACCGTGCGCTCCTTCTCGAGGAGGCTGCCGATCACCCGCTGCTGCACCGGGTCCAGGTCGATCTCAGCCGGCGGCTCCATCTGCGCACCCTACGACCGCCCGCCGCGGGGGCGGGGGCGACGCGACCGGGCGGGGGAGCGGCGGTGCCTACGATGGCGCGATGACCGCGCTCGTGATCGTCCTCGCCTCGGTCGTGGCGGTGGCCGCTGCCATCCGCTCCACCTGGTCGCCCTGCGGGCTGTCGATGCTCTCGACCATCACGCCGCTCGGAGAGCAGGCTCGCCGCTACCGGTGGGGGGCGAGCGCAGCGTGGTTCATCACCGGCGCCGTGCTCGGCGGGGCCACCCTGGCGCTCGGCGCCGCGCTCCTCGCCGCCGGCGTGGGCGCCCTGGACCTTTCGGCCACCACGCTCGTGGGGACCGCCGCGGTCCTGACCGCCATCACCCTCGCCTCGGACCTGCAGCTCGGCGGCTTCCGGCTGCCGTCGCACACGCGACAGGTCAACGAGTCGTGGCTGGACCAGTTCCGGAGCTGGGTCTACGCCGGCGGGTTCGGCTGGCAGATCGGGGTCGGGCTCGCCACCTACGTCACCACCTCGGCCGTCTACCTGATGCTCGCCCTGGCCGCCCTCACCGCGTCCCCCCTCGTCGCCTTCGCCGTGGTGACCGGGTTCGGGCTCGTCCGCGGCCTGGCCGTCCTGCTCGGCCGGGGCCTCACCACGCCGCAGAAGATGATGGCGCTCCACCGGCGCCTCGACGAGCTCCTCCCCACCGCCCAGCGGGCGGTCGTGGCCGTGCAGGCCCTCGTGCTGGCTGTCGCTGCCGGCGCCGCGTGGGGGCTCGCCCCGGCGGTCGTGCTGGCCGTGGCCGGCACCGTGGCAGTGGTGGCTCGCCGACCCCGCCCGGTGCAGCGCCCCGGCACCGCCGTCCCCGCCTAGCGCTGACGAGGTCTCGGGGCTGAACCGTGCGCGATGCGCGCGCTGAGGTCCACAGACCCTGTCAGGCCGGTTCGGGGACGGGCACCGTGGCCCGCTCCACCCGGGTGCGGCGGAGGGTCCGCAGCGCATCGGTCCCGAGCAGCACGAGCGCCACCCAGACCAGGACGAAGCCGGCCAGTCGCTCGGGCGGCATGGGCTCGTGGAAGACGGCCACGCCCACGAGCAGCTGCATCGTCGGGGTGAGGTACTGCAGCAGCCCGAGGAGCGACAGCGGGATGCGGCGGGCGGCCGTCCCGAAGAGCAGCAGCGGCACCGCCGTGACGACCCCGAGGCTGACGAGCAGCACGTCCCGCCCGGTCGAGCCGGCCAGGAAGGCGGCGTCGGCCCGCTGGTGCAGGACGGCCATGGCGACGGCGGCGAAGGGCACGAGCACCGCCGTCTCGACGGCGAGGGACGTCGTGGCGTCGACCGGCACCGACTTCTTCAGGAAGCCGTAGGTCGCGAACGACCCGGCCAGCACGAGGGCCACCCACGGGACCCGGCCGTAGGCCACGGTGAGCACGGCCACCGACGCCGCTCCGAAGCCGAGGGCCCAGCGCTGCAGCCGGCGGAGCTGCTCCTGCAGGACGAACACCCCGAGCCCGACGGTGATGAGCGGGTTGATGTAGTAGCCGAGGGCGGCCTCGACGACGTGCTCGTTGTTGACCGCCCAGATGTAGACGAGCCAGTTCAGCGCGATGGCGACGGCCGCCAGCGACAGCTGCCGGAGCCCGTGGCGGGCGGCCCGCACCGGAGCGAACCACCGGAGGTCCCGGCGGAGGACCAGCAGGCCGGCCACGACCAGGAAGGACCACACGATCCGGTGCAGGAGGATCTCGCCCGGAGCCACGTCCTCGAGCTGGTGGAACACGAGCGGGAACAGCCCCCACAGGGCGTATGCACCGGCGCCGGCCACGGTCCCGAGGCGGGCGTCCGCCGACGGCGGGCGCGACCGGGCCGTCACGGTCAGCGCAGGTGGCGGGGAGGTCCGTCGCCCGCCGCCTCGTCCACGAGGTCCTCCTCGTCGAGCTCGAGGTACCACATGTCGTTGCAGTCCCGGCAGCGGTAGGCGACGACGTCACCGGCCTCCCACCCCAGCTCCGGCGGCTCGAGCGGCATCCGGTGACAGGAGCCGCCGCAGTCCACGCACACGATCGAGTCCGCCACCGGCACCGCCTCAGTGTGCCGTGGTGGCGCGGGGATCAGGCAACCGCGTAGCGCTCGAGCAGCCGGGCGGCCTCGGTCGCCATGGCCTCGCGCAGCTCGGGTGGCTCGAGCACCTCGAGGGCGCTGCCGAGGGGGAGGAGCTGGTGCACGGCGATCGGGATCGGCTCCAGGCGCACCGTCGTCTCCCGCCAGCCGTCCTCGTCCGGCGGGCCCGCCTGCTCGATCGCAGCTCGCGCCGATCCGGGGTCGAGGGCGTCGCGGAGGTGCCAGAGGGCGTGGGCCTGGATCCGGACCCGGGCCGACAGCGTGGGCCAGGACTCGAAGAACGCGCTCGACGACTCGGCCCACTGGGCGGCCAGGTCGAAGCCCTCGGGCCGGAGCGCGGGCTCCCCGAGCGGCCGGACGGCCCGCATCCGGCCGACCCGGAAGGTGCGCACGGACCGGGTGCGCCCCGAGAGGGCCACGAGGTACCAGACCCCGGCCTTGAGCACGAGGCCCAGCGGGTCGAGCACCCGCTGGACGGTGCCGTCTCGCTTCTCGTAGCGGACCTCGACCCGTTCCTCGTCCCACACCGCGCGGGACAGGGCGGCGAGGTGGGGGACCGGCTCCTCGCGGGTGAACCAGCCGGGCGCGTCGAGGTGGAACCGCTCCCGCATCCGGACGGCCCGGCTCCGCAGCTCTGGTGGCAGCGCGGCGTCGACCTTCAGCTGCGCGGCGGCCAGCACCGTGCCCAGGCCCAGCTCGGACGCCGCCCCCGGCAGCCCGGACAGGGCGAGGGCCTCGGCCTCCTCGGCGGTGAGGCCGGTCAGGCGGGTGCGGTACCCGTCGACCAGCCGCACGCCTCCGCCGGGGCCGGCCTCCGTGTAGATCGGCACGCCGGCGCCGCTCAGGGCCTCGACGTCGCGGTAGATGGTGCGGACCGACACCTCGAGCTCCTCGGCCAGGCGGCCGGCGGTCATCTTGCCGTTGGTCTGGAGGAGCAGGAGCAGCTGGACGAGGCGGCTGGCGCGCATGGCCCGACCCTACGTGCCATGCCTGACACCGGTTGTCAGGGTTGAGCCACCAAGGTGGCGCGCATGGCCACCTACACGGACCTCCAGCAGGACGCCCCCAGCATCGCCGAGCACCTGGGCGGGAAGCTCGCCGCCACCGGGCTCGGCCTCATCGCCACCACCCGGAGCGACGGCTGGCCGCGCGTCAGCCCGATGGAGGTGTCGATCATCGATGGTCGGCTCTACGTCGGGAGCATGCCGGGCGCGGTGAAGGCGAAAGACCTCCAGCGCGACCCGCGCTGCTGCCTCATCACCCCGCTGGCCGACAAGGACGACCTCTCCGGGGAGGTCAAGGCCTTCTGCCGAGCCCGGGAGATCACGGACCCCGCCGAGTGGGAGCGGGTGCGGGCCACCTGGAAGGAGGCCATGGACCTCGACATCGGGGACCCGGGTGGAAGCCACGTCTTCGAGCTCGACATCGCTGCGGCGGCCTTCCAGCGGGTCGAGGACGACGAGTGGCGCACCACGTCGTGGCGGCCCGGCGACCGGGTGCGGGAGCGCACCCGCCGGGGCCCGCTCGGCGAGAGCACCGAGCTCACCGACGTCGCCGGCTGACCAGCGCGAGCGCGAGCGCGAGCGCCCGGGGCGGCCGCTCAGCGGGGGCGCGTCGCCTGGTGCTCGCCGAAGCGGTCGACGCCGGCCTGGAAGTCCTCCGCGAAGATCGTGTCCTTGCCGTAGTCGTCCTCGAGGGCGAGCGCCTCCTCGAGCTCCCGGCCGAGGCCGGCGTAGACGCTGGCCCGATCGTTGACGACGGCCCGCCACGGGAACGAGGCCAGCTGCCCGGCCAGCTCGACGGCGGCGCGGAGGGCGTCGCCGTCGTCGACCACGCGGGTCAGGAACCCCATGCGATCGGCCTCCTCGGCGCCGATCTCCCGCCCGGTGAGGATGAGGTCGAGGGCCCGGCCCAGCCCGACGATCTGCGGCAGCCGGTACGTGCCGCCGTCGATCAGGGGCACGCCCCAGCGGCGCTCGAGGCACCCGAACCGGGCCGAGCGGCCGGCGACGCGCAGGTCGCACCAGGCGGCCAGCTCCACGCCGCCGGCCACGCACCAGCCCTCGATGGCCGCGATCACCGGCTTGGACAGCTGCAGGCGGGTCGGGCCGAGCGGGCCGCTGGCCCGGAGCTTCGGGAGGTCGCGCAGGTTGGCGCCGGCGCAGAACGCCGTGTCGTCGCCGGTGAGCACCGCGACCTTGGCCGTGGGGTCGTCGTCGAAGGCGACGAAGGCGTCGTGGAGGCGGGCTGCCGTCTCGGTGTTGATGGCGTTGCGGACGCGGGGCTGGTCGATCGGGACCAGCACCACGCCCTCGGGCAGGTCGGGCGCTGCGGTCATGCTCGGACGGTACCGGCGACGGGTACCGTCGGCCGGTGCGCGTGATCGCAGGGACGGCCCGAGGTCGGCGGCTGGTCGCCCCCGAGGGGTCCTCCACCCGTCCCACCCCGGATCGCGTCCGGGAAGCGACCTTCAACGCGCTGGGCAGCCTGGGGGCGGTGGTCGACGCCACCGTGCTCGACCTCTACGCCGGGAGCGGCGCCATGGGCATCGAGGCGCTGTCCCGGGGGGCCGCCCACGTCACCTTCGTCGACCAGGATCGCCACGCCGTCCGGGCCATCGACGCCAACCTCACCGCCTGCGGCCTGGCGGACCGAGCGGCGGTCGTCGCCACCTCGGTGGAGCGGTTCCTCGCCGCCACCGGCGCTCAGCGATGGGACCTCGCCATCCTCGACCCGCCCTACGCCCACGGGGCGGACGCGTGGCTCGACGTCCTCGACGACCTCCCCGCTGACCTCGCCGTCCTGGAGTCGGACCGTGCCGTCGAACCCCCCTTCGGGTGGGAGGTCCTGCGCTCCAAGCGGTACGGCGGCACCCACGTGGTCATCGCCGAGCGTCGGCCGGTCTGACCGGGCTCGGGCGTGGTGGTTGGTGAGCGCGAAGGCGGGCAGCGGTAGGTTGGCGCGGTGACCAAGGTCCTCTACCCGGGCTCGTTCGACCCGCTGCACAACGGCCACCTCGACATCATCGAGGTCGCCGCCCGCCACTTCGACGAGGTCGTCGTGGCCAGCGTCCGGAACCCGCAGAAGACCGGAGGGCTCTTCGAGCTCGACGACCGCCAGGCCATGATCATCGAGTCGGTGGCCCACCTCGCCAACGTCTCGGTGACCGCGTTCAGCAGCCTCACCGTCGACCTGGCCAAGGAGCTCGGCTGCGACTTCATCGTGAAGGGCCTGCGGGTGGTGGCCGACTTCGAGTCGGAGCTGATGATGGCCCGCATGAACCAGGCCGTCTCGGGCATCGACACCCTCTTCATCCCGGCGGGCGCAGCCAACTCCTTCCTGGCGTCGAACCTCCTGCGCGAGATCGCACGGTTCGGCGGCGACGTCACGGAGATGGTCCCGCCCCCGGTGGCCAAGCGCCTCCTCGAGAAGTACGGATCCTGATGGACGACCACGACGACCTCGACTTCGACCTCCCCGAGCCGGAGCGCCAGCGGCCCCGCCTGCCCGGCACCGACGCGGAGCAGATGCTCCGCCGGCTGCACGAGCTGGTGGCGTCGGCCCGCCCGATGCCGCTGTCCACCTCCGTGATGATCAACCGGGACGAGGTCCTCGACCTCCTCGACGAGACGATCGAGCGCCTCCCCGACGAGCTCCGCGCCGCCCGTTGGCTCCTCAAGGAGCGCGAGGACTACCTCGCCAAGGTGAAGCGCGAGGGCGAGGAGATCCTCGAGCAGGCCCGTGGCCGGGCCGAGCGCATGGTGCAGCGGACCGAGGTGGTGAAGGCCAGCGAGGCCCGGGCCCGCAAGATCATCGAGGCGGCCCAGGCGGAGGCCAACCGCCTGAAGAACGAGTGCGAGGACTACTGCGACCACAAGCTGGCCAGCTTCGAGATCGTCCTCGAGCGGACCATGAAGATGGTCGCCGCCGGCCGCGAGAAGCTGCAGGGCGTCGGCAGCCCGAGCGGCTCCGTGCCCGCCATCGGCCCGGACGCCAAGGCGCCCGCCGAGCCGGAGGGCCCCGGCGGCCCGGCGGTGTTCGACCAGGACCTCGGCTAGCCGGCGTGTCCCGCTCCGTCCTGCGGATCGGGGTGCAGGAGCTCCGGCGCCGGCCGGGCACCCAGCGCGACGTCACCCTCGGCACCCCGCTGGCCGACCTCGGGATCACCTCAGCGCGCGTGCCCGACGGTGCCGAGGTTGTCGTCGACGCCACCCTCGAAGCGATCGAGGGCGGCGTCACCGTCACCGGCACCGTGACCGCGCCGTGGGAGGGGGAGTGCCGCCGGTGCCTCGAGCTCGTCACCGGCACCGTCGAAGCCACGTTGAGCGAGGTGTTCGAGCCCCACCCCACCGAGGGCGAGACCTACCCCCTCGAGGGTGACGAGGTCGACCTCGAGCCCGTCGTCCGGGACGCCGTCCTGCTCAACCTGCCGCTCGCCCCGCTGTGCCGCGAGGACTGCCCCGGCCCCGCCCCCGACGCCTACCCGACGGTCATCGAGGGCGACGACGCCGAGCAGGCGGCCGAGCCGCCCCGCGACCCTCGCTGGGCCGCCCTCGACGAGCTCGACCTCGACTGAGCCGGTTCGACGGGATCGGGCGGGCGCCGCTACGCTCTCCCGGCTGCGTCGGCGGTCCTTCCGCGCCGTCGACCCCGTTCTCCCCGCATCGAGGATCATCCGTCATGGCCGTCCCCAAGAAGAAGACCTCCAAGGCCAAGAGCCGCAGCCGCCGGGCCAGCGCCTGGCGCCTCGAGCGGCCCTCGCGCAGCCTGTGCCCCCGCTGCGGCGCCACCAAGGTCCCCCACGTGGTCTGCGGCAGCTGCGGCTGGTACGCCGGTCGCCAGGCCATCGACGTCGATTGACGTTTCGGTGCCGAAGCGGAGCTTCGACACCGAGCCCCCCGCCCCCGTCCACGGAGCTGCTTGATGTTGCCGATCGCGTTGGATGCGATGGGGGGGGACAAGGCGCCTGAGGAGATCGTGGCGGGCGCGCACCGCGCCGTCGCTGAGCTGGGGGTGCCGGTCGCCCTCGTCGGCCAGCCCGAGGTGCTCGAGCCGCTGGCCGGCGACCTCGAGGTGATCCCCGCCTCGGAGGTCATCGGCATGAGCGACGACCCAGGCGCGTCGGTCCGGAGGAAGAAGGACTCGTCCCTGGTCCGCTCGGCCGAGGCCGTCCGGGACGGCAGGGCGTCGGCCATGATCTCGGCCGGCAACACCGGCGCCACCATGGCGTCGGCGCTCCTGCGGATGGGGCGCATCAAGGGCGTCGCCCGCCCCGCCATCGCCACCCCGATCCCGGTCCCCGGCCAGAACCCGACCGTCCTCCTCGACGCGGGCGCCAACGCCGAGTGCCAGCCCGACTGGCTGCTGCAGTTCGCGCAGATGGGGGCCGTGTTCGCCCGGGAGCGCTACGGCATCCAGCAGCCCCGGATCGGGCTGCTGTCCATCGGGGAGGAGGCCAGCAAGGGCACCCCGCTGGTCAAGGAGACGCACGCGCTGCTCTCGTCCTCGGAGGCCCTAACCGCGGCCGGCGCCACCTTCGTCGGGAACGTCGAGGGCCGAGACGTCATGACCCCCGACGTCGACGTCGTCGTCACCGACGGCTTCACGGGCAACGTGGTGCTCAAGACGCTCGAAGGCGGCATGCGGACCCTCATCACCGCCATCCTCGACGCGTTCGGCTCCACCCCCGAGACCCAAGCGGCCAGCGAGGTGCTCCTGCCCGCCCTGCTGCCGCTCTACGGCACCCTCGACCCGGACAACACGGGCGGCGCCATGCTCCTCGGCGTCGACGGCCTCTGCCTGATCTCCCACGGCTCCAGCTCGGCCACCGCCGTCGTGAACGCGGTGCGGGTGGCCAAGGAGCTTCTCGACCACGACATCGTCGAGCGCCTGCGCGCCGCCATCTGAGCCGCTGGGGCGCGCAGCCCCGGCGTTCACAAGCGCACGAAGTTCGTGGGTGACTAGAGTCGCCACGCCCCATCCGCTGCCCCCGCAGGAGCCACCGTGCCTGCCGAGACCCACGTCGAACGAGGACAACCCATGGACCGCCAAGAGGTGTTCGAGCTCATCCGCGACCGGCTCGCCGACATCCTGGAGGTGGAGCCCTCCACCATCACGGAGGGCGCCAGCTTCGCCGACGACCTCGAAGCCGACTCGCTCGCCCTCATCGAGCTGGTCGAGGCCCTCGAGGAGGAGCTGGGCGAGCGCAGCGTGGGCTTCCGGATCGACGACGAGGACCTCGAGGACCTGAAGACGGTGCGCGACGCCGTCGACTACGTGGTCTCCCGGCTCTGAGGCAACCGTCATCTCCCTCCCCGTCCCCGGCCTCCCTCGCCTGGTCGAGCGCCTCGGCATCGACCTCGACGTCGATCTGCTCGCCCCGGCCCTCGTCCACCGGTCGTGGTGCGCGGAGAACCCAGGCCATCCCTCGAACGAGCGGCTCGAGTTCCTCGGCGACTCGGTCCTCGGGGTGATCGTCACCGATCACCTCTACCGGGCCCACCCCGAGCTGGACGAAGGAGCGCTGACCGACCTGCGCAAGACGGTGGTCAACTCCGTCGCGCTGGCCGAGGTGGCGCACGACCTCGGCGTGGGGGAGCACCTGCTGCTCGGGAAGGGCGAGGAGCTCTCCGGCGGGCGGGAGAAGCCGTCGATCCTGGCCGACGCCATGGAGGCGATCATCGGCGCCGCCTACCTGGCCAACGGCATCGACGGCGCCACCGAGCTCGTCCTCGGGATCATGGCCGGGCGGCTGGCCTCGGCCCAGCTCGACGGCGCCGACCACAAGAGCCGGTTGCAGGAGCTGGCGGCCCACCGGTACTCGTCGGCCCCCCGCTACGAGGTCGAGGCCACCGGGCCCGACCACGCCCGCACCTTCTACGTGACCGTGACCATCGACGGCGAACCCCACGGCACCGGGGTGGGACGGTCCAAGAAGCAGGCCGAGCAGGCCGCCGCCCGCCACGCCGTGGACAGCCTCCACGCCGGGGACGGCTCCGCTGAAGCCGAAGCCGACGACGAAGACGACGACGACCTGAGGGAGATCCACCATGGCTGAGCTGCCCGAGCTCGAGACGATCCGGCGGGCGCTGGAGAAGGAGTCGGTGGGCAAGCGCCTCAAGGCTCCCGAGGTGCTCAGCACCAAGGCCGTCAAGCACAACGGCCAGAAGAAGGTCTTCCAGGGCCGCCTCGAGGGCGCCAAGGTGAAGTCCTTCGACCGCAAGGGTCGGCACCTCGTGGGCAACCTGGACAACGGCGAGCTGCTCGTGCTCGACCTCGGATCGGCCGGCTACCTCGAGAAGGCGGCGCCCAAGTCGACCGCCCCGAAGGGCACCGCGGTCGTCTTCGCCTTCACCCAGGGCGGGCAGATCCGCTTCGTGGACCCCGCGGGCGACGCCCAGGCCATGGTCGTGGCCGCAGGCCAGCTGGCCGAGGAGGTCCCGGCGACGGCCGCCGGTGGGCTCGACCCGGTCGCCGACGCGGTGTCCTGGACCGCGTTCGCCCGGCTCGTGCTGGCTCGGTCCACGAAGCTGAAGGCGCTGCTCATGGACCCGGAGGTGGTCGCCGGCATCGGCCCCATCTACAGCGACGAGATCCTCTACGAGGCGGGGTTGCGCCACGACCGCGTGGCCAGCGAGCTCTCGAGCCAGGAGATCCGGCGCCTCTTCCGGGCGCTCGTCGAGACGCTCCACGAGGCCGTGAAGCACCGGGGCACGAGCCTCGACGACGCCCCCTTCGTCGACCTCTACGGCAAGCCGGGCGCCTACCAGGACGAGCTCAAGGTGCACGGGCGGGAAGGCGAGCCGTGCCGCCGCTGCCGGGCCCCGGTCGTGAAGGCCCGCTTCGCCAACAAGCCGGTGTACCTGTGCGAGGCCTGCCAGGTCTGAGGCTGCGCGATCGCAGGCCCAGCCACCACTAGCGTCAGGTAGCGAATGTTCCTCAAGACGTTGACGCTCAAGGGGTTCAAGTCCTTCGCGGACGCCACGGCCCTCGAGCTCGAACCGGGGGTCACGGTCGTCGTCGGGCCCAACGGCTCCGGCAAGTCGAACGTGGTCGACGCCATCGCCTGGGTGCTGGGCGCCCAGGCGCCGTCGTCGGTGCGGAGCCAGAAGATGGACGACGTCATCTTCGCGGGCACCACCAAGCGGCCGGCCCTCGGCCGGGCCGAGGTGGCGCTGACGATCGACAACTCGGCGGGTCTGCTCCCGATCGACTTCACCGAGGTCACCATCACCCGCACGCTGTTCCGCAGCGGTGACAGCGAGTACGCCATCAACGGCGTCCCGTGCCGGATGCTCGACATCCAGGAGCTGCTCTCGGACACGGGCGTCGGGCGCCAGCAGCACGTCATCGTCAGCCAGGGCCAGATCGACGCCGTCCTGAACGCCCGCCCGGAGGATCGCCGCCTCATCCTCGAGGAGGCGGCCGGGGTCCTGAAGTACCGCAAGCGCAAGGAGAAGGCCGAGCGTCGCCTGGCCGCCACCGAGGGGAACCTCACCCGGCTGAGCGACCTCCTGCGCGAGGTTCGCCGCCAGCTGCGCCCCCTCGAGCGCCAGGCCGACGCCGCCCGCCGCCACGGCGACGTGGTGGCCGAGCTGCGGGCCCTGCGCATCTTCGTGTCGGGTCGCGAGCTCACCACCCTCCAGCGGCGGCTGGCCGACGGAGGCGCGGCCCGGGCCGAGCTGGCCACCGAGGAGAACCTGCTCCGCAAGACGCTGGCCGAGCTCGACACGGCCGTCCTGGCGGCCGAGGCGGAGCTGGGCCAGATCGGCGGCGACGACCTGGGCGACGCGCTGGTGCGGTTCGAGTCGCTGCGGGAGCGGGCTCGAGGGCTCGCGGCGCTCCTCGCCGAGCGCCGGCGGGGCATCGACCGCGAGCGGGGCGCCTTCGTCGACCAGGCCGTCATCGCCTCCCTGGAGGCCGACGCCGCCCGCCTCGCCCGCGAGCTGGCCGAGGCGGAGGCGGAGCAGGCGACCCTCGCCCCCCAAGCCGACGAGCTGGCCCGCGCCGAGCAGGCCCTGGCCGACGCCCGCGCCGCCTACGAGGCGCGCTGGGCGGAGGGCGTCCCGGCCCCGTCGGGCCGCGCCGCCGAGGCGCGCGGCGAGCTCGCCGCGCTGCGCAAGGGCGTCGAGCGCGGCGAGGTGGAGCTCGATCGCTCCCGCAGCCGCCTCGCCTCCCTCGACGAGAAGCTCGGGCGGGTCGACGCCGAGACGGCGCGGCTCCGCCAGGAGTCGGCCGAGGCGGAGGCGGCCCAGGGCCCCCTGGTAGAGCGGCTCCGGTCGGCGGAGACGGCTCGGGCCGAAGCCGAGTCGCAGGTCGCCGACGCGGAGGCCGCGCTGCGGGCCGCCGACGCCGACCGCCACGCCTGGGCTGCCCGCGCCGAGGCCCTCAGCCTGGCGCTGGACCAGGCCCGCGCCCGGGCCGGCGCCGAGCGCCTGGCGTCGGTCCACGGCGTGGTGGGCACGCTGCTCGACCTCGTCGACATCGACGACGGGTGGGAGGCCGCCGTGGAGGCGGCCGCCGGCGAGGC
>Ga0190269_10000773_pt1 | contig 15957 bp, 18 predicted proteins | sample Popmic249IS_FD_133749 | JGI IMG/M metagenome (GOLD analysis project Ga0190269, IMG submission 133749) | Populus adjacent soil microbial communities from riparian zone of Blue River, Arizona, USA - 249 IS | ecosystem: Environmental > Terrestrial > Soil > Riparian zone | place: USA: Arizona...
CACCTCGACACAGTTTCCGAGACCGCTACGCACCGACTTCCGGAACACACCGTCCTTTTTCGCCACGCCCCTACCCTTCCTTGACCGGCATGCTCGGCCGGTGGATGCCACCTGCCGAGCACTCGGATCCACCATTTTCCCTCATTGCGGGTACAAATGGCAGATCTTTCAACCACCGCGCAACGCTCCACGGCGGCTACGCACGACTACATCCGCGATTCACTCGCCGTCACTGCTCCGCCAGGAGTCACAGAAATCGCCAGCCGCACCACGAGCACATGACCACACAGCCACCCGGTCATCCTTCCCGCATCAATGAGTGACGGCAAAGAACGACTATAGTGGAGTATTCACCGAATACCAATTGTCGAATGATTCGACATACGGATTCCCTCTGGTGATCGCCGCTCGGAACGGGAGTTCGGAGCCAGGGCGCAGGTCGGAGACTACGAGCCATCGAACGGGCGAGTCGATCCGTCCCACGAGTCCCTGCCGCGAGCGAGGAGCGGCCGGGACGGAGAATCCATTGCCCTACGAAAGCAGCAGGGTCCGTCCCGGCCGAACAGCGACGAAACGTCGTCAGCGGCGCGTGTCAGCACCCTTGAGCGAGTCGACCCACGTGCGGAAAACCGCCGGCGCCAAGCTCAGGTGCTGGGCGTGCGGGTGCTTGCTGTCACGAATATCGACCCTACCGTCAAGGGCGCGGACCTCAACACAGTTGCTCAATCCGCTGGCCTTGGCCTTACGCCAATTCGCGGATCGGTTCTGGGTGGACATTGAATCGGCCTTTCATTCGGCTGGCATAGACACACCTGCACCCCTGCCGCCATTGCGGACAGCAGGGGTCTGCTGTACCGCTAGAGGCGAAGGAAGACAAGCAGTCCGTTTACGTAACAACTGTCCGGAGAGATAGCTTCTAGTAGCATCGGTCGCTTCCTCGACGGCCTAAGGCCGCCGCGGTCCACCAGCTGCAACCACACTTCTCTATCCCCACCGCGACAGCGCCACGGCGCCGCTCACGACCGCCTTTCACGGCCTCCGATTCATGCGACCTGCCCCTTACCCGGCCGGCAGCGATGCCCTCGGGGTTGGATGCTCGCCCTCCGCGTTTTCGGCAGCGGGCGTTCATACCGCATCCGAGCAGGCAATGTTGCCCACGCAGAAGGCCGAGGCGTACGCAGTCGTACGCCTCGGCCTCGGCCGGGGACGGTATTTGGGCAGCTCGACAGAGCCGGAAAGCATGTTGCATAACGTAGCTTGCAACCGCACGCATGCACAAGCCGATTTGTCAACGCAGAGTCAAAAATTTTCGACCGGTCCGCGGAGGCGGCCTCGTCCGAGCGGCGTTGTCGCACGCCGGATGTTCGGCCGTTCCTGCCGGTCAACGATTCGAGCGTGACTGCCCGGCGATCACGGCCGCGAGCCGACGACGCACTACGGCTGCGTCGATCGCGCCACGGCCGACCGCCGCACCTCACGGATGGTAGGCGACCGATCGACTCACCGAGCGGCCGGGGACAGTGTCCGGCGCGTCGCCGCCGAGCGCCGAGCCCACGACCACCCCGCTCGGCCCAGTGGGTCCTTTTCCACCGACTCCTGCGGACGGTGTTCAGCCTGCGGAAACGTGTAAGGCCGAAAAGAACTCAGTACGAGTCGTAGACCTCTCGGAGGAACCGCTCCGAGGCGTCCCGGCCGAGCGACTCCTGCTGCACGCCGTCGAACACGCGGTTGTAGTAGTAGACGTCTTCACTCGTACTCAGCATCGCGCCGACCGTATAGGCCTCGACCCAGACCACGTCCGGATCGTCCGGGTGCGGCAATTCCAGCACGGTGAAAGCACCATTCATGCCGGGGTGCAGCCCACTCGAGAAGGGAAGAACGCGAATCGCGACGTTAGACCGCTCAGTCATGGCCAGAAGCTTCTCGATCTGTTCACGCATAACGTCTGCCCGTTTGGTGCCACCGGCCGGTCGACGGAGCGCCGCCTCGTCGATTATCGCGGTGTACTTCACCGGATCGTCGCCCCGGATGAGCAAATCTTGACGCGTGAGACGAAGTTTGACCGCCTCGTCGATATCCGTGTCTCTCGTCATCAATGCACGCAGGAGAGCGCGCGTGTACTGCTCGGTCTGCAACAACCCCGGGATGATCGTCGGCTCGTAATTGAGAATCTGGCGCGCTTCGGCCTCGAAGCCGATGAAGGCCTTGAAGCTGTCGACCGGCGTACGGTCGTTGAACTTCATCCACCAGGCCGTCTCGCGCGACTCCCGGCCCAGCTCGAGCATGCCGTCGCGACGGTCTTTCTCGGTGACCCCGTAGAGATCCAACAGCGCGCGCAGATCGACCGTGCCCACTCGGATCGACGTGGTCTCGATGCGGCTCACCTTCGACGGCGACCAGTCGAGCTCTTTCGCCACGTGCTCCACGGTCATCCCCTTGGACTCCCGGAGCGCTCGCAGCTCTTGCCCCAAGCGACGACGACGCACGGTGGGACTGGTTCGAGGCATGGCCGCTCTCCTGCAATTGTCCGGGTCGTACAGCCAGATCGTATCGCCCCCGTCGACTTTGGTTGGTACGAAAGTCGTCCAGTCGCGGCCGTCTCGTTATCGATCTCACGATCCGATGAGCGGCCGACGGGAACTCGCCGCCGTAGGGTGGTTTCGTGGGCATTGTCGCCGTTAGTGGCACCTCCAACGAGGTGGGTAAGACCGTTACGACCGCCGCCGTCGCTGCACTGGCACGAGCGCGTGGCCGGACGGTCGCCGTGGTCAAGCCGGCCCAGACCGGTCTGCTGGCCGGCGAGCCCGGCGACCTGGCCGAGATCGCGCGGCTCGCGCCGGGCGTCGGCACTTACGAGTACGCCCGCTACCCCGACGCGGTCTCTCCGGCGGCCGCCGCCCGCCAGGCCGGTGACCGGCCGCTGCGCCTGACCGCCGTCGCCAAGGGCATCGCCGCGCTCGGGTCCGAGTTCGAACTGGTACTCGTCGAGGGCACCGGCGGGCTGCTGGAGCGGTTCGGACCGGACGGATGGACACTGGCCGAGCTGGCGTGGTCGGTGCAGGCACCGGCCCTCGTCGTCGCCCCGGCCGGTCGGGCCGCGGTGAATCACACCGCGCTCACCGTCGAGGTGCTGGCCGCACGTGGTGTCGCGCTCGCCGGGCTGGTGATCGGCTGCTGGCCCGGCAACCCGGATCTGACCGCCCGGTGCAGCGTCGCCGATCTCGAGGCCGTGGCCGGACGCCCGCTCAGCGGCGTGCTCCCGGCCGGCGCACCCGGCGAGGAGGACTTCCTCGCGATCGCCCGCGGCGGGCTGGACGCGACCTGGAGCGGGACGTTCGACGCCGCCGCATTCCGCGACAGCGTCGACCCCACGCCCGCCGGTACGTCCGTGCCCGGCTGAACAGTGCTCTTCGCAACTTTGTCACGCTCAGTCCGCCGTTGAGCCGGTCAATAGGCGGCCTCGCTCTGGTACACAGACGATGTGACAACGTCGTCCCACCCGCCGCCCGTCGGCGTGATCACCATCCGTACGGCCCTCCCGGCCGAGTACGCGGCGATCGGTGAGCTCACGTACGACGCTTACGCGACCGATGGCCTGCTGGCCAACGACTCCGGCTACGCCGACGAACTGCGCGACGCCGAGCACCGGGCCCGCCACTGCGACCTGCTCGTCGCCGTCGACGACCAGGGCCGATTGCTCGGCACGGTGACGTTCTGCCTCCCCGGCTCCCCGTACGCGGAGCTCTCCCACGAGGGACAGGCCGAGTTCCGCATGCTGGCCGTCGCGCCGGAGCACCGGGGCCGCGGCGTGGGCGCCCGCCTGGTCCGGGAGTGCCTCGAGCTGGCCACCCGGCACGGTGCGACCAGCGTCGTCCTCTCGACGAAGGCGCAGATGCGCACCGCGCAGCGGCTCTACGACCGGTTCGGGTTCCGGCGCACGCCGCAGCTGGACTGGGCACCCATGCCGGGTGTGGAGTTGCTCGCCTTCACCAAGTCGCTCTGAGCCTCCCGGACGACCCGTCGCTCCCGCTCCGTGACATGCTGGGAGTTCGACGTCAACCGAAGGGAGACCGAGATGGCTCGGCGCGCTCGTAAGAAGAAGGCCAGGAAGAACAAGAAGGCGAACCACGGTCGCCGTCCCAACAGCTGATCCTGGGCCCGTCCGGCCGAGGCGGCTTTCCGGCCCCGGGAACGGACGAGCGCCCGCCGGCGTACCGGCGGGCGCTCCCGATCACTTCTCAGGCCTCGCGCCTGACCTCGACCGACGTCTCCTCGTACACGGTGCGGAGCCCGTCGTCGGAGACGACCGCCTCGCGGATCGTGGTGATCAGCCGGTGCCGCAGGCCGTCCGGCGCCACCTCGCCGCCGCAGCAGCGAGCGACCAGCGCCTTCACTTCCTGCTCGATCCCGAACTCGCGCAGGCAGGGCCCGCACTCGTCCAGGTGCTCGGCGATCTTCTCCCGGCTCTGCCCGTCGGTCTCGGCGTCCAGGTACAGCCATACTTCGGCCAGCACCTCGGCGCAATCGATCTCGTGCGGTCCACCGCAGCTCACGACGACACCCCCTCGGGTGCGGCGCGGACGATTCCCCGGTCCAGCGCATACTGCTCCAACTGCCGCCGCAGGTTGCGACGCCCGCGGTGCAGCCGCGACATCACGGTGCCGATCGGCGTATTCATGATGTCGGCGATCTCCTTGTAGGAGAAGCCCTCCACGTCCGCCAGGTAGACCGCGAGACGGAACTCCTCCGGCAGCGCCTGCAGCGCGTCCTTCACGTCCGAGTCGGGCAGCCGGTCGAGCGCCTCCACCTCGGCCGAGCGCAGCCCGGACGACGAGTGCGACTCGGCCGCGGCCAGCTGCCAGTCCTCGATCTGCTCGGTCGGGCTCTGCTGCGGCTGGCGCTGACGCTTGCGGTAGTTGTTGATGAAGGTGTTCGTGAGGATGCGGTACAGCCAGGCCTTGAGGTTCGTGCCCTCTTGGAACTGGTGGAACGCCGCGTACGCCTTGACGAACGCCTCCTGCACGAGGTCCTCGGCGTCCGCCGGGTTCCTCGTCATGCGCAGCGCCGCCGCGTACAGCTGATCGAGGTAGGGCAGCGCGTCGCGTTCGAACCGTGCGTTCCGCTCCGCCACCGTCTCAGTCGACTCGACCGGCTTCGCGCCCGCGGACGCGTCCGGACCAGGCTCTGCGTCGACGCCCGGCTGCGCGCCGGTCACGTCGTCAGGCTTGGGGGCTGTGGGCAAGTCTTCTCCTGGATGGATGGGCGTCGGGACCGGACCCGACCGGAGCGCCGAGACCGGGCTCGCCATGGAGGATAGGTCGATCACGCCCCCAGCGCCGTAACCCGAGTCACCGCTCACCGTAACGACGGGGTCGAGCTTGACACCATCACGGCTGATCGGCGACCCGAAATCCACCGCCTTCGGGTCCGAGACGTCACCCAGCACCATCCTCGGCGCCGACCGGTCCAGCTCGGCGACGACGCCCGGCTGCCGCTCGGCCGAGGCGGAGGTACCCCTGGGCCTCATCGACAAACCCGAGGATGCTTTCTGATCCCTGACGGTCCATTCATCCCACACGCCCGGACAACACAGGTGTCCGGGCGAATGTTCCACCGGCGCGTGGCCGATTTACCATCTGCACCGATGGCCGGACGAGGAACACCCGCAACACAGGCGCTGAGCAAGGCGGGCGCCGAGTACACCGTGCACGAGTACACCCACGACCCCGCGGCGGGCGCTTACGGCACCGAGGCGGCGCACGCGCTGGGCGTCCCACCCGAGCGCGTGTTCAAGACGCTGGTCGCCCAGGTCGACGGGGCCCTGCACGTCGCGGTGGTACCGGTCACCGGCGAGCTGGACCTCAAAGCGCTGGCCGCCGCGGTCGGGAAGAAGAAGGCGGCGATGGCCGACCCGACGCTGGCCGAGCGGACCACCGGCTACGTACGCGGGGGGATCAGCCCGCTCGGACAGCGCAAACGCCTGCCGACGGTGATCGACGCGAGCGCGGAGACGTACGACACCGTCTTCGTCTCGGCCGGCCGCCGCGGGCTGGAGGTGGAGGTTTCACCGGGTGACCTGACCCGCCTCACCGCGGCCACCGTCGCCGCCATCGCGGCGCGGTAGCCGCCATCGCGGCGCCGTAGCCGCCATCGCGGCGCGGTAGCCGGTCAGGGCGCCGCCCAGGAGTGGGCCCGCAGCCACTCCAGCGCGAGATCGGCCGCCGCACCGGCTGCCTTCTTGAGGCCGTGGTCCGCGCCCGGGAGCACGTGCAACGTCATCTCGCCGACGATCGGGGGAACGCCGAACGGATCGCGGTCGCCGTTGAGCACGAGGGTGGGGCGGTCCAGCGGTAGCTCGTCCACCCGGGTGCGCTCCGGCTTGCCCGGCGGGTGGGTGGGGAACGCCAGCGCGAGCACACCGGCCGCGTCCAGCTCCGCCGCGGTACGGCACGCGACGCGCGCACCGCTGGAGCGTCCACCGACCACGAGCGGCAGCTGCGGATCGAGGTCCCGGACGACGTCCACCCAGGCCTCGTCCAGATGGTTGGCCGGTGCCGGGGCCCGCCGCCCGGCTACCCGGTACGGCTGGGTCACGCGCGCGACCAGCACGCCCGCCCGTACTGCCGCGGCGGTGACCGCCACCAGGTCGGGCGCGTCGACGTCGCCACCGGCCCCGTGACCGAGCACGAGCAGAGACCGCGGCTCACCGGCCGGTGCATCGATCCGCACCCGGGCGGGTCCGCGTCTCGTGGGGACCTCGCGGTGCGGGACGCCGTGGTTCGGGACGTCGCGGTGCGGGACGCCGTGGTTCGGGACGTCGCGGTGCGGGACGCCGTGGTTCGGGACGTCCCGGAGGAGCCCCCCGGTGGGCTCCTCCGGGGTCAGTTGTCGCGCCGGAGGGAGTCCGCGCGTTCCGCCCGCGCGCGTGCGCTGGACGCCGAGAACGACGTCGGTGCGCCGGCCACGCCGGTCCGATTCCGCCATGCCACCAGCATGGCGCGCCGCTCCCGAGGGGTCGTGCCGCCCCACACCCCTTCGCAGTCGCCCGCGTTCAGGGCGGCTGCGAGACAGTCCGCCTGGACGTCACAGGAGTGGCAGAAGCTGAGCGCCGGATCCGCCGGTTCGGTGGGGAGCGGGAAGAACGTCTCCGGGTCGACGGTCCGGCAGCGACCGCGTGTCCGCCATGTCGGGTCGGCGGGGCGCGCAGCCCTCGCCGCCAGCAACCGGGGATCGCGGCTCGCCGCGAGCACCTCGTGTGGCCTCGGCAGCCTGGCCCGAGTCACGTGTCTGCTCTCCTTCCTGCACGGGTGCGTGCCCTGTACCGGTGTCCCCGTGGCAGGAGACGCCACCCCCGGAGGAAGCGCCGCCGGTCTCGACTGAGAGCCACGGGCCGTACTCGCTACGTCACAGCACAACGAGGCGGAGAAAAGGTCGTTACGGGGTTTCGCCGACGGACTCGTTCCCGTTCAGAACAGGGTGTCGAGCGGGACCGGTGTGACCGGTTCGACCGCGGCGCGGAGCTGCGGGCCGTTGTTCCGCACGTTGCCCACCGCCGACCCCACCGGGCGCAGCTCCATCCCCGCGAGGAAATCGGCAGGCGGCGGCGCCAGCAGCGCCGAGGGGTCGGCCGACGACTCCCCCAGCCACTCGGCCCACCGGTCAGGCGGCAGTTGCAGCGGCATCCGGTGATGCACGCCGGTCAGTGGCGCGAGCGCCTCGGTGGTGACGATCGAGCAGGTGGCGACTCGCTGCTCGCCTTCGTCGTTCCGGCCGGCTCCGGTCCACACTTCCCACAACCCGGCGAAGACGCACAGGCCGCCGTCGGCCCGGGTGAGGTACCAGGCCTGCTTGCCCGCTCCATCGGGCCGGGGAGACCACTCGTACCAGCCGTCGGCGGGCACCAGGCACCGGCGCCGCGCGAAGGCTGACCGGAACGCGGGCTTGCTCGCCACCGACTCCGCGCGCGCGTTCATCATCTTCGCGCCCGCCGACAGATCCTTCGACCAGGACGGGACCAGCCCCCAGCGCAGCGAGTCGACCACCCGCCCGCCCCGGGACTCCGACACCCTGACGACCGGGACGTTCGTTGTCGGCGCCACGTTGTAGTCGGGCCGTAGCGGCTCGTCGAACGTGGTGCCGACGGCGTCGAACTCGGCCACGAGGTCGTCCGAGCTCCGGGTAGAGGCATACCGACCGCACATGTCGGCCAGATTAGTGAGCCCCACCGACACTTCCGGCAGACTGACCACCATGCAGAAGCAGTTGACCGACCCCTGGCCGGCGCCGCGCGCCCAGGCCCCGGTCGTCGGCACGGTCACGATGCCCGGGTCCAAGTCCGTCACCAACCGCGCGCTGATCCTCGCCGCGCTGGCGTCCGGGCCCTCGACGCTGCGCGCGCCGCTGCGCAGCCGCGACACGCTGCTGATGGCCGACGCGCTGCGTACGCTCGGCGTGCGCATCGTGGACGGGGAGAACGGCTCCTGGCACGTCACGCCCGACACGTTGCGCGGCCCAGCGACCGTCGACTGCGGGCTGGCCGGAACCGTGATGCGGTTCCTGCCGCCCGCGGCGGTGCTCGCCGACGGCCCGGTGACGCTCGACGGCGACGCCCGCGCCCGGGAACGGCCGATGGGTCGCCTGATCGACGCGCTGCGCGGCCTCGGCGCCGAGATCGCCGACGACGGCCGGGCGGCGCTGCCGTTCACGGTGACCGGGCTCGGGGCACTGCCCGGCGGCAGCGTGACGATCGACGCCTCCGCGTCGTCGCAGTTCGTCTCCGGGCTCCTGCTCTCCGGGGCACGGTACGAGAAGGGGGTCGTCGTCCATCACGACGGCGAGCCGGTGCCGAGCCTCCCCCACATCGACATGACCGTCGCGATGCTGCGCCACGCCGGCGTCACCGTCGACGACAGCGAGACGAACACCTGGCGGGTGGAGCCGGGGCCGATCAGCCCGCTCGACCTCGACGTCGAGCCGGACCTCTCCAACGCCGCGCCGTTCCTCGCGGCGGCCCTGGCCACCGGTGGGTCGGTGACCGTCACCGGGTGGCCGGCCGGCACGACCCAGGCCGGTGACGCCCTGCGCGACCTGCTGGCGCGGATGGGCGCGACCGTGACGCTCGACGACCGCGGGCTGACCGTCGCCGCCGGGGACCGGCTGACCGGTCTCGACGCCGACCTGCACGACGTGGGGGAGCTGACGCCGGTGCTCGCCGCCCTCGCCGCCCTGGCCACCACCCCCTCCCGGCTGCGGGGGGTCGCCCACCTGCGCGGTCACGAGACCGACCGGCTCGCCGCGCTCGCCACCGAGCTGAACGAGCTGGGCGGTGCCGTCACCGAGACCGACGACGGGCTCGCGATCGAGCCCCGGCCACTGCACGGCGGCGTCTTCAGCACCTATGACGATCACCGGATGGCCCAGGCCGGGGTGCTGCTGGGCCTCGCGGTCGACGGCATCGCGGTGGAGAACGTCGCCACGACCGGCAAGACGATGCCGACGTTCACGACCGTCTGGACCGATCTGGTCTCGGGCTCCGGGGACCCGACCTGAGCCCGCGCCGGGAACTCGACGAGGACGACGTCCGGGTCCGGCCCGGACGTGGCTCGCGCCCGCGCACCAGGACGCGCCCGGCGCACTCCGACGCCCGTCCCGGCATGGTCGTCGGCGTGGACCGGGGCCGCTACACGTGCTGGCTCGACGACCAGGCGGTGGTCGCGATGCGCGCCCGCGAGCTGGGGCGCAAGTCCGTCGTGGTCGGCGACCGCGTCGCGCTGGTCGGTGACACCTCCGGCGGGCCCGACGCGCTGGCCCGCATCGTCCGCATCGAGGAGCGGCGCAGCGTCCTGCGGCGCACGGCCGACGACGACGACCCGTACGAGCGGGTGATCGTCGCCAACGCCGATCAGCTGGTGATCGTCACCGCGCTGGTCGATCCTCCGCCGCGCACCGGGTTCGTCGACCGCTGCCTGGTCGCGGCGCTGGACGCCGGCGTCGATCCGCTGCTCTGCCTGACCAAGGCGGACCTGGCACCGCCCGGCGCGGCCGACGAGTTCCGGCAGCACTGGGCCGCACTGGACCTCCCGGTCGTCACCACCCGCCGGGACACCGAGCCCGCCGAGCTGGAGGACCGCCTCACCGGTCAGGTGTCCGTGCTGATCGGGCACTCCGGTGTCGGCAAGTCCACGTTGGTCAACCGGCTGGTGCCCGACGCCGCGCGCGCCACCGGCGGGGTCAGCGCCGTCGGCAAGGGGCGGCACACCTCGACGTCGGCGGTGGCCCTCGCGCTGCCCTCCGGCGGCTGGGTGGTCGACACCCCCGGAGTGCGCTCGTTCGGACTCGCCCACGTGTCGCCCGCCAGCCTGCTCGCCGGGTTCGAGGATCTGGCCGAGGGCGCCGAGGAGTGTCCGGCCGGATGTGAACACCGCTCGGCGGAGGAGGGGTGCCGGCTGGACGAGTGGGTGGCCGCCGGCCACGCCTTGCCGGAACGACTCGCGTCCTACCGCCATCTGCTCGATAGCCGCGGCGATTTCACCGCTTCCTAAAGTGGCGGAAAGACACTGGTAAGGAGCCGGTCAACCACTGTCGGAATCGATTCCCCACCGCTATCCGACGACCGGCCGATCAGGTCCCCGCCACCCGGTCGGGATGTCCTCCTGCGCCGTGCGACCCCATTCACAGCAGCGGTACAGTGCGCCCGCGGGGGTCGTTCGTGGTCGGCCCGCACTTGCGGTGCCACCCATAGGTAGGACTGCTACCTCGAAGACAGGATGGGAACATTGGGATTCTTTTCCCGCAAGCATCCCTTCGCGATGGCGGACGTTTCCGAGCACGTCGTCGTCGCCCGGTTCCACCTGGCGCCGGGCCCGAGCGGTACGGCCGCCAATTTGCACAACGTCTACGCGTTGGAAGAGCAACTGGCTTCCGCGATCGAATCGGCCGGCGCGGGTGATTTCGAGCCACCGCAGTTCGGCCACGACGAAGCCGGCCAGAGCGAACTCGTTCTCTCCGCGTACGGGCCGGACGCCAACCGGCTCTTCGCCGCGATGGAGCCGGCGCTGCGCTCGTTCCCGGCTCGTCCGGCGTCGGTGTTGCTGCGTTACGGCGCGTTCGACGACCCGAACGCGGCAGAGCAGTTGGTCCGGCTCTGACCGGTAGCCTCCACTCCATGTCCCGCTACTCCGACGATCTCGCGTTCGCCCACGTCCTGGCCGATACGGCGGACCGGATCACCACCGCGCGCTTCAAGGCGCAAGACCTCCGGGTGTCGTCGAAACCGGACATGACCCCGGTGACCGACGCCGACACCGCGGTCGAGCAGGCGCTGCGCGGGACGCTCAACCGGGCCCGCCCGCGGGACGGGATCATCGGCGAGGAGTTCGGTGAGGTCGCCGGCCACGGCGTCCGGCGGTGGGTGATCGACCCGATCGACGGGACGAAGAACTTCGTCCGCGGCGTCCCGGTCTGGGCGACGCTGATCGCGCTGCTGGAGAACGACGAGCCGGTCGCCGGGATGGTGACCGCCCCCGCACTGGGCCGGCGCTGGTGGGCGGCGAAGGGCTGCGGCGCCTACGCCGGGCGGCGCCCCACCGCGGGCAGCCCGATCCACGTCTCGGCCGTGGGCGACCTGGCCGACGCGTCGCTCTCCTACTCGTCGCTCTCGGGCTGGGAAGAGCGGGGCGCGCTGGTCGACTTCGTCGATCTCACTCGATCGGTTTGGCGTACCCGTGCCTACGGGGACTTCTACAGCTATGTACTGCTCGCCGAAGGTGCGGTCGACGTCGCGTGCGAACCGGAGGTCTCGCTCTGGGACCTGGCTGCGCTCTCCGCGATCGTGACCGAGGCCGGCGGCCGATTCACCGACCTGTCCGGGCGTCCCGGCCCGGCGGGTGGGAGTGCGGTGGCCACGAACGGACTGCTGCACGAACCGGTGCTGAAGATCATCGGCACCGACACCGAACTTCTTTAGGTATCCGCGTCAGGGAGTTCCTGCACACGTGACGAGCGACGAGGCGGCACCGATGGCCCGAACGGCTGGTGGCCACGCCTCCGCGAGCGACTCGTGAGGTGGGGGCTTATCCTCGCAGGAGTGTCCTTCGGATGGGTTTTCCTGGGCGCTTCGGTGGCCGCTTACGGCGTGGCGAATTTCCTTCAGTCGGTCGCCGCGGCCCGCGTCTCCGTGCACGCGAAACTCGATCCGGGTCTACTCCTGAAACTCGCCGGACACCGGGTTTACGTGGCCGGGCTGTTCTGCCAGCTCGCCGCGTTCCTGTTCGCTTTCTTCGCCCGGCGTGACCTGCCGCTGTTCCTGGTCCAGACGGCGGTCGCCGCCGGGCTGGGCGTCACCGTGCTGCTGGGCGTGGCGTTCCTCCGCTGGCGACATCCGGTCAGCGAGGTCGTGCTGCTCGGCACGCTCGTGTTCGGCCTCGCCGCGCTGATCATCTCGGCCGAGGTCAGCCAGGCCAGGCCACTCAACGGCACCGAGATCCTCGCGCTGGCGCTGAGCGTCCCGATCGTCGGTGTGCTGGGCCGAGCCGCGGTCCGCCTGCACGGTGCCCCCGGCTCGGTGGCGCTCGGCGCACTCTCCGGGCTGTCGTTCGGCGCGGTGGCGATCGCCTCGCGCCCGCTGGCGAGCGCTCACTCGGCCGGCGCCTTCGTCACCGATCCCCTGCTCTACATCCTGCTCGCGCACACCGTCGTCGGACAGCTGCTGCTCGGCCTGGCGATGCAGCGCGGCTCGACCACGGCGGCCGTCGCCGCGATGGACGCCGCCGCAGCGATCCCGCCCGCGCTCGTCGGCCTGCTCCTGCTCGGTGACCGGATCGCGCCGGGGCGCGAGTGGCTCGCCGCGATCGGTTTCGTCACCGCGCTCGGCTCGGTGCTGCTGCTGACCCGCTACGCCGAGCCGCAGCACCACGTCCGGGAACGGTACGAGGAGCGGTGCGGCGGTCCGCCGCGCGGCGTCCGCTCGAAGAAACAGACGCCGAACGGCGCCGCGGACGACGACGGACCCCACCGCACCGGCAGCCCTCGCCGCGCCTCAGCTCGGTAGCTCGTACCGGAGCTGGTGGCGGTCGCCCGGCAGCACGGTCCGCGTCAGGCGGACCGGGCGCTCCCGGCTCCAGCCGGTTCTCAGGTGCTCGATCACCGGCACCCCGACCCCGATCTCGAGTAGCCGCACCTCCTCCGGATCAGGCATCCGGGTGAGGATCTCGTCGGTGTAGCGCACCTGCCGATGACCCAGCGCGGCGAGCAACGGCACGACGCTCGGCACGATCTCCTGCGGGTCGAGCACGGCGGTGTCCTTCACCAGCACCAGCGGGTAGTACGACTCGGAGAGATGGGACGGCGTTCCGTCGAGGTACCGCACCCGCCGCCGCACGACCAGCCGCTCGTCGGCCGGGACCTCGAGCCGGGTGCCGAAGTCGGGGCCGGCCGCGACGATCGACACCTCGATCTCCTGGGTCGGCGCGCGCCCGAGCCGGTGCGCCTGATCGCCGAAGCTGTCCGGGCCACGCAGGCGGGTGGCGCCGAGTTGGTCCTCCACCCGGTGGGTGAGCACGAACTGCTCGCGACGCCGGACGGTGCGACCCGCCCTGGCGCGGCCGGCCGAGATCAGGCCCTCGTTCGCCAGCGCGAGCAGCGCCATCCGAACGGTGTTGCGCGAGCAGCCGTACGCCGCGGCCAGGTCTTTCTCAGTGGGGACCTGCGCACCCGGGGGGAGGTCGCGCCGCTGGATCCGGGCTCTCAGGTCGTTCGCGATCACCTGGTACTGCGGCTGGTCGTACTGGTTCGACTCGGAACGTTGGGGCTGCTCGCCGTCCACGGCTGCCATTGCGGCCTCCACACGAGTACGCGGCGCAGAGAAGTGACCGCACCCCTTGACCACGGCTCTGCCACCAGGCACCATCTTTTGTAGGTACCTTAACTCCCTATCGTTGGCCTGATAGGGACCTTTTGATAACCATACCGCGCGCTGGACGGGGGACGCCATGCTGCACGCCAGGTACCACCCGGACGAGATTCTCGCCGCCGCCCGGCTGCGGGTCGTGCCGGTGACCGAGACCGAACCGCCGGCACCCCGGACGATCACGCCGCTGCTCCGCCCGGACGCCAGGCCGGGGCTCCGCAGCCGGATCGACGCGCGCCTCCGTGCCCGCCGCCCCCTGACCCGCGCGGGCTGGGATGGCGCGAGGTGCGCCCTGTCCCCGCGCCGCGTACGGGCCGGACTGGCAGCCGTACTCGGCCCCGACACGATCGACGCCCACCACCGCCAGCAGCGGACGGCGCCACACCCCGCCGATCTCGCCTCCGCCTCGCCGGACGAGGTCCGAACGGGCCCCCTCTAGGCCTGGACGAGTGGCCCGCTCCGGTCCCAGTCGTCGCTCCGCATCCGCAGCTCGAGGTCGCGGTTACGGACCTCGTCGCCGCAGTGGCGGCAAACGTAGAGCGCGTCGAGGTCCTCGCCGCAACTGTGACCGACCGCGGCCGGTGGCTCCCCGGTCAGCCAGCGGTCACCCCAGCTGCGCAGGGCGTGCATCACGGTCGAGAGGTCCCGCCCGGCCGGAGTGAGGTGGTACTCGAAGCGCGGGGGCCGCTCCGAGTAGGGGTGCCGCTCGACCACCCCGGCGGCCTCCAGCCCGCGCAGCCGCGCTGCCAACCGGTCGCGCGGCGCGCCGGTGTTGCGCGCGATCTCGTCGAACCGGTGGTTGCCCCAGAAAATCTCCCGGATGGCCAGCAGCGCCCACTTCTCGCCCACCAGGGAGAGGGCAGCGGCCATCGAGCACGGCCGGCCGGGGATGGTCGTGGCGTCGAACTCCAACAGATCGTCACTCACGTCCCTTAGGTTGCCATGTCAAACCGACACCGGCCACCGACCCAATCCCCAGCTCATCGGTCCGGACTGCGGGAACTGTCGACGGGCGGGGCAATCCCGCGCCGTCCTGTGGCAGGCTGACTGTCGCCCGTCCGTGCGGCCGCTCGCGGCCGCTCCCCTCCACCGCCCGGGAGGACCCGTGCCCGAACCCCGCGACCCGTTCCCCGCGCTGGCCCGCCACGCTTGGCAGGCCCTCGAGGTCGTTCACATTCTCAGCTACTTCGCACCGGAGACGCGTCAGGCGACCGACGCGCTCGGCCTCAAGGGCTACTGGATGGGCTACTTCGGCTGCCGGGCAGCGCCGCTGGGCGCGGTCTCGGCGGCGACCGTGACCGCGACGTTCCACAACTTCCACCCGGCGATGGTCGAGCGCGCCGTCCCGGACGTCTGGACGTATGCCACGCCCGAGCAGCTGATCGACGCCCGGCTCGCGGGCGTCGACGCGGCGCTGCGACGCCTGGCCGGCGAGGGGATCACCGAGGACGCCGCTGTGCGGCGGGCCACCGACCTCGCCCTGGAGGCCGCCGCCGCGGTCCGCGGCCCGGAAATCTCGGGACGGCCGCTGGCCGCCGCGAACGCCGCCCTGCCGGTGCCCGAAGCGCCGCACCTGGCCCTCTGGCACGCCCTCACCGTCCTGCGCGAGCACCGCGGTGACGGCCACGTGGCGCTGCTGGTCGCCGGTGAGATCGGCCCGGTGGAGGCGCACATCCTCTCGATCGCGTCCGGCCGGTCGTCCGCGGAGTTGCTGCGCACGGCCCGCAAGTGGTCGGACGCCGACTGGGACGCGGGCGTCGAGAGCCTGGTCGCCCGCGGCTGGATGCGCGACGACTGGACGCTCACCCCCCAGGGCACCGCCGCCCGGGAGACGCTCGAGGAGGACACCGACCGGCTCGCGGCCGGCCCCTACCGCGTGCTGGGTGCCGAGCGGACCACCGAGCTCACCGAATTGCTCACGCCGCTGGCGGCGACGATCGCCTCGGCGGGCATCCTGCCGTTCCCCAACGCGGTCGGAGTGCCCGCGCCCGCCGTCGATTGACCGTTTGGTCCGGCTGCCGCCGGGAATCCGCTCTCCGAACACCGACGCG
>Ga0190269_10000774_pt1 | contig 15952 bp, 10 predicted proteins | sample Popmic249IS_FD_133749 | JGI IMG/M metagenome (GOLD analysis project Ga0190269, IMG submission 133749) | Populus adjacent soil microbial communities from riparian zone of Blue River, Arizona, USA - 249 IS | ecosystem: Environmental > Terrestrial > Soil > Riparian zone | place: USA: Arizona...
GCAACAGCGGCATCCCGCTTGCCGCCGTCAGCGGCAGACGCATCGAAGCCCGCGTCGCTCACCGAAGCGTCGCCTGGCACGGCCGCATCGTCGCCGCCATCAGCTGCAACCATGCTCGCATCCTCGTCTTTGCTGCCCACGGTGCGAATGCGCGACCCGCTAGCACACGCCGACAGCAATGCACAACCGACGAGCACGAATCCAATCTTGGTACTTACTTCCCGCATGCAGTTCTCGGCTGTCGCGCTGGACCGCGCGCGCCCTCCTCGAGGAATCGGGGGTAGCACAGCACTTCACACTCGACGACGAGGAAAGTGCACGTTCGTTCACAAACAGCTCACGCCTGCGCTGAGGCCCGATGTACCGCCGCCAATGGCTGCATCGGCAACAAACGAGTTGTGTCATCTCCGTGTCAGATGTCCGAGCCACCCCCAACGCCATCCGCCCGAAACACAAACATCATGAAGAGGAGAGACAGACCTCAAGCTCGCTAGGCCGCCCTGCGGCAGACCGAGACCATGCAAAACAACACTGCGTGGCTCTCGCTGGCGAGCACTTTGTTGCTGGCCTGTAACAACCCTGCACCGCTTGATGACGGCGTGGGCGCTGTGGGCTTCACAGACGCAGCAGGCGCCTCCGCCGCGCTCGACCGCCCCGGACGGGCATGTCAGCTCGCGGCGCACGCAGCCGACCTCGGCCACGAAGAGACGCGCGGGCTGTACGGAGCGCCAGCTGCCAGCGCCGCATTCGTGGGCGGCGAGCCAGCGTGCTCGGGCAGCTACGCCGTGCGCGTGGAGCTCGACGTGTACATGCCCGCGTCGGCTGAGCACGATCCCGGTCGCGGACGCGCGAGCTTATGGCTGCGCGCAGACATCGAGCGGACGTCGAACGTGACATTGCAGCTGTGCGGTCTCGATCTCCCGGCTCGCTACGCGTACGCGAGCTCGGCAGTGACAGATCTCCAGCTCGCCGACGAGAGCTTCGATCACGAGGGCATGCCGGTATGGAAGAGTCACCTTCACAATCAGCCTGACGGTGGAGGACTAGCGCTCGATGCGTTTCCCATACTGTTAGGCATCGCCCTCACTGACCCTGGCGCCGAGTGGCCGAGCTATGATGAAACACCTGCATTCGACTGCGGTGGCGGCGAGTGCTTTCCGGATCACGATGGCGATGGTGAGCCCGGTGTTACCTTGCTCGCAGGCCGCGCAGAGATCGCAGATGCGCCCTACCCCGCGTGCTCCGAGTGGCAAGCGCGAGGTCCGAGCACGGACAACCACGTGTGGTTAGCGAGTGCGGGCAGCGCAGCGCGTCAGCTGTTTGTGGGACTGCGCACCGCGCTGCAGCTTTTCCCACAGTTCGACGCGACTTGCGCACGCGCGAGCGGGCACGCCCGCGCCGCGGACATCGTGACACGCACGCTCGACTGTGAGCTCGCCGATGGGCAACGTTGTTCACCAACGCAGGCGACCGTCATCGATCGGCGCTCGCCGACCTTCCACGTGCTGGAAGCTGGCGAAACTCCACCCGAAACGTTTCGGGATCCGCGCAGCTTCGTGGACGAGGCGTTGGACCGAGGCCCGAGCGGGGGCGGGCAGGTCACGCTGCAACGCTTGCGCGATGACGCGGCGCACTGCGAGGCCGTACGCGCAGCGTTCACGCATCAGGGTATGTAGCCGTTCTAACAAGGCCGCTATGCTCCGTCATGATTGCGCCCGCGCTTCGTCGAACACGAGCTTGGTGCTTGCCTTCTGGACTTGCCGATACCAGAGCAAGAGAGCGGACAACGACGCCCAGGCCACGATGATCTACCGATTTCACGACTTCGAGTTGGACGAAGCTCGGCTCGAGCTACGGCGCGCCGGGACAGACGTCGCGATCCAAGCCCGCGTGTTGCGCGCGCTGCTCTATCTCGTCCGCCATCGCGATCGCATGGTGCCCAAGGACGAGCTGTGCGACGCAGTCTGGCAAGACATCGTGGTCAGCGATGCGGCGCTGGCACAAGTCATTATGCACGTTCGCAAGGCGCTCGGCGACGAAGGCGAGCAGCAGACGTTCGTGAAGACTGTGCGCGGCCGCGGGTTTCGCTTCATCGCGGACGTGAGCGTCGTCACTGCCGCGCCGATCGTTGCAAAGGACACGCGCGCGTTGCCAGCGCAGCACGCGCTGATCGGTCGCGCGCACGAGCTGCAGACATTGCTCGGCTTCGCGGATGCTGCCCTGCAAGGTCGCGGTGCGTGCGTGTTGATCGGCGGCGAGCCGGGCATCGGCAAGACCAGCTTGGTCGAAGCGCTCGCCAGCGAGCTGAGCGTGCGCGGCGTCGACGTGGCCTGGGGCAAGGCGTGGGAAGACGGTGGGGCTCCGCCGTTTTGGCCATTCATCCAAGTGCTGCGTACGCTGGTCGATCGGCACGGCCTCGAGCCATTGAAGCGCCTGAGCGGTCCAAGCTGGCCTGAGCTCGCAGGCCTCCTGGCGGAAGCGCTCGACGGCGCACAGACCGCAGGTCCGCGCGTGCCTGCAGGTGAGAGCGCGAAGAATCGCTTTCGCCTGTTCGACGCGCTCAGTCGTCTGTTGCGCGCGCTCAACGCAAAGCAGCTGATCATCCTCGAAGATCTGCACGCATGTGACGAAGCGTCGCTGTCGATGTTGCGCTACCTCAGCCGCGAGCTCTCGGGCAGCCCGCTCTTGATCGTGGGCACGTTTCGGGATCTTGCGCTCGCGCAGCTGCCCGCGTTGCGCACCTTGGTCGATGCCACGCCGCCCGGCCAGCGCTTGCAGCTATCCGCGCTTCCACTCCACGACAGCACGTTGCTCCTCGCCCAGAACATGAGCGAGCCGCCGTCGCAGCGCTTGGCTGCATGCGTGCACGAGCTGTCCGAGGGCAATCCCTTGTGCATCGCCGAGCTCGCGCGCCACATCGCGCAGGGCAACCTACCGCAGCTCACGCAGACGAGCTCGCTGGAGAGCGCGGTACCGGAGCGCATCAGTCAAGCAGTGCGCTTGCAGCTCGCGAGCTTGCCGCCCGAGACAGTCGAGGCCCTCACCTGCGCGTCGGCGCTCGGGCGCAGCTTCGCGCAACCTTTCCTCGCACAACTCCTCGGCATCTCAGAGCTTCAGCTGTTGGAGCGCCTTGGTCCTGCGCTCGCGTGCGGCATGCTGCGCGCCTCCAGCACGGCGGCTGAGCTGAGCTTCGCGCACGCGCTCGTGCGCAACGCTGTCTACGCCCAGCTGAGCTCGCACAGCCGCGCACGGCTGCACCAGAGCATCGCCGAGCTGCTCGAGCAGCGGGCCGATCCGCTGCTTCTGCCGTTGTTCGAGCTGGCACACCACTACCACCTTGCAGCTGCTAGCGGCGGCCGCACCAAGGCAATCGAGTTCGCCGTCCGCGCGGCCGAGCACGCGGCGGAGATGCGCGCGTTCGAGAGCGCGGCCGAGCTGCACGAGCGCGCGTTTGCGCTGTCGCAGCTCGAAGGTGTCGCGAGCCAGGATCTGCTCGCGCGCGCCTTTTGTGCCGGCGCTGCCTGCTACTCGGCAGGGCAGTTCGCGCAGTCCGTGCGTTACTTCGATCGCGCGGCCGAGATCGCACGCATGCTCAAAGCCCACGAGGCGGTGGCCGACGCGGTCGGCGCAGGTTGCTTCGTGCTGCGCGGTACGCTCGTCTTCGATCGCGCGCGACAGCAGCGGGTCCGTGACGCCCTGCGGGCCTTGCCCGAGGGCGACAGCGCGATCAAAGCCGCGCTGCTGGCTGTCGGAAGCCTGGGCGAGCACACGCCCGACGCGCTCGCGCAGCGCAGAGCTGCAGCCTACGAAGGCATCGCCATGGCGCGTCGTTTGGGCCAGCCGCTCGTGCTCGCGCAGGCGCTCAGCAGCGGTCACCACTGCCTGTGGGGCGCAGCGCATCCCGACGAGCTGGCGGAGATCGCCAACGAGCTCGTCGCGCTCACGCGCTCTGCCGGGGACGACGAGCTGCTGCTCGACGCGCTGATCTGGCGCATCTCAGACAGCTCGGAGCGCGGCGACGCGCTTACACTGGAGAACGACAGCACAGAATACCTCTCACTGTTAGACGCTCACTACAGCGGCTGGCATCGCTACATGGCGATCATGCTGCAATGCATGCAGGAGAATTGTCACGGCAATTTCGCGGGCGCAGATGCCTTGTCGCTCAAGGCGGCGGAGCTGGGTGAGCGGCAGCGTGAGCCGTCTGCGCGTTCGTTTTATGCCGTCCGCCAGCTGTTTCGCTGGCTCGACGGACGCGTGGAATGCATGGATGGTTGCGAGCTCGAGCCACCCGCGGATCTGCCGACCGCTTATCACGGCTTGTGGCTGCTCGCTTGGGCACGCTGCGGCCGTGAGCGGCAAGCGCGCAACGCGCTCGGTATCGCGCGCTCGCGCGGCTTCGCCAACATTCCGCTCGGCCCGCTACGGAGGCCCACGCTCGTTATCTACGCGCAGTGTGCCTGCGAGCTCGACGACCTCGAGTGTGCCAGCGAGCTTTACGATGTCCTCACTGAGTACGATGGCCTCCACGTCGTCCTGCAGCCTGGTGTGTACATCGGCCCAACGGCTTATTTTCTCGGCATGCTGGCAGCGAAGCTCGACCGCCCCAGCAGCGCGGTGCAGCACTTCGAGGCCGCGCTCAGAGCATGTCAGACCATGCGCTCGCGCAGCGGCACATGGCGCGTGCAGCAGGCCTACGCACGCATGTTGCTCCAGCTCGCGCGGCGCGGAACGCATGCGGCGCTGAGCCCGCAGGCTCGCGCGGAGCAGCTGCTCGCGCACACGCTCAGCTTGGCCGAAGAGATGAGCTGCGAGCCCTGGCACAAAGAGACGCTCGACCTCATGCGCGAGCTCCAGCGGCTGCCGCCGAGGCTCAGCCAGGTCGCAGGATAGCCTTGCACCCCTGCCCTGCTTTTGCTAATCACTGCTGAGCGCCAGCCCCTTCGGCTGGCGTTTTCAATTCCAGAGCCGCGCGCAAACCAGAGTGTTCAGTCCTCGTGACTGGGCGGTTGGGCTCGTGCGTCTCGAGGTCAGCCAGAGGAGGAGATCGATGAGCACTTTCACCGCAACGTCAGAGCGCGAGGTTTGGTTCGAGCGTGCGGGTACACGCCTGTACGCGCTCGAAGTCGGGCAGCTCGACAGCACAAAACCCATCGTGTTCATGCACGGAGGTCTCGCCGACCATCGCGCAGCGATGTTGTATGTTGGGCCGCTCCTAGCGGCACACCGTGTGATCGTCCCTGACCTGCGCGGCGCGGGCCGCTCGGTGTTCGCTGGAGCGCTGAGCTGGCAGCAGCTCGCGGACGATCTCGACGCGCTGCTCGCACATCTAGGCATCGAGCGTGCCGCTATTGGCGGCAGCTCGATGGGCTCGGGCGTGGCGCTCCGCTTCGCGCTCAGCCACCCTGAGCGCACAGCCGGCCTGCTCCTCACCGCGCCGGTGTTCGCGGGCACGGATCGCGGCCTGTCGCCCGCGCAAGCCGAGGCTATGCGCGGCATGGGCGAAGCCGGACAGATCGCGCTCGAACGTGGGGTCGAAGCCTTGATCCCGCTCTACAACCGCCTGCCAGTCGTCGTCCGCGAGCGCGCGGTCGAGATGCTCAAGAGCTTCGACGCGGCCAGCGTCGCCACCACCACGCGCCTGCTCGCCTCCGGGAAGCAACCCTTCGATTCCGCCGCAGAGCTGAGCAAGCTCACAGTCCCCGCGCTCGTCATCGCAGGCACGGACGCGGAGCACCCAGTCGAAGTCGCCGAGCTCTACAAAAACCACATCCAGCACGCCCAGCTCGCCGATCCCGCGGACGCCGATCTACCTAACATCATCGCGAGCTTCTGCGCCTCCTTACCGTGGCCCTGACAGTCAGAGCACGGGGCCGGCGGGGGTTGTGCCAGGTCGTGCCAGGGTTGCCGCTAGCGGCTGCAGTGGATGCGGCGCATGCTAGGCATGAGACTTGCTCGCTGCCATCGACTGTAGGGGGTTCTGTCATGTCGCGATGGGGTACCTGGCTCTTCTTGGTTGTGTGTGGCTGCAGCTCGCCGGCCGCGGCTCCGGCACATGATCAAGGAGGCAGGCCAGCGCCGGGTCTGCCGGACAACACCACGCAGCTCTCGCCCGAGGTGCAAACCTACGCTGCGGAGCTGAAGCTCACGCTCGAGCGCGCACGTCAGGTGAGCGCCGACGAGCTGCAGTCGACCTACGCGCCCGCGCTCACGACAGCGCTGACCTACGATCCTGCAAAGGCCGAGCACCTTCCGCTGATCCAGAGCTCGAAGCTGCAGCTGAACGCGGCGGAGCTGAGTGTCCTTCAACAGCACGGGTTTGCGTTCTCGCGCCGCCAACAGTTCCCCACGTTCGCGTACGGGTACGCGACGATCTACGCCCAAGATCTGCCGGTGTTCATTTCGGCCGACTCGATCCTCGATGCGCTGCACCGCTCGTACGACAAGATGCTGGCGGCCACCGAAGAAGGTCTGCTGATCTCGGATCTCAGCCGCCTTCTCACCAACTTGCTGCAACGCGCGCGCATGCTGCCCGCCTCGGCCGTGCAGCAGGATCTCGTGATCTACTTGGAAGTCGCTGATGCGCTCCTGTTCGGTGCCACCCGCTCCGATACGAGCCCGCAGGCGGCAGAGCTCGTGCGGCTCGCGACGGCAAGCACCGGTACAGCGACATTCCAGCTGTTCGGCGTGCCGCGCGGGGAGGACATGTCGCAGTTTCAACCGCGCGGCCACTACGCGGACAGCCCGCGCATGCAGCAGTATTTTCGCGCGATGCAGTGGCTGGGGCGCGTCGACTTTCGCCTCGTCGAGACGCAAGACAACGGAACGCAGGTCGCACGGCGTGCGCAGATAGAGGCGATGCTCGCGCTGGAGTCGCTGTTCGACGCAGAGGATCGTGCGCGCTTCGAGCACATGGAGCGCATCTTGAGCGTGTTCGTCGGCGAGAGCGATAACATGACGCTGCCGCAGGTGCCCGCGCTGCGCTCGGCGCTCGGGATCGGCACGAGCAACGATCTGGCAGCGCTCTCGGATGACAAGCTCGAGCAAGTGATCCTCTCGCATGGCTTCGGCAAACAACAGATCCTGAGCCACTTGATGCGCGGCGGCCTGGACGAAACGAGGCCGCTCAACGCGAGCTTTCTGCTGTTTGGTCAGCGCTACACAGTCGACTCGCATGTGCTCTCGAACGTGACCTGGGATCGGACGAGGGCAAAGCGCATGATGCCCGATCCGCTCGACGCCGCGTTTGCGGCGCTCGGCAATGGTCAAGCAGTCGACTTACTGCAGGGCCAGCTGACACAACATGCGTATGCCGGCGACCTTCTTGCCATGCGTACGCTGATCGATTCGCGTGAGCCAGCGTATTGGCACAAGAACCTGTACACGGGCTGGATGCACGCGCTGCGTGCGCTCTCCCCCGACCCAAAGCGCGTCGGCCCGTCTTTGATCACCACGGAAGCGTGGGGTCGACGCGTTCTGAACACGCAGCTCGCTTCGTGGGCGCAGCTGCGGCACGACACGCTCCTCTACGCGAAGCCTTCGTACACGAGCGGTGCGGTCTGCGAGTTCCCAGACGCGGCTGTCGAGCCTTATCCCGAGCTCTGGGCTGCGATCGCCAGCTACGCGGACAAAGGCAACGTGCTCGTGTCAGCGCTGCTCGATCCGGCGCCCGTGCTCGCGCGCGAGGTGGAAACCTACCTGAGCGCGCTGCGCGACATCGCGGTCAACTTGCAGGGCATCGCGGAAGCGCAGCGCGATCATCGCGCGCTCAGCGCGGCGCAGCTAGCGTTCATCAACGACGCCGTCGAGGTCAAGCAAGAGACCGGTGGTTGCGTGGTGAACGAGTACGCGACCGGCTGGTACACACGGCTCTTCTTCCAGAGCAATCCGCTCGCGTTCGATCCGACCATCGCTGACGTTCACACGCAACCGACTGACGAAAGCGGCACGCCCGTCGGCCGCGTGCTCCATGTCGCGAGCGGTCAACCGTCGCTGATGGTTGTCACGCTCGATGGTTGCAGCGCCGGGCCGCGCGCGTACGTCGGCCTCGCGTCCTCCTACCACGAGCGCATCACCGAGAGCTTTACGCGCCTCACAGACAGCGTGTGGGCCCAAGAAGTACGCGCGAGCGGGAACCCAGCACCACCCACTTGGTCCGCCGACTTATAAGCGCCCCCGCATGGGCCGGCTGGCCGCTGCCTACACGCGCCGCTCTGCGTTGCGCCACGGTCGAAGCAGGGGGCATGCTGTGCCCATGCACAGCTCACCTTTCCTCGCACTACTGTTGCGCCGGGCGCCCGCCGGGGCCTTCATCGTCCTGGGCGTGCTCGTTGGTTCGAGCTGTCAGGATGCGAACGAGCCGGAAGGGCAAGCGCCGGCTGGATCGCTGCCGAACGCGCGCGCTGCGGCGACTTCCGACGCCTCTCTCCAACCGTCGAGCATGACGCAAGTGGGCGTGCCGTCCACATCGTCCGGTGCATCCGGAGCAAGAGCACCTGCAGCAGAAGACGCTGCAGCACCGAACCCACCTGCCCCCATGCGCCCGGCGCCTGGCATGGCGAGCACACCGGTCGCGCCGGACCCGTCGTGCAGCTCGGACTCCGCGTGCAAGACATTCGACAGCATGTGCGGGTCGTGTCGCTGCTTGATCTTGCCCGTGGACATGGAGCCACCTGCCTGCAGCGAACCAGCGGTGACGTGTCTCGTCGCGCCCTGTCTCAACAAACGCGCTGTCTGCAGCGCCGCAATGTGTGCGCTGCAGGACGAGGGCCCCAACGCGATGTGATCTTGTTGCAGCCTGCAGCTGCACGAGCACATCGCAGCTCGATGTGCGTCGCTGCACTCATCTCATGCTGCAGATCGTTCCTCTTGCACGATGCACATCACCACAGGCACGATTAAGTCGTGAGCTGCGCGCGCAGGAAAGCGTCGCGCTGAAGTGGGGACGAGGCTGTCGGAACGCCATGAATAGCACATCCAACGCGCCCGAGCGCAGGCCGCTGACTGTCGCCATTGGCGGCGGAAAAGGTGGCGTCGGAAAGAGCGTCATCGCGCTCAACTTGGCACTGTCGATCGCGCGCTTGGGAGCGCGCGTGATCGTCGTAGATGCCGATCTCGGGAGCGCGAACCTGCACACGATGCTCGGCATCGATCGGCCAGGGCTCACGCTGCAAGCGCTGCTCGACGGTCGCGTCAAGGAGCTCGCCGAAGTGGTGCTGCCGACCGAATACGCGAACCTGCAGCTCATCCCGGGCAGCGTCGCGGTGCCAGGCGCCGCGAACCTGCACCACGGGCGCAAGCAGAAGCTGATTCGCCAGCTCGAGCAGCTGGACTGCGATCTCGTGGTGATCGACTGCGGCGCGGGCATCCACTTCAACACCGTCGACTTGTTCACCGCGGCGAGCATGCAGCTCTTGGTCGCGAGCCCGCAGCTCGTGTCGCTGCAGAACGCGTACGGCTTCTTGAAAGCCAGTGTGTACCGGCTACTGCGTCAGCATGCGCAGGAGCTCGGCAAGGCCGAGCTGGTCGACGCGGCGACCGATCAGACTGAGGTCGAGACGGTCGCGAAGCTGCTCGTCGCGATCAGCGACGAAGATCCTCTGCTCACGCGCACGCTCGCGGATCTGCTCGACAACTCGTGCTTCGCGGTGATCGGGAACCAGCTGGTCGACCCCAAGGAGTACAACGCGCTGCGTGCGCTCTCGCGCATGATCCGAGATTTCTTGTGCGTGGACGCGCCGGTGCTCGGCGCAATGATGCGGCGCGAGCGCATCCACAACGCGGTCTCGCGCCGGAAGCCGTTTGCCGCTGACAGCGGCGAGCCCGAGGGTCGCTTGCTGTTGTCGATCGCGCAGCAGCTCCTCGAAGCCTACGAGTCGGGCGGACCGCGGCGCTGGGTCGCCCATGAAGCCGCTGAGCTCAGCCTGGCGAGCTCACTGCCACCGCCCCGCGTACGCCCGAGCGGCATCGAGCTCCGCAGCAGCGTGCCGATGGAGAGCGTGATCCCGCTGCCGCGCGTGCGCTCGCGCTAACTGAGCCCCAAAGCTCGACCCACTTGGTAGACCGCGAAGCTCGCGACCCACGCGAGCGCGGTCATGTACGCGAACAAAAACACCGGCCAGCGGTAGCTGTGCGTCTCGCGCTTGACCACGGCCAGCGTGCTCACGCACTGACACGCCAGCGCGAAGAAGATCAGCAGCGACAGCCCGACGAGCGGCGTGTACGCGGGCGTGCCATCCGCGCGCTTCTCTTCGCGCAGCTTGTCGCGCAAGCCGTCGCTGGTCTCGTCGACATCCTCGCCCACCGCGTACACGATGCCCATGGTTGCGACGAACACTTCGCGCGCCGCAAACGCACCGATCAAGCCGATGCCGATCTTCCAGTCGAAGCCGAGCGGCGCGATCGCTGGCTCGATCGCCTTGCCGAGGCGCGCCGCGTAGCTGTGCTGGATGCGCTCGGTCGCGGGCAGCTCCGGCAACAGCTCAGTCTGCTGCGACGCGGGCGAGTCCGCCCGCGCGACAGAGACCATGTGCTCAGAACGCGGAAAGTTCAGGAGCCCCCACAACACGATGCTCGCGACCAAGATCACCGTGCCGGCCTCGGTCAAGAACGCGCGCGCGCGGTACCACATCATGCGCAGCACATCCTGCAGCCGTGGGATGCGGTAGGGCGGCAGCTCCAAGATCAACGCGGTTCCCTGGACAGTGGGCAGGATGGTCTTCGACAGCACGAACGCAGCGATCAGCGAGATCAGCACCGAGAACAAGTAGAGCGCGACCATCAAGCCGCTCTGCACCGGAATACCGAGCACCTTCGCAGTGGGTGAATACAGCGCGCCGATGACCAGCGTGTAGACCGGCAGCCGCGCAGAGCAGGTCATGAGCGGCACGACCATCATCGTGAGCAAGCGATCGCGCTGACGCTCCATCGTGCGCGTGGCCATAATCGCGGGCACCGCACATGCAAAACCTGAGAGCATCGGCACGAACGCGCGACCGTGCAGCCCCAGCGTTTTCATCACGCGGTCCATCAAGTACGCGACGCGCGCCATGTAGCCGGAGTCTTCCATCAGACCCACGAAGAAGAACAGCAGCAGGATCTGCGGCAGAAATACCACCACCGCGCCGACACCACCGATCACACCTCCGGTGATCAGGTCGCTAAACAAGTTGTCGCCGAGCAGCGCGCCGACCGTGCTGCCAAGCCAGGCAAACGCCGACTCCACCGCATCGATCGCGGGCTCGGACCAGCTGAACAGCGCCTGGAACAGCGACAGGTTGACGAGCAAGAACACTGCGAAGCCCCACACCGGGTGGATCATCACAGCGTCGACCTTGCGCGTGAGCTGCTGCGCGCCAGTGCGCCCCTCCGGCAAGCGGATGTGCTTGTCGATGAACGCGTAGCGCCCGTGCACGCATTCATCGTCGAGCGCTCTCGCCGCCGCGTCATCGACCAGGGCGAGCCCGGCTGCGCTGCGCACGGGCTCTGGCAACACCAGCTCATCGCCGTCGCCCACGGACATGAGGACCCACAGAGCGAGCCCATCCGAGCTCGGCCATGCTGCGGGAAACGACGCGCGAACCTGGTCCATCTGCGTGCGCAAGCGCGACGAAGGCTCGAAGCGCAACACAGGCTCTGCACGCTCGGACAAACGTGCTGCGAGCGTGCGCTGCAGCTCATCCACACCCTGCCCTGTGCGCGCGATCACTGGGACCACCGGACAGCCGAGCAAGCTCGACAGCGCTTTCGGATCCGGCGCGGCTTTGCCCGCCTCGTCGATCATGGTCAGCGCGATCACGAGGTTGAGACCGAGCTCTTGTGCTTGGAGCACCAAGTATAGGTTGCGCGAGAGGTTCGTGGCGTCGACGCACATCACCACGAGATCAGGGCGCGGAATGCCGCCGAGCCCGAGCAGGGCGTCGATCGCGACTTGCTCTTCCTGGCTGCGCGCGACGAGCGAATAGCTGCCCGGCACATCGACGATCTCCACGGTGCCCGCGCCTGCGAGCGCGACGTCGGCCTGCTCGAGCTCGACCGTCACACCCGGGTAGTTGCCCACGCGCGCCTGCGCGCCGGTGAGCCGATTGAACAGCGTGGTCTTGCCGGTGTTCGGGTTGCCTGCGAGCGCGATGCGACGCTTCACGAGTCCACCTCGATGGCGAGCGCCTCTTTCTTGCGGATCGACAGGCGCGAGCCGCGCACCTCGAGCTCGAGCGGATCACCGAGCGGCGACACGCCGATCACTGTGACCTGGGTGCCAGGCACGAGGCCGAGCTCCAGCAGACGACGGCGCACAGCGCGCGCCCCGTTGACCACTCTCACTGTGCAGGGCGTACGAAGCGGAACTCGCGCAAGCGGCTTAGACACAGCGAGGGGTATAGCGCCTCTCGCTCGACTCTTCGAGCCCGCGCCAGGCTCCGCTCACTCACCCGCGAACAATTCGCAACAGTTTCGCGAAGCGTTCGCAAGATCAAGTGTTCTTCTTACTCGTGCAGCCCTCGCCGAGCAGCTCCGGCAGCCCTGTCGCGCCCGGTCCCAGCCGCGACATCGCATCGAGCTGGTGCAACAAGAACGCTCGGTTGTCGGTCACCGACAGGTTCTGTATCTCCAGCGCTCCGATACGGTCGGAAGGCGTAAACGCGGGATCCTCCACGCGCTCCATCGAGAGCTTGTCAGGCGCGTACGCCATGTACTCCGCGCGTGTGTCCAGGATCGAATAGTCGTCGCCGCGCCGCAGCTCCAACGTCACCGAGCCGCTGACACTCGGCGCGACCCAGCGCGTGAGCGCGTCCTTCAGCAGCATGGCCTCTGCGTCGAACCACTTGCCCTCGTAGAGGATCCGGCCGAGACGCCGGCCCATCGTGAAGTACAGGTCGAGTGTGTTCTCGTTGTGGATCGCTGACAGCAAGCGCTCGTACACCGCGTGCAAAAGCGCCATCCCGGGCGCCTCGTACACGCCGCGGCTCTTGGCGTCGATCACACGGTTTTCGATCTGATCACTTGTTCCGAGCCCGTGCCGTCCGCCTACGCGATTGGCCTCCAGCACCGCGTCGATCAAAGTAGTGAAGCGCTTGCCGTTGATCGCCACGGGACGACCGCGCTCGAACTCCACCTTGACCTGCTCCGTCTCGATCTTCGTCTCTGGCCGCCAATGCGCGACGCTCATGATCGGTTCGACGATGTGCAGACCCTTGTCGAGGTGCTCGAGATCCTTCGCTTCGTGGGTCGCACCGAGCACGTTCGCATCCGTGCTGTAGGCTTTCTCGGCCGAGGTTGTGTACGGCAAGCCGACCTGCGTCAGGTACTCGCTCATCTCCTTGCGACCGCCGAACGCATCGACGAACGCCTGGTCGAGCCACGGCTTGTAGATCTTGAGCTCGGGGTTCGTGAGGATGCCGTAGCGATAGAAGCGCTGGATGTCGTTGCCCTTGTGCGTGCTGCCGTCGCCGAACACATGCACGCCGTCCTCACGCATCGCGCGAATGATGGCCGTGGCTGTGACAGCTCGACCCAGAGGCGTGGTGTTGAAGTACTTCTTGCCGCCCGTGCCGAGGTGGAATGCGCCGCACTGGATGGCGATCAAGCCCTCGCGCGCGAGCGACTCGCGACAGTCCACCAAGCGCGCAGCCTGGGCACCGTGCTCCATCGCGACGGGAGGAATCGTAGCCGGGTCCTTCTCGTCCGGTTGAGCCAGATCTGCGGTGTACGCATGGACGCTCATGCCCTGGCGCGACAGCCAAGCCACGGCGCAACGGGTGTCTAAACCCCCGGAAAAAGCGATGCCGAGGCGGGTGCCAGCAGGTGGAAGGGAACGGTAAATCCGGCTCATGACGCGCCTGGGTACCACGAGCCCGGGCGGGCCGCCAGCCGGAGCACAGGCCCCGAGCGGCCCAGAGACCGCCTCCGCCTCGACCGCCATACCAGCCAAGCCGCTCGCGCGGGTGGGCATGGCATAGCGGTCGAGACGACGCGGGGCAGCGGGCACGGCCCACGCGCTAGGCTGCACGCGGTTTCAAGGCGTTGTACTGCCTTGGAAGACCTGGAAACCGCTAGCTGCGGGCCAGTGCTCGACTGCCTCAAGTCACATGTCTGCGGGGGCGCTGCGATCGCGTGTTGCGATCACAACCTCACGACCGGGCTGCGACGCTTGATCGAGCCCGCTCGCTTGATCATCCAATCAAACGACACGACATCTACGCGGCCGACCGCGGTGCTTTCCAGCGCTCGGCTCGATGCTTGATAGTCGATAGAAAGTGCGCTGTCCACCTTAACAGGCCAGTGAACTAACACACGCTGCAAGGGCTCTTTTTACCGCGCAAACAGCGCACATTTGCAGCCGGAGACTCGGTCGCCTAACAAGCGACCCGCGCTTCGAAAACTAAATGTTACGCGCCCGGCACCAGACTGAGTTGGAGTGTTCAGCGAGCAGGCGGCAAGACGCGCGCAGTGGCGACTTCACGCAGCGCGACGCCCGTGCGCAGTCCCGCGGTCAGGTAGCGCAGCACACGCGGGTACAGATAGCTCCGCAAGAACAGCTGTGCGCCCGCGCTCGCGACCTCGTAGGTCAGCTGCAACCCCGAGCGCCCGGACCAGAGCAGCACGCCAGCGGCTGCGACGTGCTCGCGGCCGATCGGGCTCGCGGGCAAGCGCACGAGGCTCATGCGCGCCGTGCTGAGCGCGACGTCCGCGCCACGCCGAAGCGCCATCATCTGCCGCTGCAGGCGCGGCAGGTGCAGTAGGCTTGCCGCTATCAGCTGCGGACGCCGCGCGCGCGCCGCAGGGGCTGTGGGGGGGCGGCCCACCCGCAGCACGAACGGAGCCCGCTTGTTCTTCTTCACACGCCGCTCAGGCGCGAACGTGCGCTCCAGCTGGCGCTTCACCAGCGTGGTCGCGATCGAGCGAGGCGACATACGATCGGTCTGCTTGCGCAACGCGGCTGCGGCTCCCGAGCCGGTCCATACTTGGGCGACGACGCCGCTCGCGCGTTGCTTGATCTGGCGCTTGATCCCCGCCACAGGCCCTTGGCGCGCGCTGCCTGCGCGCAGCGCCTGCAGATCCTGCTCATTGAGGCCATGCGCTTGGGCCAGCGCCGACACCGCATCGAGCACGCGAGCGAGCTGCGCCGCACGTTCCCGCTGCGTGCTCTTGCCGAGCGCGGCCGCCAGCTCGACCTCTTGCCGCAGCGCTCGCCACTTGGGGTCGGGACCCGCGCTCGCGAACCCCTGAAAGACTTGCTCGCCGCGCAGCAAGCGCGACCAGACTTTCTGCCCTGTGGCTCGCAGGCCGGGAATACTGCCCATGATGGTGATTCGTAGCACGGGGCCGAGCGGAACTCACCTGATCGACAAGTTTGTCGCGCGCGTGGCGCCCACCATGCTGGCGGTCTTTGTGACAGTGTTTGGCGATCGGGAAACAGAAATGACACTGGGCGCGTCACACGCGCCAGAGCCCGTCATGAGCTGACGGCTACGAGCCGTGGCTGTGCGCCGCAGCGCCGTGTAGGTCGACACGACCTGATCCGCTTCCGGTCGCGCACAAGGTGGCGCGCAGCCCGCAGCGGCACAGTCGCTGCGCGTGGGCACGCCGATCTCGTCCGAGAAGATCGCAGCTTCCGGCAGGCCGTTCTGTGCGAGCAGCTGTTGCACTCGTGTGGGGGTGCAGCGGTCTCGTAGATCAGCTCCGTCCGGACTGCCGCGACCCGCGCGCAGCAGCACAGAACGCGCTTGCCGCTGTAAGCGGCAGCGACGGCGCACGCAGCGAGTGATCGAGCACGTGCCCGGAAATACACTGCGCGCCCGCAGTTGCTTCGGCCAACGACCCGCCCCGTGGCGCGCGCAGGCTGTGCTGCTTTGACCTCGTAGATCAACGTTGACCAGCGAGTGAAGTGACCATGTCGATGGTCCCCACGATCCGGAGGGTGTCGTCGACGGTCCTCCGCTGGCGATCGGACACA